>Ga0182030_10011330_pt1 | contig 18003 bp, 20 predicted proteins | sample 812S3MmetaG_FD_121299 | JGI IMG/M metagenome (GOLD analysis project Ga0182030, IMG submission 121299) | Permafrost microbial communities from Stordalen Mire, Sweden - 812S3M metaG (Illumina Assembly) | ecosystem: Environmental > Terrestrial > Soil > Wetlands > Permafrost | place: Sweden...
AATTGAGCGACGAGTTCGGCCACGAACGAACCGCCGAGCCACACGCACTCGGCCGTCTCTGCGGCTGGGATACTCGACTCGATGACGTGGCGAGGCGCATGCGATGCTCGAAATGCGGAAAGAAGAAGTGCACCTTAAGAGCGGTTCCGCCTCCAAAGCCGCGCGGCTATACCTCATTACCCCATTAAACGGGGCCGCGAACCGGGCGGCGCTTTTGTGCGGCCACGTGTCTTCGATCCTCCGGAGGCGCCCCGATCGCGCGTCGACCGCTTCCCTTTGGTAGATCTCATCCACACGAGGGCGTCAATCAAGTCATCAACGGGTAAGCGCTTTTTCGGCATACGGGGCAGCATGCGGGCCCAAGTGCGACGACGCCATTGGGATTTGTCACCGAGTCATCCAGATACTCGAAGATACCGGACGACCGCAGCCTTTACGCCGCGGACCCGGCGGGGCGTGTCGCCACGGTGACGTCACCCCTCATCACTCTGGCCGCACATTGATCGCACAGCATCATGGCATCCACTCGCCGGCGGCCGACGATGATGCCGTCGGCAAGCTGCGCCCAGTTACCGCTGCCGTGCACGTTCACATCCCCGGGCCGAACATGCAGCACGCAGCGCGGATTCGCGCAGAAAATAGAGTCGTATTCGGTGAGGATTTCTTCTGTCATAGGCAATTAAAGGGCGTCGCCCTCGCGGCACCGGACCGAGAGATCGCCGGCGATTGCCGACGCCGGCGACTGACGCTAGCTTTCGGTGGACTTAAGTTTCGCTTCGTGGCGGCGAATCACCAGCTTGCCGCTCACGGGAATTGCGCGCAGCTCGACGTTGAGGCCGAGACTATCCTTGTGCGGGAAGGCCACCCCCACCCGCGTCCAGTTGGATTTCTCGGCCCCTGCCCCGTCCTCGTAGTTCTCGACGACATACACATCGTATCGATCGGTCGCGTTAACACTTGTCGCGTCGGTACCCATGTCTTCACTCCTTAATTCGAGGTTGTCACTCTCACCGGCTAATCCGAGGTTCAATAAAATGCGTAGTCCGCTCGCGAGTTGCGCAATGGCCACGTCGAGGTTCTGAGAACTCACCCGCAGGTCTCCCCGAGGCAATGGGCGTGCGTCACGCTTAAGGTAAGGGTCGTTCGGCACGGAGCGGCGACCCGTGGTTCTCGATGAACGCGATGGTGCGTGGGCAAGGCGGTTCACCATTTGCGCAGCTCGATCTCGACTCGACGATTGAGCGCCTTGCCTTCCGGCGTGCTGTTGTTGGCGACGAAATTGCCGGCTCCGCGATAAAAGAGGCGAATCCGCTCGGGCTCGACGTTCAAAGAGATCAACAGGCGTCGCACTTCGACGGCGCGGCGTATCGCCAGTTGGGTGCCGATCTGCGAAGCCACGTAGGCGTCCGTATGACCATGAAGGTAGATGCGGTTCGCCGCGCGGGCAGCATTTCCCAAGGGATCGATCAAAGGGTCGTCGACCTGAACGTCGGGGCTGTTGTCAGCAAACTTGACCACCACGCGGGGTGAGCCGCCGATGTCACGCATGTACAGGTTCATCTTCCGACCCGCCTGCTCGGCCTCCTCGATCTGCGCCGACAGAAGGCGCACGTTCTCCTCGAGCGTTGAGATGTCCTGTTTGAGCGCCCCCACCCGTAGGTTCGCGTGCATGGTCTGTAAGTGTTCGGGGACACCGACGGCAACCGCCTGGGTACGGCGTTCATCGGCACCCAGGGCATCCGACGGCGACCGGCGCGCCTGCAGCACACGCAGGCTCTCAAGTGCAATGACGGCGCTCATGGTCTCACTCCTCGATGGATCGGCGGGCTTCTCTATATCAGCGGCCGACGTACTCGCGGCGGTCGCCTGCGATGCTGCCGGTATCGCTTGATTGATGACGGTGGTCGAGCGACCCGCCACCGTGACGCGCAGGGTGTCGTACACGCCCGGCACTTTGACGTACCGTTGGTCGAGCGTGTAGGTCAGGGTTCTCTCATCCGACCCTTGCCTGATCGCAATGGGTGCCGGCGGCGTCTCGTTGAATTGAAGGTAGGTGATAGATCCGTCGTCAAAGACCTGCACCAGGTCGACGTTCTCGCGATGGGGCAACGCGTAGGCAAAATTGTGCCCGGGTGGCACGAGGGGTTCCGTGTCCTTCGGGGTCGTCATGCACGAGCCCAAGGGCGCGGCGATGAGCGTGAGCAACACCGACTTAACGGCCGACATCGGCGTTCTCGTGGATAGCGGGTGGTTCGGTCGTGGCGATGACGCTCCTACGCGCGGTCGCAATGAAAAACAGAAGGGTCATCACAGCCATGAGCGCCCACGTCAGGAGCGGATAGCCAGGACATACGAACGGCGCCCAAGCAGCCATTAGGAGAATGGCGAACTTATAGCCGCGATGCAGGCCGCGAAGCCAGCCTATGAGGCATTGCGCCGAGGTCATGCCGGCGGCGCGGCGTCGAGCGCGTGCACACTGCGCGACCGTGCTTTGAGCCACTTCTGATAATCGCCGTGGCCCTCGAGGTACCCCGTGAGGATGCCGACCACGACCGCGTTGAACGAGGTGGGGGTCTGGCCTGAGGTATCGCTAAAGTATTGTCCAAACCGCTCCATGGACTGCTTCAATTCCGACGGCAGAGAGAGGGTCAGCTTCTCGGGCCGTTCCTCGACGGCGATCGGCGGTAAGCTCGCGAGGGTCGATTTTTTCACAATACTGTCCTTAAAGTTTGAAAAGGCAATCGGATCAACCGGTCCACGGCGGCAGGATGAGGTCTTTGGTGGCAAAGATATTCAGGCGGCCGCCCGGCGGCACCTCGATCGTCGGTTGGATGTTGAGATTCTTGCGCGTGATCTGTTGCCCGGCCTCATTGAGGTTTTGGCCTGCGCCTTGAATCGCAAGCTGGGAGAAGCTCGGGTTCTGGCTGTTGGCGCCGACCGCGATTTGGGCACTCGCGCCGAGCACCGAACCCAAGACGACACCGCCCAGCAAACGCAGGTAGTGATTATTCACGTGCCCCGTGATGCCCGCGTAGCCCGACAAATCGATCCCCGGCATGCCTTCCAAGGACAGTGTGCTGCCGTCGGGCCGCAGCAACCGAGTCCAGACGACGAGGACGCGTTCCTGACCATAGGCAATTCGGCTGTCGTAAGTCCCGATGACTTTCGTTCCCTGCGGCAGCAGCAAGTAGTGTCCCGTCACCGTGTCATAGACGTTCTGCGAGATCATGCAGCCGATTTGTCCCGGCAAATCGCTGTTGATGCCTTGGGTGAGCACGCACGGCAAGATCGTCCCCGCAAATAGGGTGTACGGCGATCGCGGGCGCTGTAGGGTTGCGTGGAGGTCAAAATCCGCATCGCGCATTCTGCCGGCAAACTCCGTTTTGTCGTCCTGTCGATTGGCATCGTCACGCGCGCTCACGTTCGCGCTCGCGGGAACCGCACCGGGAGCCCCGCCACCGCCGCGCTGTGCCAGTTCCAGGAGTCGCTGCTGCAATTGAGTCGCCTCGAGCGCGGCGGAGGTCGCCTGGGACCCGACCGGCGCATCGTTACCGCCCGCATTGGCGAAAGACACCGTGGCGCTTCGCGCTCGGTCCTCGTTGCGCAATCGATCGAGCTCTGCCTGCTGCACATACTGTTCGATCGGCGTCAGCTGGCGCGGTGGAGCATTGGGACTCACACCACCATCGGCGCCGGCAGCTCCCGTATTGACCGCTCCGAGATCTCCGGGTCGCGGCTCACCTAACTGCGGAACCACGCTGTCGTAGCCGCCCCGCAGCGAATTAACTTCTGCGCTCGGCACGGGCGGCTGGCTCGTGGTCGCGACGGGCTCCGGCACCTTGGCCTTGGGCTGCCGCAATCCGACCCAGAACGCGAGGATGACGACGAGGCCGGCGATGAGCCCACCGATCGCGAGCATCTTGCGACTAAACCGTTTGACGCGCGGAGCTTTGCCGCTGCCGCTGAGCGCCTCCGCGGCGTGCTTCGGAGTGTAGTAGTGCTCCTGCGCGGACCCGGCCGGCGGGGCAGGTTCTGGTCCCGTCTCTTCGGTGTCGATGGCGTGTTCGAGCATGGGCGTCCCTCCCCTACCGACTCGCCAGGCGATGAATGCAACCGATATCCACCGCCGTTTTGGGTCCGACGCGCAGTTGCGCCCGATCGAATAGGCGATCGACGATATAGATCGACTGCTTGACGCGATAATTGACAAGAATCGGCGTCTTGCCCTCCATGACGAAGATCGCCGGCGCTTCGTAGCTTTGCATCTGCGGGCTCATCTGCAAATACGTCTTCGAGCCGTCGTCATAGGCGCGCAGCGGCCGCCACGCGACTTGGGCACCCGTGATCGTGCAATTGAAATTAAGCTGATCCGGCGGAACCGTGATGGCTTCCGACTGCTCTTCGGTCTTCTTCACGGTTGCCGCTTGCTCCGCGAGCTCGCGCGCCGCATCTTGCGGGTAGAGCCAGCCGACCAGCGGCATGTAGGTGTGCTCGCTCGATTTTAGGACCACGGTGTACAGCCGCCGATTGGTCGCGATCGTCATGTTGGTTTCCAGGTCCGCTTCCAACGGCTTGACGATCAGCACCGTGGTCTCGTTGGGGGGCGATCCGGTGCGGGTCGCGGCGATCGTCCAGCGGGCCGTGTCGCCCGCCGTCGGCAGATCCTTGCCCGTCAGGAGTTCTCCGGGCTGCAATTGCAGCGCGGTTTCATGAAATGTCGCCGCCTGCACTTCATAGATGCCGCCCGTCGAATAGGTGTAGAGCATTTGCCCTCGCGCAGCGATCGCCTCGCTCGCGTGCTGCGTGTTGTGGTCGGTGACTTGATGGATCTTCAACGTGCTGTTCACGTAGGCGAGCTGTGCCTCGAGTCGCGACTTGTCCTCCCATGTCGGCATCCGGCTTGCCGCTCGACTCGCCGGCGCGAGGGAAGGCGCCTCCGGCGGCGCGGGCACCGAGGCGAGCAGCGGGGGGTTCGAGGAGGCATTCGCGCCAGCGGCCGCTTGTTGGGCCCGCACTTGATCAACGAGCTGTTGCGGCGTGAGCGAGGGCGCCGAGGTCGCGGCAGCCCCATGCACCGCCGGCGCCAGGAGGATCATCGCCACTGCCGGCGTCATCACCTTCATAATCTTCATGGAAAGTTCCTTCCCCTTCGTCGCTTGATTGGAATTGACATCGCCGACGGCTGCCGCTCAAGGCCTCCGTCACGCGCTCCTATACGTCCTTGCTCCATTGAAATCCGCCGTCGATCTTGATGCCGAGCGGATTCGCCCGAAGTCCCGCTTCGTCCTGAGGATTGGGTGCCTCGACTTTCACCGGGAAGACTCCGGTCATGGAGCGCTGCTCCTTCAGAGCGCCCTCCTTCGTTCGCACGGTCTCGGTCCAGCGGATTTGGTAACTATGGCTCTCCGCGATCGGATTGATCGAGATCACATCGACGCTCACGGTCTCCTGACCGATCTTCGCCAACCGCTCGTCCTTTTGCGCCCAGTCGTTCAATTGATTGGCGGCGGCTTGCGTCGTAAACCGATAGGCATCCAGCCAGTTGTGCTTGACCACCACCGAATCCATCGACACCGCGCGAACCAGCTGCAGCCAGTTGCCCAAGAAGTGCCGGTATTCGTTCTCTTGCGGGGTGTAATTCCACTTAGGCATCGGGCCGACGCCAATCGCTTCGCCGGTCGCGGCGTTGTGCTCAATCAGATACGGCTGGATGCTCGACTGCCCCGATTGGTACAAGAGGCCTGCCACCAACACGATGCTGATGAGGAATTGCGCGAAGAACGCCAGGCGCCAGTTGTAGGCCTGCTTCACCAGCGCGCCGCTGCGATCGTTCCACTCACGCTGCGCCGAGTTGTACGGCGTCTCTGCGAAGGTCTTCGGCTTGAAGGCGCTGCGCTTGGTCAACAAATCCATACTTAAACTCACGGGATAGTCCTCACTCGGTGGGCCGGATCGGCGCGCTCATCCCCGCCCCTCCCCCGCCTTCGGGAGGAATGACGGAACGCAGTGTGTTGGCAGCTCGCATCGCCGTTTGAATGTCGTGGGCAGCCGATGATGGCGATGAGGCGGATGTTGGCCCGGCGGGTTTGGGAGGTTGCGGCTTCCACGCACGCACTTCGCCACGTTGGTAGGCTTCCGCGATGGACGTGCCGACGGCACGAATGGGGCGAAAAGCCGACTCTGCGGTGCTTCGACCTAAGGCGGATGCTCCCCCGGATACCGCGGCGGCAGCTCGCCCCAACGATCCTGAACCTCCCAGTTGCGCGGTCGCCGCGCCGAGCTGTGCGCCCATGCGGACCGTTCCGAGCCCACCCGCCGCAGCCTTGGTGGCGCTCACGGTCCCCGCCGCGGTGGAGCGTGCGGCACTGGAGGCAGCCGCGGCGCCGGCCAACGCCCCGAGGGTCGATGACGCCACGAATCCTGCCGCGCTGCCGGCCGTTAAGCTGGGGCCGCCACTGATCATGCCAGCCGCGATCCCCGGCGCGTGCCACGCCAAGAAGGCTATCGCCAGTGCGGCGAGCAGAACCATATAGGCTTGTTGCAACGTGGGGTCCGCTGGCAGAGTGATCTGCGCAAGCACCGGTTGTGCCGCTGCGATGATGAACGACAGGACCATGAGTTTGACACCAAAGCTTACGACGCTGCCAAAGGCTCGCTCGGCGATAAACGCCGTATGTTTGAAAACGCCAAACGGTACCAAGACAAGGCTGAGTGCTGCGACGAGATAGAATTCCAGATAGGTAATGAACACCTGGATGGCCAGCATGAAAAATGCGCCTAATGTAAAAATGAAGGCCCAGCCATACATGAAGAGCGAGCCGATCTGATACGCGGATAGGCCGTTGATCCGGTCCTCGATCGGCTGAATAGTGACAAACGCCTGCGCGATAATGGCGGACGGGTCTTTAATCAGCGCAGCTCCCGCCGCGGAGCTCGAGCCGGCGGCCGTGAATCCGGACCAGACGAAGCCGTCCAAGACCGTATTGATCAACGTGGTCCAATTGGCGACGAAGAATGCGAACAGGCCCAGCAATAACGTCTTTTGCATAAGCCCGACCAGCACGTTTTCGCCTTTGAGGACCCACCAGATTCCGGCAAGCGTTAGTTCAATGCCTCCCATGAGAAAGAGTAGTCGCGCCGCCGCCGGCGCGAGATGTCCGGGACCTGCGGAAAAGACGACTAGGAACGCATTGAGCAGCGTCGTGAGAATTCCGGGATTCGGGGCCATGGGCGGATGTCTGCTGTGCTGTCAGGCGTTTAATGCAGCTTGGTGAGCTTGGGATCGACCTTGGCTGCATTCGGCGTAGTCCAGCCTTCCGCAGATTGCGCGGTATCGACGCCCACACAATACGGAACCGCGTATTTCACGCGCGGATCATCCACCGGACCGAACTGGTGACATTCGTGAAAGATCACCATCAGCTGATCGTGGTGGAGCGAGTGAACCTCGGGACCGTACATTTTCTGGGCGGCAATGCCGGCAGCCGGGTCGCGGCTACATCCCGAGAGAGCCAATGCCGATACCGAGATGATGAATAGGAAATTCCGCATCTGATGCTCCTAATGCAAGCGGTCGTAGTTGAGATTGACGACCGCGGTGCTTGGCGCCGTGAAACCCTTTGCTTGCTGCTGTGAGATCGTTTGCGCCTGCGCAATCATCTGGGTTTGCTGCGCGATCCAGTTGAGCTGCGCCTGATTGGTCGTCGCCATTTGGCTGTTCATCTTCATCAGCTGCGCCGCCACCTGGCCGTTGATTTGGTTTCCCGATTGGATGGCATCGAGCGCCCCATGAGAGGAGCCCGACGTTTGCAGGAGGGCCTGCATAGTCGCGCTGTCCGCCGGCAGGCTCGCCATCACCTGCGCCTGCGTGGTGTAGGCACCCTGATACACGCTTCGAGACTGATTGAGCCAGGCCGTCAGTTGCGCCATGACGTTGGCGTTGCTCAACGGCCCCTGGGCGAGCGCGGTGTTGGGATAGGTGGCGTTGTACTGTCCCGTCAGGGTCGCGACGTTTTGTGCAATCCCGTTGATGCTCTGCATCGCCGTCACGAGCTTGCCGAATTGCATCGTGTATTGCCCGATCACGTTGTTCGACACACTCGCTGGCATGCCTTGCAGGTTCTGCGCCTGATAGGCGAGGGATTGCACCTCGTGTGAGATCTGCGTGATTTGATTCAAGACCGCCTGGGTGTTTTGCAGCGCGCTGATGATGTTCTCGACCAGATTGGTCGGATCAATGACGACCCATTGCGCCTTCGAGGATTGGAGGCTGGAGCCGGTCCATAGGGCAACGATGGCCGCGGCGCTCACGAGTATTCGTCTCATAGTCGGATCTCCTCTGGGGTGGTGTCTTAAGCCGTCTTTCTCTGCTCAACCGCCGCCGCATTCAGGGTGTCCGCGGCTAGGTCCAGTCCCTTCGCTCGAAGGTACGCATCGTTGAAGCTGGAGGTCGGCATTCGCGCCCACCGATCGGCCAACAATTGGTCATCGCTGCTGGTCGCCGCGCAGTACGCGAGCCCGATATCGCCGAGCGCCAAGCTGAAGAGCCGATTTCCGAGCGGCGACGTGAAGTAGTACTCACGCTTCGGTGTCGCACCGGCGATGATCGCGATTTGCTGGTCGTTCAGCCCAAAGGCGCGATAGAAGGACATGCTGCGTTCGTCGTCCATTGCGGTTGCGTTCGGCAAATAGATCTTCGTGTAGCAGGACTCCTTGACGGTTTCGAGGATCGGGCTCCCGGCGAGATCCGCAAGACTCTGGCTCGCGAACACCACATAGACCTTCTTCTTGCGCAGCGTTTTGAGCCATTCGCGGATCTTGGGCGCGAACACCGGATCATCGAGAAAGAGCCAGCCTTCATCCAATATCAAGAGCGTCGGCGCGTGCCCAAACCGCTGGTCGAGTCGGTGAAAGAGATAGGTCAGCACCGGCATGACGGCATTGGGGTAGCTCTTCGTGAGCTCGTGCATCTCGAACACTTGCCAACGCGCATACCCCAGGGTGTCGCTTTCCGCATCAAGCAGGCGTCCGTAGGGCCCGTCGACGGTATAGGGCGCGAGCGCATCCTTGATTTCCTTATCCTGGACGAGCGTTCGAAGACCCGTGATGGTTCGATCCTTCGAGGGCGATTGACCCAAGCGCATCAGCGCGTTCCAGAGCGCGGCTTTCTTGTCGGGGGTCATGAAGGTCGCGGTCTTGACCTCATGCTTGAGGAGCGCCTGCACCCACTCGATGGCCCAATTGCGTTCGGCTTCCTCATCGATGCGCGCGAACGGCTGAAACGCCAAGGGGCTGTCATCCGCGGCCAAGTCGTAGAAATCCCCACCGACGCCTAAGGTGGTGATGCGCGAGCTGCGCTCCTTGTCGAACAGATACACCTGCGCCCACTCGCCGGCCGGGGATTGGTATTTCGCAAAGGCGGTCGCGAGTGCGGCCAGCAACACGGATTTACCGGCACCGGTCGGACCGATAATGCAGGTATGCCCGACATCGCCGAAATTAAGATTGAGCTTAAAGGGGGTGCTGCCGCCCGTGACCGTGTGCAGCAGCGGCGGCCCGTCGTACAAATTGCTTTCGGTCGGTGCCCCGCCCCAGACCGCTGATAGTGGGAACAGATGCGCGAGGTTTAGGGTATTGAGCATCGGATGACGCACGTTGTGCGCGCAATTGCCCGGAATGGAGCCTAAGAAGGCGTCAAAGCAATTGCGGTTCTCAATTTCATCGAGGGTCGTGAAGCCGCGGCCTTGGATGGCTTGCTCGAGCACGCTTTGTTTGGCCTTCAGGCGCTTGGGGTCCGTGTCGAGTAATACAATGGATTGAGTAAAGTAGCCGTAGGCGACCAGATCGCCGCTCAACTCCTGCAGCGCCGCATCCGCGTCGGCGGCACGATTGAGCGCATCGGTATTCTGAATCGCCGAACCCGCCCCGGTGATCGCTTCGCGCATCAGCGCCACGAACGACTGCCGGGCCGACAGCCAGCGCTGCCAGTAGCCGCGCAATTGCTTCTCGGCATCGGTCTTGTCCAAGAAAATGAACCGCGTCACCCATCGATATTGAAAATCGAGGCGATTCAAGACATCCAAGATCCCGGGTGTCGAGGTATTGGGAAAGCCGCCGACCGAGAGCACCTGCACGTGGTACTCACCCAACTTCGGCGCAAAACCGCCGGTGAGCGGCGCATCGGCCAAGAGACTGTCGAGATACATCGGCACCGCCGGCGCATTGACCCCGTGGACCTTGGGCGAGACGCAGGCGTGCAGATACGTGCACGTCTCCTCATCGGTGAGGATGCGGATCTCTTTGAGGACACCCGAGAGCAGATGCACGATGTCGTCGCGCTGCTTCACGAAGAGGGCGAGTTCGTCACTGTAGGAAGTCGAGGTCTCCTCGCCCCCCTCGTAGAACCACGTCGCCACCTGGCTCGAGACGTCCGGCGGCGGCAGGTAGATGAGTGTCAAATACCGTGTACTGTCGAAGTACCGATCGCCCTGGAAGCGCAGCCGGCGCTCCTCATCGAGCAAGTGGGTGAGCGGGTCCGGCCAGCTCGCATCCGGGTAGGAGGCATCGCGCCGACGGTGCGAATCCGCATACATCGCCCAGCCGCCCGTCAAGCGCTTCAAGGTGTTATTGATTTGCGCGGTCGTAATGACGAGCTCCGCCTCGGTCGCGCTGTCGAGGTCCGGTCCCCGAAAGAGAAACGTCGTCTGAAAGGCGCCGTTCTTGTTGAAGACCACGCCGGGGGCCACCAACATCGCCCACGGCAAGTGGTCACTGAACCGGTCCGGGTGCCTCTTTTGCTCGGAGAGCGTGAAGACCCCATACCCCTTGCGCCCGACGGCAAGCCCGACCGCCGAGAGGGCGATACCGAAGACCAACACCCCAATGACACCGATACTCATGCCCTATCCTCGGTAGAAATGCCGGTAGAGAAAGGCGCGGCGAAACACGTCCCAGAAGAAGGGGTCCTTCTTGGCCGCGGCCACGAACACTCCATGCAAAAAGAGGCCGGGGGGTATCGCGTACCAGGTGCCCAACGGAAAGGTGAGCGCCGCGATGAGCGTGTACAGCACCAAGGCCAACTGCCGCGGAATGCCCATCACCAGCTGCTGCTTGATCGCGGACTGGTGAATAGTCAAGTCGAAGCCCTCCGGACGCATCTTTTTGCTCTCTTGTTTGAACTAAAACGCTGCGCCGCCGGCGTACCCGAAGAGGGGCAGGAAGAACGTGGTCGCGCTAAAGGCGATCGTGAGACCGAACGCGACGGTCACGATCTTGCGCATGCCGCTGCCGCCCTCGGAGAAGGCGATACCGAGACCCGTGATCACCACCGCGGCGACGCCGACGATCTTCGCGACCGGCCCCGTGAGGGAGGTGAGGAAGTTATTCAAGGGCGTTTCCCACGGCATGCCGGCGCCGGCCCCCTGCGCGATCCCGCTGTAAATCACGGCCAACGAGAACGCGATGAGAAGGAGCTTGCGCTGATGGTTGACTGCTCGGGCGGTGCTCAACGTTTTCATGGGAACCTCGCTTAAAACTCGGGTTGAAGGAAAGACACACGGGATTGCGCCATCGACTGGCCAAATCCCCCTTGTCGGGATGAGCGCGTCATGCGACCCGCTCCAATTCGTAGTGGCCGTGCTCGAACCCGAGCACGTTCACGACTTCGGGAACGAGCCGACGAAAGCGCGTTCCCTGGGGCGTGGAGTAAGCCAAGGCCTGGATCGGGACGATCATGTTGATCGTGTCGGCAATCAATTCTGGAATCGGCACCTGATTCGCCTTGCGCAAGAGCGTGTCCACCCGCCTCAACGCCTGAATGGGCGTCGCGGTATCGCTGTGGATGGTGCAAACGCCGCCCGGGTGGCCGGTACCCCAGGCCTCGAGCATCGAATTGATCTCTAAACCGCGCACTTCGCCGACGATGATCCGATCGGGTGCGACCCGCAGGCACCCTTGCACCAATTGCGCGGCATCATGCACGCCCGCGATGACCCGATAACTGTGCCATTCCTTGGTGCGCACCTGTAGCTCGAGCACGTTCTCGATCGTCGCCACGCGCTGATGCAGGTCTCGAAGCTCATCGATGATCGCGTTGGTGAGGGTGGTCTTGCCGGTCTTGGTGCCTCCCACCACGAGGATGTTCTTGCGGTCGTGGACCGCGCGAATGATCGTCTGGCGCTGCTCCTCGCTCATGATGCCGGCGCTCACGTATTCCTCGAGCGAAATGATCCGCGGCGGGCGCTTGCGGATGTTGAAACACGGCCCCGGCACCACCGGGGGCAAATCGCCATGGAAGCGAAACCCGTGGCCCGGGAACTCCGCGTCCAAGATGTAGCTATTGGCCGCCGGACCTACGATCTGATCCACGGCATCGGCGACGATGCAGATGACCTGAGCGGCCAATTCGGGCGCCAACGTGTGCCCGGTCCAGTCCGAGGGCTTATCGAACCAGTCCGCATAGATTTTCCCATCCGCGTTGCAGCGGATCTCGATCACCGCGGGATCTTTCAAGAGGCCCGCGATGGTCGGACCCATGGCGGTTTCGAGCATGCGCAGGACGCGAAGGCTCGAGGCCTTGCGCGGACCGCTGCCTTCAAGTTCCGAGGTTCTTGCGCTCTCTGACTTCATCCGTCGTTCCCTTTGGGTCGCCCCACCCGGCACCCAGTGTATTTTGGGAGGCCGACAATACTTGTCACTTATGCGACAACTATTTTGTACCTGGTTTTCGGGAAGAGTGCAAGCGCCGTGCGTTGCGGATATTTCCTTGGGGCGCGATCGGCGGTCCTGCGCGAAGCTGGAGGCCGGGGCTTCAGACGTGAAAGGCGTTAGGATTTTGATGAGAGCGGAAGCCTCGGCGGGCGCCCCACGCTTAACGGCCGGGCACGCTCATCCCCCCCGTCGATCAAGGACTCACGGTCCCGCGCTACGCGGGGTGTAATGAGCTAGCGGGACTTCCCGCGGCGGTGCGCGGGCGCGATGAGGGGCCCGGCATCGATCCCGGCGCGCTCCCAGTCATCCTCTCGAGACACATACACGCCGACGCTGACGGCGGTCGCGCCGCGGATCGAGCGGATCGATTTGGGCTGGCGCTGCTCGACGGATGAATCCACGCGCTGCAGCAGATCGTAGATCTGCGGTCGCAACTCGCTCATGAAGCCATCGAATTCCTTGGCCGAGATGACGCCGAGCACCATTCGCTCCATGTGGCCGTTGCTAAGACCCTGCCGGTTGACGATCGCATTGTGCAATATCGTCTCTAAGAGCTGATCGATCTGCCGGATGGCGTGCGCCAGCAAGTGCTCGGTCGATTTGGCCACATTGACCATGATGCTGCCGAGGAGCGCGATTGTGCCCCCCGGCCGAGTCGCCACTTCTGCCGTCGCACACGCCATCGCCACCACGTCCTTCAGGGCCTTTTTGGGCAGAAATCGTCGCGCCAGGCTTTCAAACGTCGCCCCGGGTCCCTTGATCGCGAGCACCCGCGGTCTGCCGTCCGGATCCACATACTGCGCCTCGCGCGACCACACGAGGAGAAGCGCACACAGTCCCCGCGTATCGCGCAGCAACGGGCCGCTCACGTATGGGGCTTTCCTCCGGCCTCGAGAGCGCTCGATCGCCCGCTCCTGCTGGGCGGCGGTTACCCCAAATTGGGCGAGCGCGAGTCGCACGAGAGAAAAGAGCTCGACGCTCAAGTCTTCTCGAATCTCAGCGGTCGCGCGCCGCGGCGACGGGCGCGCCGATTGGGCGCCCCCTCCCACGCGGGCCCTGCGGGGTGCGGGAGCTTTACGCATCACCGCTCACTCATCGCCCTTACGGTCGTCGCTCGACACGTGCTTCATCTCGCCGTCGTAGTACACATACAGTCCGATGCCGGCCGACCCCAGTTTCTTCTTCGCCTGAGGGCGGCGCTTCGCGCTCGATCTCAATAGTCGGTCAATTCGCTCGCACATGTCATGCAGTTGCGGCCGAATCGCCTGTTGGAATCGCTCGAAATCCTCCGCACTGATGACATGATCGACGATCCTCTCGAGCCTGCCCAAGGCGGCATCGTCCCGAGCCCTCTCGACGTTGTGTAAGCACGTCTCAAAGATCTGTTTGATGTGCAAAATCGTCTGCGCCATCGCGACTTCCCGGTTCTTCGACACATCGACCATCGTGTCGCCGTAGAGCGCGATGCGCCCACCGGGGAGCGTTCCCACGTTCGCGTTCCCGCACGCGAGCGCCACCACATCGGCGAGCGGCTTTTGCGGCAGGAACTGCCGAGCGAGACTTTCGAACGTTGCGCCGCGACCCTGGATGTTGAGGACCTTGGGCTTGCCCGCACCATCCACATACGGCAGCTCCTCGAGCCACGTCGATATCAGGTCCCCTAATCCCCGGAATTGATGCAGCACCGGGCCGCTCACCCGTTTCACCGCCGAGGAGCGCTGGGTGCGCGCGAAAATGCGCTTCTGCTCGCTCCCCGAAAGTCCGTATTTGGTGAGAGCGGCGCGCACCACGCCGTACAGTTCCAAGGCCAACGGCTCGAGCGGGGTTTTCTCGGAACGCCGGGCACGGCTTGGCTTGCGAGCGCCCCGAGCGGGTGTCGCCCTCGCCTTCTTCCTAGTCATGACACCATTTCCTTCGACGTCCTTCCCGCTTCGGTTTCGCCCAAAAACGCGCTCTCCGGGCCGTGGCCTGACCCCTTATACGGCCGCGACCGCGCCGCGGCCTTCACGGACCGCCCCTCTGAGGGCTACTCTGTCACATTCCATTAATTGCCTATAGCGTGACAGATACGATCGCTATAAACTCGACTGTAAATGGGAGCGGTGGAGAGTACAACTCCGATATCTCGCGATTTCCAACCGATGCTCGAAGAATTGGGCTTCGCGCTGACCACTCGGCCGGTGCGCCTCGCGGATCGGCCGCACGGGCTGCCGAGGCTATCGGTGTACGCGTTCAGACACGCCGGAGCAATTCATCGAGACATTATGTGAAGTTCCAGGGTATCGTCTCGAGGACGAAACGAATCATGCGAAGTCGATGGATTCATCAACCCGTGCGCGATTTTGACCTCCATCCTCGGACCGATGGTCGTTGGCGTCGATTCCATGACCATTTTTAAGGTGCTGCGCATGGCTCGATCTTTATCCGGTGCCGCGCTCGTATCACGATCACAACGGTCCTCCTGATCCCCCATGAAGCCGTCTCAGGAACATTACGATGTCGCGAAAGCCTTAAGCGCGGCGCTCGACCCGCTGATCGATGTGTGTTTGGCGATCGGAATCACGAGCCCTGAATTCGAGACGCTCCTTCGCGTGGCATTCGTGCAGCGCGCCTTTGCCAAGCTGCCGCGTCATGTCAACACCGGTCGGGGACCGAGCGACTCCCGGGTGAGCCTCGCCGCCGGCGTGCATCGCAGCGAAGTCAGCAAGATTCGTGCGGCGGGAGGCACGAGCAGCGCGAAAGGGACGATGCAGACCAAAGAGCGCCTCTATTCGAAAAGTGCGCGCGTCTTGACGGGGTGGACCACGGATTCGCGGTTCACGACGAGCGGCGGTCGGCCCTTGGATCTGCCGATGGAGCGCAATAAGCAGCACAAGAGTTTCGAGGACTTGGTCGATAAGTACGCCCCTGGCAACCATCCCGGGAGCGTGCTCAAGGAGCTGCGGCGCAGGGGCAACGTGGAATTGGTCGAGCCTGACATCATTCGCTTCAAGACCTTATCCACTCGTACGCGCGGGGCGACGGAAACCAATGTGGCACAAGCGGCGAGGCGGATGAAACGCCTCGGCGAGACGCTGTGCCAAAACATCTTGGATACGCAGCAATCACGCCTTTACGCGGAGACCAAAACCATTCGGCTCACCGCGCAAGAATTGACCCTCGCTCGGCCAGTCCTCGAACAGCGTGCCAATACATTTCTCAAGGCCATCGACAGCGAATTTCGCGCTCGGAGCACGCCGGGCGTTCGCGAGAAAACCAAGAAAATGGGCGTGAGCGTATTCTCGTGGGATGAAGAGTAGCCGTCGTAAAGAGGGCAATTTAGCTGGGGCCCGTCGCATTTCGACCTGGCGGATGCAATCGCCATTACGATGCCAGGCCAGTGCCGACAATCGGCCACGACCCGTCACTGGACCTCACGAAATCGACGGCTTGATGCAGTCATTCGCTGCGCGCGGTAAGCTTAGGCCGAGAATTATGGAGCCCAGCCGGACTGCAAGGAGTGCACAAATGCCAATTGAACCATTTGTCCCGCTTGTACGACGTTTTCGTCGCCTATTTCTGGTTAGCGCCTAAATGTCGGCTGTTCCAAGTCACCACGTCGCTGCGAATCTTCGGGCGTACTTGTACCTGGTGCTCGTCCCCATTTCTTGCTTGTTAGGTTGGGCGGTCTTAATTCTCATTATCAGACGGCATCTTAGTGAATCGTCGCTATATAGAGCGCTCGACATCTGCCTTTATCTTTCCGCCGTTGGAGTACTCGTTCTAGTGGCGATTCCAATTCGCTTCCGCAAGTCGGCCAGCCTGGTAAAGCTCGTGACGGTGTCGCTGTTCTGTGGTTTGTTTCTCGCGTTCGTAACCTTCGTGGGATACATGACCGTAGGGTTCGGTTGAATGTCGCAACGATTCGTGGGCGTCGGTCTTTGTTTAGCCAAGGAGGGAGTCGATGATTGGGATAAAGTGGCTCCGTTTATCGTCGGCTCAATCCCGCGTTGCTCAGCCTCATTGTTAGGTGCTACGAGGCCTTTGATGTGACGCCCATATCACTAAATCAAAAGCGAGTTCTGGCCGGCGTCTATCTGGTCGCACTTATCTTTTGCGCCTCCAATTACTACCTTGGATGGCATCTCATGGGTCGCTTCGACAAGGGCATCCTCGCGATTACGACTCTCATGGGTGCTATCTGCGCGCATCGCTATGGGCCGGCGCTAATCGAGGAATTGAGAGAGTACCGTGCTGGCAAGCCCCGTCGATCGTAAAGTGCACGATTCGTCGCCAGACCTAACATTCGTTAGACAAATGCGCAGATCGCGCCGTAGAACCATTGGCGGCCTATTCGCCCTGGTCGTTGTCGTTTCTGTGAGCGCATCCGCGTGTTCACGTTCGACTGATAGTAAGCAGAATGCAACATCTACCATTCCGGAACCATTGGCCGCGGCCCGCCGGCTCTACAATCCGACGTCCTTAGTCGAGGTGAAGTCACTTGCTGGATTTCCAGAAGAGCTGCAAGTGGCGTTGGGCGCGCGAATAAAGGGGTATGGTCGAATTGCCGACGTTGGCGAGGAATGCAATCCAACCGACGTAGTTGGCTACGGTCCTGATCGATGCTTCTTGCTCGGCGGCCTCAGCGACACGAGTGCGCTCGTCGCGTACAAAGTAGGCGGGTATGCCGGACAATGGGACGCAGCCGCGAGTTACGTCCGGACCAAATCGGGCTGGGTCAAAATTGGGGAAGGGAATATCGGCTATCCGAACAATCTGAGCGAACTAAAGGAAATGAGTCGCCTTGCCATCGAGGATAACCCTTCCAAACAGAAGTAGCCTGATTAATGCTGAACCCGAATTGGGACAACCCTGAACCGGACACTGGCGACCGTCAACAACGGGTCAAGAGTACTCGTTCGTCGTGCGGCCGCCGAGGAGGCCCGCTGCGGTTTGCGGTCATCTAAATTGGGCAGAGACTGCGTTCGAGTAGAACAATCCATAATCGACGATGCGATTCGCCGGCGTTCAGCCGGTCAAGCTCTAGTGTCCTGAGTTATTAATTCGTTGAATGTTTATTCGCCCTCGATGTCCAACGGTAGACTGGACTTTGAGGGGGAAGCGATGCGAGCGTAAGGCGAGCGGTCCGTCACAAGCAGGAGGTGCGCGGTCGTGGTTGCTCGGCGGGACCATTCGCATCGTGCGCAGAAGTTCTTGAAAGTCGTGCGTCTGCTCGAACTCACGCGACGCAGCAAAATCTCCGCCGACTCTTGCTGCGCCGCCGCGCACGCAATCGGTACCACTGCCAGCTTTGAC
>Ga0182030_10011331_pt1 | contig 18003 bp, 12 predicted proteins | sample 812S3MmetaG_FD_121299 | JGI IMG/M metagenome (GOLD analysis project Ga0182030, IMG submission 121299) | Permafrost microbial communities from Stordalen Mire, Sweden - 812S3M metaG (Illumina Assembly) | ecosystem: Environmental > Terrestrial > Soil > Wetlands > Permafrost | place: Sweden...
CGCCTTGCCGAACTGCTCGACAGCACGCCGGCCTCGGGAATCTTCATGCGCTGGATCGACATCCTCTGGCGCACGACCGTGCGGCTGATTCCCGAGTACATCATCCTCGTGCTGCTGCTCGGCGCCGCGCGGGCCTGGCTGTTTCCTCATTTCGGTCCGGAAATCGGCAATGGCCTCGGATGGATCATCGCCCTCGCCATCGCCGGCACGCTGTTTGTCGTTCCGACCGCCGGCGAAGTACCGATCGTGCAGGCGATGCTCTCCCTCGGCGTCGGCGCCGGCCCTGCCGGCGCGCTGCTGATGACGCTTCCGCCCATCAGCGTGCCGTCCCTTGCGATCATCGCGCGCTCGTTCAGGCCGCGCGTTCTCCTGGTGGTGACGCTGTCCGTGGTGGCGTTCGGCATCGCGGGTGGTCTATTGGCGGCTGGATTGAAGTTTTGATTAGCTCGGCGGCGCACGTGACTGTGCCCTCTCCCCTTGCGGGAGTTTAGGCCATTGTAACCATATGATATTACTATCATAAAGCGGCATCATATTGGCTGTGTAGGAACTGTGTAGGCATTTTCGACATTTCAGCGGAGATCGAGGTTTTTCATACCTTGAGTCTGCTCGCGACTCGGCAAAAAGGCAAATTGCGAAAGACAACGAAGGGCATCTTTCCAGTGAAGCGCGATACTTCACTCGGATGTTTCATGGTTTCTCCCGCAGGAGTAGTATCCAGCGCGAGGGGGGAACATGAGGAGCGCTCTTTATTATCCACACACGTCGATCCGCAATGAGCATCTCGTCAAAACGGCGCTGCTGCTTTGGGATCGTCTCGAATATATCGTGCCTTGGCCGCATTTCCACGCGCATCACGGCAGTCATGGAATCCAACGGGCCATGGAACTGATCGGGGCTTCGCATTGTCCCGACGAAGACGAGAAACGAGAGACGCACACCCGACTAAAGGAGCTTATTAGCCGGAGGCTTCCTCCGCAGTTCTATCTTTATCGGGGGCGCGAGCACCGCCACGAAGACCACTACGAGATCTACCCCGAGAAGCTGTTTCCGGAATCTTGGCGTTTGCTCCAAGAGGCGCGGATGTCGGGCAAGCTGCTACGGAACTCAGACTACCCCATGAGCGAATTTGGCGGTCTGACGGTGATGTCGATCCTCGCCGACTGCTGCGCTGGAACGACGCTGAGCCGGTTGACGGATCGGGGCGAGGCCTACGCCACGCTTTCCGGCTTTCTCGGTAGTGCCGTAGGGCCAAAAATCCGCAAGTCAGATGCTCAAGCGCAGCTCATCCCGATCAGCCTCAAGGTCATCGATACTTCCCGGCTCGACATGGCGACGCTGATACGACTGCGCGAACGCGAAGCAAAAGAAGCGGGACACACGCTGCGAGATCTTCGGCATCGGTACGTCGACGGGTTGGAGACTTACGTTACAAAGCTAGTGAACGAAAGGGCGACCAAGAGTGATGCGAGGGAGATTCAGCGGCAGTTCGCCGATGATATGAAGGGCGACCTCAAGGAACTTAGAGCGGAACTCGGCTTCGCTGGCAGGGACGCCTTTCTGTCCAAGGAATTCCTGGTCACGGCAATCACCGCCATTGGCACTGCGGCGAGTTGGTTGTTCGGCGTGCCGGTGAACTTGGAAGGTGTGGTCACCGCCGCTGGCGCGCCGGTCGCCATCGGCGGTCTCCTCGCGGCGCAAAACAAATATCTCAAGGAACGGTCCGCCATCCTGAAAAAGCATCCCATGGCTTATCTGTACGAGGCGCGCCGTGAAGGACTTGGCAGAAGGCGCGCACGATGACGAAGCCTCCACTCGAAAAAAGTAGCCGCGAACGCAAGCCGTTCGCAGCACGACAACCAAACCTCAATGTTACTGGCGATAGTGGCCGTCTTCCCGCCGGGAATTTAGGCGTTCAAGGGAGGAATTATGTCTTGGTGGCTTGATGTAACAACATGGGAGGAATTTGGGAAACTTGCACCGATTGCAACGGCCGGTGTTGCTGTCGCCGCCGCAACCATCGCTTATTGCGCGCTGTGCGTACAGCGGAACTTGGCGCGTAAGCGTGCCGCCTTAGACTTTTTCTTGAAGACTGAAATGGAAAAGTCGATGGTGGAGGCGCTTCACGGTTCCGAAGACGCTATGAGGAAATTCAAAGAGCATAATGATCCAAAGACTCTCTATGGAAATACGGACGAGTATCGGCGTGTTAGCACTTATCTCAACATAAACGAGCTCATTGCCGTTGGCGTCGACAAGAAACTTCTGGATGAAGATTTGTCTTACGATTTCTGGTCTGATGAACTCATCGGCGCTTATGAAGACGCCAAATCCGTCATCGAATTTATGCGCAAGGAAGAAGACACGCCATTTAGCTATATCACGCTTGAGAAGATCTATAAGAGATGGGTCCGCAGAGACAAAGCAGACAGACGGCGGCTCGGCGGTACCGGCACGCGAAACAAGAAATAGCGAATCTTGCGCCGACTCTGGCCAGTTCGGTTTAAGAAGTTGCCTTCTAGGCCGGATTGGCAAACATCATATCGTATTCATCGCGGAACAGCGGGAGGAGATCAGTGACCTCGTTCGGGTACTGATCGTTACAGTACGCAGCAAAGCCCCAACGCCGGAATTCAGGGTTAAGAACCTTCCCCGAAATAAACGGGTGAATACCCACTGCGTTGATGACACCCGCTGCCTTTTCAAATTCGTGAACTGACAGGATCGAATAAGGCATTTGGTCTAGCCATGCGAGGCGCAAGTCTCCCGCTTGCATTGCAGCCCTTACGGACGCGTCAAGGCGCGCGGGCATATCAAAGCCGAAGAAATACCAATCTTCGAGAGTAACGATAACCGGATAGATGCGCCGTTCTTCGACAAACGCGAGGTGTGGGTAGAGACCTGTACGGTAATCCGCGATGGTTTTGTAAACCTGAACGACCGCGCCTGCCAGCTTGCGTATATCTTGTTCGAGGGCGGAAAGGTCGGTGAGGCCGGCTTTGGAGGCCCAGGTCAGACGCTTTGTTTTGCATTCGACAAATAGCGCGGTCTGGTCGCCCTGTTGAACGATCCAATCGACACTATCTTTCCGTCGGTGGCCTATGTGGTATTCCTCCTCCTCAAGAACCGCCATCTGGGGGTTTGTGATGCGCCGGTGTAAGACCTCGCCCACGTAATGCTGGAAGGATTCTCCGAAGGCCGTCGGGAATCCTGGCACGTCCTTCAGGCTGTAATAGAGGCCGGTTGTGATTCGCCAAAACAGCAGCGTGGGAACGGGACAGGCGACTTCCTGCCGGCCTTGATACGAAATCTGGATAAGGGGGAATTCCCGGAGCGATGAATATCGATACGCAAACCCTTCATCTAAGGCATGCTCGGCGCGAAGCCTGTTCGCCAACTCGCTTCGGGTCAACGAGGTGAAGGCGAGAAATCGGTCGAGGTGGTCCTGGGTAAGACCGGGAATTTGAACATCGATCTGGCGAGAGGCTCGCGGTTGCCCGAAGAAAATCCCGAGATATGCCAAACCGATCAGAAAAATCTCATCGAGCGTTAGTCCCGTCGCTTGCTGAGCATGGGCGACAATTTGCGGTGTGTTGAACAGCTTGTAATAGCGGATGATAGGCTTCCAGTTGAACCGATGCTGCTGCCAGACGAACTGGCGGTGCATAATCCGCATCATTTCGAGTTGGATGCGCGACCCGCCGACGAGTTTCGCGTAGATCGTGCCTTCCAGATTCCGTAACGCATTGGCGATCGTCGCTACAGTGGCCCACTGGCGCAGGCTACGACCGCGCCTAGATTCTTCATCCGAGTGGCGAATGATCTCGCGGGCCATCTGCTCAAGCGTCCACTCGGCGATAATCGCTTGTCGCGGCCGGGCGTTCAAAAACTGGTTTGCAATCTGAATATCTGGGGGAATCTCAAATTTGTTGACCTGAAGATACTGGCAATACGCCCAAATTACATACAAGCTTTCGCGGCACGCCAATTGGCGCACGGTTGCCCTGACTGTTCGATAGTGCTCTTCAATGGTCATGTGTTCGAAATACTCGCCAGCGATTTTCGTAACTACTTCATGAAGGAAATCGGCGGCCACGGCTCGCCCGATTCGATCATCGGGTGGCGGGGCTCGCTGTCGGGACGTCCATGCTCGATGCGCCACACCTCCACCTGTCCCAAGATCGAGAACGCGGCGTTGCGGCGAGTCGGATCGCTTAACACCATTTGGAACAGTTTCGCGCGCACCTGCTCGGCATTGCGGGGCACGAACACAAAGGAGCCCGAGCTGCCATATGGCCGTCGCTCTAAGAATAGAGTTTCGAGCCCACGATCCCCGTAGAGCGACATCGGTCCCCGAAGGAGATTGGCCCCCGCAAGCATTGCGTCATCGCTGCCAAGCTCGCCGTAAATGGCCGGAAGCAGTTGCATCTGCATCGGTGACAGCGTGGTCGCGCTCAAGCCAATGAGCCGTTGCTTGAGCGCCGGGTCTTGCCGCGCCCATTCACCGACATACGCCGCGAAGCGCTCGGTTTTGCGAAAATCAAAGGTAATATTGATTCCGACCCAAGGGATTTCCGGGTCGATAAAGCTCAGCAACACCCGGCGCGCCGCGGGCAGGTTGAGGCGCCCAAGCGCCTCGATCCAAGTGTCGTCCATGTTCTGCAAACCGCCTTCGCCGCGCGCAAGCTTTGTCAGAAATGGGACCACCGTTTCTGAGCGTGTGTGGCCGAGCGCCGTAACCAAATCGCGGAAATGGTAAGGTCGATGCTCAAAATGCGCCATCACCTCCTCTATGCGCACAATAGCCCGCGCGGGGTCATCGCTGAAAGGTAGCAACTCCAGGCAATCCACGAGAAGCGAGAGATTCTGATCGTTATAGAGCCCCTGCGAAAGGGTATGCTCGATCGCGGGATCGAGCACGGCTAACATGGTATCGAGGGTCAATACTGCACCCGACTGCAACAATGCCCTGATGCCGCTCATCCGAGCATAAGCGTCCCATTGACTTGGAGGCGTTAATGTTTCGATTACAAAATCGGCAGATGCCTGTCCGTCGAGTGCCGCCAGTAGAACGGCAAGGTCCTTCAGCCTAATGGCGTAAGGTAGAGTATTCGCCGCCGTCGCGCTTTCCTCCCTCAACTCGGAAATGCGCTGCTTGATGGCACGCGCGTATGTCTTGGCGCGCGTCTCATCGAAACCCGGTGGTCGCTTTCCTTCGCGGGCCGACCAGATAGCCTCAAAATCGGTTCTATTACCCAGCCATGGATTTTCGCGGTTTGGTGGTGCCACCAGCCGCAACAAACCGCGCGGTGCCTCACGCTCGTATTTCGGCTCCCGCAACAGCTCAACCAGCGTCGTATCAATGTCGGGTGCATCCAAAAACAGAAGAGCTTCGACGTACCAATTCGAATAGGTCGTCCCGCCGCCGCGCGAGTTCTGTCGCACAATGTCCGCGTCGATAAGTCTGCGCAGATCCGCAAGGTCTTCCGGATCGCCGATCCTCGCCAGCGCAATCGCTGTGTGCGACCGCGTCGAATCGTCAAATAGATCGTCGGAAAGGCTTTTCGCTATGCCCCCCTTCAGGTAACGGCGCAAAGATTGGCGTAATGGCTCGGGTAACGCGGAGCGTAACTCTCCAGCGTTGGCATTGACCCCACCGTAGATTTCCACCAGAGCCTGAAGTGTGTCGGCGTCGAATGCCTCCGTGAGGGACGGCATCAGACCCGTCACCACGATTTCGATCGGGAAGGCGCGAATGAGTTCGCGCAATTGGTAGAGGCATTTCCAAGCGAGAGGCTGCGCGCGGCCTGCTGACGTTGCGCGCTGAATGCCGCAAAGCTCGGCGAAAATCTGCGCGGCCAACGCAGGCGTCGCTGACGCTAACAAGATGATGCGGACCGCAGACGCTTCCCGGAATTGAAGCTCGCGAGTTGCAAGCTGATTAATGAGATCGTCGGCTTGTTGTTGCGGGACGGAGATCACGAAAGGCTGCCAGTGCTCACCGGAGAGCGTGCCATCGAGGAGTTTCGCTGTAACCCAGGTGCCGGCCCAGACTTGATCATGTCTCGTCACTATCTTGAGCGCCTCACCGACGGCGTGGCCGGCGTGCTGATCGAGCGGCGGCGTGAGAGCGTTCAACTCTGTCATCAGGTCCACAGCGGCGACGTCGTCGCCAAATTCTGCTCCCCGAAGCAAGCGACGAATGCGATCCAGCGGCTTGGGGTCATGTGCCAGAAGGCGTCGGTTGGCGGCAACCATCCGCGGGCGCAACGCCTCAGGGACGGTTTCAGGAAAGAAGGCAGGCAACACGGATTCGAGGCCCGCGTCGTCGAGCGAATTCGTAACCCGCGTCAGGGCATCGGTCGCCCCGATCCAACTGAGGTCTTGGACGGCCCGCTGGCGTACCTTCGCGCTCGGATCGTTCATTGCGAAGCTTTCGCCAATGTCGGCGAATAGACCCCGATGCGTGACCTCGTACACAAAATCGACGCGAGCGTCTTCGTCCCAGCTTTCGACGGTGCGTCGCCATTCCGTCCCGAGGCTCGTTGGGTAAAACGCATCTCCTGCGTCATAGGCCTTGACACGCACCTGCCGATCCTTGTCAGTGAAGAGCGGGACAAGGATGTCGGCGAAATCGTCGTAGCCTGTCGCAAGCATCGCTGCCAGCGCCAACCGCCGGTGATGAACTTCACCCACCGCGTACCAATCACGTAGAACCCTGCTGACCTCCGCGCGCACCGCGTCCCATACGGCAGGTCCACAGAGGCGCGACAAATCGGAAGCGAGAATGGGATCGACCCGCAGTGCCAGCCTGATTAAGCGAACGCCGGAATCAATCGCACCTTTCTTGAGCCCGCAACTATCGCTGTCCAGCCGAATCTCTTCGGCGACCATCCGCAGCGGCTCTTCCCACATCGGCTTGTTGATGTAGGACGCCGCGAACACGCGATCGGCAGACTGATCGCCATTTTCAACCAAGCTCAACAGTGCGCTTGCCAAGAATCGCGCCGCGTAGAATTCCTGGAATTGCTGATGTTGGAACCGAAATGTCGCTGACGGGTACTCAAGTCTTTCCAATACATGATGTGCACATAACGCATGTAAGATCGTCACTGGGTCAGGCACGGTGACGATCTGATCGGTCTCTTTCAATTTTGTGGATACGGACTGGATTATGCTGCGAGCCGCATTCTCCGCAATGATGACCTCACCGCGCCCCGTCATCTGTGCGGCCAACTCTCTGAGGTAATTGTGCGCGCCACCAGAGAGGGGTGGGCGCTGCAAATGGGGCCGGTGCTCCTCGGAGCTTTCAATCAGATTCACTACTGCGCCAAGCACGCCAATTCGCGTGCTAGGAATCGGGCCGCCTGATTGGAAGATTGTCACTACCTCGGCGAGAATGAGAGGCGTGCGGCTAAGAGCGTCCAGAGCGCGGTTGCCTTCCAATTGTAGACGCAGTTCATTCGCTCGATCTCCAAGCGTTTGATTCAGGTAATCGGCCCGCTGTCGCCGGTTGAACGGAAGAAGTTTGGCACGGAATGAGCCTGGAAGCGGCGGGCTGATGTAGTGCGTTCGCGTGGCGACCACGATCCCGGTGGCGGGAAAATTTCGCTCAAGCTGGGCGAGAGCGACCACCGCCTCGTCCGAATAAGTCTCGGAAATCTCGTTCCATCCGTTGAGGAGGAACGAAAAATGCTCGCTCTTGCAGAGCCGTGCGAGATCATCCGCGTTGATGTTGCGTGAACGGAAGGCAGGCGCGCGTGCGATAAATTCGAGAATGTCGATTCGCGACTGAACCCATGCGGGCAGGTCGATGAGAAATGAAAGTTCCCCTTCCAGTTGATTTTCTGTAGCAAGCTGAACCAGGGTCGTTGTCTTGCCTCCCCCGCCAGGCGCTTCTAGCACTAGTCTTCGCGCCTGCATCAGTGATGTGCGGATGCCCGCCGTGTCTAAGATATCGGACGTTTCCTTGCCGGCATTATCGAGCCTGACGGCTTGAAGCGAAACGATCGGGCGGTTCGCGGTTCGTGGCCGAGCGCGCCAATTCTGGGCTTCTTCGGCGACCGCTTCCCGCACTCTCGCGAGCAAATCGGCATCATCCTGTTCAATCGGGACCTGCATCCCCAACATCGTCCGGCACAGCGCAACATTGGTCGGCACCATCAGCGACGTGATGATATCCTCGCGCGTCATGACGACGAGGTCGCAACCGAACTCGGTGCGCACCTCGGTAGCCCAGCTTTGTTTGGTCGGATTTGTGACTTTCTGGGGCGTTGCGAAAATCAGAATCTCTACATCAGGGAAATTCTGTTTGACCTTCGTGGCGTCATCTTTGATCTTGGCGATTGTACCCGTGATAGAGCAGGCGAGGCCCTTGGCCTTCTTGTCTTGAGCGACTGACCCGGCGGCGTATGCGTCTAGACCCAGATCTTTATGTCGTTCGGACGCGATGAGGTCAGGCCATTTTTGCTTCGCGAGAACTACGGCCAGTCCCTGAAAGCGCATGCCTTCTTCGTTGGAGATTAGTTCATCCAAGGTCCTCTCAATATTTGTTCTGAGTATCGCCATTCAAATTCCGCGTCAGCCATGATCGCGTGCGAATCTGCGTGTACGATCCGTCACGTGTAGGCAATGCATGGTCCACGGACTTGAATCGATCGCTTTGATTGGATCAATGAGCTTGGCGTCGTCGAGAAAGTTGAGTGCGCTGTTGAGGCGGCGCACTGGCCAGTCAGGGAAATTTGGCGCAAGCTCGACTATATTGATGCCATCGATCTTTTGACTCACCAGCCAATTGGTAACAGCGATCGCGTCGCGCTTGTTGTCAAAACCTAAAAAGTGCTGGTCAAATTCGACGAATAAACCTGTCTTGGGCCAAAAACATTCAAGCCTCATCATGCTCTTTAGACATTCCACGAGTCCAGCCTCGGAGAGGTCAAGCACGCCTAGTTCGACATCCTCTTCTGGCAGCGCGGTGGCAGCGCAGATGGTGGCAACATTCACCTGCGGGTCCATTTCTCCGCCGCACTCGCTGTTGCGGACGAGATACTCGGCCACAGCAATAGCCGACGCGGACCACCCCTTGAGACCTTCGGGCACGGTCTTGACGTAGCGAGGGGCATCGCCGCGTTGAGGCTTGCGACTTACACCATGAATATCTGCAATGAGGCCCTCGACTTCACCCGCCTGATCGAGATGGACTTCGGGACAGCGAAGCGTGCGCAGGAACGGCGAAAGTTCATTGACACTGACGCCGGTCCGGAGGCCCATGAAGCGCGACTCGCCGCCGACAGAGCGAATGAAACCGGCGTCGATCTCCGTTTCTACCCACGGCTTATGCAGAGAGTTCGGCGTGAGGAGCACAACAAAATGTGTGCAGTTTGCAAGACCTTCTTCCATCTTGCGGCGCAAACTATCTCCGGTACGAATTTCCCATTCGTCGAACCACACCTCGATGCCATTGGCCATCAGCGCTTGAGCTAGCGGCTTGGCGAATTCTTCGTGATCTTCCGAAGCATGAGCTAGGTAGACATGCGGAACGTCGGTGGTGTCATTTTTGCTCATGGTTTCAATCGAGCCAGGATCGACGCCGAGGCGCTTTTCGAGCTCTCGGGCGAAAGCGGAAGAGCCGCGTGTGCGAAGGGTAGGTTGGGTGGGGCCGCGGCGGCGGACGAAAACATCGGCGTGCTTGCCGGTTTCCGGATCAACGATGGACGCGGCGGCGGCGTGGGCGCGCTCCTCAAGCTGCTTCATGCGTGCCTCGATGGCCTCGTTCTTGAGGTTTTCGAAAAACTGATCTTGGCTAACGCGGCGACCGCCGCTACGAAACTCAAGCATGAGGCTAATCCTACTGTCGGGAATCGGTCCTTTGGGAGGGGAACACCCATAGCTAGAACAATAAGAGAACATATTCAACGACGGGCGCTCTTTGTCCCGTGATTTTAGAGAAAAGCGGCCTTTTTCAATGATTTAGCCCCAGCTTAATGTAATGATTTCGCCTTCCGCTTACATAACGAAATGGCTAATGTAAGCGAAATGACCACAACCCAACCCTCGTCCAGAATCGGCCGCCTCGTCACAACCGCCCATGGCGGCGAACAAGTACGGGCCTTCGTCCCACCACCACTTCCGCCAACGCCTCCGGTCGAGCTGAGCGGTCTGCTGACGCTTGTCGAGCAGGCGAACCGAGCGCTCGGTCGGCTCGACGGAATTACCTCGATCTTACCGGCCCCCCCGCTCTTCCTGTTCATGTATGTGCGGAAAGAGGCGTTGCTGTCTTCGCAAATCGAGGGAACGCAATCTTCGCTTTCCGATCTGCTGCTTTTTGAGAACGACGAAATCCCCCAAGTTGCGATCGACGACGTGCAAGAGGTTTCGAACTATGTCGCGGCCATGCAATACGGACTCAAACGGCTTAGGGAAGGATTTCCATTATCTCTACGCCTGATCCGAGAAATTCATGACATTCTGCTCCGCAAGGGACGCGGCAGCAGCAAACAACCTGGTGAGTTTCGCCGTACGCAGAATTGGATTGGAGGCACCCGGCCCGGCAACGCTTTATTCGTACCGCCTCCTCCGAACGAATTGCCGGCTTGCCTCGACAATTTCGAAAAATTTCTGCACGACGAAAAAACGCCAACGCTCATCCGCGCGGCGCTGGCTCACGTTCAATTCGAAAGCATCCATCCGTTTCTGGACGGCAACGGGAGACTGGGGCGCCTGCTAATTACGTTCATGCTGTGCGTCGACGGCGTGTTGAAAGAGCCGATGCTTTATCTAAGTCTTTATTTCAAAATGCGGCGGCAGCAATACTACGATCTATTGCAAGCCGTTCGTGACCGAGGCGATTGGGAATCCTGGGTCGAGTTCTTCCTGACCGGCGTCATCGAAACTGCGAATGAATCGGTTGAGACCGCACGGCAGCTCTTGAAGCTGTTTGAGGAAGATCGGGCGCGTATCAGCACGCTCGGGAGATCTGCCGCTTCAATGCTGCAAGTGCACGATCTACTTCAGCGTCAGCCGATTATCAGTATTGTTCCTGCAAGCAAGAAATTGAAGGTGACTCATCCGACCGTGATGAAGGCCATCGCCAACTTGGAAAAGCTCGGCATCGTCCGCGAGGTTTCGGGACGGCGACGCGGCCGACTGTTCGCCTATACCCGCTACATGAGCATTCTCAATCAAGGCACGGAGCCGCCACAAGGCTGAATCGGATTAAGCCACACCCGAGTGATCTAAGAGCGATGTCTAAGCGAAAGAAAAGACTTCTCATAATTCTCGGAGCGGGCAGCTCTCTCGCCCAAGACATGCCGTCTGTGTTTCAAGACAGACCCGCAGCCGCGGAAGGTTGTTTACCCATACCTGCTCTCAATACCTCTATGAAGAAATGGGCTCAGAACTGGAGCGCTTCGAATGGGCAGCCGAACTACTTCGAGGCAGTCTGGAACGCGACCGAGCAATATTACAAATCAAGCAATCGATCGATAAATCCGGATCATCAACCGAACATAACCTTTGAAAAGATTCTCGGCGATATGCTTGCGCTTGCTCATTGGATGGAGCCACCACCACTCGGTAACGCGCTTCGGCAGATCGCCCGCGCCAACGCGGTCCCACCGAATTTAGCTTTCCCACTTTACGATGACGGGAATCGGTACGGCGCAACCGTCATGATCATCGATCAACTCAGTTACCTTCTTGAACAACTCGCTCTCGACATGCGTGAACGTTGTAGACAGATCAACGTCACGGCTCCCCACTTCCAGTCATACAACCAGCTCCTGCGGGCTCTATGCAGCGCATTCGACGTCGGCATCTACAATCTAAACTATGACAACGTCGCCGTGCGAGCGTGGCCGGGCGCATTTACGGGGTTCTCGCCAGGCCACGCATTCAACGCCGGAATCGTGCACAAGCGGATGCAATGGGACTTCATCTATCATCTGCATGGCAGCGTCCACCATTCGCTGGAGCGGGAGTCCGGAAGTTCGATCCGTTGGCAAGCTAACCTCGGTGCGACATTTGTCGATGGCCATCATGGCCCCGCTTCGGATAGACGATCTGAGGGGAAATTGTTCCCTACATCCACATTGATTGCTGGCGGATTCAAGCTCGACCAGCTTCTCGTTGAACCGTTTCAATCATTCTACGCAGCGTTAGTTCGGCACGTCTATGAAGCGGACGCTATTCTGATTGGTGGATACGGGTTCGGCGATCCGCACGTCAACCGTGCGCTTCAGAACCGGATGAAGAGCGCCGCTGAGCGCGGCGAGCAGCGTCCGCCGCTGATGATTCTGGATTGGGCTACAAACAAGAATACGAGCATCTGCCGAGACGATCTGTGGAGCTTACATTCTTGTAACGCGCTCGCCACCAACGAATCGTTTTTCCACAATTCTGGCGACCCAAAGACCCCGTTAACATCCGAGCTTGCTCGCGATGGATTCAGGGTCAATGGCACGCATAGGATCGCTCTTTGGATCGATGGGTTTATCGAAGCCGTACCCCATCTCGATTTGATTTTGCGATGGCTTGATGGATAACGACCGCGACTTGCTGCCCAGCGCGCGGCGACGCGAATCGTAATGGTGCTGATCACCTACAAAGTCGGCTGAGATTCTGTGGTCAGCGGTAAATCCTGCCTGGCAGCGGACTTATGGTACATATAATAGTAGTTGGATCAATAGCTTATCATCCTTGTAATGAAGTCGGACCCTATCCACGACGTCGCGGACGGATTGGACACGTTGCGATGGAACGCAAAAGTGGTCAGGCTGATCAATGAAGTACATGAAAAGCTCAGGGGGCAACAAAATCTTCGCGGATGATTACGTGCCGTCTGCGAACGAGGATGAGGGAACGGGCGCGACGAAAAAAAGTAACCGGGACGTCCAAGATGGCGAAGAGAAACAAGGAGCGCGGCGACCCGGTAGCCCCGGCGCGCCTGTTGCTCGACACCTGCGTTTGGCTTGACCTGGCGGGGAATGATGCAAACGAGCCACTGCTCGGTGCGCTGGAGACGCTTTGCCGCCAGCATGTCATCCACATTGTTGTTCCGCAGATTGTTCAGGACGAATTTGCCAACAACAAGGACAGGGTCATACGGGAGAGCGGCCGGGGCCTCGCCAGGGTACTCAAGCGCGCCCGCGTAGCGGTCTGGACGCACGGTGACAAAAGAAAGAGACGGAACGCCGCGGCTGTACTGGATGACATAGAACACAAGCTCAGCAATTCGCCTGACAATACTGCCCGAGCCATTAGCCGTATTGAGAAGATATTCGCCGATTCCATCCGATGCGGGACCAATGACGAGGCGATGCTTCGGGCATCGAACCGAGCCTTGGAAAAGAAGGCTCCGTTCCACAACGGCCGGAACAATTTCGCCGATGCCCTGATTTTGGAGCTGTACGGGCAGATGGTCGAGAACGGCAAAGGCCGGTGCGTGTTCGTAACGCATAACGTCAAGGACTTCAGCGTCACCAATGCCGACCAGCGGCTCCCGCACCCGGACATCGCGCAGCACTTCTCGCGTATCAAGTCCCGCTATTTCATCAAGCTGATCGACGCGCTCCGGGTGCTTCGTCCTAATCAGTTTGCGGAAGCTATGTTCGAGCATGAGTTCACGATGGAGCCTCGGCGGGCGAGCGAAATTTCGGACGCCATCGAAGAGCTGACAGATCGGGTCTGGTATGACCGGCACATGGTCAGTCGCTATAAAATCCAGACCGGCAAGACAAAAATAATCGCGAAGAAGGATTTTGGACCACAGCACTACCGAGATAGCGCGAACGACAAGCTAGTGGTAGATGATGTCTGGAAGGGAGCGCTTAAAGCGGCCAAGCGCGTCGAGAAGAAATACGGCAAAGCAAACCTGGGTCCGTACTCCAAGTTCGACTGGGGGATGATAAACGGGAAGCTCTCCGCTCTTCGTTGGGTCTTTGGGGACGAGTGGGACATGCTGGACACCTGACCGCCGCAGAAATACCGATCAGATTTTACCCACGTCGAGTCACTGAAAGTCCACCCATGCTGCCTACCGCACCAAAAGAAACCCAAGCTATTGTCGACTATATGAATTGGCAGGCCCCGGACCTGGAGGTCGAGTTCCTTCAGAAAGTCTACACTGAAAATGTCCTCAACCACCAACATCACGTGTGGGACGTTCATACCAATGTTGATCGCTGGTGGGTGATTACAAATCCGACGAACCTTTATTCGCAAGAGCAATTCCCCAACATGGATCTGGCGGTGACGTTCCATGTTGGCCTTTGCCTGCGCATCCCGCGAAGCCAAAAGCCGAAGCTGTCCGATCTGCCGATCGAGCCGCTCGCTGAATGCTATCGCATCATGACGGAGGCGTCGGAGGCTCTCGCCCACGCGCAAGAAGTTGCCGACTACCAGGCCATAGGCGTCCGATGCCGGGAGGCTTTGCTGGCTTTTACGAATGCCGCGCAGATCGTGATGCCATGGTCGTCGAGCGAACCAAAGCCCAAACGCGCCGACTTCAAAGCGTGGGTCGATCATATCTGTGCTGTCTGCATGGCCGGACAAACCCATGAAGACCGTCGTCACCTCTTCAAGTCGCTCTTGGACAGCGCGTGGAAATTTTCAAACTGGCTGACCCACGCGAAGGCTTCGACGTGGTACGACGCCGAGGCGGCGACCTCTTCAGTTGAGCATGCGATCAGCTTGGGGAGTTCGGCGGTTATCAGGCATGTGCGCGGCGTTCCTGAAGCGTGTCCAGCCTGCGGATCGCATCGGCTGTCACCCCAAAGAGGGATGAATTCGGAACATCCTGACATCGAATGGGAGCGGCCGACTTGCGAGAAATGCGGATGGACGGGCGAGCCCGTGCCGATCTTCGCAACGGCTGATTCCTATGAAGCGGAACGAGAAGACCGGTCGCCGCCAGAAGGGGAATGTATAATCCCGACTGTGCCTCTGAGAACTCTCAGAAGGCCCGGCGAAAAGCAGGATTAAAGGCCAAGCGAGGATAGTATGCCCGGCCCCTCTGACATGCTCGCAGTTAGCCGAACGGCTCAGCGGCTAGCCTCTGGTTACTACGCGTTCCTCGTCGCTCAGTTGGTCGCGGCGAACCCGCAGTCAATCAATTCGCTGCCACCAGCAAAGGCGCTAGGCGAGGACCCTGTCGGCGAGATCAAGCGCAAGGATGGAACCGCGCATACCTTAAACCTTCGCTACTACCTCGACTTATTCCGCGAGGATCATAGCGTCCAGCGCGAGGTTCTGCGAGCGTGGGCCATGGGCGCGCTGTTGACTCTGGGAGACGAGCTGTCAGCACACCTCTATTTTGATCGAGCGCCGGTACTGGAGCTTGTGTACCATCTTCGAAACGGCGTCGCCCACGGCAACCGGTTCAACATCACGAGCAAAGGCCGGGATCGATTGGCGCGGTATCCGGCCCATAATCGAAGCGCCACGGTGAAGAGCCCAGCCGGCGTCATCTATGAAATAACACCTTCTCTGTCAGGGCCATTGCTCTTTGATTTTATGGGACCCGCTGACGTTATCGACCTGTTACAATCGGTCGAAATATACCTCTCCAAAGCAGCGGGCGCGCGTCCCTGAAGCCTTGGCAGCGGGGCAATGCTTCTTGGTTTTTGACGGGAATCGGTGATGCGTAATTCTTGATTTATGCAATAAGGCTCCCCTATGGGCGAAGCGAAGCGGAAAAAGGAAGCTGTTTTAAACGGTCCGTGCCCGTGCGGCTCGGCAAAGTCCGCGCGCCTCTGCTGTTTCAACGGCCGCGACTGGCACAAGCCGCCCGCTGTTCTTGGGCTGAAAGCCTTGCCGCCAGCGTCGAGGGTCGAGAAATGCTACATGAAGGAGCTGGGTTCGTGCGTCGGCCCCATCTCCGGCGAACACATAATTTCAGAGTCGGTCTGCCGGGTTTTAATGGCTGACGGCGATTTCTCGATCTCCGGCCTTCCTTGGTTGGAAGTGGGTGAAGAAAAGATTCTCCCACCTCTCACGGCGAAGTGTCTTTGTGTCAAACATAACAGCGCGCTTGCATCGATCGATGCCGCAGCCCAATATTTTTTCACTTCGCTCAAATCATACCTGGAAGTGGATGCAGGCTCGAGACACGCGATTGTCTCCGGGCATGACGTTGAACGATGGCTATTGAAGACTGCCAAAGCTGCCGCCGTCTCAAAGAATTTGGCGAGGGGAAGAGAACGGCTATCAGGTGCTTTCTCGCGGGATGACGAGATATTGGACATGCTCGATGATCCCCAACAATGGCCGGACGGCGCGGGGCTCTACTGCATTATGAACACGGGCGACATGACGGTGAATCACCCGCGTTTCCAACTCCAGCCGCTTACAAACGACCGAGACGATATCGAGGCCTTGGCGATTAATATCTTGGGCCTGCGCTTCGTGCTGTTGCTCGAACCTCTGGACGTAAGCAAGTATCCCTTTTTGCGTGAAGCGAAGTATCGACCGGGGCGGATCGTCATCTCGTATCCCTCCTCGACCAATTGGGTCACGATGAACTGGGAAGACGGCAAGGCGCACGAAACCTTGACGGTCCAATTCGTGCAGCCGGTGCGGCCGCGGCCCTCCTAAATGGGATGTCTCCCGCTGCGGCGAGGTCCCTCCGCGCTTTTGGGTAATCGCACGGATTTGTGTGTCACTGGCAGGCCGTGCTAAACTGTGCGTTTTCGCCAAGGGCGTCAAAAGGAATGAAATCGCAACCTCTTCCAACCGTCAGGGTTTTCGCTCCAGAGCAATGGGGTGAGATTGACCGCTTCGCGAACCTCCACGGCGAGACTTACAAATTTTCCGACACGGACAAGCGAGCCGTTTCCGGTGTCCGAAATCATTTTCAAAAGGCTATCACCCTTCAAACTCTCGCTGTAAAGCTCAGGCCGGGGCTCGATGTCGAGCGTAAGCAGCTTGAAGAACGAGGCTACACGCCTGCCCTGAACTCACATGAATTGTCGGCCGTCAGCGCGTTCACGCGCGTCTTCGACGCGCTATGTGTTGCGGCGTGGTGCGCTGCAGAGCCGGGGCCCATTGTATGCAGCGAGAGTTGGTAGGTCCCGGCTCTGCCAACGGGTCGCGCGAATGCGCGCCCGATGACAGGATCCGCAGCGTGAAGGACGCTGCACCGCGTCCGGGACACGAACTCCAAGCCTTGTCCTCGCGGCAACGCCTTGTGCCCTAACTCACCAGCAGCAGCGGGTTCGGGGCGTGGCGCGACCAGCCGGCTTCGGCGACCAGGATGTCGAGGCCCAGGGATGCAAGGTCGTCGGCGAAGGGATCCGCCTGGGTGTCCTGGGCCTGATAGATCATTTTCGCGTAAGTGTGGCAGTGGCCGCAGGTTGCCGCCTTGACGATGCCGGCGTCGCCTTCGATTGCTTCGAGCTTAATCGAACGCGAGTCGCCGCAGGTGATGCACACCGCGCGGACATGGTTCCATGCGGTCGAGCACAGCGAGCAATAGAGATAGCGCGCGCCGGGGTTTGGTCCGGTCGCCGTCACCAGGCCGCCGATCGGCGTCGAACCGCAGCAGGGACACAGCCCGCGCTGCGGCAGCAACCGCAATTCCGGCGCGGGCAGGGTGGCGGCCATGGCGGTAAAATAGAGCTGCAGCGCCGCCGCGACATAGAGCACGGGGCCGGCATCGGCGGGCTCGACTTCGCCATGGAGAAACGCGTCGGCCAGGCTTTCGACCGCGGCGCCGTCGCGGCCGTGCAACCGGGCTGTCACCGTCCGCACCTGCGGCGGCATCGCACGATCGTCAAAACCGTCGAGCAGCCGCGCCAGACCGACGCGCCAGGCTGGATCTCTTCGGTGGCCATCCGCGGCCAGCGGCGGCATGCGGGCATCGACCGCTTGCGCGACCACCGCCGCTTCGAGGCCGGCGAGGGGTTTTAGCTCGCTCAGCGCCTCACGCTGGGCGTAAGCCAGCTTCGACATGAAGCGCAGCCAGTCCTGCATCGGATGCCCGGCGGCCAATGCCTCAAGGCGCGCCGC
>Ga0182030_10011333_pt1 | contig 18001 bp, 17 predicted proteins | sample 812S3MmetaG_FD_121299 | JGI IMG/M metagenome (GOLD analysis project Ga0182030, IMG submission 121299) | Permafrost microbial communities from Stordalen Mire, Sweden - 812S3M metaG (Illumina Assembly) | ecosystem: Environmental > Terrestrial > Soil > Wetlands > Permafrost | place: Sweden...
ATTAATTAATTAATTAATTAATTAGTAATTAAGTAGATAATAATCTATTATTTAATAATAGTTTTTTAGAAATCAATAATCTATTAAACTAAAAAATATATTATAAAGCAGATAAATTATATACTATAAGTATATAATATACTTAGTAAAGCTTTTTATAAATACTCTTGTTTTACTTAAGTACTACTTAGTTTTGTAGAATATTATCACATACTTTACTTTATTTGAAAGAGTACTATAATACGTGACACTAGCCCTGCTGGCCCTCTCTTCCTCCAATTTGGCAGTCTTTATGACAAGTTAGTCATACCGAACACATCAAGTTATATGGCGCATTTCCGATAAGGCATGGAAATCTTCGAGAAGGGCGAGAGCTTACTGCATTGCCCAACTCCTCCTGCAACACCTCATTCTCCCTCAACAACTTCGCGACCTCCCTCCGCAACTCCTGGTTCTCCCCCTGTACCTCGTTGAGGTTCTCCTCCAACTCGGCGATTCGCTGCCGAAGCGCCTCCATCCGGGTGGCCCCCAAGAATTCGGCCGGGATTGCCATCTTGACTGCTTTCTCCTGTTAGTCGCAGAGATCGGTAGATCGGACAAGAGGGTCACTTACAGATTGGCTTATTGATTGTGGTTTCTGCTATTCGCAATCTGATAGTTAGTAATAGAATAACGGAACCACGAGATGAAGATCGCTACATCTACTGTACTTACAGTCTGTTGATGAGAGGTAGAATTTGAAAATTGCGAGTATGGGATCAAGAAGTTGTCGTAGCTCGAAGAAGACAAAACCTTAGAATCAGAGAAAACTTTCAACCTTAAATACACGAAGAAAGGTGATTCAAGGAAAATAACCATTGTCCTTTGCCGAATAACAATAGGGAGAGGGCTGTGAATATGGGGGGACACATACCACAATACTAAGCGAGGCTCGGCTGAGAACCCCTCGAGCGGCAGAGAGGAGCAGTATTGAAAGGGTCTACAGAGAATGAACAGAGTAGGATCTCAACAAAGTTGTTTCCCATCCGCTATGCATTCGGCGTCCAGTTCTTTACGATACGTTCCTAGCCCTGATTCTCCTTCAAATTTGCAATCTCAAACTTTTTGGGGATACCTAGCGCCACAGATAGAAACGCTAAAGTTGCACTGTCTTGCCAAGCCCTGCTTCTCCTGACTTGCTTCTTCGAGGCTTAAGTCAACAGGAACTGTACTGTGGGACCCATAGGAGTTTCTACGAATGGTAGATGTCTCTATGCGCTCCTCATTCAACGGCATCCGGCATCTTCATCAACGGCTTGGCTTGCGAAACCTCCACTTGCCTAGGGCCCCATAGTATAAGTGAACCTCGCCAGCCATCAAGTGGCTTGAGAATGTTGAGTATTGTTGTTAGCGATTGATACGGATCTTTCATCATCGGTATCCGTCTTGCCCAGCCGAAGCGAACACTTGATCAAGGAAGGCCAACCCACACCATTCTCGATCGGCATACAGCTTCCACCAATGGTTCTCAAAGCTTGTACGCGCGCTTCATTCTTCTTTCCCCCAGTACATCGGGTGGTGGACATCATTTGCTTTGATCAATTCCAAAATTGCAAGAGTCGAATCTTCCTTCTCCTTTCCAGCGATCAGAGCGCTGGGTTTGATCGTTGCACCCTTTCCTACAAATGCCTTCGATATGCCTTTTCGGATCTCACTGCTCTTCAGTAGCCGGATCGGTAAGGAGTTCGAATTACAAATAATATTGGGTCGGTCAGATACTTGCATGATTTCCGGCCGTGGTTGGATAATGTTGATGGTTGCCGTCATGTATACATCCTCAAGAGAATGACGAATTTGGGTGGCGCTTGGGGAGACGGCTGATCGAGTTCGGTCCTGATCGAATTGTGTTGACGGGAATTATCTCAAGATTATCAGGATGCCGACTAGAAAGGGCGACATCAAAAAAGACAAGGCGATCCTAAGGTCAAAATTATATCAGTGGTGGTTCTTTCACAACGTGAACAAGATTCATACTTGGTATCGATAAAGTAAATCAGCAGATTGCTCCAACATCGATTCGTCACTGAGAAATTTCCTGAGTCCCTTTCATAGCAAACCAGTTCGATTCGAGGGAACTCCCTAGACCTGGCGCATAGGTGCTTTGTTGGCGCCCGAGGGCGGACGGACAACATTGGATAGCCATCCTCTGGCTTACGACACTTCCCCAGAAATTCCTGAATGAGCTCACTGCTCTTTGTATCCACCGCCGATAAGGAATGAAGCACTTGGGATCTTTTGTATGGTTGTATCGAGGTGCCTAGGGCCGGTGGGGGGTTCACTTCGAGAACAGCCAGATTGCAGGGGCGATTATGTAGTTATTGTCCCATCGTGCATGACGAACGAGAACATTGCTCAGATGTCAGCTGAAGCCGAAGCTAGCATTGTAAAGCTGCCTGCGGACGAAATTAGTAAGGTACACCAGGAGAATGTCTTGGAAGCACACCTGTTAGAATCGATGCAGGGAGAATTTGAATGGACTCAAAACGTGATTAAGATAGAGCAGCTGCAATGAAGCGGCGAGGAGAGGGACGACGAGGACCCACCATTGGGTTTACGCCAGAGATCTCGGCCATGATCTTTCTAGCGATCATTAATCCGCACTATCCTTAAGGAACTCTCAGCGTTTGTGGAAATCGTGGGGACCATTGTCGTAACAAATTGTGAGCTCGTCACCTGCTTTGAAGTTGCGGTGGGTTTCGAAAACTCATAGTTCGTCGCCTTCGAAGATATAACGCACGGTGGGTTTGCATCGCATTTGATGTATTGTGAGTATTACCATAGCTCACCTTTCTTCTCTCGTTGTGCACGCTGCTCGTAGCTGACGGGAGGGCTGTCGAGGACATATTGTTCCCGGAGCTCGAGTCAACCAAGAAGCTGTTGCTCAGAAGAGCGAGTCCTCGAAGTTGAAGTAGAACCTGGTAGATGCAGTTAGCTCTGCATCTGCGTTATTGCTGCTTGCATTACCTCTTATCGTTGGTCCACCGTCTTCAATTATGATCTTTATATCATAAAGTGCAGCTTATCGCCCCCACTCGCAGTGGATCTCCATTGAACCGTTGCGAAAGAGTTCGCCGGCGACGGGGTAAAGCAATGGGGGGGTTCACATATTAGGCCTCGAGACGAACGCAGTACGGAGTTGGAAGCTAACCCTGCCAACAGACCTGGTTTAGCTCACTCCAGATCGGGAATCCCAATCGCAACGTCGGGTTTGTTACGCAAATCAGAGATCTGAGCGAGATCGCCGTAGAACAGGAGTTCCTTGAAGTTTTATAGTCTGTTCTGAACCACTGGTCCTGGCTGGAGTAGTAATATCCAAGCTATTCTTCTATCTGGTTTTGTGGATTACCTCGAGAATTGGCTGCCTCCTCAGTGATGGCCATCTCGACTGGCTCCTCAACACCGCACTGGGCTTGCCTTCGTTTCCTTCCTTGTGGCACCGCGATTATTAGTATTGATTCGCACGAGATCTTAGTGGAGGGTATCGTAGAGCTTACCTCCCATACCCTAGAAGAACCATTGGTTGGCGATGTGATTGCCATCACCTAGCTTCTGTCAGTCGATCTCACATTGAATTAGATCATTGCAGCTTCTATTCATACCTTAAAAGCCCAGCCATCGCTATCCCTAGATCTTCTTGGAGGTGGTTGAGTAGTGCGCAGGCAAGTCCCTCTATACCGGCATCCAGTATATTCACGAAGGTCTGCATTTCCATATCTGAGGTCGACCAGCTGTATACGCATGAGTTTTATTCCGACATAGTGCTCCATATGACGGATGATCGTCTGGCGTGGGTCAGTCATATTCGTCAAAGGTATGGCGTTCTCTCTGACCTCTGTAAATCGACCGAGGTGCCAGAGGCTCGGTCAAGTGAGCCGTCCTCGTGGATCGAAGCAACCGTGACTGTGCTCCTAGAGGAGAGCACAGCCACGGCCACATCGATAGATTGAAGAATGGGGATGATGATAGTTACTAGCGAATGATGTGCGAAGGTAGTTGATGCGGCGGAGTTGGGGAGAAGTAGAGAATGCGAATTGAGTTTGTGGGAATAGTTTGAGCTAGTTTTGAAACCGTTCCCATTGTGGGCGAATAAGAGAGGTGCTTAACCGGAGCCAATTCGCTTTGTCGGCGACGGTGAGGTCGTTGCCTGATGGACCAGGGCGCTGTGTGTGGGAAGTCAATGGCGACATGGTCTACGTACACTTTTCATTATTACAGGTCTGAAGGAGACGCTATAGCCTGAGGAGAGAGGTATTGAGAGTCCCAAGTGGATTGAGGGAGACCGATTGTATGATCTGGGAAGACAGAATGTAGACGCAGCCAGCACTGTTGAATAAAGAAAGCAATCGTTTTCTCCACATGGGGGTTTTTGAACTTGGACATTGGAAAGTCTCTAACGACACTTGAAAGGACATCATGGAGAGGCGTTCTACTAAAATCAAAGGGCACATGGCTGTCCTACTAGAGTCTGATTGCATCAAGCTTGAGGTAGGACTCTCCATTACAGAAAACAACCACAATCGTGGTTCCGAAGCATTTCGATTCGAAATCTAATCATTGCTGGAATTTAAAGAACAGGTTGAGTGGGTAAATTCCATCAGCTGCCATCCACAGCTCAGTTCTAAAGAAAATTCCTAAGACAAGGCTGATAGGTTTTAGAGATAGCAGAACTATTGGTGCGAGACTGGAGGACATCTAAAAGACTTTGGATGCTTGGCATGCAGATTCAACGACAGAATGATAGGGTCAAATTGGGATGAAATCCATTTCATGACCTGGTTCTGCTGGCGGTAGGCCTCTTGGTACCTTAAATCAAACAAATAAATAAATTCATAGATGACATTCACATCGCCGAAACGCAGGCTTCAAAGTCGGTGAGCTTCACAAAGCATTGACAGAAAGTAACAACAGAAGCACGTGACAAATGAAATAGATTCTCCTGACCACACTTCAAAGCTAAACCTTCTCCCCCTCCACATACCCATTCTCCTTATACAATCCCTCCAGAAACCCATGCCTGTCCGCCGCATCTCCCCACGTACACAAGCCCTCTCTCTCACCCTTCCCATCCCATTCCCTTAACCCCTCATAAACCCTTGCGACATTCCTCGCCGCCCACCCCCAACTCTTCCCATCCCACTCATCCTCCTCTATTTTAATTTCCTCAACCCCATTCCCCTCTCCCTTAAAATCAAAATCATGAACCTCAACCTTCATCCCCGGATACCCAATTTGCAACAACGGCCCAGCAGCGGTGACCCGGATTTCGGCTTTTTCGCCGTAGATGCGCCATTCGAGACCTGGGGTGCCGGGGAAGGGAGAACCGCCGCGGAGGGTATAGGAGAGTGGGACACCCGAGCTCTTTAGTGCTCCCTGGAGAAAGATCGTGTCGTCTGATGTCTTCCGATGTTTTTCATCAAGAACCTTGCCCTCGCCATCAACCAACTTAACGAATGGTCGACGGTTCGCGAGGACTGAATTACTCTTCTCAAATCCATAACCCAGAACTATCACGTCCCTATCAGCTATTTCCTCTTCAAGGGATAATGGAAAGGGGAGAAGGAAAAGGGGGTACATACCAGCCTGGACATAATCCACTGAATGCCCCAAATGAATGCTAACTAAATTCCCACCCACCTCTTTGTCACCCATATAACTTATCCTCTCCCCCAGCTCCGGCCCACCATTTCCGGCATATCCTGCCCATGTACTATTCAATACCTTCCCTATTCTCCCGCTATCAACCAAAGACTTCAATTTCTTGATGATTGGGGCCTGACGCGCTTGGAGACCGACGATTGCACGTTTAACTCCCCCTTCGTTCTAATGAGCACGGGGTAGTCAGCAATAGCTAATGCAAACAATATATGTGTACTGATGAAGTAGACTAGAGAAGGGATGATTTCAGCCCTCAAACTCATACCTTTAACTTCAAGAGCTGTCGAGCTTCAGCGGCCGATTTTCCCAATGGCCATTCGACAAACACATCCTTTCCGGCCTTGAGGCTGGGGATGAGCATGGGAAGATGCCGGTCGACGCGCACTGAGCAGATGACTAAATCGACTTCTGGGTCTTTCGCAACACCTGTTACCCATTAGCCCACACCTATTCAAAACCCCTTTCCCCTTCCACATGACCCTCCATCACCCATCCCACAGCTCAAAATCCAAACTCAAAATTCAAATCAAGAAAAAGAAAGAGAAGCAAACAAACCTTCAGGATCCCCATAAGCTCTCACACTATCAGAAAGGTCATAGAGTTTAATAGCTTCCTGCGCGGACTCAACACTACTGTTACACAACGCCACAATTTCGTAATGCGGGGATGCTTTTAGGTAGGGTAAGTGGGCGGTGGGTGCCCAGCCAGCTTTAGAGAGACCGATTACTGCTACGCGTGTCGGTTTTGCCATTTCAGAGGACGTCTTTTTAATATTGGGGAGCTGGGTTTTGGTGTTGGGGAAGCTGAGGTTTCGATGGATGGGTATATGGCGGGGAAGAGAAATGTGGGGTTAACGAATTCCGCATATGGCATCATCGTTCCGCTTGGAAATCAAAATACCGTATTTGTCGGAGATAAGGATAATTTATATTGATTTATAAACGATGACATTGGATTTGTAATTTGATTTGAAGGGTGTGGTTCATTTAAAAGGAAATATTGTCTCTGTCTGCGCGCTTCGTCTGCGCGGAATCTCTTGGTATTGGCTGCTGCCGGTTGAGGTGTTGCGGGATGGACCTTAGGTGCAGGTTGTCAGCACTTAAATTGATTTCTTCATTCAGAGACTCCATTTCAGGAAGAGGGCGAGCTCCGAAACTCAAAGGAGATAGACCCTGAATAGGCTGTTAATCTGAAGGGATTCGTGAACAAATGAAGGAAGGATCGGTCAGAATCAGTAAGTAACACAACACTCAAAAACAATCTTTATAAATCTTTCATTGTAGAAATCTGTCTTAATCTCCACCAGACAAATAACCCCCTTCCTATCAAAGAAGAAGAAAAATCAAAAAAGAAGATGAGTGGGCATCATAGCCACTCAAGTTAAAAAAAAAGAGGACGTTCATTCAATCGATTAATCGCGGATCAGAAGCCCATCCCAGATGCCAGTTCCATTTACTCCAACAAATCCCCGGCCTCTATGAAAAGAGGAACCGGTAAAATAAACACAATACAATCACAATCTCCAGCACAGCTGCTATAATACGTTGCAGAATCTAATTCCGCTGGTATAGTGCGAGAATTAGAAGAACGCCGTTCGTGGTATGCTTGAAATGAGGTTTTGTTGAATTTGAGGAGGTATTGGTTGTGGTCGTGATAGGTATCGTCGTGGCGCCCGGCGCTGTATGAGTGAAATTTACGTTATGCATTATTTGGTATGATTTTGAGGTATCAACCCGCTCCAGTAACACCAACTGAGCCATTCTTTGGTCTTCCCCATCCCGAATTTCGGTAGTCGTGACGTTGATTATCTTGGTTATCTGGCGTGCCGTTGCGCTGATGATATGGTGATGGAGCCTCCAAGTCAGCGTGTTGCCATTGTTGAGGAGGGGTATTCTGATCGTTCTGAAGGTGTAAACCGCCGTATGGTGCTGGGCCATCTTGAACATGTCGAACACTGCTCTCCTTCTGCCATGCATACGCTTGAGTTGGATCCGTATCGACTCGAGTGACGGAAGGAACAAGTGCTCGACCACCTTCCTTGTTGGACCGCCCGCTGGGTGACGATGTTTCATTCGTTTCAACTTGATGCTTTGGACCTCCATTTATACCAATGTCACCATACCGCTTCAAGATTTCCTTTGTAGTGATATCACTTGAATTGTTAAATAGTGACTGGTCGCTCAAGATAGATTGAAGATCTTCAGGCACCTATTAAAGATTAGTAAGAATAATTTGATAAGCTGCGTTCTACTTACTTCACACATCTGTTCATTAAACTCGATGAGTGTGTGCACAACCTCGATAGCAAGGAAGTTATCGTCAACAGGGGTCTTTGCGTTGGTGAACAAAATATTAGGAGCGATGACAGTTGCCAAATTATGCGTGTCCATCTTAGAACCTGAGTCCGGATCCTCGTCAATCTGGCTGAATGATGCGACCCAGTTGAAGAATGAGCACAATATCTCCAAACAATCTCGATGAGCTTTGGGAAGTAGACAACAAGTCAAGTGTAGCACTCTCCGGCGCTTGTCTTCGTCTGCGATCTTCTGAGAGGCGATGAATAGACGGTGTAATTTGAAGGTCAACAACGGATCGGGAAGCTCTCGAAGGTATTTCTTGAGAAGAGCTGCAATCTGAACGACGTTTTCTTTCGTAAAGTCGACGGCGTCGCAACCTTCCTTATCGATGGTGGCCATAGTCTCATTCAATCTCTTGATGTTCCCATTCTTCCGGAAAACACCTTCGACTGACATGTCCATCTTACGCATTGTGGTTACAGCATCGTCAACAATTGCGGGTACTCGTAATTGACCGGGTCCAATACCATCAGTTGAGTCTGCACCGTCTCTCTCTATGATAACCTCAAGAGGTACACCAAAGACTCCCTTCTTTTTGCCACCCTTCTTACCATCATTCTTGAAAGCCTTGCCCATCTTGTTCCAGAAATTTGGTTTTCGAATCTCGATCAAGTTTAGTAATTCTTCCATTGTAAAGTGACCTTCCAACATAGGTTGCATCGCGATAACAGCAACATGACGGACAATAAAGTATTCAAGGGCAGAAAGCTCGGAGAAGTATTTCTTGCCCACATCGTGTTTTTGTTGAGGTGAAGGTTCTCCAGGTGCGGATGGATCGAGAGCATTTCCACTAGAGAAAGTACGTTGGTGACCGTTGACAAGTTTGGGCTCAGTGATGGATGTCCTGAACGGTTCGTTGCGATGGTGCTTAAAGGCGTTAGGTCGCTGCTCTTTTATTTGCTCCATGGCCACAATGCGTGGGATATCATCAAGCGTAAGGGCATCTTGATGTCCAAACATCAATTCGGTCCTCGACTCCCCATTATTATCGCGTTCCTCAACAATTTGAAAGCCTGTGTTTCTCGAATCTGATCCATCAGCACCAGCCGAACCTGGTCTGATACTTCGTCCTTGGGGTCCATCCATTATCGTCGATGTTCTTGCCTTCTTAATCGTAGATGATAGGTGCTTGTCCATGCGAGTACTGCGCAACCGGCGAACATCATTCAGAGTATTTTCATATGAAGATGAAGTTGGTGCGTCGTCAACAGGCCCTCCATAAGACTTTGAGCGCGTGTCTGATCTGAGAAGTGGAGGTTCGGCCTGATCTGTTAATCGATGACCATCATTTGAATTGTAGCCGTTCAAATTTGGATCGTCGGAAGTATGAGGAAGAGTACCACTACTTCGCAGTATCTCAAGTAATCTTGCCAACGCAACCCGTAGGAGAAAGACATATTGCTGTAATCTTGTAACTCGCTGGAATCCATCAACGACCCCAGTGACTCGATCCCCGCATGCGTGACAGTATATTCGTTGATCTCGCTCGCTCCATCTTACGTCCTCCAAATTCTGGCCGAGTTCACGTGAGCACGATGTACATTGAAGACATGGTAAATGCCATCTCCGCTCCCCACTGACAGCACACTCGTCTTCGATAGGCTTTCTGCATTTGACACAATTATCAGAATTAGAGGTCCCAAGGCCAGGTGTGCCAGTTGTTGCTTCTAGTGATCGATCATCGTTTTTAACGGATTCCATATCACCAAGGTCATCTAGGAATTCGTGAAGGCCAGCGGCATTCTTTTGTTCTCGTTCTACCCTCAATGCTCCCTGAAGGCAAATTCGAATTAATAGTTTTAGGTAGTGTGCAAGACCGGTGACTAAAGACAGAAGTTCTTGTGTCACTCCTAGCTTTCGAACGCCTGTCTTCTGGATATCTGAGAGTAAAGCAAAGAAGGCGACGATCTTCTTGCAGAGTAGTTTTGCTTCACGCGAGTAAGAAAGTCCTACTTCTAGTTAGCATGATTGTAGAGGTGATCAACAAGATTCTCACCTTTTGTCCCCACTCTCGTCATATTCGCGTCAAGCTTGTCTGCAGAACGGAAGAGGATGTCGACGTGCCAGATAAACTTCTTTGCAACCAAGACCCCATCCACATACGCTCCGTTGCTTACATGTAGGAGCATGTCAGATATGCAAGCTGCTGATGACTCTTCGAACGTTGACAAAACACTCCAGATTCGATACACTTTCTCTTCCATTCTTTCTTCTTCATCTCGTACCTCATTGCGTCCAACTTCATCTGTGGTATCTTCGAGCTGGCGTTTCTTTTCTGCGGCATCCTGAGAAGAAGCAAGACGAACGTTCCAGAATTTGTGGATCATATAGCATTCGGGGTGCCAATGTTGATTCTGTCCATTCCGAAAGAGCTCTACAAATTGCTTGAGGATTGCTGTTTGGCATCCATTGCATCGTTGGGCGAATTGGGTAGAGTAGTGATAATGGCAGTAGACCTGTCCATCATGCTCATAATAACTGTCTTGCGCACCAAACACAGTAGGGCATACCGAACATGTGAAGTGGTCGATGTGATACTTACAGTCGAGTGCCGTGATGTACGACCCACGAAGAGCTCCATTACATTTATGGCATATCAAGTCAAGTCGTCGAAAGTAATCAGTCTCGCAGAGAGGATATTGGCCCTCACCATCCTCTTCGTCAACGGGGAAGAATTTCGATGCGACGATTTGATTACAGTCCTGTGAAGTAATAAAGTTAGCAAATGCAGAGGTGCAAACACAACAGGCTTCATGTACCCGACATCTAAAGCAATCCAAGTGGAACGTGCCACCAAGTGCTCGCACAAATTGACCTGTCAAAGGTTCGCCGCACTTCCTGCATACTCTGAGCTGTCCGCTACCTGTTCTCCGTGACCGCGATCGGTTGCGCTCCCCACTGTGCTTGCGTTCTTCAGATGTTCTTTCTCTGCCACTTGCACTACCTGCAGGAGATGCATTCAATCTATTCTCAGATGCAAATGCGCCATTTGGTCTCGGCAGTTGTTGATCTTGCATGGAAATTTCCTTTGCTCGGGTTGGAAGCTGAAGTTCTCTGTCTGTTTGATACCTCTCATGTGGTTGGCCTCCATAACTGCGCCCATCGCCAGACGGGCCTCCCTCTGATTGAGGACCCATTGTATGGCTTCCTCCTGTTTCCCCGCCTCAATGTATCGATCTGGTGTCTTTTATAAGATTGGAAATCCCACAACGATATCGCGGAGATGAATCCGCCAGCTTGAAGGTAGTGACGGAGAGCGATTTAGGGGATGGGTTAAGCTTGATATCCAAATCGATCTAGAAGTCTGACGTTTTCGAGTCGCATGGGTCCCTCCAATTGGCCTCTGCATGCACGAGTGTGCTGGCGACTCAAAAGTCAAGGAACGTCCAACTTGCAGAACCTGAAACAGCAAGCATCCACCCAGAATCGCAGTATGTTTTTCTCGACCTGCTTCTTGTCTACAATATCCGCTCTATACGAGAATTTGGTTCTGCGAAAGGGGTGTAGCTCGTGTTCGATGGCGTAGGATTCCCGTCGCGTGGGGATGCTGATGTGGAAAGGCGTATCGTAGGTGTTTTGTTGTCCACCAAGAATAATTATTGCGACGATGCAGTTGAAGGGCTCCTGCGCATTTGTGGGATCTTTCACATCAAGAGAATTGAGCAATCTATGGCGATCTCGTTGTAAAGAGCGGCGACGATGGCATGCAAGATTACAGGAGATGGGTATTTGATTTGAGGTCCTTCAAGATCTTGCTTAGAACCCAAAATAGCGAGTTGGTGGCCTCAGGCCCCCATTAGCCACACCACGATATTTCAGGACCTCATTTCCATTGGATGGCATTTCTAAATGAGGTATATATCACTCATCAAAGGCCAATTTAAACATTGGAATTTGACATTCCTGGGACCGTTTTCGCATTCCAATATGCTCAGATACTATATGAGGATCCTGTGCACCTTCATCTGTTGATATCGCATGCAGCAAATTACCCAGAGATCATATAAATCCATATAGCTACTCGAAGATTTTATGAAACTGGTGATTTCCTGATATTGAACTTGCATACTGCTTGTAGTCCAATAGAGTTAGGAGTGTGCTTGGCTCGGACCCTTTCCTAAAATCATAGTATACCAATGCAGTATACAAAAGGGATAACCAGTTTAATTTGGTGGTCTAGGTAATCAAAGCATACTTTGATAATGCTATTGTATAGAGATCTCATACTGAAACATTTAAAAAGTTGAAACTTGCGAGTCAGCCTCACAGTGAAACGCTGATACTAAAACAAGCGAAGACTTCCTCTGCCTTGCCCAATCTGACACCAACGGCCTGTCTTCTAACCCCACACTAATAATCCCACCTCATCGCAATATTCTCCCACCTTATGAACAGTTGCAAGGAGAGAAAGTACCTGGATACTTCGGCTGATCTGTGATCTGCAAATCATGTCGAACCATTCAATCATTCGTATCACAAGGGTGAGCTGGGCGCAAATACAGTAGTGGGGTCGCGAGGCTGACACCATCTTGCAGGAGCTGAGTGATGTCCAAAAGTCCTCAGACCTATGTAAGTACTTCGCACAAATGTCTTACTTCCTTTGGAATCATTGCGACTGACTTGTCTTTGTTACAGCCCTAGCGGTCGCATGCCGTGATGTCGACGTACGAAATGTGAAAGCAATCATCATCGGTCCGCCTGATACCCCATATGAGTTTGGTTTCTTTGAGGTTGGTTATATACTTTGGGCTAGTTGCATATGTACTAAATATCCTATAGTTCAATGTCAAATTCGGAAAAGGTAAAACTGCAGAGAACGAATCACAGACAGTTCGCTGAATCGAGGCTTTAGATTACCCAGGGAAGCCACCAGGAGTGGTTGCAACAACAACAAATGGAGGGAGATGTCGCTTCAACCCAAATATCTATGCTGGGGGAAAGGTTTGCCTGTAAGCTTTGTTTCAGCCTGCATATTATCATTCTTGCTAACAGAGGCTAGCTCAATTCTAGGGTAATTGCGATTCTAATAAATACCGGGAGGACGGCTCGCTGACAGCGGCAGAACATGGCGAGGTGAACGTGGAGAGGAATGGTCATCGGCGCAAGGATTAGAATCCATTCTGATCTCTATACAAAGCCTGATGTCTTCCAACCCCTATGAGAACGAGCCAGGTTTTGAGAATGCAAATGATGAGGGAGACAAGAAGAACCAGAAGGACTATGTCAATAAGGTGATTCTAATTCAGACTATACGAAGACTATACGAATACTGATAATGAATAGATCCGACATGAATCGCTTAGAATTTCTGTCATTCAACGCCTCGAAGAATATCTCGGTATCTCTGCCTCTGGAATGGTCAAACCATATCCCCTCAAGGATTCCGATGATAGTGACAGCGAAAAAGAGGAGTTTGATGAAACCATGATCGCTTTCGAACCATTCAAAGATCTCTGCAAACGTAGATTTCTTTGGTATTATGATTCCTACCTGCTAGCAATCGAGAAGGCAAGGAAGGATGTAATCAATGGCCAACTATTTACACGCATGCCTTTCGAATGTCAAGGAAATGGTATGGATGGTAAATTCGATTACACAGAGTTGGAAAGACGACTCAAGCTCATCCGATCAACCTTGGACGCAGAAACAACACGATGGGCGGAAGAAGGCAAGGCGCTCAAGAAAGACCACCGCATTTATTCCAACCTTCAACGCCAATATGAGCAAGTGGTTGAATACTACAAGCGGGATAAGACCAAGACGTTGGATATTGAGCTCGTTGACAAGAACCCCTTCGTCTGGGCTATCACCTATTTCGGCCGACCAATGACAAATCTCGACGGTGGTCTCTTCAGGATCAAACTTTTGTTTGGTCCTAGATTTCCAGAGGAGCTTCCGAGGGCCAAATTCGAGACTCCGTTGTTTCATCACCGTATTGCTGCTGACGGTACACCTTGCTACTCGGTTACACGTGGCGAAGACGTTAAGTCCCATATCGAGGCTATCATCGAGGCTTTGGAAGAGGAAAATCCTCCGTATGATCCGAGAACGATGGTTAATCCCGAAGCTGCAAAATTGTTCTGGGGCTCCACGGATGACAAGAAGTTGTATAACCGCAAGCTTCGGAGGGCTGTTCAGCGGACTACAGAGTAAACTCACCAAAGTACTCGTGTTTGGCCTCGACTAACATGTAATAGGGAATGATGAGGAGTAACGATTACGACCGATACGTGCTACGAACTCCACCTGAACGGCGAATGGCGAAAACAATTGCATCGTTCTTCATTTGAGATTAGCGTTTCTTTCTTGATTATGCTTCGGTCATAATGTGCATTTCGGGACGGGACGGCGTAAGAAAGGAGTTTTCATTTGAGGAAATGAGCGGGGCTCAATGGAGTTCAGCCAGTGCAACTGTAGGGTACACGGACCTGGGTTTGGGATGGAGTTAGAGCCTGCACTCAATTTGAGAATCATTCTAAGGATTTTGATTTTGATTTTGTGATGAAAGAAATGATAAGGGTATCTTTGGTATCCTTCATATTACAAGTATTATAACATCCACCCAACCCTCTCATCCACCTCCCTCAACTAAACTCACAAACCCTTCTTCTCCCCTAACCCCGTACCCACTTTCTCCTTCTCCTCCCGTTCCCTCTCCTCAAACCACGCCACCCCCCTCTTAACCCCCTCCTCCAACCCGACAATCGGAACATACCCTAACCTCTTGTTCGCCTTCCCAATATCATAATACCTCGTCATACAACTATACTTGACTTCCCTCGCCGTCAGCCTACTTTTCCTCCCTACCAACCACATCCCCCACTCCAACACCGTGCCCAACACCAACCCAATCTCCTTCCCAATAACCCAATTACCTTCCGTGCCCCTCACCTCCCTTTTACCTTCCTTGTTTATATTTCTAGATGAAGGTGATAGATCGAGCGTGCGCCATATCAAGCGAGCAAAATCCCAAAACGGCACAGGCGAGTCGTTTGTGATGAAGAATGTTTCGCCGTCAACTTTCTCGTGGTCTAACACTTGGGTATTCAAAGATGAGGTTGTGAGTAGCGCAGCGGCGGCCAGGATATGAGCGTGTGCTACGTTCTCAACATACGTGAAATCGAATAGGTTGGAGTTATCTCCAAGTTGGAAGTGTGTTTTGCCTTCGTAGTAGACGCGGATCATGGGTGGGAGGACTTGGACGTCGCCGGGGCCAAAAATGCCGGAGGGGCGGAGGGCGGTGGTTAGGAGTTTGGGGGAGGTAGATGCTCTGTTTGCAGCCAGTACCAAGGCTTCTGCTTCTGCCTGAGTAGGTATGTTCGTTAGCTGGGAGAAAGGTTGGGAGAAACGGGAAAAGCAGGGGAAAGATACCTTGGTTTGGGAATAATATTCCGTTTGCGCAGAAGGCGGTATAACAGGCCATCGCTCATCGGCATTGATGAGATCAGACACATTATCACTAACCACGCTCGCCGAACTCGTATAAACCAATGCCTTCACACCACTTTTTTGGCACGCCTCAATTACACACTTGGTTCCCTCAACATTTACTTTGTGATACATCTCCTTACTCCCGCCAACGAGAGTAGGGGATGCGGTGTGGATCACGACATCGGGCTTGGATTTTTGGAAGAGAGGGAGGAGGGAGGTGAGAGAGGTGATGTCGCCGGAGTGGTAGGTCACTTTGTCGTAAAGGTTGCGCGTTGTGTGGAGGTCAATTACAGTGAGTGTGGAGGTTGTGGTACGCTGGAGTAGGGACACGATATGAGAACCGAGGAAACCGCAGCCGCCGATTACGAGGACGTTGCCGAGTGATCCCTTGGGGGTGGGTGGAATTGGTGCCATTGTGAAGAGGAATTGGTGTTGTGGAATTGGTGAGGTGTGGAGGCTGGAGAGATAAGGTGAGGTTGTTGAATGGGTAAATTCTGGAAGCTACTGACCCCTGTTGACACTAGGGAGCTGTCAAATTTTAGATTCTCAACTTCCTTCTTTAAAATCTTGAAATACTTTGAACATTTACTTGCAGATTGTTTCTCGAACGGAAGCTCTAGAATTAAATATAAAGCCTAGAGATTTGTTCTAGACATCATAATTTCTAAAACTACTATCTGACTCTCTGAATGTCACGGCAAATGCTTCGTGGGAGAGAAGTTTTGCTCTCTTCTTTCTAAGTGGATATGATCCTAGCAAAGAGTTAACCTCTGTTCTCAATCTTACGCCATTACATTTAAGCTAGGATATCCATTTCTTAGCTGTTTTTTCTGAAAGTTGTTGGTCCCTGGCAGTTGTGCACGTGACGTTTCCCCATCTGCCCAATTGCACCCAGTTGCGCGAGCATGGGGTCTTTCGTATCCAGAGAACGTTCTCGAAGATTCCAATATTTATCCTGGCTGCTCTGTTATCTTCGTTCTCTCAAAGACCTCTGTTGCAGCCAATCGATGTAGCCAATCGAGAGGGTTATAGCAAGTAACTAAGTTAATAGAGAACAGATATTCGGGACCTCGCCGCAGCTGGGGACTAGGCATCAAAAGGCAGTAGATATCAGCCCTTTCTCATCCGTATAATAAGCATATTTTAGGCAATTACGATGAGGAACGGAACGCTTCTCGTTCTAGGTTTTGTTATTATTTTGGTTGATGTTGTTATATATCTCGTCGTATTATTCCAATCATCGTACACATCTCCCTTCCCGGGTACGGCCAATTCTCTACCGGAAACACAAGTGATTGAAGATGATACTTGGACCGAAGGTAAGCAAAATCTAGTCCCTTAAGGTATATCAAATGCTGACGATAGGTTCTTCCTTTTTTAGCCCTTGGCATTGATTTGGGAAACGATTATTCTCGCGTCGCCATCTGGTATGGCACGCAATTACAACTCTTGGAGGATGCGGAAGACCATGGCGCAATTCCATCGTACGTTGCATTTACGAGCGAGGGGCATTTGGTTGGGCATGCAGCGAAGAAACAGGCGGCAAATAATCCCCAGAATACAATCTACGATATTAGGTTAGTTTCTAATTAAGATTCTGAGATGATTCTGACGCTCTGTAGGCGATTAATTGGGCAACAGTTCTCTGATCCCGACTTCCAAAAGTACATCAAGACTTTGCCATTTAGTGTCATCGAAAACGATGGCAGAGCTATCATACAAGTTACAGTCAACGGATCGACCAAGCTTTTCTACCCAGAAGAGATATCTGCCATGATATTAGAGCGACTGAAAACGATTGCTAGGGCTTATTTAGGCCGGGAAGTCCGTCATGCTGTCTTGACAGTTCCTGCGTACTTCAACGACGCACAGAAACAGATGACGAAAGATGCCGGCACCATTGCGAAGTTCAAAGTCATGCGCCTTGTTGCCGATCCAACAGCCGCCGGCATCGCGTATGGGCTCGATGGTATCTACCACACCAGTTACCCGGGGGTTTTGCCAGAGGAGCGTATTGTTTTGGTGTACGATCTCGGCTCGAGATCCTGCGACGTAACTCTTCAATTGGTCGACAGTAGTGTTTACGTGACTTTGTCCATGGAAGTTGACACTCATCTTGGCAGCGAAAACTTTGATCATGCACTTTTGGATCATGTTATCGAGCATTACAATAAGGACAACAAAGCCAATGTTCGCAAGAACCCCAGAGCCCTGGAAGAACTGTCAAAGAAGGTTATCAATGCTCAAAAGAAACTGTTAACTTCATCATCAGCGACTATTCATCTCAATAAATTCTCCACAACAGTCACCAAAGCCCAGCTACAGGAGCTGGAAGAAGTATTGTTCCAAAGATCCCTTGAGCTAGTGGAAAGAGTTATTCAGAAAGCCAACATCAAGAAGGGTGAAGTCAACGACATTATACTTCTCGGTTCCGAGAGAAACACACCGATCATCCAACCACTGCTCGAAAAATACTTTGGTGGCCTAAAGGTACTTAGTGGTATTGGTCCCCAAGCCCG
>Ga0182030_10011334_pt1 | contig 18000 bp, 17 predicted proteins | sample 812S3MmetaG_FD_121299 | JGI IMG/M metagenome (GOLD analysis project Ga0182030, IMG submission 121299) | Permafrost microbial communities from Stordalen Mire, Sweden - 812S3M metaG (Illumina Assembly) | ecosystem: Environmental > Terrestrial > Soil > Wetlands > Permafrost | place: Sweden...
AACCTACAGAGCCCGCCGCCGCTCGGCAACCCGATCGCGGCGCGCCTCAGACCGCGCTGCGCGCGATCGGCGCAAACAGCTTGACGATTTCGACGTAAACGTCGCGCTTGAACGGCACGACGAGGTCGGGCAGCGCTTCGAACCGCTCCCAGCGCCAGTCCGCGAATTCCGGCTTGTGCGCGCCGTTGGCGGGGCGGTGAATGTCGATCTCGGCGTCGTCGCCCTCGAAGCGGAACAGGAACCACTTTTGCGTCTGCCCGAGATAGCGCCCGCCGAAGCGGGTGCGGGCGTTTTCAGGCAGGTCGTAGGCGAGCCATTCGGGCCCCTCGGCGAGAAGCGTCGCCGAGCGCACGTTGGTCTCCTCGTAGAGTTCGCGCCGGGCGGCGGCGAGCGGCTCCTCGCCCGCGTCGATGCCGCCTTGCGGCATCTGCCATTCGTGGCCGGGCATCGGCGCGGCGCGCTCCTTGCGGCGCCTACCGACGAACGCCTCGCCACTTTTGTTGACGAGCGCGACGCCGGCGCAGGGGCGATAGCCGGGATGCGGCGCGGAGGCGGGGCTCATGGGTCGGTTCTTGCCGCCCTGGCGGGCTTCCCGGCGGCGAAGCTCGACACCGGAACCAGCACGAAGCCCTTGCCCTCCAAAGCCTGCGCCCAGCGCGCGACGTGGTCGAGCGTCAGCGGCAAAGCGGTGGCGGTGAGCAGGGCTGCGCCCTTGCGGCGGGCGATGTCTTCGGCGCGCGCGAGCGCGGCTTCGACGGCGTCCGGCGGGCCGTCGGCGACGACGTCGGCCTTGGCGGCCTTGAGATCGAGCGAGGGCGCGAGATCGGCGGCCTTGCTGAGCGGCGCGCCGCCGTCGTCGAGATAGATGAGGCCGCGGCGGGAGATCTCGGCGAGCACGGGCGTCGCCGCCTCCGCTGCGGAAGTGAACTTCGAGCCGAGATAGCCGGCGACGCCGACATAGCCGGGGAAGCGGCCCATCAGCCAGTGCAGCGAATCCTCGTTCTCGGCCTCGCTGACGCCGGTTTTGAGCGTGTGCGGACCGGGATCGGCGGCGGCGACGCTCTCCATCGGCGCCTGCAGCCAGATCTCGTGGCCTGCGGCGCGGGCGCTCTCGGCGACATGGGCGAGGTCGCCGCCATAGGGCGCGACGCCGAGCGACACGGCGGCGGGCAGGCGCGAGACGGCGCCCTGGGTCGTCGCCGAATCGAGCCCGAGGCCGCCGACGAACACCGCGATGCGCGGCGCGCCGCGGTTCATCGCGGTCTCGGCGAAGGGTCGTGCGTAGACGTCGGCCGGCCGCGCGCCGTCGGCGCCGACGCGCGGCAACGGGCCGTATTTCGACGGCTCCGTGAGCCGGCGGTCGGGGGCGGGGCTGAGCCGGTTCGCCAGCGCCTCGGGCACCTCGATAATCTGCGGCGAGCGGCTCGACGGCGTGGCCGCGCCGCCGCTGCGCACGATGCTGACGCCGCCGTCGGCGGGAGGCGGCTTGGCCGCTTCGACGACAGGGGGCGGCGCCGGCTCGACGGTCTTGATCGCTTCGAACGGGATGACGGCGAGCTGCGGCTTCATCGGCTCGAAAGCGCCGCGCTGGTAAAGCGCCGCCGCGCCGAGCGCCGCCGCGACGACGAGGAGCCGCCCCGTCCAGACGGCGACGGGCGCGAATCGCCGCCAAAACGGCGGCGGCTTTCGCCTGCCCGTCAAGGGTTCGCTGAGTTCGTCCCGCAAGCGCTGAAGCTCCCGAATCACTGCGCCGCATTGTTCACGCACGCTTGTCCGCTGAGAAGCGAATTCTTGCGCTTTCCCGCTGAATATCGCGCGAAAATACCCCCGGCGGCGGCTGAACCGGCTATAAGGACACCCTATGTACGAATCGCGCGCGCGCGAATCTGGACCAGCCGAAAGTTAGCCTATCTTGACGGACGAAATCATCAACGCCGCCGACGACTACGGCGCCGACTCGATCAAGGTGTTGCGCGGCCTCGACGCCGTGCGCAAGCGTCCCGGCATGTATATCGGCGACACTGACGACGGCTCCGGCCTGCATCACATGGTGTACGAGGTCGTGGACAACGCCATCGACGAGGCGCTCGCCGGCCACGCCAAACTCGTCACCGTGACGCTCAACGCCGACGGCTCCTGCACCGTGACCGACGACGGGCGCGGCATCCCGACCGGCATCCACGAGGAGGAGGGCGTCTCGGCGGCTGAGGTCATCATGACCCAGCTGCACGCCGGCGGAAAGTTCGACCAGAACTCCTACAAGGTCTCGGGCGGCCTGCACGGCGTCGGCGTCTCCGTCGTCAACGCGCTGTCGACGACGCTGAAGCTGACGGTGTGGCGCGACGGGCTGGAGCATTACGTCGAATTCGCGCATGGCGACGTGGTGGCGCCGCTGAAGGTGGTCGGCCCCGCGCCGGCTGAGAACGGCAAGGCTAAGCGCGGCACCGAGGTGACTTTCGTTCCCTCGCCGGAGACGTTCACCCATATCGAGTTCGACTACGGCACCATCGAGCACCGCTTACGCGAGCTGGCGTTCCTCAACAGCGGCGTCCACATCATTCTGACCGACGCGCGGCCGGCTTCGCCCAAGCGCGAGGACCTCTACTACGAAGGCGGGCTGGAGGCCTTCGTGCGCTATCTCGACCGCGCCAAGACCCCGCTGATCGGCAAGCCGATCCTGATTCGCGCCGAGAAGGACCGCATCGCCGTCGAGGTCGCGCTGTGGTGGAACGACAGCTACCACGAGAGCGTGTTGCCGTTCACCAACAACATCCCGCAGCGCGACGGCGGTACGCATCTGATCGGCCTGCGCAGCGCGCTGACGCGGCAGGTGACGAGCTATATCGAGCGCTCCGGCCTGTCGAAGAAGGAGAAGGTCGACGTCACCGGCGACGACTGCCGCGAGGGGCTGACCTGCGTGCTGTCGGTCAAATGCCCGGACCCGAAATTCTCGTCGCAGACCAAGGACAAGCTGGTCTCGTCGGAAGTGCGCCCGGTGGTCGAGAGCCTCGTCAACGAGCGGCTCGGCCAGTGGTTCGAGGAGAACCCGGCCGAGGCCAGGATCGTCACCGGCAAGGTGTTCGAGGCGGCGCAGGCGCGGGAGGCCGCGCGCAAGGCCCGCGAGCTGACCCGAAGGAAGGGCGTGCTGGACATCGCCAGCCTGCCCGGCAAGCTCGCCGACTGCCAGGAGCGCGACCCCTCGAAGTCGGAGATCTTCATCGTCGAGGGCGACTCGGCGGGCGGGACCGCCAAGCAGGGCCGCAATCGCGAGTTCCAGGCGGTGCTGCCGTTGCGCGGCAAGATCCTCAACGTCGAGCGCGCGCGGTTCGACAAGATGCTGGGCAGCGAGCAGGTCGGCACGCTGATAACCGCGCTCGGCGCCGGCATCGGCCGCGACGACTTCAACATCGACAAGCTGCGCTACCACAAGATCATCATCATGACCGACGCCGACGTCGACGGCTCGCACATTCGCACGCTGCTGCTGACGTTCTTCTACCGGCAGATGCGGGCGGTGATCGACAACGGCCATCTGTTCATCGCGCAGCCGCCTCTGTTCAAGGTGTCGCGCGGCAAGTCCGAGCAATATCTGAAAGACGAGCGCGCGCTGGAGGATTATCTGGTCGTGCAGGGGGTCGAGGGCGCGCTCTTGCGGGTTTCGAGCGGCGAGCAGCGCGCGGGCGCCGATCTCACGAGCCTGGTTGAAGAAGCGCGCGCGATGCAGCGGCTGTTGCGGGCGCTGCATTCGCGCTACGACCGCGCGGCGGTCGAGCAGGCGGCGCTGGCGGGGGCGTTGAAGCCGCTCTTGACCGTCGATGACGAGAACGGACCGCAGCGTGCGGCGGCGCTCGCCGAACGCATGAACGCCATCGCCGAGGAGACCGAGCGCGGCTGGACCGGCCGCACCGAGAACGGCGGCTATGTGCTGACGCGAACGTTGCGCGGCGTCGCGCAGGCGATCGTGCTCGACGCGGGATTGCTCGCCTCGGTCGAGGCGCGGCGGCTCGACGAGCACGCCAAGCCGTTGCGCGACGCGTTCTCCGGCCCGGCCGTGTTTCTGCGGCGGGGCGACGAGACGGCGGTCTCCGGCCCGAACGAGCTGCTGGAGGCGGTGAACGCGGCGGGGCGCAAGGGCATTGCGGTGCAGCGTTACAAGGGTCTGGGCGAGATGAACAAGGACCAGCTGTGGGAGACGACGCTCGACCGCGAGGCGCGCTCGCTGCTGCAGGTGAAGATCCGCGAGGTGGACGACGCCGACGACATTTTCGTCAAGCTGATGGGCGACGTGGTGGAGCCGCGGCGCGAGTTCATCCAGGAGAACGCGCTGAACGTGGCGAATTTGGACGTGTGAGGGTTTTCACCAAAAGGCACGCTGGCGCGGCGACAAACCAATAGCGGACGCGCCGTCCAAAGCCGGCGCCCTTGTAGGTCGCCGCGACACACCCCCCCGGCCACGCGACTTTGCGTTAGGCCGAGGAAGGGCGGTTACGCCGGAACCCCATTCCCGATCAAACGATATCTGGCCTGCGGGCCAGGACTTCCCGTTTGAACTGATCGATCTCCGCCACTAGCGTCGCGATATCGGCGACCGAAGCGACGAGAGCCGGCGACTCGGGGCCGAACTTACGCAGGTTGTCCTTGGCCTCCCTGACCGCCTCGCGCGCCGCCCGCACCTGCGCCCTCAACTTCTCGCCTTCAGCCATTATTGCACCCATTCCACGTCCTCCGCCTCCCGGCGGCGATTCGCTGCATCCCCTGCGTTGCGCCCGATCCGTTTGCGAATTGTTAACGCGACGCCGGGCCGGAGACCGCGACAGGGAACCCCCGTCTACTCAACAGTTGCTGTTGCAGTGCAGCATGGCGGCGTCGTCGCGCATGCCGTTCGGGGACATCACAATGGTATCCAGGTTTGACGTCCGCGCGGTCGGCGCTCGCCCGTATATCGCCGGGGCCTTCGTCGCCGCGGCGGTTCTCGGCGTCTCGGCGCTGGTCAATCGGCGACTGGCGAAAAAGGCGGAGCGCGATAATCCTCCGCGCGGCCGTTTCATCTGGGTTCGCGGCGTTCGTCTGCATGTCGTCGAGCGCGGGCACGGCGAGCCCCTGGTCCTGCTGCACGGCAATGGCAGCATGGTTGCGGCGACGGCGAGCTGACTCAGGCGGCCGTGACGCTGACCTCGACCGACATGCTTTGAAACGCGTTCGAGGCGCCGAAGAAGCTTCCCGTCACAGGCAGGGCGAGGCGGATGTCGCGCGCTACGGCGACGGGAATCAGGTCGACGGCGCCGACGCGGTCGTTGGTGGGATCGAAGGTGATCCAGCCGGCGCCCGGCACGTAAACCTCCGCCCAGGCGTGGGTCGAGCCCGCGTTGGCCGATCCCAGAAGCGTTCGCTGGGGATCGTGCAGATAGCCCGACACGGCTCGGGCGCCAAAGCCGAGGCTGCGGACGGCTTCGATGAACAGCGTCGCAATGTCGCGACAGGAGCCGCGCCCGCGCGACAAGGTCTCGACCGGCGTCTGCGTTCCCTGATCCTCCCTGGCCTCGTAGCGAATCGTGTTGCAGGTTCCGGTGTTAAGGTCCTTGAGCAGCGACAGCGTGTCGGTCGGCGTCGCGGCGACGAAGGCTTGCGCCCACGCGCGCAGGCGCCCGACGGGATCGGCGGGTTGCGCGCTCAGGGCGCCGAGATCGATCCACTCGTCGTCGGAATAACGAAATGGAAACACAGTCGCCGAGGGGGCAATATCGAAGACAGGATAAGGTCTCGCGCCCAGCTCGACGCGCATGCGGCTCTCGATGAGCAATTCGCTCGCCAAGGACCCGAAGCTCGCGACGGCGACGGCATTGCCCGATACGTCCTGCGACCAGCGCACCGCGGCGTCCGCCGTCACGGTGAGTTCATAAGCCAGGACCAGCACATCGCGACTTTCACGCGGGCGCAGCAGCAACCGATGCGAGGTGAGGTGAACCGGCTGCCGATAGGCGTAGCGGGTCTTGTGGATGATGTCGATCAGGCCCAATCGCCAGCCCTTCAGTAGCGCCGTCGGATTTGGGGGCGCCCCCAACTTTACTTGAAGGGCGGCGCATCGACAAGCGTCGCAATCAGCCTGAGCAGCGCCTGGTGTTCCGGGCCGTTGGCGGCGCCGCTGAGAAAAGCGCTAAGTTCGATATGCGAAATGCGGCTTCCCGCCGGTCCGCTCGGCTGATGGATGATGAAGGCGCGACCGTTTTGCGGCTCGCGGCCGAGATACCAGGAGTCGCCGGTCGGGCTGCGGTACAATTCTCGTCGCTCCGTCATCGACCGATCTCGCCTGCTTCTGTTGCGGCCCGAGTTTCGCCCGACCGTAGTTGCTTGCGCAGCGTCCGAAACGAGATCATCCGTTCGGCCTCCTCGTCCCACAGCGTATATTTGACGCATGCGAGGCTCTGAGACAGCGTCAGGCGGCCGACGCCGGCGAGTTCGGGATAGTCGCGCAGGACCTCGCGCAAGCGGTAGAACGGGATGCGGCTCGCCAGATGGTGGACATGATGCACGCCGATATTGGCGCTCAACCAGCGCAGGACTGGCGGCAGATCGTAGTGCGTCGAGCCGTTCAGCGCCGCCTTAGGCAAGCTCCATGTTGCCTCGTGCGCCCAAACGGCGCCCTCGAACTGATGCTGGACGTAGAACAACCAAACCCCAGCGGCGGCGGCGAGCAGCAGAATCGGCCCGTGAATCATCAGGAACGCGGCGGGTCCGATGAGCCACATCAGCAGGGCTGCGACCGCCGCAATCGCGGCGTTGGTGGACATCGCCGAGACCCACGGCTTCCAACCCGCGCCGCGCATGAGGCCAAACGGGGCGCGGTGCTGCAACAGGAAGAGAAAAGCGGGACCGATCGCAAATAGCGTCAGCGGGTGGCGATACAACCGATAGGCCAGGCGACCGCGGCCGTCTCGCGCCAGATATTCCTTTACGGTAAGCGTATCGATATCGCCCATGCCGCGCCGCTCGAGATTGCCGGTGGTGGCGTGATGCGCGGCGTGCGTGCGCTTCCAGTAGTCATAAGGCGTGAAGGTGAGGACGCCCGAAACGCGCCCGACCCAATCGTTCGCCGCGCGGCTGCGGAAAAACGCGCCGTGACCGCAATCGTGCTGGATCATGAACAGCCGCACGAGAAACCCGGCCGCGGGCAGCGTCAGGGCGAGACTGAGCCAGTAGCTCACATGGGTGAGCGCCCACATCGCCGCCCAGAGCGCGACAAATGGCCCCAATGTGACGGCGATTTCGATCCAGCTCCGAGCGGCGTTGGGTTCGCGATAGCGCGAAAGAAGGCCTGGCAGCCGTTCTGCGCTGGGCAATGCGTGCGAAAGCGGCGCGCCCGCTCGATCCTCGGCCATGCAGTCTCGTAGTTAGCAAGCGGTGAATGTTCGGATGTCGGCGCAGTCCAGCAACTTGTTCGCCTCATGCCGGTATGGCGCCCTTGCGCGTGATCCTGCGCGCTCCGGAAAGCCTTGTGGCCTATACGCAGGAAGATTTCAAGGCGCGGCGCCGCTTTCGACGGCGGCGGGCGCGGTTATCGGTTCGAGGTTGGCCTGCGTCGCCATGCGTTCAAACTTCTCGGCCTCGTTGCGGATATGATATTGCGGCGAGCCCTCGTTCGGGGGCAGAATCGCGGTGACGATATAGATATTGCCGGAAGTCCGAAACCCGCCGGTTAAACGCACCGCCTGCCCCAGCGAGAAGCGATGCACGCTGTTAGCCAATCGCCGAGTCGGTCTGGAAGACAGTGTAGAGGTCGTCATTGGCTGGGGTTCCTTATCGAATGCGGCGTCGAGATCAGCTCGATCGACTGATGGCGTTTCGCAAACCGCTTCCGGACGCCAATCGCCGGCCGGCGCTGACCTGCCGAAGCCAGCAAGGAGGCGGGAGCACAGAAAGCAGACTTCGATGCGCGCGCCAACGCGATTTGTTATGCAAGCAGTTCAATTTCGCGTTCTGCCCGCAAGATTCGCGGCAAGCCGGCTTTAAGATAGATCTGCGGTCGATTCCAACTCGATATAGAACGGCATCGCGCGCCGGCGCCAATAACGACATCGCAAATTCGCGAGAAAATCACGAGCCTCCGAGACCGCAAAACCAAATTGTACGAATTAGCGGCAAGCTTATATGGGCATGAGATGCGCTTGCAGCAAGGAGCGCCCTGGTTCTTAATTGCCTTAAAGTCCGCCGTCGCGCGTCGAAAAGTCGCAAAATGTGCGGGAGCCGGAGCGACCGTCGAACGCCTCGCGCTGTAGCGCGAGGCGTTGAAGGCGATATCCCGGCCTCGGCGTCGTCGTCCTGTCGCACTAAATGCGCCCGCGCAGTCCGGCGTCGAGCTTGCCGAAGGCGTCCTCAACCAGACTCATGTGATGAAACATCGCCGCATGCGCCGCCGCGGCGTCGCAGGCCAGCAGCGCCTTGACCACCGCCGCGTGTTCGGCGTGCGAGCGCGAAAGACGCCCGTCGGTTCTGAATTGCGCGCGCCGATAGGGGGCGACGCGGCGACGTAACGCGGAGGCGATGTCGGCCAGCACCTCATTGTGCGCGCCGGCGTAGATTTGGGTGTGGAAGCCCACATTCGCGGCGGCGTAGGCCGCACGGTCGTCGCGCTCTACGAGGGCGGCCATCTCCTCTTGCAGGTTCTGCAATCGACGACGTTCGATTGGGGTCATGCTCATCGCCGCCAACCGGGCGCAGGTCGCCTCCATCTCGGCCATCGCGCCGAACAGCGTTTCGAGCTGGGCCGGCGTCGCCTTCGCCACCGTGGCGCCGCGTCGGGGTTTGACGTCGATGAGGCCGGATGAGGCGAGCTGCCGCAACGCCTCGCGCACCGGCGTCCGGGAAACGCCATAACGCTCGGCCAGCATGCCCTCGTCGAGGCGCCGGCCGGGTTCGAACTCGCCGGAAAGCACGCAGTCGGCGATGGCGTCGGCGAGCCGATCCGCCTGTGTGATCTCCTCGTTTTGAAAGTGCTTCAACGACGACCCGTTCTGCTCAAAGCCCGATTTTTAGGCGCTCCTAGCACAGAACAGTAGCATACAAAACCGTTATTTATGCATGCTTTATTGCAGAATTACATGCATTCTGTCCTCGCTGCATACACGCGTCCGAGGGCCAAAGATGCCTCCCGCCGTTCATCCCGTCGATGAAATGCTGCCGCTACCCAAGCTCGCCGCTCTGGGCTCCAGCACTTTCGCGCACGACGAACGAAGCCGGCGTCCGCAGGGCCGCCAAGGCCGCCGAACAGATCTGACGGCGACGACCGCCGGGGGTCGCGCGAAGCGGGCGACAAACTAAGATTGGGAGCGAAGAATGGGCGAGATCGTCGAAATCGCCGCCGGGCCTTACACGTTCGCGCTGAAGCCCAGCAAATGCGCGCTGCTGATCATCGACATGCAACGCGATTTCCTGGAGCCCGGCGGCTTCGGGGAAATGCTCGGCAACGACGTCTCGCAGCTGCGTAGAACTATCGAGCCCAATCGTCGGCTGCTGGCCGCGTGGCGGTCGCGCGGCTTACTGGCGATCCACACCCGCGAGGGCCACCGGCCGGACCTGACGGACCTCCCCGCCGCCAAGAAGATCCGCGGCCGCAGCGCGACTTGTATTGGCGACGCCGGCCCGATGGGCCGCATCCTGGTTCGCGGCGAACCCGGCCACGACATCATCGCGGAGCTGTATCCCCAAGCCGGCGAGCCCGTCATCGACAAGCCCGGCAAGGGCGCGTTCTATGCAACTGACTTGCATTCCATCCTGCAACACCGCGGCGTCGAACAACTCGTCGTCACCGGCGTGACGACGGAGGTCTGCGTCAACACCACCGTGCGCGAGGCCAACGACCGCGGCTACGATTGTCTCGTCCTTGAGGACTGCGTCGGCTCCTATTTCCCCGAGTTTCACGCCGCGGGGCTGAAGATGATCAAGGCGCAGGGCGGCATCTTCGGCTGGGTGACGCATTCGGAAAACCTCATGGCCGCTTTGCCGGCTTGAGTCCAAACATCAACAGCGAAGGAGTGGAGCGATGCGAACCGCTGCGATGACCGCAAGACCCGGCGAGCGATTTTGGGTTCCCGGCGATTGGAACGCCTTCTTCGGCTTTGGAACAAATATCCTCGTCAACGTTCTCGTGTTGACGGGGCTGCTGCGCTACGTCCTCAAGATGCCCGACGCGCTGGTGTTCGGCCGCATCCTGCCGGCGACGGGCCTGATGCTGTTCCTCAGCACCGTCTATTACGCCTGGCTCGGCTACCGTCTCGCCAAGAAGACCGGCCGCAACGACGTGTGTGCGCTGCCATCGGGCATCAGCGTGCCGCATATGTTTGTCGTGACCTTCGTGGTCATGTTGCCGATCCTGGGAAAGACCGGCGATCCCGTGCAGGCCTGGGAGGCGGGCCTCACCTGGGTGTTCGTTCAGAGCTTCGTGCTGATGGTTGGCGGCTTCGTTGCGCCCGTCATTCGCAAGATCACGCCGCGCGCGGCGCTGTTGGGATCGCTCGCGGGCATCTCGATCACCTTCATCTCGATGCGGCCGGGCCTGCTGATGTTCGAGACGCCGCTGATCGGCCTCGTCTGCTTCGCCGTCATCCTCGCCAACTGGTTCGGCGGCGTGCGCTTCTTCCAGGGCGTGCCGGGCGGTTTGATCGCCATCGCCGCGGGCACGATCATCGCCTGGGGCTCGAACGTCTTCGGCCTCGGCTACGGCGGCTTGACGTTCGGCGCGGTCGGCGATGCGGTGTCGCATTTCGGCTTTTCGATCCCGCTGCCCGCCGTCGGCCACGTGTTTTCCGGGTTCAAGTTTCTCGGCGTCATCCTGATAACCGCGATACCCTTCGGCATCTACGATCTCGTCGAGGCGATGGACAATGTCGAAAGCGCCGCTGCGGCCGGAGATTCGTTTCCCACGACCCAGGTTCTCACCGCCGACGGCGTCATCAGCCTGATTGGTTGCCTGCTCGGCAATCCGTTCATCAACGCCGTGTATATCGGTCATCCCGGTTGGAAGGCGATGGGCGGGCGCATCGGCTATTCCGCTGCGACGGGCGTGATGGTTCTGGCTCTGACATGGCTCGGGATCGCCGCGTTGGTCAGCAGCCTGATCCCGGTCGTCGCGATTCTTCCTATCCTGCTGTACATCGGCATGCTGATTGGCTCGCAGGCGTTCCAGGAATCGCCGTCACGCCACGCGCCGGCGATCATTCTGGCGATGATGCCGCAGATCGCCGCCTGGGGTAAGACGATGATCGACGGCGCGCTGGGCGCAGCGGGAACCAACGCGGGCGCCGTCGGCCTCGACAAACTCGGCAACGCCGGCGTGCTCTATCACGGTCTGGCGACGCTCGGCGGCGGAGCGACGCTGGCCGGCATCATCCTGGGCGCGGTCACGGTGTTCATCATCGAACGGCAACTCGACAAGGCCGGCTGGTTTGCGCTTGCAGGCGCTGTGCTCACCTTCTTCGGCTTCATCCACGGCGAGGAGATTGGCGTCGCACAGTCGCCCGTTGTCGCACTCGGGTATCTCGGCGTATCGGCCATGCTATTCGCGTTCTCCCGGTACGCGGAGATCTCAGCGGCCGAACCTTCAACCGAACACGGCCACGGCGAGATCTCCACGGCTCCGGCGGAGTGAACCGCGAGAAGCGACGCTCGCCCGCTGTCGAGCGAGCGTCTCACAATTATCGCCGCTCTCGGCGCCGCTCTTCCCGACGCCAATGACACCTTCGTGATGATTTTCGCCCTTGCAGCCGCGGCAAGGCAGGGTACACGCTTAGCAATGGACTCGTCTCATCGGTGGGACCGGCGGTATGAAATGTTCGTTGCGCAGCCTGGCTTCGGTCGCCGTCTGCGTTGCGTTGGCCGCCTGCAAGCCGACCGAGCAGGCGCCCGCGCCGACGCCCCCGCCGGCCGTAGGCGTCATCTCGGTTGAGTCCAAGGCAATTACCCCGTTTCTCTCGTTCATTGGGCGCGTAAAGGCGATCCAGACGTTTCAGGCTCGTGCCCGCGTCGAAGGCTTTCTGCAGAAGATCGATTTCCACGACGGTCAGCGAGTGAAGGCGGGAGATCCGCTCTATCAGATCGAAAGGACGCAATATCAAGCGGCGGTTGAACAGGCGCAGGCGAATGTCGCTGCGGCCGAGGCGGTCGAGCGCAACGCGCAATTCGCGTTCAATCGCGCCGCCGAGCTGGTCAAGTCGTCGGCCGGCACTCAGGCCACCGTCGATCAGACCCGCGCCACGCTCGACAGCGCCAAGGCGAGCGTGCTGCAGAACCAGGCCGCGCTGACCATCGCCAACGAGAGCCTGGGCTACACGGAGATTTCCACGCCGATTGACGGGCGCATCGGGTTCACGGCCGTCACGCTCGGCAATCTCGTCAACGCCGCGACCGGGGTGCTGGCGACCGTCGTCAGCGACGATCCCATCTATGTCGAGTTTCCCGTCGCCATGCGTCAGATCGCCGATCTGGAGGCCCAGCACAAAGGCGACATTTCCAACGGCGACGGCATCAAGGTTCTCGCCACGCTCGCCAACGGCAAGCCCTACGATCAGGTCGGCGATTGGAAGTTCGTCTCCAACCAGGTCGATCAACAGACCGACACCGTGTTGGTGCGCGCGACCTTTCCCAATCCGCAGCGCGCCCTGCTCGATGGCGCCTTCGCGACGGTCAAGGTCGAATCCGGCGAACCGCAGCAGCGCCTCGTCATTCCGCGCTCCGCGCTGCAATTGGATCAGATCGGAGTCTATGTATTGATCGTCGACGCCGACAAAAAGGCGCAGGTCAGGCGTGTCACGACGGGCGAGGCCGTCAACACCGAGATCGCCATCGCCTCCGGCCTGCAAACCGGCGACAAGGTGATCGTCGACGGTATCCAGAAGGTCAGGCCCGGCCAGGTCGTCGGCGCGACCGACGTCGGCGGCGACGCCGGGGCGGCGAAATGATCTCCGCGATCTTCGTCGACCGGCCGCGGCTCGCTTTCGTCGTCTCGATCGTCATCACGCTTGCGGGGCTGCTGGCGATCTTCGCCATTCCCGTCGCGCAGTTCCCCGACATCGTGCCGCCGCAGGTGACGCTGACCGCCAACTATCCCGGCGCCGACGCGGAACTCGTCGAGACCACCGTCGCCCAACCCATCGAGGCGCAGGTCAACGGCGTCGACAACGCGATCTACTATCAATCGACCAGCGGCGCCGACGGCACCTATACGCTCAACGTCACCTTCGCGCTCGGCACCAACCCCGACATCGACACGGTCAACGTGCAGAACCGCGCGACCTTGGCGCAAGCACAATTGCCGACGGAAGTGTCGCAGCAGGGTCTCTCGATCCGCAAGAAGTCGGCGGCGCTGCTGCAGGTGCTGACGCTCTATTCGCCGAAGAAGAGCTACGACCAGCTTTTCCTGTCCAACTATGCGACCATCAACGCGCTCGACGCGCTGTCGCGCATCAAGGGCGTCGGCCAAGCGACGCTGTTCGGTCCGCTGGATTATTCGCTGCGTGTCTGGCTCGATCCGGCGAAGCTCGCCGCCTTCAGCCTGCAGCCTTCCGACGTCGCAGCCGCGATCAAGGCGCAGAATACGCCGGCAGCGCTCGGCACGATTGGCGGCGCGCCCGTCGCCTCCGACCAGCGCAGCGAGTTCACCGTCAAGACGACCGGCCGCCTCGACAATGTCGAGGAATTCTCCAACATTGTCCTGAAGACCAACCCGAGCGGCTCGGTTGTTCGGATAAAGGACGTGGCGCGAGTGCAGCTCGGCGCCAATTCCTCCGACCGCTACTCCCGCTTCAACGGCGCGCCCACAGCGGCGATCGGCATCTATCAGTCGCCGGGCGCCAACGCCGTCGAGGTGACCAAGGCGGTGCGCGAGACGATGGAGACGCTCGCCAAGCGCTTTCCGGACGATCTCACCTATTCCGTGTTCTTCGACACCACCGTGTTCGTGGTGTCGACGATCTACGAAGTCATTCGCACGCTGATCGAGGCGTTCGTCCTGGTCGGCATCGTCGTGTTCCTGTTTCTCGGCAAGCTGCGCACGACGCTGATCCCGCTGATCGCCGTGCCGGTTTCAATAGTCGGCGCGTTCGCCGGACTGCTCGCGGCGGGTTATTCCGCAAACACCGTCTCGCTGCTGGCGCTGGTGCTCGCCATCGGCATCGTTGTCGACGACGCCATCGTCGTGATTGAGAATGTTGAGCGTGTGGTTGAGGAGGAGCCGGAACTCAGCGTGCCGGAGGCGACGAAGAAGGCGATGAACGAGATCACCGCGCCGATCATCGCCATCACGCTGGTGCTGCTGTCCGTGTTCGTGCCGGTTGCTTTCATCCCGGGCATCAGCGGCGCGCTGTTCCGTCAGTTCGCCGTGGCGGTGTCGATCTCCATGCTGATTTCGGCGCTCAACGCGCTGACACTCAGCCCCGCGCTTTGCTCGATTCTGATCAAGCGCGGGCCGCCGAGCCGGGGGCCGCTGCGCTACGTGTTGGGCGCCATCGACAAGACGCGCGACGGTTACGGTTGGCTGGTGCACCGGCTGGTTCGGGCAGCCTTCGTCGGGGTCGTGTTGACTATCGTGGCCCTTGCGGCGTCCGGCTATCTGTTCACCAAGACGCCGCAGAGCTTTCTGCCGGAGGAGGATCAGGGGGCGGTGTTTGCGGCGATGCGGCTGCCCGAAGGCGCCTCGGTCAATCGCACCGGCGAAGTGGTCGCAGAAGCTGAGAACGTAATCAACGGCGTACCCGGCGTCGCCGGCGTGCTGTCCGTCGTCGGTTTCGACTTTCTCGACAGCGTCACCTCGCCCAATCAGGCGTTCTTCGTGATCCAGCTCGCGCCCTATGACAGCCGCAGCGATCCCGCGCGCTCCGCCGGGGCGATCGTCACGCAGCTCAGGCCGAAGCTCGCGGCGATCAGTCAGGCGGTCGCTTTTCCGTTCAATCTACCGCCGATTCTCGGGCTGGGCAGCACGGGCGGATTCCAGTACGTATTGGAGGCTTTGCAGGGGCAGAAGCCGCTCGACATCGCGGCGGTTTCGCGCGCGATGCTGGTCTCGGCCAACCAGCAACCCGAGCTTGCAGGCGTCTTCACCACTTTCGCCGCCGACACGCCGCAGGTCTATCTCAACGTTGATCGCAACAAGGCGCAGGTGCTCGGCGTCGCTGTCTCCGACGTGTTCAATGCGCTGCAATCGACTATTGGTCGGTTCTACGTCAACCAGTTCAATCTGTTCGGACGCGTCTGGCAGGTCAATCTGCAGGCCGATCAACCGTTCCGGCGCGAGATCGACGACATCTTCAATGTCTACGCGCGCTCAAAGTCCGGCGCGATGGTTCCGATACGCGTGCTCGGCGAGCCTCAGATCGTCGAAGGCCCCCAGGTGTTGACGCGTTACAACGGCTTTCGCGCCGCGCTCATCAACGGCGCCGCCAAGCCCGGGTTCAGCTCCGGCCAATCGCTTACGGCGATGGAGCGCATTTCGGCGACGACGTTGCCGGCGGGCTACGCCTACGATTGGACCGGCACGGCGCTGCAGGAAAAGGCGGCCGCCGGGGGCACGTCAGTGGTGCTGGCCCTAGCGATCCTGTTTGCCTATTTGTTCCTGGTCGCGCTCTACGAAAGCTGGAACATTCCGCTTCCCGTTCTGCTCTCGGTCAGCGTCAGTGTGCTCGGGGCTATCCTCGCCTTGTATTTCACCGGTCGCAGTTTCGACGTCTATGCGCAGATTGGACTTGTCGTGCTGGTTGCGCTCGCCGCCAAGAACGGCATTCTGATCGTGGAGTTCGCGGTCGATCAGCGCAAGATCGGCAAGACGATTCGCGAGGCGGCGGAGCTTGGCGCCCGGTTGCGGTTTCGCCCGGTCATGATGACGAGCTTCGCGTTCATTCTTGGCGTTTTGCCGCTGGTCATCGCCGAAGGCGCGGGCGCCGCGAGCCGCCGCGCGGTCGGCACGCCGGTGTTTGGAGGCATGCTGGCGGGCTCGATCGTCGGCATTTTCGTGATCCCGATGTTGTTCGTGGTCTTTGAGCGCATGCGCTCAAGAAGGAAACCGGCCGTCGATGAAGCGCAGTGAGCGCAAGGCTGTGTGCTAAGCTTGCGTCGCGAGGTCGCGCAGCTGCGTAGGCGCCCTACGCCCGCCGAAGCATGCAATTCATCTCCTGGACGATGACCGCATCGTGGTACGGTTTGGAAAAGAACCTGGCGCCCGGGGGAAGAGTCTCGTCCGGGACGTTGGTCCTGCCGGACACAAGGATCAACTTGACCGGCGGCCAGCGCTCTCGGATGCAATGGGCAAGTTTCAGCCCGTCCATCGTGCCCGGAAGATCGGCGTCGGCAAACACCAATTTGATGTCCGGCCTGATATCGAGCATGGCTATCGCCTCGGTCGCGTTACCGGTGTCAAGCGCATCGAAGCCAGCTTCGAGCAGCGCTTCCGCCATGCAGGCGCGCACGAGCGGATGGTCTTCGACCAACAGAATGACAATCTTGGGCGGGAGCATCATGTGGGACTCTCGATACACCGGGCAGTTAACGCGCGACATTTGGATTTGTTGCCGTATCGTCGGAGTTTTGTCACACGGCGGCGGCTCGCGTCGCCGCGACGCCCTCATCGGAAATTGTGATCGCCGTCCCGGGAGACGAGTCGGCCACGTCTATGCGGGCCTGCAAATGTCTGGCGAGCGCTTCGACGATCCCAGTGCCGAGTCCCGCTTTCGCTTGAGGATAGCCGGTCGACATTCCGACGCCGTCATCTTTCACCGAAAGCGACCACTCAGGTCCGCGGCAGCGGTAAGCAACGACAATCTTGCCGTGTCTATGCGCCGGAAACGCGTGCTTGAGGGCATTGATCACGAGTTCGGTGACGATCAGACCGAGGCTGACGGACTTGTTGGCGTCCACCACACTGGCGTCGACATCGACCACGATCGCCAGGACGGTTGGATCGGAAATCATCGAGGCCGAAAGGCTCTCGCAGAGTTGAGACAAATAAGAACGCAAAGCGACGTCTTGCGAACCCGACAAAGCCAGGTGATGCTGCACGGCGGCGATCGACATCACCCTTTGGTGGGCGTCCGTGAGGTGTCCGCGCGCCTCCTCCGACTGCACCCTGCGGGCGCTTTGCAGCAATACGCTGGCGATAATCTGGAGGCTATTTGCTACCCGATGCTGGACCTCTTGCAGCAGGACCGTTTTCTCGCGAACGAGTTCGTCCTTCAGCTTAGCTTCTGCACGGGCGGCGGTGACATCGGCGATCGCGACGAGAAGCCGGACGTTGTTGGAGTCGGCGACGTCAAGTTTGCGGGCGTTGACCACCAAATGCCGACGCTCCTGCCCTTTGCGGTCGAGATCGATCTCGTAGGCCTCGATTTCAGCGCTTCCCGCCGCGGTCGCCTTGAGAAGCGAGGTTAGTTTGGGCATGCCCCATTCGCCCGATCCAATCTCTGAAAGCCGGCGGCCGGGAGCCTTGGGCGGATCGATTTGAAAGACTCGACAGAAGGAGGCGCTGGCGGCGAGGATTGTCAGATCGCCCGTGAGGAACAGCAGCGGTTCGGTCGACGCCGCGATGATCGCAAGCGAAGTCCCCGTTTCCATTTGGGAGGGCGTGAGCGAAGTCATGACTTTTTTGCCTTAGGGGCCGGGGACTCGCGAGGCGGGATCGGTGTTCGGCGTGGACCCGCTGGGCCGTTTGGCCGCGAGCCCCGCCTTCAGCTTGGCGCGCTGATTGACGGGTCCTCTTGCCAATTGCCCAAGCAGGAAAAGTTCTTTTGTTTCGGAAGAAACACGTACTCCCCGGCGGCGGCTCGGAGGCGTCGGTCACCGACATTCATCTACAATTCCCACCAGGGGATAGAAAATTTCATGTCCGCGGTCGTGCGGATGCTCGGCGCCGTCTTTCCATCTCGTCACAAACAATATCGACCGTTCCTCCTGTGTCCGGCTCCGTCACCGAGTTCGATAGGAGGCTGCCTTTATACCAAGTCGACGTCTCGACCGAAGAAGCGT
>Ga0182030_10011336_pt1 | contig 17999 bp, 9 predicted proteins | sample 812S3MmetaG_FD_121299 | JGI IMG/M metagenome (GOLD analysis project Ga0182030, IMG submission 121299) | Permafrost microbial communities from Stordalen Mire, Sweden - 812S3M metaG (Illumina Assembly) | ecosystem: Environmental > Terrestrial > Soil > Wetlands > Permafrost | place: Sweden...
CAGCTTGTGCTCGCGATAGTGGTCGAGGAAAAACGCATAGGCCGTGGCCAACTCGTGGTCATCGATCATCTCGGGCTTGACCCCGTGCTCCGCCGCCAGAGAACGTCTCACCAGCATCGGCGCGCCATTTCCGACGAAGCTGGCTATAATTCTTTCCGGCAACTGCGGGCGGCCCATGTGCACCAGGGCCGCATTGACGCTGTTGCACAAGTCCTGCGCGGAATCGATCAGCGTTCCGTCCAGATCGAAGACCAGAAGCTTGAGTGACTCGAAGGGTATGGGGCGAAGAACCCGGATCATAATTCCAGTGTAACTTCTCGCGAGAACTTGAAGACAGACAAGTGCGATGATGGTCAGGATGCTATGCAGCTTGGTACGATTCGATTTCGCACGGAGGAAGTTAGCTTGAGGGCGTGTTCTAGGATTCTGGCAGCATCGCTAACGTTGGGGATCGGGCACTGGTGCATCAGCGCTCAGCAGATCCCCGCAAACCGTAGCGTATCGCCGCAACGTTTAGCCGCATTGGCGCCCGGCGAGCGCATCCCAAATCTCGATACGCTCAAGGATGAGGTGCGCCAGTATCATGACTGCACTTGCAACTGCGGATGCTACGCCAAGGACCTCGATCTCCAGGCCGACCGTGCCATTGCATTTCTTCATCGTCGCATCATCCATCCTGACCCGCATCAGAAGCTGGCCCTCGTGCTCGACATCGATGAGACCACGCTCTCTAACTATGAAGAGATGGTTAACGCCGGATTTGCTTATGACAGTAAGGCGTTTGGTGCCTGGGTCGATTCAGCGAATGCGCCGGCGATAGCCGCTACGCTTCGCGTCTACAAGCAGGCTCAACAACTCGATGTGAGTATCTTCTTTCTCACCGGCCGCGGCGAGAACCAGCGTGAAGTTACAGAACGAAATCTCCACTCTCAAGGCTTCGACCAGTGGCAGCAATTGATTCTGCGCCAGCCAACTCAGAAATCACTAACCGCCGAAGCCTATAAGTCCGCTGAGCGCGCCAAACTCCAGTCCCAGGGATACAAAATTATCTTGAACATAGGAGACCAATGGAGCGATCTCCGAGGCGATCCCAAGGCCGAGTACTCCGTCAAATATCCCGATCCGTATTACTTTCTCAAGTAATATTCGTTTCGTGCAATAAGTGCATTTGCGGAGCGAATCACTTGCGGACCAATCACCACGCATCCCTAATGCGGTAGTCTGAAGTTCATGGAGCACAACAGGGAAGGGAATGCGGCAGGCAGCTACGATCCGTCGCCTGCGACAGTCTACGCCGAACGGCTGACCCAGCTCAACCAATTGCAGGCAGCCGAAAAACATCGCGAGCGCCTCTTCGGCTACAGCAAGCTTGCTACCGCCGCCGTCACTCTCTTAGCTGCACTCCCATTGATTCGTAATGTTTCCGTTCTCCTCTATCTTCTGGCGCCAATCGCAGTGTTTGTAGTACTCGCGGTCCTGCAGGAAAAGCTGCTCGTCTCGATTCGGTACCGTGCAAGGGCGATTCTTTTCTATGAGCGCGGGTTGGCCCGGCTCAACGGAACATGGGCACAAGGCGGCGATGGCGGCGAGCGCTTTCTTACCCCGTCGCATCCCTACGCGCGAGACCTCGACCTGTTCGGTGAGGCGTCGTTGTTCGAGTATCTCTCCACCGCGCGCACACGCACCGGGGAAGAGACTCTGGCAAAGTGGTTGCTTCGGCCGGCTCCGATCGATGAGATCGCATCGCGCCAGGCGGCCATTCGTGACATCGAGCCGCGCCTTTCATTTCGCGAAAGACTTTGGTCAACGGGCGAGACCGTTCGAGCCGGCGTGCATTCTGAAATGCTCTCCGCGTGGGGTGAGCGCGCGCCCGTTCTCAGCGCCATCGCTACACGCGCCGCGACGACCATATTGGCGCTTCTGTGGATTGCGAGCCTGGTTTGTTGGGCAACCTGGGATTGGCCCTTGCCTGCGATTCTGATCACGGTTATTAACTTTGCCTACTCCCACAAGCTGCATGCTCGTTCAGAAAATGCAGTCGCCGGCATCGAAAAAGCCAGCGACGATTTGAAGCTGCTGGCGGAGATTCTGGTGGTGCTTGAGCAGGAACACTTTTCGCAAGGCAAGTCGCTCGACATTCAGGCTGCATTTAAAACCGATGGAGTGGCGCCTTCCGCGGCGATTCGCAGGCTTGCACGCATCACCGATTTAATTGAATCGCGACACAGCTTGTTTCTAAGGCCGCTTGACCTGGTCACGTTTTGGAGCGCGCAGCTAGTCTTCGTTGCTGAACGTTGGCAGTGCGAATTCGGTCCCGCCATTCGTGCCTGGCTCCATGCGGTCGGGGAATTCGAGGCTCTCGCTTCACTCTCAGGTTTTGCCTACGAACACCCGGAGTATGTCATGCCGGAATTTGTAGCAACGGGTCCATTATTTGAGGCCGATGTACTTGCGCACCCCTTGCTTCCCGCTGACAAAGCCATTGCCAACGATGTAAAACTTGCTGCCAACGCGCAGGTAATGATCCTGAGCGGTCCTAACATGGCAGGCAAGAGCACGTTCATTCGCAGCATCGGCGTTAATGCTGTATTGGCCCAATGTGGTGCGCCTGTGCGCGCGCGGCGGCTTCGGTTGTCGCCGCTCGCAGTCGCCGCGTCCATCTGCATTCTCGACTCGCTGGCCGGAGGTATGTCGAGATTCTATGCTGAGATCCATCGAGTCAAGCTCATCACTGACCTAACGCGAGAACCCATTCCCGTGCTCTTCCTGCTTGATGAATTGTTATCCGGCACTAACTCGCACGACCGGCTCGTGGGAACGCAATTTGTGTTGCGCTCGCTTATGGAGAAGAATGCGATAGGTATCGTCAGCACGCACGATCTTGCTCTGACCCACATTGCGGATGCGCCGGATGGGCGAGCATTCAACTGTCATTTTGAAGATCGGCTTGAGGACGAACAGCTCATCTTCGACTACAAATTGAAGCCCGGTGTCGTACAAACCAGCAATGCCTTAAAGCTCATGCGCGCAATTGGATTAGGCGTGAACGCATGAGTGATCATTCGCCTTCCAACCCATCGCTATAACTCCCATGAATCAAACGCAAGCATATGCGGATAGTAAAGTCCGGCGAGCACGCGAATTTCATTTCCATGCATCATGCGAAGTACTTGAGCATAGAGCTCAAGCTGTGGCGAGAACAGTGGCCGCAGCTGTGGCAGTGCTAATTCAGCTTCAATATCGTCGGCATGCGTCGTCTTGTAGTCGATAATCCACCACGCATCATCTCCTTCAGATAGCGGAATGATGCCGGCGCGAAAGGCCCGATCCACTTGGATGGTGCGTAAACTACCATCGATTATGCCTGCCCATCGCACTTCACTTGTGGCGCTTTCATGCGGACAAAGAATCCAGCGAGCAATCCCGTCTCGCGACGCATTCAAGGTAATGTCGAGTGCCTTCGTCGCGATGTGAGAAGCGTGAGCGTGTTCGACGCCGACGGCTCGCACCTGCGCTGCAATCCGCGGGACAAAGTTTTGCAGTATCTCGCAGGCTTCGGGCAATTCATTTGAAACTCGCAGCCGCGCGAGATGTTCGAAGAAGGAATGAACGGCGGTTCCCAATGCTCGCGAAAGCATCGATCCTTCGTGACGTCCGTATAGGCCTGACCCGACAACTGCAATTACATTCGACGCCTCAGCTGAATGACTCGCGCCAAAAGCATCGGCGGACTGATAGCTGGAAGGAAGTCGTCGAAGCAAAGTTGGCTTGGCAGGCGACTGCATCACCAGCACGTTCCCAGCGCTCGCTGCAATCGATGCGACCTCTGCTTCTTCACGCGTCTGCTCCTGTTTCCACTCCTCAAATCGGGCCATCACCTCTGTTTCGAGAGCTGGCCATGCAGTCGACAGTAAGCTATCTGAAGGTTCGCACAAGACGAGCTCACCGTTTTTATCAGTCTTGAATGTGGGTCGAGCAAATAGATGAAGTTCTTCGCGCGCACGCGTCGCAGCTACGTACAAAATCCTTCGAGTCTCCTGTGATTCACGGCGTCGGTAAACGCGATCTACCCATTCTTTCGCTTTGCCGCGGTCCTCGCCCTTGGGTTGAAGCGGCGCGACCAGAAACTCCGTGATCTCTCCCGACTCATCGGGATGTGCAAGACCGCGTTCGAGCCACGAAAGCAAACCTCCGCGACCGCGACCAGACCCTGCCTGCAACTCCGGCACAATGACAACTTCAAACTCCAACCCCTTCGCTTTATGAATGGTCATTAACTGCACGCCGCAGTCGCTACTCGCCGCTGGATCAGCCTGCGCGGTCAGCTTTTGCAGTGCGGCGTCCAGCCCACGACCCAACAGATCCGTTTCTCCATTGGGTAATTGGTCGAGGCAACTCCAAAGCTCACTTAGATTTGCTTGCGCAGTTGCGTCTACGCAGTCGGCGCCGCCGACAGCGCGCCAGACCTGTTCGAGCCACGTGCCGAGCGATGAACTTGGACGCGCTGCGCGATTTGCGGGAACAGATTCGAGGGTGTGAAGTAAACGCCTGATAGCCGCTTGTCCGTCGTCGCTGAGCAGTTCGATTCGCTCGGTCAGCAAGTCGGGAACACGCCTGGCAATCACGTTCGGGTCGTCTGCGCTCGTGAGTTGATGCAAGTCAATGAGCGAAAGTCCGCACCATGGAGCGCGCAATACACTCAGCCACGCAATTCGATCTTCCGGATTGAAAAGCGCCTTTGCCAACGCCAGCGCGTCCAGCACTTCAGGCCGATCCGCGAGCGGCTCAAGATCGATCGCCCGGAAGGGAATTGAAGCCTCGCGCAGTGCTTTGGCAATAGGAGCAAGGGCACTGCGAGTCCTACCGAGAACAGCGATGCGATATTTATTCCCGCTCAGGCGTGCTTCTTCCATGCGCTGAATATCACTGCAGATGAGTGTCGTGATTTCCGTAATCTGCGCAGCGCGAACCGCGTCGCGCCGTTCGATCGCAGCCTCTTTCTCTTCTGCCTTGTCCCGATCAGATGAACCGCCGCGCGCGCTCTGCGGCACAAAAGCGAGATGCAGATCGAACGACGGAGCTAAGCCGCGTGCCACCGTCCGCGCAGACTCCGACCTGGAGAAATTGATCCCGCTGCCATCGCTATTAGCGAAGATCTGCGCGAAATGCGTGTTAATTGTTTCCACCAGATCGGGTACAGTGCGAAAGTTCGAAGTGAGGGGAACGAAATCGAATTGATGCGGGTCCGCAGCGCGCAACTCCAATCCGATCGATTGCACGCGCGGAAATAATTCCGCATCGGCGTCACGGAAAAAGTAGATAGACTGCATTGGATCGCCCACCAAAAAAACAGTCCGCCCGATAGTGTCGGGCCAAGCTGCAACCAGGCTTGCAATCAATGTATGCTGACGACGGCTTGTATCTTGAAATTCATCGACAAGAAGGTGGCGGATTCCATCGGCCAAGGCGATTGCGGCATCGGTAGGTAACTGGTCTTCGCCCATCAGTACCAGTTGAGCTCTCTGTGCTATTTCGATGAAATCGACGCGGCCTGCCTCGGCAAGCGCCACTTGCAGGTGACCAACCGCGCGGCGAAGTAGAGCAAAACAGGCTTGGACAATCTGCCATTCATCTTCGGTATATCGGACGCGCGGCAACTCGCACAAAGCGCTGAGAGATTGTTCTAGCCCCGGTACACCCTTCAGTTGATCGATCAATGCGAGAATGCGCTGCTTCTCTGCCTTTCTATCCGGAGGAAACCCGATGCGAATGTCGACGCTTCGGCGAAAAGCTCCACCAGAGGTAAGAAGCAATTGCGCGAGACACGCGTGCGCCTGGCGCGCTTCTTCGATTTCGTCTGCAGTAGTAAATGGTCCACAAGGGAAATCTGCGAGCTCGGCAAGTTCGCGGTGGAGAACGTTTCCGCTTTGCACACAAGCGAAGCGAGCCAACTCCATTGCCTCGTTGCAGGCGCCCGGAACATGATTCAATAAACGACCAAGTTCATTAAGTACCTCTTCAATCGCATGAACAAACGGTCGCTCAAGCTTGCTTCTCAGCGAATCCCAGTCCGGTTCGCGATTGAGCACAAACTCTTGCATCCAGCGGTCGCGTTGTTGCAACATCACGATCAGCAGGTTTTCCATTTCCTGCCATCCGTTATCCCGCCACAGCAGCAGTCTCCCAATCGCAGAGCTAAGTGCCGGGTCCGCACCATCAATCTGCTCTAACGTGGCGCGCGCCGCTCTCCGATAGAGATCTGCAGGCTGCTCGGCAATGTCGAGGTCAGCACCCAACCCCGACAAAAGCGGCTGCTGCAATGCAAGCTCGCGACAGAATGAATCGATGGTCGATATGCGAAACTGTCCAGGCAGATCCAACAGATTCCAACCCAGCAGTTGCGACCTCTCCAATGCTCGCCGCGCCAAGGTGTTCATGGCAAACTCATCATCCGTTCGATCGCTGCTGCCCGCCGCTATTTCGAGCTCTGATAATATTCGGTTTCGCATCTCCGCAGCCGCAGCTTTGGTAAATGTGATGGCCACGATTTGCGCGGGATCTTCCACTTCACTCAACAGCCGCAAAAAACGGCGCGTGAGCAGGTCGGTTTTTCCAGAGCCTGCCGGTGCTTTGACCAATACTGAGCGCGATGGATCGAGAGCTAGGATTCTCTGAGCTTGATCGGCTGGTGGCGTGGGCCGCGAGCTATTCATCGGTCGCCTCCATGTCGCCACTGTCGTCATCTTCTGTCGACGCATTGCGGCTTTCCAGTATGCGACATAGAGTCTGCAGGCCGCATCGCTTGCATGTTTCCGGGTAAAGGCCGGGATTCACATCGGCGCGACCTGAGACAAAATCACGAGCGAGTTGCTCGATGGCATCTCTCCAATCGATAAGCTGCTCCGCCGTGAGCGCATCTTTGACGAGCGCCGATCTCATTCCAAGGTCGCCAAGCAGCGTGGCACGCGCATCGCCAACGCGTCCAGTAAAACAATGCTTGCCCGCGCGTATTTTCGCGAACACCAATCCCCCTAGAACTTCTTCTGGTTCGAGAGCAAAGCCGGCATACAACGGTAATTGCACGTCATCGGGGCGTGGCAACTCCCATGATGCAGTCGAGACGTCGCCAGTTTTGTAATCGATCACCAAGAGTGATCCATCGTTGAGTCGATCGATGCGATCGAGGCGCAGGTTAAGTGCCAAAGTGTCTACAGTCACCTGCTTCTCAGCTTCCGTAGTTGCTACTTCGAATGGTTGCCGAGTAAGTTCGTACTCGAGCCATTCCGAAACCACGCGAATGAGGCGCTCTTCTTCGAGCTCCAAATAACGTCGCGGCATCTGTTCGCGGGCTGCGGCAGGGATCTTGTCTCTCAATACCCTCCGCACATGGCCTGCAATAAAATAGGCACGATCGGTTTGCGCCCGCAGTTGATCGAGCGAACGAATGCCCTTGGGCGGCCCGCTCCAGATCGCATGCATCACGCCATGCAACAATTGGCCGCGCATCGATGCACTTAGACCTGTCTCGGCCGGTTCCCAGCTCTTGGCCGCGAGGCGCGCCGTCGAGAATGCCTTGAACGGACACTGTGACTGCGATGTGAGCACCGTCGAGCCGCCCGGAATTCCGCGGGTTTTCGCAGTGTCTTCTTCAAAATCGGAAGTTGCCGCAACTCTCATTGAAGGCAGCGGAATCCTGCTCGCATCTTCAACTAAAATCGTTAGCGCAGGTCCGTCGGGCTCGGGCGCAAACTCCAGCGGAACGGGTTCTGAACCTTCAACCACTTGGTTGATTACTCTTGACGGCTTCGATTCCACGCCTTCGTTTTGCAATGCGCAACTGAATCGCACCTCAGAAGCCGAGCTAATAAGTCGAGTGGTAATCGCCTGCGTCAAATCCCAATCGAGTTGCGGTGTGGCGTGCGGCATGCCTGTCTTGCGCTGTACTTCGATCGGCAGCAATGGATGCGTAGAACCCCGCGCCGGCCACGCCTCTTCCGTTGCGCCAAGAAACCAAATCGCATCTGCTGTGAGACCCGCGGACTCGGCAGGACCAGCGATCACGATCGGCGCGTTTTGCGATTCAAGTGCAAACAGCGTCTCATGCAATATCCGTTCAAGCTCGCTAAGGAAAGTCTTCCAGTCGGTTGATCGGCCGTCGAATCCGAGTGAGCCACAAGTGTCCACAGCCTGTTGCAAGCGCCGAGCGGCTTGAAACTCCGCACTCGAAAGCGGGCGATAGCCGGGCCATCCCGCTACCTCAAGCACTTTGGATACAAGCCCAGCCCAATCAAGCGGATGTTGAGTGCGTTGGGAAGGCAATTCCAACATCCGTTGCGCCTCCGTCATTCGCTGAACCCACTCTAACGGCAATCGATTCGCTCCAATCTGTTGGCCGGCGAATGTATTAAACGACCATTCCGTACGCTCAAGGCCACGTCGGCGCAACGCCCGCATAAACGCCTGCAGGCTCGCAGTTTCCATTGCACTTGATGCCGCGTAGCCGGTGTGGAACAACCAATCAAGTTCATGTTCCTCAATCGACTTGCCGAGCCAGCGCAACACAAGATGCGCGCTCCGTGCCAACGGCACTTGGTTCAACGGAACCCCGAGTGAAAACTCGAACTGCTCCGGCTCCGACGGTCGAACGTACCTGAGAAACGTCCGCTCGAATTCGCCCCGTCGTTGTGAAGCATCACTCGCGATGACAAGTAGTCGTTTATGAGGATCATCACGTAATTGTTTCGCGCACCACTGGGCGCATGCGGCCAATTCCCGCCCACGATCGTCCGCTATAAAGGAGCGAACGTCAGAGGCGATCGAACCCTGCTCGCTTTCGCGCCAATCTCCCCACGCATCGAACAGGCTGCGCTGAATTGGCAACAGCCGATCGAAGCCTGCAAGCAATAATGGTTCCCGTGGCGATCGATCCGCTTCGAGCAACGGGATAAGTTCATTCGGCAGCCGACTCGCACTCAGCAAGCTTCCGAATCGGCACTCATCATCAAAATCTCTCAGCCACTTGCTGAATTCAGCCGCATCCTGATGCCACCCGTTGCGCGCCGATGGGCGTAGTAGCTTCGGCGCATACGAACTGAGGAGGTCATGCGCCCCCATCGCCATCGCAGCAAGGCGGTGTCGTGGACCGTCGAGCAGCGCCGCCGAGTTGCCGCTTGCCTCGAGAATGCGCGTCCAGACGGACTGCTCCTGCACGGCGCTCAGAACCAGGCATCCCTCTTCCGCGCGATTCTCCCATGCGGTGCGTACAAACCGTTGCCAGGGGAGGACATTGGGCGCCGGCCACGCGGCAAGACCGTCTGCCTGGCGTGCACGATGAAAGTTCGACGCGATCGCTCGCGCGGCTCGATCGCTCGACGCGACCACAAGCCGCCCTTCGAGTAGCCACGCATCCATCGCCGCTGCAGAGTTTAGTCCCATTCCAGGGTTATATCGCGTCAGACGAGGTTCGCGCCATTCGCGTCCCAGGCCACCCCGCCCGCAGTTGTACACTGAGGAGTGAATTGTCGATTGCTTGCCGGTTTACTCCTCGCAGTTTTGACCACGACGGGCTGCCACCACGGCCCAAATCCTGGCCCGCAGTCCGCCGCCGATGCTTCATATAAGGTCTACCACTTGCGTGGAAGAGTAGTGTTAACCAACTCTGCCACGGGCGAGGTCACGCTCAATCATGATGCCGTCCCCGGTTTCATGGAAGCGATGACTATGCCCTACAAGCTCAAGGACCCCAGCATCCTCGCAGAGTTACATCCCGGCGATTTCATCACTGCGGACTTACTGGTGTCGCAGCGCTCCGACGCCGACATCTTGTTGGACCATATTGTCGTCGTGGCCCAGGCCAAGCCCGATTACAAGCCCAAAGTCTCGTATCATGTACCGTCGCCGGGTGATGCTGTTCCAGACTTCAAGTTGCGCAATCAAGATGGCCACACAGTCCATCTGGATCAGTTTCGCGGTAAGGAATTGCTTGTCACCTTCATCTACACGCGTTGCCCGCTTCCCAATTTCTGTCCTCGTGTAACTCATCAGTTTGCCGACGTGAATCGCCAATTGGCCGCTAATCCCGCCCTCTATAAAAAAACTCACCTACTGTGTGTAAGCTTCGATCCGGATAACGATACGCCGAATCGGTTGCGAGCCTACGGCGCCACCTATATCGGGAGCGACGACAAAGATGCTTTTGTGCACTGGGATTTCGCTGTACCCGACAAGCCGGAACTCGAAAAGATGGCTCTGTTCTTTGATGTGGGCATCACCCGCGACGCCGATGCCGCGATCACGCATTCACTTTCAACTACGCTGATCGGGGCCGACGGCAAGGTCCTCCGCTTCTATCCTGGCAATGAATGGACAGTCGATCAGATACTGGCGGACGTGAAACAAAATGCTGGAGCGTAAGCCACTCTTACGCAGGCGATATTTTCGGACAGTTAATCTCCAACTGCTAAAACAGAATCAGGAGTGATGAAGTAATGAGCAACGGACTGGATATCCGCAAGGATGCGGAGTTCGATTTTCTTTCCTTGGGAGCGCTTGTTCACCGGCTCGATCCCGGAGTGATTCCCTTTAGAAAAGCCACCGAATGCCGCATCCACGTCAGCGGCGGTGAGTTCAACGTGGCCGCAAATCTCTCGGACTGTTTTGGAATGAAGACCGCGATTGTCAGCGCCATGTCTGACTATCCGATCGGCGACCTTATCGCAGAGCGCGTGCGCGCCATGGGCGTCAAGCCGTTCTACATGCATTTCAAACACGACGGTGTTACCGGCCCCAACATGGCCACCGTATATAGCGATCGCGGATACGGCGTGCGCGGCCCCGTCGTGTTCTACAACCGTTCCAATGAGGCTGCTGCGCTGTTAAAGCCGGGCGATTTTGATTGGAAATCAATCTTCTCCGGCGGTGTTCGCTGGGCGCATTGCGGGGGAATCTTTGCCGCTCTTTCTCCTACCACTGCGGAGCTCGCCGCGGAGATGATGAAAGCCGCCAAGGAAGCGGGCGCAGTGACCTCGTTCGATCTGAATTTCCGGGAGAAACTGTGGAAGATTCATGGCGGAGACGAGCGTGCAGTTGAAACGATCGCGCGCATTGTACAAAACGTCGACGTCCTGGTGGGCAACGAAGAGGATTTGCAAAAGGGGTTGGGCATTCCCGGGCCTGAGGTGGCCGCTAAATCAAAGCTCGATTCCAGCGTGTTTTTTGGCATGATCGACAAGGTGGTCAAAAAGCATCCGCATGTAAAGGTCGTCGCAACCACCCTCCGCGAAGTTCATTCCACCAATCGCCACAGTTGGAGCGCCGTTGCTTGGATCGATGGCAAGACTTACGCCGCGCCGACTGCCGAACTCGACGTGCTCGATCGCGTCGGCGGAGGCGATGGCTTCGCGGCCGGTTTCATCTATGGTATGTTGTCAGGCGAACCGCCCGAAGAGGCCGTGAAATTAGGTTGGGCACATGGCGCGCTGTTGACTACTTTTCCCGGCGACACAACCATGGCGACGGTCGATCAGGTGCGAGCGTTCGCTAAGGGCGGTTCGGCGCGTATTCAACGCTGATCCGGCCAGGCTCAAACCACATTAGTGCATCGAAGGTCAGTGGGTCGAATCCAACCTACTGATAAGCTTGCGTTAGATAGTGAGAGGTCACGAATGGCGAAAGTAACATTGGTCTTCGCAGTGCTTATGGCTGCGCTCGGGCTGGCCGGGTATCTCGGCACAGGCAGCCAACATCCCACCGCCCTAATTCCAACTTGGTTTGGCCTTGCGCTCGGCATCTTTGGATGGTTCGCCATCAGTCCCAGCGAAAGCCGCCGTAAGCTTTTCATGCACGTCAATGTCACCATTGGCTTGGTGGGGTTTCTGGGCGGCTTAGTCGAGGCGGTTCGCGGCTATGCGAGCGCTCGAGCGGCAGGCCTCGAACCAGATCACATCGCACTCGCATCGAAATCCACGATGGCTGTGTTGATGCTGATTTACGTGCTCCTCTGCGTCCGCTCGTTCATCGCGGCGCGACGTTCGGGAAAGGTATAGACCATGAGCACCATGCGCGGCGGCGGAATGGCAATGCGTGCAGAGCGTCCAGCGCGCGGCGGTGGTGCTCGCGCCGGGCAGGCAGATTTACCCAAGCGCAAGCCCAGCCTGAAAAAACTGTGGCCTCAGATTCGCACACTTGTTGCTCCGCGTATGGGGCTCTTGATAACAGGGCTATGTTTGATGGCCGTCAATCGAGTGGCCGGACTGGTGCTGCCCTACACTTCGAAGCCCCTGCTCGACAAAGTCTTATCGCCTAATGGCAATGCCGCATTGCTCCCCAAGATGATCGTGATCGTCTTTTCGGCGATGATCGTGCAGGCGATAACTTCTTTTGCGCTCACCCAGCTTTTATCAAAAGCAGGCCAGCGCCTCATTGCTGAAATGCGTCGCCAGGTTCAGCGTCATGTCGGCCTGCTTTCTGTCGCATACTACGATGAAAACCGCACCGGCACGCTCGTCGCACGCATCATGACCGACGTCGAAGGCGTGCGCAACCTGGTCGGCACCGGCCTCGTCGAGTTTGTCGGCGGCCTCGTCACTGCTGTCTTGGCCTTCATTTATCTTTTGCATCGCAGCGTAACGGTGACCCTCACCGTTTTTGCGGTGGTCGGCGCCTTTGTCTTCGTTCTTCAATACGCGTTCAAAGTGATTCGCCCCATCTTTCGCGAGCGCGGCAAAATCAATGCCGAAGTTACTGGCCGTCTTACCGAGTCGCTCGGCGGCGTTCGCGTCATCAAGGGCTATCACGCCGAGGAACGCGAAGCCTCTGTATTCGCAGCCGGAGTTGAGCGCCTGCTCGCCAATGTGATGAAGTCGCTCACCATGACCAGCATGCTCGGCTCTGCCTCCACAACCGTCCTCGGGCTCGTCTCGGCATTGGTCATGTGGCTCGGCGGCCATAGCGTGCTCGCGCATACTTGGTCCGTCGGAGACTACTTCAGCTACAACATGTTTCTCGCTTTCATGATTGCGCCCGTCTTTCAGATCGTGAACATCGGCACTCAACTGGCTGAGGCTTTTGCCGGTCTCGACCGCACCGGCGAAATCATGAGTGAGCTGGAAGAGAACAACGTTCCCGGCCGCACTCTGCAAATGCCTCCCATCCATGGCGCCGTGCAATTTGAAGATGTCGAGTTTGCTTATGAGCCCGGCAATCCCGTGCTTCATGGAATAAGTTTTGCCGCGGAACCGGGAACCGTCACCGCGCTGGTAGGCTCCTCGGGCTCAGGCAAATCCACCGTCATCAGTCTGCTGTGCGCCTTTCACACACCATCCAAGGGCCGCGTGACCGTCGACGGTATCGACCTTGCGCACGTTGACCTGAACACATTTCGTTCACAACTCGGAGTAGTACTCCAGGACTCATTCCTCTTTGACGGAACCATTCGCGAGAACATCATGTTTTCGCGGCCAGATGCCACTGAAGAACAATTCCTCTTTGCCTGTCGCACAGCGCGTGTCGATGAATTCGCCGAGCGTTTTCCCGATGCCTACGACACCATCGTTGGCGAACGCGGCGTCAAGCTTTCCGGCGGCCAGCGTCAACGTCTGTCGATCGCTCGTGCCTTGCTCGCCCAACCACGCATCCTGATTCTCGATGAGGCCACCAGTTCGCTCGACTCTGAATCGGAGGCCATGATCCAGGCCGGATTAAATCAACTGATGCAAGGGCGCACAACCTTCGTAATCGCCCATCGCCTCTCCACCATCCGACGCGCCGATCAGATCCTCGTCGTGGAACAGGGAAGGATCGTGGAGCGCGGCAATCACGCCGAGCTCTTTGCGCTTGGTGGTCGCTATTACGACCTCTACACGCGCCAGCACGGTCTCGAGGCCAACCTGTTTCTCGCTCCTGGAGAGGGCGACATCATTCCAGCCTGAGCCTTCAGGCCATGTCTTCTCGTCTCTTAAGTTAACTGGCATTTCGCCTTATGACGGATCGTATTTTGATACGGTCGTATCAGTAGTTGACACGGTACCGCGTAATCTGGGAATCTTAACTTGACCATTTTGCGACACGGAGGTTCATAATGCGAGACGCCGCTCCCCAGGGAACATACAAAGTTCAGGCCTTGGATCGTGCATTTGCAGTCCTTGACCTGCTCGGAGAAAGCGATACGCCGCTCGGACTCGCGCAGGTGGCTTCCTCTCTCCAGTTGCACAAAAGCACGGCGCACCGCTTCCTCATGGTTCTTGAGCGTCATCACATGGTTGAGCGCACCGCCAGCGGAAAATTTCGCCTCGGCTTGCGGCTCTTCGACTTTGGCAATCGCGCCATCGAGCAGTACGACCTTCGCGAGCGCGCTCAGCCGCACCTTCGCCGTCTCGTTGCGGAGACAGAAGAAACCGCCCATCTCTGCATCCTCGAGCAAGCCCGCGTTATCTATATCGACAAGATCGAGCCCGGCCGTACGGTCCGCATGATTACGCGCATTGGCTCGAGCAATCCCGTGCATTGCACTTCGGTAGGCAAGGCGATTTTGGCTTTTCTCCCTGAAGATCGCATCGCTGACGTGTTGCGTCGCACCCGCTTCGAGCGGTTTACTCACCGTACTATCGGTACGCCCGAGGCTCTACGTACGGAGATCGAGAAGACACGGCGTCGCGGTTATGCCGTCGACGATGAAGAACTGGAAGAGGGTCTGCGCTGCATCGCCGTTCCCGTGCTTGATGCGCAACGCCAGCCGGTCGCTGCAGTCAGCGTCTCTGGCCCGTCGTTCCGAGTCACGGCGCAAAAGCTGCCCTCCATTGCAAATCATCTTCTGCAATGTGTGCGCGGCATCTCGCTCGATATGGGATTCATCTCGAATACGCGTCCCAGTCGAGCCGCCTGGTCGGCTTAAAGCGGTAGCGCGTATCCCGAATCGGCTCTTAATTCACAGTCACAGTGAAATTCGCTGTCATTGTCGTCTTCGACGCATCGTTGCCCGTTCCTGTCACGGTGAATGTATAAGTGCCAGCCGTCGTGCCGCCACGTACAACCGGACTGGTCACCGTCAACGGCGACGTCCCGGTAGCTGAGTTGTAGTTGCTATCACCCGAATAATCCACCGTCAATGTATCGGTCCCGACCGCGAGCGAACTGGCGGGAATCGTTATACTCGCTGCTCCGCTTGAAACGGGCACTGCTGACGAACTGTAACTTCCGCTCGTCAAAGTCGCCGTTCCCGTTGGAGCAGATGTCCCAGAGCCCGCAACTGCCACTGCAACTAAGACAGAATCGTTCGCACTAATTGAATTGCTCGCCGGCTTTACGGTTACTGTCGGTGTCGTTTTTGTCGTGCCAACACCGCTTGGGCTTGCCGTTCCGCCGCATCCCACCGCCGCAAATCCCAATGCAGAAACAAGCACCAAGACACTCAACATCTTTCGTACTTTGCGCCAACGGCCGGGCACGAAAAACAGCAGCAGCCCAAGAGTTACGGTGCCGCCAGCCGTCTTGAACCATCCTGAATTCCCCAATCGCAAGCTTGCTGTGCTCGGGGCGGTCGTGCTCACGGTGGCCGTTGTCGTTCCCGTGGTCGTAGCGGAAGTTATTACCACGCTCGAGGGGCCGATCGAGCAAGACGGAGGATTGACCGCACCCGCTGGTGACGACGTGAGCGCACATGTCAGGCTCACTGCACCCGAGTAATCTCCGCTCCCAGTCACTGTTACCCCGGATGTCGCCGTTGCTCCCGCAGCAATTGGTAATGGTGTAGTCGCCGAGATCGCAAATGTCGACACAGTTCCAGCCGATACCATTACGGTTGCCGTCCCTGTACTAGATGCGAAGTTAGCGTCACCACTATAAGTGACCGTAAAGGTATCAGTCCCCAGGGCAAGACTATTAGCCGGTATTGCGAATGTTGCACTGCCGTTTGAGAGCGTTTGCGCCGGCGAATCATAGCCGCCGCCAGACAAGGTGACGGTCCCTGTCGGCGTGCCCCCCGTACCTGCGACCGTGGTCGTCAAATTCAAAGATTGGGTCGAGAGAATTGTCGTCGAAGCTGGGGTTACGGTTACCGTTGGCGTGGGTAAAACCGCGGTTGTCACTTTAACCGATACGGTCGCCGTGCCCGCCGTATAGTTGTTGTCCCCGCTGTAAGTTACGCTCAGAGTATAAGTGCCCGGGGACAGAGTTCCACCTGGAACGGTAAACACATAGGTGCCTCTACTCGACAACGTTTGTGCAGGAGAAGTGTAACTGCCTCCCGATAAAACCACCGTACCCGTAGGAGTCGCGCCCGTTCCGGATACAGTTGCGGTGGCCTGCAACGATTGGTTAGCCGAGATTGTCGCAGAAGATAAAGTCAATGTGACTGTCGGAGGCGCCGCAGTAACAGTCACCGATGTTGTCCCAGTGGTTGAAGCATAATTCGCATCGCCGCTATAGGTAACCGTGAACGTATCGGTTCCCGTCGTCAAGCTACCTGCCGGAATAGTGAATGTATATGCCCCGCTAGTCAGAGGCTCTGTCGTTGACGTGTATCCACCGCCCGACAACGTGACCGTACCTGTCGGAGTCGGCAAACTGCCCGAGCCTGCCACCGTTACGGCCAGGGAAAGGCTTTGAGCCGTGGTAATCGAAGTTTGGTTTGCCGATACGCTCACGGTTGCAGGTTCGCCCGAGCTGGCCGTATCCCAGTAATTGATAAGCTGTGCTGCATCTACACTGCCCAGGCCAGTCGCCAAATCGTATCCGCTCGCCGCGTTATAACCTGACTCGTAATAAATCTCGCTCGTAATTTCCTTGCAGTTAGGAGTACCAGCCGTGCAGGGAACTGAGTTGTTGCCGATCGTCACGTCGTGAAAGATCTGCGATGCATGGCTGCCGTTATATAAGTTGTAAAGTTGCGTGGCGGCCTGCCCGAGTCGCCCACCGACGCTCTGCTCGACTAATGCCAAGATCCCTGCAAAAGCGGGCGCCGATGTCGAAGTACCGCCAAATCCATCGTTGTAATATTGTCCGTCCGGCTGCTTGGTGCAATTCATCGTAACGGTCGACGAATTGATGTAAGAGGTAGTCGTCGCGTCGTCGCATACCAACCACATAGCGTTATCATTGCCGTTTCCTGCCATCAATGCCACGTCCGGAAGATCGCGTACTCCGTCCGCCGGCACTCCTGTCCCGCGCTGCCATGAGGGTTTGCTGTAACCGGACGTGCAGTTTCCCACCGATGTTTGTGTCGTGTTTGTCGAGCAACTACTCGAGCCGCCGCCTCCGGCAATAATGTTGTACGTCGGGGAATCGTTGCTGATCGTCGTATCGTTACTGGTGGAATTGTTCCACGTGGACTCCGGAATATATCCCAGAGCATCGCCGAAATACTTCGTCTCGGTCGAGCCAATATACTTGTCCCAGGAACTCGTCAGCGGATAAAAATCAGTGCCGCCGACAGCCACATTGTAAGGCGTAGAAGCATAGCCGTTGACCTTCAGCCCATTCACAGCCTCAAGCACATACTTGTTGCCATCCATAGGCAAATCGCAGCCCGCTGACCCGCTATCGCCAGTTGCGACCGTCACCGCAATGCCTTGCGCAGCCGCTTGCTGCCAATAGCTGTTAAGCACTGCGTTATCGGCGGTAGAAAGATCTTGCTCGCACTCCAAAAAACTTAGACTGAAAATGTCGACCGTGTTCTCGTTGATTGCCTGCTCAATACCAGAGTTCAGGTCAGTCGAGGTATAAAAGTGAATCTTTGCCCCAGGAGCGAGGCCACCGGAGATTTCCGTATCGATATACGCTTCGTCCGTGTCACTCGTGCTGGTTACACTATCGACATTGGTGATGACTGGCGCAGTCTTGTTACCCAGGTATCTAGACCGATAGTCGATCACTGTACTGGTCTTGATGACCGCATCGCCGCCAATGCCTATCGTGACGCCAGTTCCGTCATAAGTGGTCCCGGTTTTGTAGTTAGCGTTAAAAGTCGAACTGGGCGAGTCGTAGATCGTCGCCGCATCCGCCGG
>Ga0182030_10011337_pt1 | contig 17999 bp, 15 predicted proteins | sample 812S3MmetaG_FD_121299 | JGI IMG/M metagenome (GOLD analysis project Ga0182030, IMG submission 121299) | Permafrost microbial communities from Stordalen Mire, Sweden - 812S3M metaG (Illumina Assembly) | ecosystem: Environmental > Terrestrial > Soil > Wetlands > Permafrost | place: Sweden...
ATTAACTCCAGGTATCGATTGATAATAAAACCCATAATTGGGATTATTGGGAATGCCATACCCATCCGCTCCGTACCCTTCCCCGTTTTGCGTCTGGTAGGCAGGCAAAGTGCTTTTATCAAGACTGCCCGCACTTACCCCAAAGCTGGCAGTGATCCCCACCCCTTTCCGCGACAGCCCTTTTTTGGTAGTTATAAGTATAACTCCATTTGAGCCTCTGGATCCATATAATGCAGATGCAGCAGCTCCTTTCAGAACGCTCACGGAGGCAATGTCATCGGGGTTCAGGTCGGCTGCTGCACTCCCGAAATCATAACCCATGCCTGTATAGCTGCTGTTATCATAGGGCACCCCATCTACAATGAAAAGAGCCTGATTGCTTTGGGTGAGCGATTTAAAACCGCGCAACACCACGTTCGTAGAACCGCCCATCGCATTGCTCGATGTGATCTCAAGCCCTGCCACTTTTCCGGAGAGATTGTCGACTGCATTTGTTGTCACTCCCTTTGTCAGGTCATCCCCGGTAATCTGCTGTGCTGCATAGGGCAGCGAGTTTCTGCTCCTTCTGATTCCTAACGCAGTTGTAACTACCACTTCAGTCAGGTTAGCGCTTTTGTGGGCTACCTGGACCATATAGTAGCTTGCTTCGCCAATATGTACTTCCTGTGTAGCGATGCCTGCGCCCGTGATGAGCAAAGTCTGACCTTGATTTGCTTTGATACTGAAGTTCCCCTCTGCATCAGCGCTTACCCCTGCTTTAGTGCCTTTTACCTGAACAGTGGCGAAAGACACCGGTTGCCTTAATGAATCTGTAACCTTACCGGTAATCTGGCGCGTTTGTGCGTTTGCGCCAATACAAATGAGCATGGACACAGATACCGCCAGCGCTTTAATAAGTTTCATGATGAATTTAGTTTTGATTGATTAAATGCGTCCCCGATTTATGTTAACAGAGAATTAAAAATATTTTAATGCTGCACAGCGGAATTGGCTAATCAACAGTCAGCAGCTTATAGATTATCAATGACCATTTACTGAGCAAATAAGTATTTCATACAGCGATTTTTGTAATTGGGGCAGTTCAGTATGTATTTTATTTTTTAGAATTGTTAATGCAAATAGCATCTCGCCGACAACCGGGACAATTTGATTAAAACAAAAAACAAGTAGTAAAACTATTTTTGCTGCCAATGCATTTTACTAAAACGGCCGACACATCAGAAGAGAAAACGAACACCACCCGGGAGTGAGCAGGTCTTTTATTTTAAAAATCTAACACCGTAATTTAAAATAAAAATATCCGTTGAATTAACAGGGCAGCATCTGTTTTAAAAACCTGGAAACAGGGCGAAACCTTCCTGATTGAAAAAGCAATCAGAGAAAATGCATGAACGCATGGTTTGATGACATGTTACAGGAAGCCCGGCTCAGGTAGTTGTGTTTTGATGCTGTCATTAATACGGAGGAAAAAGAATAACATTATTGGTCAATCGCCGGCCGGGCATCGGGGCGCTACGATATAATTATAATTACTGATATGGTTAGTAGATTTCTCAGCACTCTCATGGCGGAGAGCTTGCGCTTTTAAATTTATGGTCTGTCTTTTTTTCAGCCGTCCCTGCAATGACAAATGCGATGCCACTATATCCAAGCGCCAAAAGAGCGCTGGTCGTTTCCCCCGCTCTATCTGACGAAGAAGAAGCGATCACATAGGGGACATGAAGAATGATAAACCAAATAAAAATCATTGCGCCCAAAAGAGATGCAACCAACCGGATCTTGATTTTTAAAATAATCGCAATGCCTGAGCCGAGCAATGCTATGCCTGTAAAATAAATCCAGAATATATGGTGAGGTACCCAGGATGGTACATAGTCTGCCGCTTCTGTTGCATAAAGAAAATGATCTATGCTATAACTGATGATTGTGATCGAAAATAAAATAGCCCCGAAGACTTTCAGCTTATTGATAAATTTAAGAGCGAGGTTTTCATTTTTTTCAGAAAAACATCCGGCAATCACGATTGCTCCACTTGCCAATGTCAATTCTTTGGCAGCATTTTCCCAGTCCCCAAAATGCATGGATTTTGTGCCTACTATAAGTTGGTAGGGGATAAAGTAAAAACAGAAAATCAACAGAAGCACCCCGCCCAATAAAAGAGAAGTAGACCTGATCTTTTTTTCAAAAACAATGCATGTTCCATTCAAGATAAGCAGAGTTCCTGAAATATATGCAAGAATGGCAAGGCCGGGGATCCGAAGATGTCCTTGTGGTATCAGCATGTAGGGAAAATCTTGATAATAAATAGTCAACAAGCCCATGCCGGCGATAGCAATGCCATAGAAAATGCGGCCGATGTATGATAGATTAATCATGGGGATGAGATGGTTTTATTTATCGATCTGGGAGAAAAGAAAAGCGATTTATCATCAGATCAAAGGGACATATACCATTTGCATAGCATTTGCTGCTATTCAATGCTAATTGATGGCGACATCTGTTAAGCCATGTTTGTTAACCAGGTGCGCTGTTATTCTCCAGCACGCCCATCACCAACTCCTTATAGCTTCTGCCAATGGGCAATTGTTTACCGCCCACATCCACCTCAGTTGCGCTGAATGCTTCGATCTTATCTTTGGCCACAATAAAAGAACGATGGATGCGCAAAAAATTATTTTCACTGAGCAATCCTTCCACCTGGCTCAATTTAAATTTGGTGAGCACTTATTTGTTTTTTGTATTCACCCTGATATACTCTTTCATGCTTTCTATATAGAGGATCTCGTCCAGGAACACTTTTACTTTTTTCTTTCCAACATTAAAGAATAAATGGAGTCTTTCTGCTGGCACGGGGGCAGCCCCGGCAGGCAATACAATTTCTTTGCTTTGCTCCATTTTATTCACCGCCATTAAGAAGCGGCTGAATTCAATGGGCTTTAACAGATAGTCAATCACGTTAAATTCATAACCCTGAAGGGCATATTCCTGGTAAGCAGTGGTGATGATGATTTTTGGAGGTTTCTTGAGTACTTTGATCAGGTCGAGCCCTTTCATTTTTGGCAAGTGGATATCCAGGAACATCAGGTCAATATTAAATTGCTGAAGGCTTTCCATAGCATAGAACGCATCGCTGCAACAGGAGATTAATTTTAAGAAGGGCACCTGTCTGATATAATCCTGCAGCACCTCTGCGGCCAATGGCTCGTCTTCCACGATAATGCAGTTAAAGGTTTGCATAGCTTCTTAAGTTTATTTTGAGAGAAACTTTAAAAGTGGCAGCATCTCTCTGCACCGAAACCTCATGTTCCTTATATAACAACTCTAACTGCCGGCGGACATTCGTGAGCCCGATATTTTCATTATTGAGTTTCTTTTCATTGGGCTCTTTCGTGTTCTCTATGCAAAATTCTAATATCCCATTATGCAGTTTCATTTCGAGATGTATAAAAGATTCGAACCTGCTTTCGCTTGCTCCGTGCTTGAAAGCATTTTCCACAAACGGAATTAGCAGCAACGGAGCTATTTGTTCGTTCTCATTGTCAATCTCCCTTAAAAAACTTATTGTGAGCCGTTCGTTGTACCTGATTTTTTCAAGCTCTATATAATCATCCACTATTTTTATTTCATCGTTGATGCTGATCTGCTCATTTTTGGATTCATAAAGCATAAACCTCAGCAGCTTGGAAAGTTTCATAACCACATCTGCTGTTTCATCGGCTTTCTTTCTTGCCAGGGCATATATGTTGTTTAACGTGTTGAAAAGAAAATGAGGGTTGGTTTGGTTTCTTAAAAATTTCAGTTCGGTTTCCAATTTGTCCCTGATGAGGTTCTTTTCCCACTCTTTATCTGCCAACTGCAGCCGGAATTGCTTAATTACCGTAGCCAATCCGGACACAAAGCCAATATCCATAAGCGAATTAAAGAACCACATGCCACTGAAAAACTTTCCCAAATCCAATGCTCCTTTATAAATTACAGGGCTGATAAAAAATACACCAATTGCTCTGTAAAACAATATTGCTGCGAGTAATGCCAGCGTGAGCAGTGCAATGTATTTTTTCCTGTGATTGTTGCTATTTAAAAGTTTGGGAAGATTATAATAAATAACATAATAGCTAAAAAGCATTTTAGGTATAAGAGAACATAAGCTATTGCAAATAGCAAGAATTAATTGGTGCCTAACCGAAAACCCGTGCAGAAATTCCTTATCCCAAAGATGTATCACCGTAACATCCTGCGCCATGTAAGCAAGCCAGAACCCAATGTGCAGAAATACCCTTTTCAATGTAGATGTTTTTTGATAATTGCTTCTTGAGCACCAAATTAAGGCTATTTTAAAAACTCGCTTTGCAAATCCTCCCGCACATTTAAAGATAATTGCGCACCCGTACTGCTCAGATTGCTGTATATACGTTCAATGATGTTTTTCATTGAATATTTTATTTTGAACCCCATCTTTTTCTCAATTTGAATTTGTTATCCGGTATTGGCGGGATTCGGGGAATTGGTTTTGAAGATCGCAGCAGATCTATTTTCAAGTTATGTTATGATGATTATGAACTGCCTTTATTTGATAAAAAGATGCCTGCAAACAGCAACATCATATTGCAAACTATAAAAGCATTGATCAGGATGTTTCAACGATCATTGGCCTTTTGCTCAATACTTATCACACTTGTTCTTTTTATTGATAAGGCTTTCGCTCAGGTTACTGCTCAGAAGCATAAAGTCAATCTTGTGACCCGTTTCCATTTTAAACAACTTTATGGTGGCGTTATTTTGATCAGGGCCAGATTTGGCGACTATCCCGACTCTTTAAATTTCATTTTAGATACCGGGAGCGGAGGCATATCACTTGATTCAGCAACGGCTGCCGGGCTCAATATAGAAATTGTTCCTTCAGACGTAACGATCAACGGTATTGGCGGCCACACAAAAGCCGGTTTCATATATAAACAAGAATTAAAACTGCCGGGGCTTACCATTGACAGCCTTGATTTTCACGTTACCGATTATGAGTTATTAACGAGCTTTTATGGCGAAAAAATAAACGGTATAATCGGTTATCCCGTACTGAAAAAATATATAGTGGATCTTGACTATGATAGTTCACTCATCAGCTTTTATAGCGAGGGTGCAATCAGGTATCCAAGAGGGGGATACCTTTTAAAACCCCTGATGCGTTTTCAACCCTTTCAACACGCATCGCTAAAAGACAATAGAGAAATCCAGTCAAATTTTATTTTCGATATCGGCGCAAATATTTGCCTGATGTTATCCGCTGATTTTGAGAATGACAGCACCGCGATAAAAAAAACCAGAAAAAGATTTACCAAACAAGCCGAGGGTGTGGGAGGGAAAATCATGATGCAGGCAACTGTGGTCAGAGAATTCAAGTTAGGGCCTTATAAGTTTATGAATGTGCCGGTTTGTATATTCGAAGATTCTGATAATGTTACCGATTATCCATTTGCAGGCGGCATTATCGGCAACGACCTGTTGAGGCGCTTTAACATTATCCTGAACTATAGCAATAAAGAAATTTTCCTGAAACCCAATAGCCACTTCAACGATCCCTTCGATTATGTATATACGGGTATTGACTTGTTTAATCTGAAAGGTGAAAATGTGATCGGGAGCATCACTGCAGGCTCCCCGGCCGAAACTACAGGGCTCAAAGAAGGAGACGTAGTTCTCAGCATCAACAATATGGTCAGCAAGTCTCTCTCAGATCTTAAAGATGCCTTAATGAAATCAACGGGTAACGTAAGGATCATTGTAATAAGAGCGGGCGAATTAATGGAATTTCATTTTAAGATCAAGAGTATAATGTAAGGCAATCGCCAAGCTGTCCCAATTAAGTTCGGCTTCACAGGCAAATGTGGAATAATTTTTTGTGTTGATATTAAGATAAGGCCTTTTTTAAATTGTATTCCTGAAATCACATTTACATTATTAGCTGTAAACATTCAGTTGGTTACGATTTTGTTCTTCGAAATATTCTGATTGAATTTGCGGGAGCAGTTGGTTTAAACGTATTGGTTCAAAAAATGGAGATGCCTGGATTTTGGAGGGTTTCTCAGAGCAATTACTGGAGCAAGCGAAAAGCCCTTCTTTTTCTTCTGCATTTCGCAGCACGCTGTCTGTTTAAAATGTGTGTCTCTATATAGCTGCCAAATGAGAACTGTAAGGTAAAAGAGTACTTGAAGTATTGCTCAGGTATGGGCAAAGCATAATTCCTCTGCCGTTACGGTAGTTTATGGTAGCACCTGGTTATACAAAAGCCTGAAACGGGTTTACTACGACAAACAGGGGGTTATTTGACTACCTCCTCGATTTTTTGGCCTATGAGTGCAAGCAGGCGGCGGTCTATTTTGTCAAGGTCTTTTTGCTCCTGCCATGACATCTTCACTGCCCGGTAATTGCCTTCTTCATCAGGCTCAAAAAACACTTCTGTTCCTTCTACTTGCACTTTGATTTTATGCGTATATCCCTGCAACAAAAGCCACGCATTGAAATCTTGATCCTTTGATTTATAATTAACGGTGAGCAAAAATGGATCATCCATAATTTGTCAATTCTTAAGTATATATAGAATTTGGTAGAATAAGAGAATACCGATACTCATACAACCGTCATTGTCAATCTCGCTTCAGGTTACTATGAAATCACGCACTACTTCGCCGGATGAGAAATCTCCGGCCCTAAACAATGCGGTCACTTGTTATTGTCCCACCCAATCCTGTAAACCTAAAATTATTTTCTCTTTCAGGCGAAAATTATTGCAGAATTGGGCAAACTACGGTCGCTGGAGCAAAGGCTCTCATCATGAGCCTGGGCAAAACCTTATCAAAGAGATCAGGTTTTATGGTGAGTCTTGGTTTTGCCATGCTGCCTGCCCGCGCTTGCCACATCAATGCCTGATTGTGCATTTGTATTGATTGTTTTTGCTGTTGGCGCAAGGATAGTGATTGTGATCTCCCCGGAGTCAGCCCTGCTTGTGATTTTGCGCGGATTATTCAAAAGATATTTGGCTTTCGTCAATTGATCGCAGCGTCCGTCCAAAGCGAATTTGTTTAATCGGATAATCCAAAACTTATATCTGACCTGCAATCAGCCACACAACCATTTGTTTGCTTTTACCGTAATCACTCCGTAAAAATGCATAAGCCACTGAAAATCATTTTTGCCGTGAGTTGACACAAATGGTGCTCATCGCAAAATGGTTTTTAAATATGGGTTTTCAGAATAAATGATTATTGTTGTGAATTAAAAATTGATATTGGAAAAGCGAATGCAAGCAGCATACAGGAACAACTACCGGAATACAAGAAAAGGCTTAAAATATTTCATTGCAATTATACTCCTTCTCAATTATTTTTTTATTTCTGCACAAACAGATTCTGTCCGGCCTGGGAAAAGTATTATAACAGACAGCGGTCTCTTATCCCGGCAACATGATACTGCTTTTCTAAGAAGGCAAGAGGATCTTATTGATATTTTTTTGAAGATCATCCGTAAGGATCCTGCCATAAGGTTTGAAAAAAATAAATCAGAAAACCTGCATATTCACTTTTCCGGTGCTCCTTCTCCGTCTTATTCCCTTGCAACAGGCATTGCTTTTAATGTGACAGGAAGTTTTGCTTTTTATGTGAGCGAGGATATGAAAACCAATATCTCTTCTGTTCTTTTGTCTCCCATCATAACGGCAAAACAACAATTAGTGGTGCCGCTGCAATTTTCAATATGGACTAAAGACAACAAATTCAATATTCAGGGCGACTGGCGGTTTTTAAAATATCCCGAGGATACTTATGGCCTCGGGGGCACCACAACTGATGCTGATGCAGTACAGCTCGATTATGATCAGATCCGCCTGTATACTTTTGTGTTAAAGACACTGGGAAAGAATTTTTATGCGGGCCTGGGCTATCAGTACGATAACCATTGGAACATTGCTCAACTGGGTGTTCCACCCAATACGGTCACAGATTTTGACAAATATGGGTTTAACTCATCTTCCATCTCTTCCGGCATATCTGCCGATGTGCTGCTCGACACAAGGACCAACTCCATCAATCCCGAAGCGGGAAGCACCTACGCGAACATTGTGTTCAGGCAAAATCTGCAGGCACTCGGAAGCGATGCAAACTGGTCATCCTTATTGATTGATGCCAGAAAATATTTCCGTCTTTCAGATCGCTCTGATAATATACTTGCTATCTGGAGCTACAACTGGCTCACTGTAAGTGGCAAACCACCTTATATGGATCTCCCGAGCACAGGATGGGACGCGTACAGCAACACTGGAAGGGGTTATGTGCAGAGCAGGTTCAGAGCAAAAAATATGATTGACCTGGAAACAGAATACCGGTTTGGCATCATGCGCAACGGCTTGCTGGGAGGCGTTGTATTTGCCAATGCACAGACCTATTCTGAGACCGCTGGCAATCTGCTAAAGCCAATCATACCCGGATGGGGTGCGGGGCTGCGCATCAAGTTTAATAAATTTTCAAAAACAAATATCTGTCTCGACTATGGCTTCGGGCTGCACGGCTCCAATGGCTTGTTTGTGAATTTGGGAGAAGTATTTTAAAAAAGGGTGCTCAGTTTATTTTACACTTCTTCATCTCCCATAGCAGCACTTCTTTGCAGGGCTTGCCAGGGAAACAAGTATTTAGATTTCCGCCTGATTAAACCCAGCGTTTGCTTTTTTCATATTAAAGTTGGCATATGCCTTGCAGCGTAGTTTAGTTACGATCATTTTCAATGCTGCTACTATGCATAAAGCCTTTTCTTTGATTTTGCTGATGTTCTTGGTAACCGGATCGATTGCTCAGTCTATTGGGCATGTAGACAAAAGGACAAAAGAGTTCTATATTGTTTCCGATCTCAAAATAGATTATCGGGTATTTGGGTACCAGCTTGCTACTGAGTCATCCAGGAAAATGATCTGTTTTTCTTCCCATGCAGGTGATGTAGCAGCCAATTACAACAATTGCCCGCTGGGGTCTTACTATGATACGGGCAAGATGAAAATTGGCGACAAAATCGTGTACCTTGGCATGTACGGGCCTTTTGGCAAATTGAGCTATATCTCCGGTAGCGGCAAGAAAACGATCTTCTTCTTGCCGAAATCCAGTTTTACCATAAATAAATAATTGGTCGGGGTTATTCATTCTCAGGTCTATTCATAAACAACAAGGAAGAAATTGTTTATGGGAGTTTGCCGCTTTTCTATCCCTAATCCGCGTTCATCATTTAGTTTTATGCTTTAAATAATAAGGCAGTATTGCTCTTGATTAAATCGGTTAATTTGCCTGTTAAACAACTACTAACTGTGATACTCAGATCCATCTCTTTATTTTTCATCCTATTTTCTTATGTGCTTGTTTCTTCCTGTTCTGATAACAGTTCTCCAAAAATGGGCTACGAGCAGGGCCAGGTGAAAGATTATGCAGTGATTACCCTTGCGCCCCGCAATGCTAAGGTGAACGTTGATTTTCCAGCAACCATTCAGGGTCAGCAGATCATTGAGATCAGGCCCAAGATTGATGGATACCTGGATGCCATCTACGTTCAGGAGGGGGCAACTGTAAAAAAAGGACAATTGCTTTTTCGCATCAGCAATCCGCAATATGAGCAGGAGGTGATCACTGCCACTGCCAGTATTAAAAGCGCCGAAGCAGATGTGGATGCTGCTAAAATGCAGATCAATAAAGTAAAGCCTCTCGTAGAAAAAGAAATCGTAAGCAAGTATGAACTGGAAGCTGCACAATATACCCTTAAAGCAAAAGAGGCAGCCCTTTCGCAGGCAAAAGCTACATTGGTGAATGCCCAAACCAATGCGGGCTACACTATACTGCGCAGCCCTGAAAATGGTGTCATCGGAACCATCCCTTATAAGGAAGGCGCATTGATCAATAGCACAACTACATCCCCTCTAACTACATTGTCTAACATTACTCATGTTTATGCTTATTTCGCACTGAATGAAAAGCAGTTGCTTCGGTATTTTGCAAGCACACCGGGAAAAACCATGCAGGAGAAGGTTAATAATATGCAGCCCGCATCGCTTATTCTTGCTGATGGGACATTATATAATGAAAAAGGAAAAATAGAAATGGCCAGCGGCCTCATCGCTACTGAAACAGGGACAGCAACCTTTAAGGCAATCTATTCAAACCCATCGGGCATTATCAGAAGCGGCGCAAGTGCAACTGTTAGAATTCCTACTACAATAGATAGTGCATTGGTAGTGCCGCAGAGCGCTACTTTTGAACTGCAGGATAAGAGACTGGTTTATGTAGTAGATAAAAATAACAAGATATCAAGTACTTCAATTGTCGCCACTCCTTCGGATGACGGGCAATATTTTATAGTGAGCAATGGGTTAAAACCGGGTGACATTGTTGTTTTGGAAGGCCTGGTTGGTTTGAGAGACAGTGCTCAGATTATACCCAAACAGGCAGCCCCTGATTCGGTTTACAAGAATCTCAAATAACCTTTTTAAAAAGATGATCAAGACATTCATAAAGAGACCGGTATTAAGCACGGTTATTTCAGTCATCATTGTCCTGCTTGGTATACTGGGTCTTGTCAAATTGCCTATTGAGCAATATCCGAATATCGCACCGCCCACAGTGCAGGTGTCGGCAAGCTATACGGGCGCCAATGCAGAAGTTGTGTTAAGAAATGTGATCGTGCCTCTGGAAGAAGCAATCAATGGAGTGGAAGGGATGACTTACATGACTTCCTCTGCAGCCAATGACGGAAGTGCCTCCATACAGATCTATTTTCAGGTAGGAACAGATCCGGATAAGGATGCGGTGAATGTCCAGAACCTGGTATCCAGCGCAACGAGCCAATTGCCGCAGGATGTGGTGAAGGTAGGCGTCACCGTTAGAAAGCAGCAGAGCAGCATGGTGCTGATATTTGCTCTCTACAGCGATAAGCCTGCATACGATCAGACCTTCATCCAGAACTATGCGAATATCAATGTGCTGCCACAGATAAAGAGAGTGCCTGGAGTAGGAAGCGCCAATAGCTTTGGCAGCCGTGATTACTCCATGCGCATTTGGCTGAAACCCGATGTCATGTCCGTATATGGCCTTACTCCGGATGACGTTTCCGCTGCATTGACAGAACAGAATATGGATGCGGCGCCGGGTAAATTTGGCGAGAATGGCAATCAGAGCTTTCAGTATGTGATAACTTATACCGGCAAGCTGCAAACCGTCGCGCAGTTCGAAAACATCATCATCAAAGCAAAAAGCAACGGGCAGCTATTGCACCTGAGAGATATTGCCAGAGTGGAAATCGGTGCACTTTCCTATGCTGCAATGGGTGCCTATAACGGGCATCCTGCAAGCGGTATTGCTATCAACCAAACCCCCGGATCAAATGCAAGGGATGTGATCAATATGTCTAAGCATGCAATGGAAGAAGCGGCCAAATCGTTCCCTGATGGTATCCATTATGCTACCGTTGTTGATATCAATAAGTTTTTGGGTGCATCCATCGAAAAGGTTGTTACTACACTGCTCGAATGTTTCGGGCTGGTGTTTTTAGTTATCTTTCTTTTTTTGCAGGACATCCGTTCAACAATTATTCATGGAATATCCGTTCCTGTTTGTATCACCGGTACTTTTTTCTTCTTATATATTTTTGGTTACAGCATCAACCTCCTCACTTTATTTGCCCTTGTGCTTGCCATCGGTATCGTGGTGGATGACGCGATTGTGGTAGTGGAAGCAGTTCATGCGAAATTGGAGCATGGCTATCAGTCACCGCGCAAAGCAGCTATTGATGCGATGCAGGAAATAACAGGCGCTATATTATCCATTACGCTGATCATGGCAGCGGTATTTATACCTGTTACTTTTGTGGGCGGGTCAACGGGCGTTTTCTATAAGCAGTTTGGTGTTACGCTCGCAGTGGCTATCGGCATTTCTGCAATCAATGCATTGACACTTTGCCCGGCGCTCGCTGCACTATTTTTACGACCGCCAAAACATGTAGCTCATGAGAATAGAAACTTCCTGCACCGTTTTGGAGCAGGGTTCAATGTGGCCTACGATTCACTAACGGCAAGGTACACACGTGCTATTCAATTTCTTTCACTGAAAAAATGGATCATACTGATATCAGCGGCCATATTTGCCGGCCTTTTTGCTTTCTTAATGAAAACAACCCCATCCAGTTTTGTGCCTGATGAAGATATGGGCACAGTGTTTGTTTCGATCAGCCTACCGGCAGCATCTTCTATGGAGCGCACTGCCAAAATCGTCAAACAGGTGAGCGACAGTGCACAAACCATTCCGCAGATGGAACATGTGTTCCGTGTGGTGGGATTCAATTTTCTGGCAGGAAGTGGCAGCAACTACGGCATCGTTTTCCTGGAACTGAAACCATGGAATCAAAGAAAAGGAGTCAGCAATCAGGACGTCATCAAAGTCTTGAATCAAAAGGTAGCCGGCATAAGGGAAGCTTCTATTTTTCCAATGTCTCTTCCTACCATTTCTGGCTTTGGGGGCACGGGTGGTTTTTCCTTTCAGTTGCAGGATAAGGGTGGGCATAGTATAGGGGAATTTTATGCTGTTGCACAAAAATTTTTAGAGACCCTAAATAAGCGGCCCGAAATACAATATGCAACAACTCCTTTCGACCCGGGATTTCCGCAATATGAGATGAGCATCAATGTGGCCAAAGTAAAAGATGCAGGCATTGGCGTGAATGATATTTTAAATGCCATGCAGTTTTATTATGGGGGTTTCTATGCTTCCAATTTCAATAAATACGGGAAGCAATATCGCGTAATGATCCAGGCAGATACCAACTACCGTGCAAGTGTGGAAGGCCTTAACAAGATATATGTAAAATCGGGCAGTAATAAAATGGCGCCTATCACAGAGTTTATAAATGTAAAACGGGTGTATGGTCCGCAGAGCATCAGCAGGTTCAATTTGTACACATCCATTGACGTGAATGGGATTCAAAAACCAAATTTCAGTTCCGGGGAAGCGTTGGTCGCAATCCGGGAAGTGGCGGCACAAACATTGCCTCCGGGATACGGCTATGAATATTCAGGGATCAGCAGAGAAGAACAAAGCAGCGGGACACAATCTGTATATATATTTATTTTAAGTCTTGTATTTGTTTATCTGTTGTTGAGTGCCCAGTATGAAAGTTATATTGTGCCATTGGCCGTGTTGTTATCCATGCCGGTTGGTTTATCGGGAGTGTATCTGTTCGCGAAAATGTTCAGCATAGGGAATAACATTTACATGCAAATATCATTGATCATGCTCATCGGTTTATTAGCCAAGAATGCGATTCTGATTGTAGAGTTTGCGTTGGGAAGAAGACGCAAAGGCATGAGCCTGATGGATGCTGCAACGGAAGGAGCCAAAGCACGTTTGCGGCCTATATTGATGACATCTTTTGCATTCGTTTTTGGGTTGATGCCATTAATGTTTGCGACAGGAGCCGGTGCTTATGGCAACAGATCAATCGGCACAGGAGCTATAGGCGGAATGCTGATAGGAACGGTGCTTGGTGTATTTGTGATACCGGGCTTGTTCATCATCTTCCAGTCTTTGCAGGAAAAAATACGAGCCAATAAATATGATGAAAATGATGAGCTGATCAACGGTTAGTTCTTCATTAAATCTGAAAGAGGAATATAATGAATAGAAAAGTAAACATAGAGTTCAGATGTTTTGCAACAGTTATGTTGCTTGTTCTGATGATCAGTTCATGCAAAGTCACGCAACCATATAAACAACCATCTGATGCGATAAATAATAAATTATACAGGGATTCTTCAAATAATGGCACGGCTGACATCGCTGAAGTTTCCTGGAAGCAAATGTTTAGTGATACATTGCTTCAGGCGCTTGTTCAGGAAGGCATCAGCAATAACCTTGATCTCAAAGTTGCCATTGCACGCATCAAGGCCGCTGCCGCCAATTTTAAACAAAGCAAACTGGCATTCCTGCCATCTGTTGATGCAAACCCATCAGCCACTTTTCAAAGAGTGCCTTCTACGCAGTTTGGTTTTCCGGAAACTTATGTATTACAGTTGACCAGCAGTTGGGAAGCCGATCTATGGGGCAAGCTCAGCAGCGCCAAAAGAGCAGCAATGGCATCATTGCTGCAAAGCGAAGCTTATAAAAGGGCAGTGCAAACGCAACTGGTTTCTGACATTGCTACCAATTATTATTTGCTGTTGGCTTATGATGCGCAATTGCAGATAACAGAAAGAACGGTAGAGAACAGGATCAAAGAAGTGGAGACCATGAAGCTCCTGAAAGAAAGCAATGTAGTCACTGGCGCTGCTGTAGTGCAAAGCGCTGCCAACCGTTATTCGGTGGAAATAACAATACCAGATCTGAAACAAAACATTCGCGAAACGGAAAATACGCTGAGTATATTATTGGGAAAAAGCCCTGACACCATTTTCAGGAGCACAATAGAGCAGCAAGCTACTACAACAAACCTTGCAACGGGTGTGCCCGCGCAATTATTAGCCAATCGCCCCGACGTGCAGCAGGCAGAATATCAATTGCGCAATTCGTTTGAGCTTGTCAACGTGGCCAGGGCTTATTTTTATCCTTCGTTTACTATCACCGGGGCTGTAGGATACTCAAGCGCTTCCTTAGCTCAATTATTCAATCCGGTTAGTTTTTTTGCAAATATTACCGGAGGTTTATTGCAGCCTGTTTTTGAGCAGGGCCTTAATAAGCAGCGTCTTTCTGTTGCGCAGGCAAACCAGGAAGAATCCCTGAATACTTTTAAGAAGACGATATTGATAGCCGGGCAGGAAGTTTCCAACGCATTGTTCAGTTATGATGCGGCATTGCAGAAGCAGTCCCTTCGTTCGGAACAAATTGCCTATCTGCAAAAATCTGTTGACTTCACTAAGCAACTCCTTGAATATTCTTCGGCTACCAATTACACCGATGTGCTCACATCGGAGCAAAACCTGCTGGCAGCGCAGCTTAGCAGCGTCAATGACAAACTGCAGCAACTGAGTGCCGTGGTTGTTTTATATAGAAGCCTGGGCGGGGGCTGGAGATAAAAATTGTCCTTGGCACGAAACAGCGATAAGCATCTGTTGCTTGGGATTGTCACTGTCCTATACTTGCTGCTAATTTTGAAAGCACATCGCCATACCAACCCCAAACATCTGGCAGCAAGTTCATCATTTGCTATTTGTAATTTCTAAGTTGGTTTTTGATTCCTTATGATAATAATACTACAGATGGATTATTTTTCCCTTTGCAAGGCCTGTCTATTTTCACATCTTTAAAAACAAAAGATCATTGTTCAAAAATGCACGGGTCTTTTTTGCAATAGCAAATTAATCCGCAAAGAGATTGGTGCAGGAAAAAAATTATTTAACTCAAAAAACAAAAAGTATGAAGAAATTAATTTTGTTGGCAGGCATTTGCACGCTTTGCCTTGCAAAAACAATGGCTCAAAAAGAAACTAAAAAATTCAGTGTTGGCTTTGGGATTGAAGGGGGCATCCCTGTTGGGCCTCCTTCAGACCTCTATCAGGTTGCTTTGGGACTCACAGTTAGGTTTTCATATCATGTGGGGCCAGGCTTTGTTACTTTGACTGGCGGCGGCATTGGATATGACCCTAAAACAATCGTTGTGGGCCAGAAGAAGAAAGTTGGCTTGCAGATTCCGGTGAGGGCGGGTTATAAATACATCATCCAGCATCACTTTTTCGTAATGGGCGAAGTGGGCTATTCTGAATTCAAGTCCTATTATGGAAGCAATGGAGAACTGCTGTCTACTACCCAAGGCTCTTTTATAGCAGCACCTACGGTAGGAGTGCAGTTCAATGCGTTCGAAATAGGGCTCAGGTATGGCATTGATTTCAGAAGCGGGGGCGGTGGCCTGTTTGGTGTCAGGCTTGGGTTCAATTTTTAATAAAGATTGACTTTTGTTACATGGTCTCTGCAGTAAGCTGAAACAGCAGAAGAAGCTGTTGCAGAGACCTTCGTGATAAAACAATAGTGATATAAATTTTTTTTAGGTGATGGCTACACAAATTCATTTGCGGGGCAAGGTTGAGTATAAATCAACCCGTGACATGTTAAACATGAGGCCTCCTATTTATTCCATGTACACTATTCGCCGCTATGCATTATATCATTGCGTCCAAAATCCATTCCTTACCCGACTGCTGTGTCCATGCATTGCTAAAGCTTTTTTTGCATGTCCTCTTATTGTAAGATTAGGTTTCCCTTATCAGATGTAACTTTGGGAAAACATTTAACTATGATTGCATTTCTCGGGACAGGCCTTTTGGGTTCAAATTTTGTAAAAGCACTTATTAAAAAAGGTCACCAGGTGCAGGTATGGAACAGGACCCCAGCCAGAGCCAAAGTACTTGAAACCATTGGTGCCAGAGCATTTGACCAACCTTCAGAAGCTGTGAAAGGTGCGGACAGAATACACTTAACCCTTTCTGACGACCAGGCAGTGGATAGTGTTCTTGAAAAAGCCAGCAAAAATTTTGAACCGGGGGTCATTATTATTGATCATACCACTACTTCCGCGTCCGGCGCAGCGAGACGCACTGCTCATTGGAAAGAATTGGGGTTTGTTTATATCCATGCGCCCGTATTCATGGGGCCGGTGAATGCGCTTGAAAGCACAGGGGTTATGCTGATATCTGGTGATACAGAAATTATTAAAAAGATAGAGCCTGAATTGTCTGCTATGACTGGCAGGCTGATCAATTTTGGCATTGATACCAACAAAGCTGCAGGCATGAAATTGCTGGGCAATCTTTTCCTTATGTCGCTTACAGCCGGATTAGCAGATGTCCTGGCGCTTGCAAAATCTTTGAGCATTCCTTCATCCGATGTTGAAGCATTGTTCAGTGACTGGAATCCCGGCTCAATGGCTCCTGCAAGATTGAAAAGGATACTCACCAATCAGTTCAACGAACCTTCATGGGAATTGAAGATGGCACGCAAAGATGCAAGACTGATGATGGAAGCAACAGAAGGCCATGCTGCATTGAACATCATACCGGCAATAGCCAAAGAGATGGATCGCTGGATAGAAAAAGGACATGCCAACGATGACTGGACCGTGATTGCTAAAGACAGTATATAAAAAGAAGCGTGTATGATTTGTTTTCTATATCTCTTCGATTGCCAGACTGATCAGATAAATATGTACAGGCCAATAAGCGAGGATGAGTTCAGGAAAAAAAACGCCAGATTACCTGATGAATTGAATTGTAGAAAATGGATAATGTCTTATCGCAGATTTGCTCATCGCATTGTTTTTCTATGGCAGTATACATGAAAACTGTTCCTGACAATGGATATTATGGTTGTGATAAGTCACTTTTTGTATTTCGATAAATTTACCAGCAGAACACCTAATAAAATAATGAATAGCGAAGCGATCTGCAACGCAGAGATTCTTTCATTCAATATAAACCAGCCGAGGAACATGGCCACCGCAGGGTTGACGTAAGCATAAGTACCAACGATGGCAGGAGGGCGCACATCTAACAGCCATATATATGCGATATAGCCCACAAGCGATCCGAAAGTTATCAGATAAATCATGGCGTTGATAGAGCTCATAGTAATCTGGCCCCATGCAAAATGATTGAACTCGCCTGCGGCCAGTGAAACAATCAGCGCTGTAATTCCTGCGGCCATCATTTGTATGCTTGCTTTGATGCTCGTACTTCCATTGGTCACTGAATATTTCGAATACAACGAGCCGATCGACCACATCATGCTTCCGCAAAGCAGGATAAAAAAGCTAATCACTTGCAATTTGTTCCCTTCCAGGTTCATTGAACCTTTATTTGCGGAAAGCATCACAATCCCGCTTAGCCCGACTATAAGCCCGATGATGATATACTTATCCGAGAAATTTGCTTTCCAGTGTTTCTTATCAAGCATCACGAACCAAAATGGTGTAGTCGCAATAATAATGGAACATAGCCCCGCG
>Ga0182030_10011338_pt1 | contig 17998 bp, 12 predicted proteins | sample 812S3MmetaG_FD_121299 | JGI IMG/M metagenome (GOLD analysis project Ga0182030, IMG submission 121299) | Permafrost microbial communities from Stordalen Mire, Sweden - 812S3M metaG (Illumina Assembly) | ecosystem: Environmental > Terrestrial > Soil > Wetlands > Permafrost | place: Sweden...
CCACCGCAGCAGATCACATCCGCAAGGAGTTTGGCCGGCTTGACCTGCTTGTGAACAACGCGGCTATATCGAACACGAGAAAGGGTAACTTATCGCTGGAGGAGTATGGTAAAATAAGCCGCGCCAGCAACGCATCTCTCGATGAAGTGCGCGCGGTATGGGACACCAATGTATTTGGTGTACTCGCTGTTTACCAGGCTATGTTGCCGCTGCTGCGCCTGTCATCGGATGCGCGCATCGTCAATGTGTCAAGCGGCGTCGGTTCACTGGAGTTGAATGCAGCCCCGGATGGCCCATATCACAAGTCTTTCGGCCCGGTCTACCCTGCATCCAAGACTGCCCTCAACGCGATGACGCTGGCCATGATGTTGGAGCTGGAAGGAACTTCGATTAAAGTCAACTTAGTATCTCCCGGCTTCACTAAGACGAACCTTAACGGCTACGCGGGTACCCAATCTGTAGAGGATGGCTCACGTGAGGTAGTACGCGTTGCGTTGCTCGGTACTGATGGCCCCACAGCAACATTCACACGCTGGGAAAATGCAACAATACCATGGTAATTGTAAAGTTTTAAGTGTGCCATTAAGCAAATTTTATTTGGTCGAAATTTTAAAATATAAAAAATAGTATGAAAATTTTAGTTACAGGCGCTACCGGAAAAGTAGGTAGCAGATTTGTTCCACGCATGTTAGCCAAGGGCTACGATGTTCGTATCCTGGTGCGTGATGCCGCCAAAGCCTCGGCATTTGCGGAGCTCGGCGCCCAGGTCGTTGTCGGGGATTTATTTAATACAGATACTTTGCCTCCCGCAGTAAAGGATATAGATGCGGTGATACACCTGGCTGCACTGTTCCGCACTTTTACTGACAATGAGGGTATTATAAAGACAAATCACGCTGGCACCGTAGCGCTTGCACATGCAGCAATGGCAGCAGGGGTAAAGAGATTTATTTTTGTGAGCACCGGCAACGTATACGGTACAGACTACCAACACCCCTCTCGGGAAGATGATGTAGTTGACATTAACGACCTCAGGCCCTACTCGTCCAGCAAAATTGCTGCGGAGCAGGAACTCATTGCCCTTCATAAAACCAAAGGCTTTGATGTACGCGTACTGCGTTTAGGTTTTGTCTATGGCGATCGCGACCCGCATATAGCAGAGATAATACCCTACCTGAAAAGGTGGAAACGTCACTCCGGGTATAGAATGCACATGGTACATCATTTAGATGTTGCCCAGGCTTTAACCCAGCTGCTTCATACCGACGGACTGAATGGAGAGATATTCAATGTGGCAGATGATGCGCCTATTAGCCTGTACGAACTTGCTGATTCTGTTGGACGCCTCGCTGATACTTTTGACCCGGAACAAGGGCCGCTAGTGAATCCATTTGAAGGCATCCTTGACGTTTCAAAGCTCAGGAGCAAAACCAGCTTCAGGCCTCTCATCCCGAGTTATTACGTGGCACGTGATCTGGACATTTTATAGCTGTAAGTGCATACATGGCACAAAATAATTTTGTGTGTCCAAAAAGGAAGATGGTGGAAAATGCTGCCTTGTGCCTGTTCCAAATCAGTCCAGGTACAGTCAGGTTCCTCCTCCCTTCAGAGTGGAATAACCGCAGTACCTTTAAAAATCTTCTGCCACCTCAAAGCTGATTTTCTCTTTCGTTTTGGGATGCACAAATGCAAGATAAGCGGCATGCAGGTACAGCCTCTCCGCAGCTGTACCGTAAAGATCATCTCCTACTATTGGCGCATTGAGCCCCAGCTCATGAGCCGAATGCATGCGTAACTGGTGGGTTCGCCCGGTCAGTGGCCAGAAATGTACTTTGGTTACAGCTCCGGTCCGCTCTATTACCTTCCACCTGGTGACGCTTTTTTTTCCGGTCGTAAAGCAAACCAATTGTCTTGGGCGGTTAAATGGATCTGCACATAGAGGCAGCGATATGTGTCCTTCTGCCTCGTCTATCACTTTAGAGAGCAATGCAGTGTAGCGCTTACTTACCGTACGCTCCAGGAATTGCTTTTGAATATGCTTGTGTCCCTCCGACGTTTTGGCTACCACCAAAAGTCCCGAAGTACCCATATCCAGCCGGTGCACAAGAAGCGGCTCGGTATGCACCAACGTGGCTTTAAGCCTGCTATAAACTGAATCCTGTATGTCAACACCCGGCACGGACCGTAGTCCAGCCGGTTTATTCACTACCAGCAAATATTCATCTTCATAAACAATTTCAAGTTCGGCGTTTTCCTTCAAGGGTTGTAAAAATGGGTTTTCGTCCACTGGCATTCCCTCCAGCATATGTGCCAGTATAGGCTTGCACTTGCCGGCACAGGCCGGGTAATATTGTTTATGTTTCCTAATCTCCGATTTTGGTGGCGCTCCCCACCAGAACTCTGCCATGGCAAGTGGTTCGTACCCACTCGCAAATGCGTATTGCAATAGCTTGGGTGTTGCACATTCACCCGCACCTGCTGGTGGCCTGCCGAAAGCTGTGGGGGCAAAAATATCTTGTAAGCTTTTGCTTTTGCCGCTCTTATTCAGGAATGCATATTGCTCAAATAGTTGTCCCTGCAATGCCGCCGATCTTTCTTTACGTTCGTTTTTCAGCGCTTCTATGTGGGTGTCAAATGCAGCTACTTTTGTTCGCATATCTTCTACATTCTGCTTCCACTCACCTGTAAGCACTCTAAGCCGGTGCCTGTCGTAGTGGCTCTGCTTCGCCAGGTCTGCTTCCACCGGCGCATAGTCATGCTCACTCAGGTTGCTCTTCTGCTCATCACGTTGCTGCCCACGGATCTCCTTATTGCTTTTCAGTTGTTTTTTGAAATCTGATATTTCCTGCAGCGATCTGGCCGAAAGTTGTTCAAGGTCCAGTTTCAGGCTATGGTAATTTTTATCAGCCTCAATTTCATCCAGCTTATCGTTGATGGCATCAATGATTCCCTGCTCTTTTAGAAAAAAACTGTTTTCCACCAGCATGTCAAAGACGGGCGGCACAAACTTTGGGTGATCGTTTGATCCAGCAAGCTTGCCTGAGAAAGCAGACAGGTAGCCGAGTTTTCCTTCCCTGTCCCGCACCACCAGGACGCCAAACATTTTCCCGATCACAAGACCCTCTTTATCAGTAGTCAACCCGAAATTATGATCAAGGCCTGTGAGCGTTTCCAGATACTGCTGCAGTTCGTCAGCAGCTATTGTTGTTAACGGATGTGGCTCATAATAAAAAGGAAAGGTGAACCGGGCTGGCGGGGCTATCTCATTTATCACGCTCTCCTGAAAATAGGATATCCTCATCTGATCACTGTTGCCCAAGTATTTTTTTGTATGGTTTGAGCTGCAAAAGTAAGGGTTCCCGGTTAATAGGCATAAGTGGCCGGGACGATGAGCCTGCAGCGCATTGTGATTATGTGGGTAGGGTATTTTTTCTGTTCGGTGCATTTTATGATTGATTGTTTTTTATATTGTTGTTATTTGTTGTTATTTCTGTGAAAAAAAAGTCTGTTTTTGATGATTGAGTTTTTATGTTTAATTGTTACTGATTGCTAGATAATTGTTTGTGTGTTTTATATTGTTTTCGGCTTCATTTGATGGCGTTTTTCTGGTGTTTATTTGGTACATAAAGTACGTCTAAAAGTGCATAAAACCTGCATATTGTGTCGTTTTTGAGCATATTTGTGCGCATTTGAAAAACGTATATGCAAATGCATAATGTAATTTTTACGGGACCCTGTCATTTCCGAGTATTTGAGCAAAGTGAAATTGTTTTTCTATACTTGCGATAAGGACTGCCTGCGGGTAATTTTCACGCAAAGGCCGCGGAGCACCAGCGGTATGCTGGGAACTCAAAGGCCGCATCCGCCGTCGCTTGAAGAAAGGCTATTGCTGACAGAAGACGCGCTTATCATGTGGTGTTTTAAAGGGCGCAGAGTACGTGCACAATACTAAAATTGCGTTATTCAAATTTACGATAGTGTTGTGGGATTTGGGTGTTGCTACGAGTAGGAAAATTTTTAGGTTGATTAGCTGATGTGATTATTAGCTGATTAGCTGATTTGTATGGTATTGCGCCGGATGTGGCGCGGGGGGCGAGTGATACAGGTGTAGGCTTGCTTTGCAATGGGTATGTGGTTATGCAGCTGAGCCTGGGGACTCTTGCGTTAACGAATACGGCAACTGCGGTGGGCTTGGAATTTTATTATTTGCAAATCGGCATTTCGCAAGTCGAAAAGACTTGCTGATATTTAGACACAAGTGGAAAAACACTTGCGCCAATGAGGGCGGAATTAACTCGGTCCCTGAATTGTATATTTAACCATGGCATCAGCTAATTTTTCTACACCCAATTCAAATAAATATTTTGCAAAACGCAAACTAACTTTTCTACCCTTAGCAAAAATTACAAATAACCGTTTTACAACAATACTTTTAGTTAATTGTGTTTGTGTATTCTTTAAATCAATTACCTCTTTTTGTAGTTCTTCAATTTCTATTTTATTTTCTTCATTTTTTTCTTCTTCTAATTTATTATGAACCTGTTCCAAAAACCACTCAATTTTTAATTGAGTATTATAATCATAACTTTTGGTGTCAGCATCTTCATCCACTAATTTTTTAAATGTGTTGTAAAATTCTTCTTCATATTGTTTAAGTATAGGGTCTGGTTCTTCTAAACTTCTTGAGTTTTCATATGTTTTTAAATGACCAACCCAACTATTAAAGTAATTTTCTGTCTGTGTACTATTAACAGTAGTATTCCTAGGTGCTAATAAGTAGTCATTTTGTGGTGAATATTTAATCTCAAATGATACTCCACCAGAAGTATCTACAACATAATTAGTTATTTCAAAGAAGAAGTTAGAATGAGGTTCACGGTCTAAAAACCTTACTAAATACCCTTCTTTCTTTGGCACTCTATAATAAAGTTCATTTTTTTTATCAAGATATGGCTCCAGAAGTTTGAGAACCCTTATAGGAAAATCCTTTTTGTGCATAGAAAGACAATTTAATTGCTAACAGTAAACCAGTTCATTTTTTTATAATAGTAGTATCGTGATTACTAACATTATGTGTGAATGGTGATTTGCATTTATCAATCGTAAAAAATGTTCCAAGAATAAAAATGAATGCTGTAATTACATACAGGTATTCTTTATAATCTCTAGTTTCAATTCTTAATTTCTTAACTTCTAAATCATACTTATATACATCTAACTCTACTTTTAGTTTTTCAATTTCATTATTTACCCTTTCAATCTGTGGTGAAAAATCATAAATAAGGTTTGTATCAGTGTTATATTTTAATGCCTGTTTAGCCCCCTCTATATATTGTAATATCTTACTCTTACACTCATATATCATTTTAAACCGCTTACTAATATTGTCATGGTTACTAATTTCAACGTAATGGGCACCAATTAACAAGTCTAAAAAATATTCTACTGGATAATCTTTAGATAATTCCTTTTTATAAATTGCGACTGTTAATATCACTTTTTTAGCCATTGCATTGTAAGCAAATTTGTATTCAATTCTGTCAAACTTATACACAAAATCTAAGTTTGCCTTTGTGTTATAATCTACCTCTATTGGTATACTCATATCTATAATTGTTTATCAAAGATAGTGGTTACAAAATCAGGTTGTTCAGCACATTAAAATGATTACTTTTTCACTGGCACTTGGGCATTTATACTCTTTTGCCGGTAAATATCGCATTGTTAATCTTTCAAAAAAAGAGGTTTCCCTTTTGCTGCTGCACGCTTTTTGCACGAAAGCATGAAATCGTTTGAAGACGAAATTTTAGTGCATCTTCCCGATAAGTACGCCGTGAAAGAATTACTCATTAAAGATATTGCGAAAGTGCATGGTGAATTGTTATTTATTCACCCTTTTCGCGAAGGAAATGCGCGCACAGCCAGAATTCTGGCAAATCTTATGTGTCGTAAACAAGGGTATGATGCACTAAGGTTCGAATTAATCACAGAAAAAGAATTCGAATCTTACGTATTGGCGGTGCAGTCGTCTGCAAAAAAGGATTACACAAAAATGGAGGAAATAATATCGTTTATCTTCCCAGGCTAAGTTCCACTTTTTTAAGCGTTTCAGAGGCCGCCTCCTTAGTAATATGAATACCCTCTATGCGAAAAGAAGCCAACGTCGACATGAGTATTTGCGCTCTCAGTGTTTTTTTGTCTGCTGTTTTTATTTGCTTCGTTTTCATTATGCAAATATACGAATCCTTGTCGTGATTTCCTTCCATGTTGGTTCCATGGAGCATCGAGTGCAACAGATACAAATCAGCCTTGCAAGCGGTATGTGGTGATGCACGTACATATTGCGGCTCCTACGTTAATGAATACGTGAAGTGCGGTTGGGCTACTCCTGTTTGTTTATTGATAATTAATATTTAAATTCGTGCTACTTGCACCAGAAAACTCGCTAAACATTAGAGATGGATACTGATATGCGTGATCATACGCTCTATAAAATTTTTGCTCAAAAGGTTGCGCTCACCGAAAAAGAGTTTGAGTCTGTCGCGCGTCACTTCAAACTGATGACCGTAGGCAAAAAAGAAAGGCTGGTAACTGAGGGCCACTATACCGATACTGCCTATGTGGTAGACAAAGGCTTGTTGTACTCCTATAAAACACTGGATAGCGGCGACATACAGGTGATCCAGTTTGCAAAAGAGAACTACTGGATCGGTGACTTTTATGGATTTTTTTTAGGTGGCAAAGCGCTGTTTACTGTTGAAACCCTTGAGAACAGCGATGTCTGGTGCATTAAGAAGAGTTATCTTGATATTATGATGAATGAACATCGCGTTATTGAAACGTTCTTCCGGGTGATGCTTCAAAGGGCCTACGCAAATACTCTCGTTAGGCTGTGTGATGCGTTTTCGCAGGATGGGGAAGAAAAATACAGCCGCCTGCTGAAACAGTCGCCAGATCTGCTGCATCGGGTTCCTCAATACCTCATCGCATCTTACCTGGGTATTCTCCCATCTTCCCTGAGCCGCATCCGGGCTAAGAAATAACTAAGTGATTTCTTAGCATATGCGAATGGAATTGTGATGGGGTCGAATGTAGTTTTGTGTCATTGTTTCACCTTCTAAATCACGAAAAAATGAACAACACAGAATTAGTAAGAACGGCGCTCACCGAAGCGTTTATCAAAAAGGACATTACCGCATTCGACAGGTATTTTTCAGACGACTACATTCAGCATAACCCCATGCTGGGCAATGGCCGCGAAGCGCTGAAGGCCATGTTTGCGCCCATGCTGCCTAACCTGACCGTTGAACTTGGCGTGAGCACCGAAAACGGTGATATAGTGATGGTGCATGGGCGCATTACCGGCTTCGGGCCAAAGCCCATGATACTGGTAGACATCTTCAGGGTAAAGGACGGCAAACTGGCTGAGCACTGGGACGTATTGCAGGAAGAAGTGCCCGCAGGGCAAACTGCCAGTAAAAATGCAATGTTCTCGGTAAATCTGTAAGCGCACAGGTTTATACCCTTAACGAACGGCGCCCCGCGTGGGGCGCCGTTCATCGCGAGAAGGGCAACCGCAAGGGTTGCCCCTACCGTGGGTGGGTGGTGTAGCGTTTGAGATTCAACGTTGGGTGGGTTAATGTACAAAGGAAATATTTTTTGCCACAGATAGCACATACCATGCAAATAGCAATAAGGGCGTTGCGCTCAACAGTATCTTGCTGATGAAAGCAGATGGGAACTTTATTGATGAATAGTTTTTTCTAATTAAGATGTTGCCGGTGTAGCCAGCTATTGCGAAAGGAAGCAGGTACGGTATATTGAACAGCAGGCTTATCGCACTATGGTAGCGGCTATCGCCTATGGTGCTGATTATATACACTACACTGAATGGAATCATCACTACACTTAACACCAAGCCAAAGATCGCTCCCCACTTTGCATGGAAAACTAAAAGAGGCGTAGCAATCACAAACAGCAAAATAGCACTAATTACCGATGCTATGGGCAGGTAACTGGCAAAGCCTGCAGAAACACCCCACATGAGCATTATGGCATAAAAATTTAAAATGGCTGATAGGATATACAGGCTATATAATTTCATTTCGTCTACTTTCTTTTTATCAAAACGCTTATGGGCAGCGCATATCGCGCAAGTTAGGAGATAGAAAAGGAAATGCAAAAACAGCGCGGCGGGAATAAGCAATTACAAATGTAGATACATGGCGGCTGCGCAGGCATTGTTGCTCAACAAAAACCAACAACAGAACAGAGACAGGCGCATTCCGCTCGCCTTGTCACAACACTGCAATAGTTAATCTGCCCGCACTTACATTGTACCCGTTTACCCCATTTATTTGGACATACATAAACATAATAATACTTTTGAAAAAATTATTATTAATTCAAGCAAAAAAAACAAAAAAAGTATGAACATGAAGCATTTGAAGAGCGTGCTATTGATTGCCGCAGTGACACTATTTGTTTATGGATGTAAGAAACAATCCAGCCCCAGCCCCGATGTCTCCGCCACCGCCCTACACACCTACGGTCTTAACCCCATGACCGCCGATCAGTGGAGTTTTGTACCCCTGTTCTCCAAAGACCTCGTGGAGGCCGCTGACCGCACAACCGGACTGTCTGCAGGTACATTGCCCACCAGCTTCCTGCTGGCCTCGCCTGCGGTAAGAGACCAGGGCCAGATAGGCAGCTGCACAGGTTTTTGCGGCGCAGAAAGTAACGAGATACTGAACTACTACAAAAGTGTAAGCCCAACCGTTACATCCACCTCGCTCACTTCTGCCAGTGGCCTCACCACTGCAGTGAGCACAGAGTTTTCAGGCGCCGCATTATTCGGGCCATCCGGTGAGCTCAGTCCGCTGTTCATTTATTATGTAGAGCGTTGCGTGATTAACGGCCAGGCCATTACCGCCGACAATGGCGCCGCCATGGTAAATATTCCGGAAGCGCTGCAAGGGCTCAACAGGAATACCGGTTCGGCTTCTGCCCTGACCAAGAGAATAGGCACTACAACCTATTCTTTCTCCGGCGATTGCTATGAGAACTTGTATACTTACCCGTCCACCGGGTCGCATTCATCTGCACAGTATACCACTGCTCCCGCCAGCAGCGCTATCGCGAATGCGCCTGCCTTTAAAATTGCGGCAGAGTCTGGCACTACGGGCAGCAGCGGCATTACGGCACACGGTTATTATGTAATCAACTCTTCTAACCGGGTCAACGATGTGAAAGTAGCGCTCTACAACAAAAAACCGGTAATGATGGGATTCAATGTGTATGACAACAGTGCCTACCAGTATTTCGAAGGCCTGGGTATGGCAGGATATGCACCTACTAAATATACCTACAACCCGCTTTCGTCAGCCGGCACCCTCGTCTCCGGCCTTTCTTTATTGGGCGGCCATGCCGTTCCTATTATTTGCTATATCGACGATGCTACTCAACCAGGCGGCGGCCTCTTCATTGTAGAGAATTCGTGGAACACCTACTGGGGTTACAACGGCTACTTCTACATGCCTTATTCGGTGTTAGCCAGCACTACGATTGTCCCTGCAGGTAATTTATATGTTTCTATTATCTAAGCGGCACATAGACAATCCAGCCGGGTAATTGATCTGCATACTGTCGCTCATTAAAATCAAAGAGGCTGTCATTTATGTTTGTATGGCATTAGTGACAGCCTCTTATTTATTTACCCCGGCTGTGGCATTTTCCCTCGCATCCTCCTCATAGATTTCATCAAGATATTGCTTTTCCAAATGGCTATAAAGAGACCGTTTTTCAATCAGGCCGGAGATCATACTGGCCACAATGCCGGCAAGCATCAAATGAAAAATGACATTGTGCCGGTCCGTCATTTCCAGTACAAGGATAGATGAGGTAAACGGTGACTTTGTGACTCCAGTCAGGAAAGCCACCATCCCGGCGAGTATGAGTATATTGGCGTTGGCACCCGTTACACGAAACAGTTCGGCAATGCCTGAGCCCACCATGGCACCGGCGCTAAGGGCTGGTGCAAAGATACCACCGGCTGCTCCAGTCGTAAAAGATAAAACAGGACCTACCATCCTCATAACAGGCAGTTGCCAACCAGCGTATTTGTTTTCAGTAAACAGAACTTTTGTCATTTCCGCTCTGCCTGACCCCAAAATACTCGGGTTGATAAAATAGGCAATAAAGGCAACAATTAGTGCCACACTGATAACGTACAATAATTCAAATCGGGTAGTCTTGAAATTTGCTTTCCATCTTAATATCTTCATAATGAGTTTACTCATTAAAGTACCAAGTGCCCCCGAAATAATAGCGACCATCAGCACATATACGAAGATGTAACCCGAAAGGTTAAGCACATTTGGGTAGCCAAGATATAAGTACGGGCCTAAAATGCCCTGGGCGGTTAAGCCGGCTATGATTACAGAAGTAAAGATCGCCGTTTTGAAGTAGTTAATATGCGTTTTTGCAAGTTCTTCTATCCCGAATACTATGCCGCCAAGGGGCGTATTAAAGGCAGCCGCCAGCCCGGCAGCGGCGCCGGTGATGATCATGTTCTTCTTTGATATTTTGGGCCACGACTTTGGCAATAACTGGTTCACTTTCCAAAACACACTTCCGGCTATCTGTATGGTGGGCCCCTCCCTTCCTATAGCCCCTCCTCCAAATATCATGAGCATACTTGACAGAATCTTTATCACGATTGTTTTGAAGCTGAGCAGCGAGTCAATGAGATTATTGTTTTTGGGGGTTGCCAGTTCTATGGCTGCCATTACCTGCGGTATGCCACTACCCTTCGCGTTCTTAGCAAATTTTTTCACGATCCACCACGCTGCTACAAAACAAACCGGGGAGACAATAAATAATAGCCAGCCCCTGTCATGGGTAATGGTCAATAATAGAGATTCGGCCCAGACAAATAGTTTAGCATAGAAAACAGCAATGAGCCCGGTGATGAGAGAGGCAATCCAGAAAGGAAGGGCCTGTAAAATGTTGAGCCTGAGTTTCTCATTATTAATTTTCTCAAGTACCGACCTGAGTTGATTGAGTAGCTTGCCCCACATTATGGCAAAAATAAGCCTTTATAAAGGACAACTTTTACCATTAAAATGTGCTATTTAAAAAGTGTTGCTATTCAGTGCAGTGCATTGGCAATGATGAACCAGCCTAGGTTTAAACAAACCTAAACAAGCATTTTAACAATGATAAAAACCTCAATGGCCAAAAAAATCGCGCCTGTTATAAAGCCCTCGTTTATTTTTTTGAGAGAGCTATTTATGAACATAGATTGTAATTCCACGAGTGCCCTGATGATCATAACCATTACAATCGATTGCGGGTTGCCTATGGCAGCAACTATCAGTATCCCTATTCCTATTGCCAGGTTCCTCGATGCATATTCATATCCCGCGTACCTTGCCCCTTTCCCTTTCACATTTATCCCATCTGTACTGTTCTCAAAAATTTGAGATGGTTTGAAATACCCTACAATGCCGTAGCCTATATTCGCCAATGCAAATAAACCGGTAATAATTCTCACGTACGTTGGTATCATATTCGCATCTATCATGGTACTTTGTTTTTGTGCTTTAAAATACATCCTCAGAAAGGGAAAATCTATCATGCAAAGATGGTATAATTCAGGAATATTGTTACTATGGATGATGCTTGTCCTCCCGTTCCTCATAATGTTCTGCAACGCATCAATAGCCACTAACTAAACCCGATTTTGCAATACCGAAAACATTCGCGGGCAATGGTGTTCAGTTGATGTCGCTTCATCAGGGAATCCAATTTTACTTTTCAATAATTATTTTCTTCACGATAGCTCCCTGGTCATTTATGAAATGTAAAAAGTATATCCCGCCGGGCTGATTGCTTAAATCAACAGGAAACCAACCGGGCCCCGTTAATGGTGTGCCGTACACTTTTTGCCCCGGCAAATTATATATATCCAAAAACCCGTTAGTGCCCCATCCCTGTGCATCTACACTGAAATGCCCATTGTTAGGATTTGGATAAACGAGCAACGCACCTTCGTTTCCAGTATTGGTAATATTCGTACTCCCAGTTGTGCTGATGCCTGCATAAAATAAAACGACGGATGTGTAGGGACTAAGCGTCACAGATCCGCTGTATGGTGTCCGGTATACATCTATATAAGCATTGCCGGCTGGCAATGGATAAGTTTGAACAGATTGTGTATTATTATAAATCAGTAAGACAGAATCAGAACGGGAAAAACTTGCATAATACTTTGGAGCAGGTCGCGAATAGAAGTCACCTGCATAAGCGCTCCAGGCCGCCAGCCCATAATACGCATTGATAGAGGCGCTCACATCATCTACATAGATCATATCTGATGTATCGAAAAATGGATGGCAGTAGTAATTGCTGTCGTATGAGGAATAGGTCGCGCACGCATTGCCTGTGTGTGACGATTCATATAAAGTAAGCACTTTTTGATTGGTGTCTAATGCAACGAGGATGTTGTGTGTTATTTGTATGCCGGAGTCATCCGGGTAAGCCCCCTGGTTCACCAGGAATATTTGTGCACCTGGGGTTATTATTTCCTCATATGCTCCATTACCAAACATCGTATTTCCGCTAAGCGTGTCCCATTGCGTATTGTGCATTTCTATGCCATTGCCCGGCATATTGGCGATAGTATTGTCCGTAACCAGGTATTTCTTTGTATACTGGTCCAGGTATATGCCGTGGGTAAAGCCATTATCTGTAGAGTCGCTGGTACCATAAGGTGTTCCTACTCCATTCACTATAATATTCCCCTGGATGGTACTGGTATTCAGCACTACTGCCGTTGCTTTGCCCAAAATATGAATGCCGCCAAGGTCTTCGAAGACCATACCAACATGATCAATATAATTGTTTTGAATGGACATAGAACTGGAATCCTGCTTCAGGGATATACCATGGCGCCCAATACTATCGCAATAATTATTCCGGCACAAAAAGTTACTGCCCGTACCATCAAAGTAAACAGCATTGCAACAAGCGTCAATAATATTTGCACCCATGCCGGGCACCGTTCCGCAGTTAGTGATCTCATTATTTTCAATAAGCGCGTCAGGATTGTTTGTGACCAGGTAGATTCCGTCGCTTGGGAGATTCATCAAGGTGCTGTTTTCACACGTAAAGGAAGCAGAATTCTTCGTGACGTCTACTCCGTCAAACCCCGCCTGCGTCAGCGTGCAGGAGTCTATCGTGACATTGCCTGACATAGATACAAGTACATTTGCACTATCAGCATCTTCAACAGTCAGATTCTGAAACGTAATGTAATTTTGCGATTTGCAATTAACAGCATAATTGTATTTTGATACGCTTATGACCAAAGAAGATGGATCGATGGTTGAGTACAGATATACATTTCCATTCTGATAGCACCACTCTCCCTGCAGATCCAAAGCAGTGGTGTCATTCTGGAAAAACAAACCGAAATTAACCTGGGTAAAAGTTTGCGGGACTGAAGGTGTAAAATGAATCTCTTCATCACCGGCCCCTGCCTGGTATCTGACGATGTTTGGCTGAAGAATATATCGTTCAATTCTTATCACTACTTCTGCTCCCGTCCATATATTGGAGAGCGGCGTACTGGAAACAATCATAGTGTCGCCTGAATAGCTGCTATACGTCAGGTAGCCGCCATTAGCGGTTCCATACCGGTTGGGATACCGGGCTATTTGCTGGGGATCATTATTGATATACAGGGCCTGGGGCCGGGTGCCATAAGAGCATTTCCATATGTTTGGGCCATCTGCAACCCAACTGCTGATGACCGTATCGCCTCTGATGACGGGATTGCTACCAGCACCATAAGCGCCAAATACTACGGGATGGCCACTGCTCCCCGAAACCCCTATCACCACCGCTCCTGCAAAGACGCCGTTTCGTTCAAATAAAATAGAATCGCCCGGCAGAAATATGGGCATAGAAGCGTTTACCTTGTTGATTGTCAGCCATGGCGCCGCCGTAGTAAGCCCCGTATTTGCGTCATTACCTGCTGGCGACACGTAATAGGTAGCAGCTTGTAATAACGCCGCTTGTAGTATGGAGAGTAGCAGCAGAAGTAATGATTTCTTCATAGCATAAAGATGAAATGTCGATTTGTGGAAATAATTGCCGCGCATTACTTCTCTAAAGATAACTCTAAAATCCCTTAGACAGTTTAACCCCATCACTGGTTTAAGTGACCGCCTTGCTAAACAATTGAACCAAAGGTACACAACCCTACCCTTCCAATCCTACCTTGAAAAAAGAAAAACCCTTTGATTCCTGTTGCTGCAGTAATGGCTGCCTTGTCGCTGTTTCGATTTCCTTTTAGAAAATGGACTATACCGTTTAAGCATTGAAAACAGGGTTCTACCTTTGCGGCCTTTAAAACAGTACATGAAAACCACGTCCTTATGCCTCTTTGCGTGAGATTTTTTCATGCAGGATGTTGATATGCAATTGGTATTACATGTTCATTCATTGGCCTAAATCAATACATGTGAATACCTGCGCCCGGGGGTCAATAGGTTAACATGCATTGATTATATTTGTTCAGTATTATCATTAACCGCGAACCGATGAACATAAAAAAACTACTGATAGCAAACCGCGGCGAAATTTCGATCCGCATATCCCGCGCGGCTACCGAGCTCAACATACCCACTGTAGCTATATATACTTATGAAGACAGGTATTCCCTTCACCGGTACAAAACCGATGAAGCTTACCAGGTTGGCTCAGACAAGGACCCTCTAAAGCCATACCTGGACATTGATGAGATCGTTGCCATAGCAAAGGATTGCGGTGCCAACGCAGTCCACCCTGGTTATGGGTTTTTGTCTGAAAACTCGGTATTTGCCCGTAAGTGCGCAGAAAACAATATCATATTCGTAGGGCCGAGGCCCGAGGCTATGGCGGCGCTGGGTGATAAAGTAATTGCCAAAGAAGTAGCCCGGCAGGCAGGTATCCCACTTATTGAGAGTAACAATGGCCCGCTCAATGATGAGCAAACGGCACTCAGCGAGGCAAATAAAATTGGTTACCCTCTGATGCTGAAAGCGGTCTCCGGCGGGGGCGGCCGCGGCATGCGCGTGGTGCGCAACGACCTTGATTTAAAAAAATCTTTCCACGAGGCGCGTAGCGAAGCAAAAAATGCATTTGGAGATGACACCGTCTTTCTTGAAAAATTTGTAGACCGGCCCAGGCATATAGAAGTGCAGATAGCGGCTGACAACTTTGGGAATATCGTTCATCTTTATGAACGGGACTGCTCTGTACAGCGGCGTTTCCAAAAAGTCGTAGAGGTTGCGCCATCATCCGGCCTAAAAAAAGAAACGATTGATAAACTATATAACTACGCGATAAAGATAGCCGCGGCAGTTAAATACAATAATCTCGGCACTGTTGAGTTCCTGGTAGATGGGGAGGAAAATATTTACTTTATAGAAGTAAACCCCCGAATACAGGTAGAGCACACAATTACGGAAATAATTACCGGGATAGATCTCATCAAGACACAACTGTATATCGCTTCGGGCCACCTTTTATCAGATATCGAAATCGGGCTGGGTGACCAGGCCAAAATACCAAAAACAGGGTTTGCAATGCAATGCCGCATTACTACCGAAGACCCTGTCAATGACTTTAAACCGGACTATGGGACCCTGGTTACCTACCGCAACGCTACAGGTTTCGGAGTGCGGCTCGATGAGGGCAGCACCTACCCTGGCATGAAGATCAGCCCGTTCTTCGATTCGATGCTGGATAAGGTAAGTACCTCCGGTAATACACTTTGGGATGCCGCTTCTAAAATGCACCGCGCATTGCGGGAATTCCGCATCAGGGGCGTGAAGAATAATATCCAGTTCCTTGAAAACCTCATTACAAACGAAGACTTCATAACAGGCAAGGCAACGGTTAATTTTATACTGGAGCATCCCGAGCTGTTCACCTACACGCTGCGGCGCGACAGGGGCACAAGAATGCTCAACTTCCTGGCGGAAGTAATTGTAAACGGCAACCCAGATGTAAAAGTAAAGGATCCAGGTAAAGTATTTGAGAAACCAGTTTATCCTGATGTGGATATGCATTCGGCCTTTGCAAACGGCACAAAAAACCTGCTGACACAACTCGGCCCTGAAAAATTCTGCGAATGGCTGAAGAAGGAAAAAAAAATCCATTATACTGATACTACCCTGCATGATGCGCATCAAAGCCTGCTGGCTACACGCATGCGCACGCACGACATGCTTAAGATAGCCAGGAGCTTTGCTATTGCTTTTCCGCAAACGTTTAGCATGGAAGTGTGGGGCGGGGCGACTTTTGACGTATATATGCGGTTTCTAAATGAAGACCCATGGCACAGGCTGTCTTCCATCCGTGCTGCGGTGCCTAATGTGCTGCTGCAGATGCTGATACGCGGCTGCAAAGGCGTGGGCTACGCCGCATACCCCGATAATCTTATTGAAACCTTCGTAGAGAAATCATGGGAAAAGGGAGTGGATATCTTTCGCATTTTCGATTCGCTGAACTGGATGCCAAATATTGCTCCCTGTATAGAAATGGTGCGCAACCGCACTAAAGGCATTGCCGAGGGAGCGCTCTGCTATACCGGCGACATACTTGACCCCAGGCGCACCAAATACTCACTCGAATACTATTTAAGGTTGGCCAAAGACCTGGAGAACGCCGGCGCGCACATACTTGCCATAAAAGATATGAGCGGACTGCTGAAACCTTATGCTGCGAAGATTCTGATAGAGGCATTGACCGACACCGTTAAAATACCCCTGCACCTGCACACACACGATACCTCATCCCTGCAGACTGCCACCTACCTGATGGCTATAGATGCCGGTGTGGATGTTGTGGATTGTGCGCTGGGAGCCCTATCCGGACTTACATCTCAGCCCAACTTCAACGCTATTGTAGAAATGATGAAATTTCATGAGCGGGAAAACAGCTATGACATAAAAACATTAAACCAGTTCAGCAATTATTGGGAAACGGTGAGGGAGTATTATTATCCCTTCGAATCTGGTCTTAAGGCAAGTGCTGCAGAGGTATTTCAACATGAAATACCCGGTGGTCAGTACAGCAACCTGAAACCACAGGCCATAGCCTTGGGTCTTGGTGACAAGTTCGAACAAATAAAGGATATGTATGCCACGGTAAATGAAATGTTTGGCGACATAGTGAAAGTAACCCCAAGCTCAAAAGTGGTTGGCGATATGGCGCAATTCATGGTTGCCAATAATCTTACTGAAAATGATGTGTACGAGCATGGAAGCAGCATTTCTTTCCCCGAATCAGTTCAGCAGTTTTTTATAGGTGATATAGGGCAGCCGGAAGGCGGCTTCCCGGAAAAGCTACAGCGGATAATACTAAAAGACAAAAAACCATTTACTGACAGGCCTAATAAACACTTGCCGCCAGTAGATTTCGATAACGAATTCACCGCTTTCCAGGAGAAATACGGTGGCGACCTCACCTTGTGCGATTTCCTTTCCTATAAATTTTATCCGAAAGTTTTTGAAGATTACCTGAGTTTTAACTGGGAGTACGGCGATATTTCTGTAGTTCCCACCCCACTCTTTCTCTACGGTATGAAACTGGGCCAGGATATCACTATAGAAATAGTAAAAGGAAAAACATTGCTCATTCGCCTGCTCAGTATTGGTCCGGTAGATGATAAAGGCCAAAGGACTATTTTCTTTAAACTGAACGGGCAAACACGCAATATAGAAATAAGGGATAAGGCTATAAAGGTGACCCACAGGGAAAACAAAAAAACAGATAAAGCCAATGAAAAGCAGATAGGTTCGCCGCTCCATGGCATGCTCTCCAAATTGCTTGTGAAAAAAGGTGATGAGGTAAAGAAAAACCAGCAGTTATTTATAATTGAAGCCATGAAAATGGAAACAATCATAACGGCACCGTTTGATGGTGAAATAATTCAAATAGAACTTGC
>Ga0182030_10011341_pt1 | contig 17996 bp, 9 predicted proteins | sample 812S3MmetaG_FD_121299 | JGI IMG/M metagenome (GOLD analysis project Ga0182030, IMG submission 121299) | Permafrost microbial communities from Stordalen Mire, Sweden - 812S3M metaG (Illumina Assembly) | ecosystem: Environmental > Terrestrial > Soil > Wetlands > Permafrost | place: Sweden...
AAGGTCGAGCGGAAGGTGTGGCTCGAGTTGTCCGCCACCTGCGTCAGCCGGTCCTCGTCGTCATACGCGTACGACAGCACCCGCCCTCCCGAGGCGAAGGTCTTGTTCGTCAGGTCCCCGTCCGCGTCGTAGGCGCACGGCCCCGTCGGCCAGTTCGTCAGCTCGTTCCGTCCGTCCACCTTGAACTGCCCCGCTCCGCCCGAGTTGGTCAGCCAATTGAGGTTCCAGGCTGCGTCGTAGGCGTAGCCCCGGTTCAGGCTTGAGACGCTGCTGTTCGCCTCCACAAGCTGGCCAATGTTGTCGTACTCGTACGCCATGGTCGTCCCCGCCTGGTTGGCGTAGTTGGTGCGGTGCCCGCCCACGTTGTATTCGTAGGCCGCCGAGTCGAGCACCGTCCCCCCGCTAGTGACCAGGTACGTGCCGGTCAGCCGGGCGACCGGGTCGTTGTTCGTGACGTACGAGGTGTTCGGCAGGGCGAGACCATAGGGAAGCGACGAGGCGGAGGACGTGAAATAGAAGTATTGAAAGCCGCCCGCCTCGGAGACCAGGTTCGTGAGCCGGCCGCCCCCATCGTAGGCGAAGCCGTTGGTCCACGCGCCCGAGGTCTGTTGCAGGGCCAGGCTGACGCGCTTGCCGTTGAGGTATCCGTTGGTCACCGTCGCGCTGGCGAAGGGGCTGGATTCGGTCCAGAGCCGCCCGCCAGTAGTGTAACCATACGTGTTGGTCCCCGAGGCGTCAACCATGGTGGTCACACGGTTCAGGGCGTCATAGGTGAAGTTCACCTGCGGGGAAGCGGTCCAGCGTGCAAAGCCGGACGCAGTTCCGCCACCACCGCGGTTACATGGGTGGCACCCTCCGCCCCGCCGAGTTTAGCTGGAAAAGCACCGACGACGACGCCGTCCGCTCCGCCAAAAACCCTCTGGGACTGATCGGCACCAGGCCGGAGCGCCCCCACACGCGGACGCCGGAGCGGTGAATCTGGCGCGCCTTCGCAACCGCTCATGGGCTTCCCCGGACTGACCCGCCTCATCCGCGGCTGCCCGGTTCGATCCCATGTCATGAATAAATCCGCAGGCGGCGGGTCTAAATACCCATGATCCAGACAAAAACCCCCGCAGAACTGACACGCCGCCGTTTTCTGGGCGGAACTTCCCTCTCCGTCGCTGCTTTCACGATCCTCCCCGCCTCCGTCCTCGGTTTGCGGGGGCAGACGCCGCCGAGCGGCAAACTCAACATCGCCGGCATCGGATTTGGCGGCCAGGGGGCGTCGGATCTGGGCCAGATGGAGAGCGAGAACATCGTGGCGCTCTGTGACGTGGACAAACGGCACGCCGGCCCCATCTTCCGCAAATACCCGAAAGCCGCGCAATTCACCGACTACCACAAGATGCTCGATGAGGTGAAGGAGATCGACGGCGTCGTCATCGCCACGCCGGATCACCATCATGCCTTCGCCTCGATCGCCGCGCTGAAGCACGGCAAGCATGTGTATTGCGAGAAGCCGCTGACCCACTCCGTTTGGGAGGCGCGGCAAGTGCGCCTGGCCGCCCAGAGCGCCAACCGGGCCACGCAGATGGGGAACCAGGGCCAGGCGTCCCGCGAGACCCGGCGCCTGTGCGAACTGGTCTGGTCGGGCGCCATCGGGAAGGTTCACGAAGTCCACATCTGGACCGACCGCCCTTCCCGCGGCCTGTTCGACGAATACTGGCCCCAAGGCACCCGCCGCCCCAAGGAGACGCCGCCCGTGCCGGACACGCTGGATTGGAACCTCTGGCTCGGCCCCGCCCCCGAGCGACCCTACAACCCCGTGTACCTCCCCTTCGTCTGGCGCGGTTGGTGGGACTTCGGGACCGGCGCCCTGGGCGACATCGGCTGCCACTCGATGGATCCCGTCTTCCGCGCCCTCAAGCTGGGCGCGCCGACCAGTGTCCAGGCCGCCTCCACGCGGGTCAACGAGGACACCTTCCCGCTGGGCTCGACCGTCACCTACGAATTCGCGGCGCGCGACGCCGCGCCGCAGCCGCACAACATCTACACCCGCGGGCAGAGCGGAATGCAGGCGGGCGGGATCGAAATGCCGCCGTGCAAACTCCACTGGTCCGACGGCGGCCTGCGACCGCCCCGGCCCGACGGCCTGCCGGACGGCCAAAAGATGGGCGACAACGGCACGATGCTCATCGGCGACAATGGGTTCATCCTCAACGGCCGGGTTTACCCGGACGCCCGGCGCGCCGAAGTCGGCAACCCGCCCAATTTCATCCCCGACTCCCCCGGCCATTACGTCGAGTGGATCCAGGCCTGCAAGGGGGGCAAGACGGCGGGCTCGTATTTCGATTGGGCCGGCCCGCTCGCCGAATCGGTCCTCCTCGGGAATGTGGCCCTGCGGGTCCAACTCCGCGAGGAACTGACCCTCTACAAGCTCAAGTGGAACTCCGGCGATCTCAAGTTCACCAACTTGGAGGACGCAAACAAATACCTGCGCCGCGACTACCGCGCCGGGTGGTCGCTGTAGCCAGCCCCGCGAAAACGATCCTGACAGCCCGCGGCGGGAAACCGCCGCCGGGCGTCACTTCATCCCCTGGATTTCGGCCAGTTGGTCGCGGACGAAATCCTTGGTCAGCAAATCCTCGTCGAACAGGGTCTGGAGGGCGCGGAACTTGCCGGCCATCTGGGCTTTGACCAGCGGGGACTCGGGAGCAGGATCAGTCCCGCTGATCGCCGCGGCAACCGCGACCGCCACCAAGCGCCCGGGAATGGCCCGCGGGAGCGGCATCGTCAGGTGGGCTGGTTTGGCGCGCGGATCGTAAACCAGCACGCGGAGTTCCCTGGCCGGGAGCAGGTGACGCCAAAGAAATGCCTGCATCCGATCCTCGGCCGGAACGGCGGCCCGGGTCAACTCCCGGCCACCCTCCCGAGCCACGCCCTGGACCACCAGGCATTCCGGCTCGGCGGTGGAGCCCGCCCCCGCCCGCAGGGTGAGTCGGACGCTGTTGGATCCCGGGGGGAGGGTGGCCGGCAGCGAGGAAAACCGGCCGGCCGCTCCGGCCAACCCCAGCTCAATGGCACCCGCGAAGCCGTCCTTGCGCAGGGCGTAAATGGTCACCGCGTTGGTCCCCTCGGAGCCGATGGCCAAACTCGAGGGAACGACCCGGAGCTCGAAATCGGGGCGCGGCGCACTGAGGCGGAGGCGGTAAACGTATTCCGGGCCACCCTGCCGCGCCACGTCGGCGAGGCGCAGGCAATAGCGCCCGTCGGCAGGAAGCCGGACCATCAGATAGGAGTCGGCGTGGTGAGTGTTGAGACCGGCGCCGAGATCCTCGTGATCGTCATTGAAGGCGAGCACCCGTCCCCGTTCGTCCGTGAGGCGGATGATCGAGTCGAGGGGCGAGTCGAGCCGCCGGGCGACGACCTCGGCCACCACCGTCTCACCCGCCTTGCCCGTGAACTGAAACACGTCCTCATCCCCCGGGCGGCCGATCCGTCCGTTGATGACCACCGGCAGCGTGACTGGCTGCGCCGTGGCGATCGTGTTGTTCGGCTCCCGTTCCAGAATCTCCGGCAGGTCTTGGCGGGCGAAGAGGACGGGGCTGGAGAGGAACGGGGAAGATGAGCCGGACGAGTCACCCGGAGCAGGCGCACTCGCGCGGAGCGAATAGACGCCCGGTCCGGCGTCGACCGGCGGGAGCGTGAGCGAGGTGGACTGGAGGTTCCACCCCGCGGCTTCCGGTTTCACCGGAGCGCCCACCTGATCCCCCGACGGAAAGACGCTCGTGACGAACGGGATCTCCCCGGCGGTGATCCGATAAACAAAGTCCTCGCGACCACGATAAAGCGAATCGTGAATTGAAAGCGTGTAGTCCCCATCCTCGGGCACCTCGAACAACAAGGTCGGATCCGGCTTGAACCGGTAATGGTCGCTGTACCCGACCTCGCGGCCTTGGGCGTCGTTGACGGCTATGATCGGCTCGAACCACCCGGGGACGGCGTCGGCCAGATAAGGCACCAACCCGCGCCCCAGCACCTCAAAGACCAAGTGCTGCCCGCGCCGCGCCTCGAAATGATACCGGTCGATTCGCCCCGAGGCGATCTGGCCGTTGATCACCGTGGGAAGGACCACGTCCTCAACCTCGGTCCCGGGCTCGTGCTCCAGCGCCTCCGCCTCCTTCCCCAGCACTTGCCGGTGGGCGATCCCCATCGGGGGCCGGGTCACCTCGGGCAGGCCGCCGACGTGGAACACCAGCGGATTCGACACCCCGCGGGCCGTGACCAAACGGACCTCGCGCTCCCCGGGTGCCGCGCCGGCATCGATCTTCAGCTCCACGATCACCAGCGACGCGATCGCCTCCGAGGCAGGGGAGGAATTGAATTCCGTGGTCCGGCGCTCAATCCGGCCCATCAGCTTCTCCGCCGCCGCCCGCTCGGCGGCCGTGGGCGGTCCCTTGGCCAGCGCGCCGCCACCGGGGAGGTCCGCCATCATCACCGGATCCTCCGCCCGCATGAGGTCCATGCGCGCGGTGTCGGACATCGTCTGGAAACGGAGCGCATAGACCTGCTCGTTGAGCAAATCCAGTTCCTCCATGTCGAGCCGCCGGTAGTAATCGGAGATCTTCGCCGTCACGCCGGCCCCGGTGACCAAGACCCCTTGCAGGCCGGCCAACCCCTGCCCTCCCAAGCGGACCTCGATGGTGGTCCCCTGCCGCCCGCCCGCCGGATAGACGTACCCGATATAAGGCCGCACCTCGGCGGCGGGAAGAAATGAGCAGGCCAGCAGAACGAGGGCCGCGGCGAGACGAGAAAAAAGCACCGCCGGCAGCCGGGGACGGCCCTGCGCCCTGCGCTCGACCAGGACTCTCACATGATCTCCTTCAACACGCCCGCCGTTTTCACACCCTCGCTGGCGGAGGGAAGCACGCGGGCTTCGAGGCCCAAATGGTGCGGCAGTCGCGCCGCGGCGTCGATGCCGCTGAGGGCGTAGATGCTGCCGAGGAGATCCACCGGATAGACCGGCCGATCATGGACCTCCTCCGCCTTGGCATCCGAAGCCCCGACCACCTGCCCGCCCCGGAACCCGCCACCGGCGACCAAGGCGGTGAACACATTGCCGTGGTGGTTGCGGCCGCCGTTCCACGGCGCCTGCCAGTCGATGCGCGGGCTGCGCCCGAACTCGCCGCAACACCAGACCATCGTGGAGTCGAGCAGGCCTCGTTCCTTGAGATCCAAGAGCAGCGAGGCGAGGCCCTGGTCGAGCTGCGGACACTGCGCGCGCATGGTGCCGAAATGCGAGACATGAGTGTCCCACCCGCCCGAGTAGTTGATGACGATGTAGGGGACCCCGGCCTCGACCATCCGCCGCGCCGCCAGGCAGTCCTGCCCGAAGGTGTGGCGTCCGTAGCGGGCGCGCAGTTCGGGCTTTTCCTTGTCGAGGTCGAACACCTCACGCCCCCCTTCGATCATCTCGAAGGCCTCCTTGCGGGCCCGCGCCGACAGCACCATCTCGGGACAGCCCTCGAGCGAAACGCCCATGGTGTTGAGTTTTTCACGGAGCGACCCGCGGGCACGCTGGCGCTCCTCGGTAATTCCCTTGCCAACCATCCCCTCCACCTCGAACCGCGCGGCGTTGGGATCGCCGCCGGTGGCGAACGGCTTGTACTGCGGCCCCAGGAATCCCTCCTCGGAGAACCGCCCCTGGGGCTGCGTCAACACCACGTAGGGCGGGATGACCCCTTTGTACTCGCGGGCCCGCAGCAGCGCGAAGACCGCGCCGATGCTCGGATAGGACAACGACTCGCCCGGCGTGTGGGCCGTTTGCATCAGATAGGCCGCCGTCTCGTGCCCGTTGTTGTGGTGGGTCATGCTGCGGATCAGCGAGAACTTGTCCGCCTGCTTCGCGAGCGCGGGAAAGAGCTGGCCAAGCCGGATGCCGTCCACGTTGGTGGGGATCGCGTTCGGCAGCTCGCCCATGTAGTCGTAGCCCGCCTCCGGCTTCGGGTCCCAAGTGTCGATGTGGGACATGCCGCCCCACAGAAACACCTGGATCACCGACTTGGCCTTGACGGGCAGGACGGAGGCGGCCTCGGGCCCGGCCGGGGCCTCGGTCGCCGCCCGCGCGCCCGCGGGCCCGGCGAGCAACAAGCCGGCGGTGCTGAACAAACTTGCCCGCAGGGCGTGCCGACGCGACATCGGCAGGCTGAGTTGGAGCCCCCTCATGCCGCGTTCGGCCGGCAGACCAGCAGATGGCCAGATCGGATTCATAACAGTGTTCCCAAATGTCTTTCAGTGACGGTACCAAAACTCATCGCTCGTGATCAACGACCAGGCGACATCAAGCCAATCATCGCGCTTCTTCGTCGGGAGAGGCGCGTCGCTCCGTTTCCGCGGGCCGCCGAGACTGCCGACGGGGCCAACGCCCGGCGTCCTCCGCTTGGGGGCAGTGTTGGTGGCGGCGGTCATCGCGGCCGGGGCGTTGGTGGGGGCCGCCTGGGCGGTCGGCGAGTTCGTCCCGCCCGGCCCCATGGGCGGCACCTTCGGGGGCGGAGGCGAGGCGTAGGCCATGATCGTCGCGGCTTCCTCCGCCGTGGGGAAACGCGACAGGATGGCGAGGTAAAGGTCGTCCAGCACGTCGCGATCCGGGCGGCGGGCCCGGCCGATGATGGCTTGAATCCCCGGACCCTGCTCCAGCTTGCGTTGCAGATCCGCCGAGTTGAGGAGGTACAAACACTGATCCGCGCAGGGCTGGTTGTTCCGCTCCGCCACCAACCCGGTGGCGCGGGCCGGTCGGCCGAACAAGGCCAGGAACGGGCTGGTGATGCTCCCGTCCCCGATGGCGACCGCCGGGGTGCCCTGCGGCAGATAGGTGAACGGCTCCGGTATGGCGCTGGTGTACAAATCCGAACTGCCGGTGATCCGGTTGATGGCGTCCAGCAAGACCTCGGCATCCAACCGCCGGAGCGGGTAGCTGCCGAACTGCGCCCGAACCTCCGGGGTGACACCGGATCGGGTCGAGGAGATCTGGTAGGTGGCCGAGTTGAGGATGAACCGGTAGAGGTCCTTGAGGTCGTAGTGGCTCGCGACCAACCGATCCTCCACCACCCTGAGCAACGCCGGGTTGGAGGGCGGGTTGTCGTCCCGGATGTCATCCGGCTCCTGAATGATGCCCCGCCCCAACAACCAGGCCCAAACCCGGTTGGCCAGGTTGCGCGCGAACCAAGGGTTCTTTGGCTGGATGAGCCAGTCGGCGAAAACTTCCCGCGGATCGGTCTCCCCCGAGAGCGTCACGTGTGTGCCGTCGGGGAACACAGCCTCGACGGCCGGCGGGTTGGCGGGCGTGGTGACCGGGTTGGTGGTGGAGTTCGCGAGTAACGCCACCCCTTCCACACTCGGGCGCCCGGGAGCGCCGTTCCCGCCCGCCTTGGCGGTGCCGAGGGGATCCCAAAAGACGTGCTCCTCCTTCCACTCGCTCGTGGGCTTGTAACCGACCTGGGAGAAAAATACCGCCATGCCCGCGAGTCGCGGGGCGGGCCATGCTTCGGCGCGGGCACCCATGAAGGTCAGCGCCACGGCCTTGGCCAGTCCCTCCGGCGTCCGGTTCCCCACCGCACGGTAGAAGTTTACCGGCCCCACTCGGAAGTTGCTGCCGCTGGAGGTGAGCAACTCGCGGGCAAACCGGTCATACGGCAAGTTCGCCGCCAGCGCGGCATGGACCCAGTGATGATAGGCCTGCGCCGCGTTCGGCCACAAATTAACCGGGAACTCGGCCTTGATGCGCAGCAGATCCCCCCACCGCATCGCCCAATAGTCGGCGAACTCAGGTCGCTCGATTAGCCGGTCGATGAGGAGGCGCCGTTTGTTGTCGGCGTCGGTGTCCTCGATGAACTCGCGGGCCTCGCGGACCGTCGGGAGCGCGCCGATGACATCCAGATAGACCCGGCGGACGAAGACGGCGTCCGAACAAAGCACCGGCTCGACCCCCAAGCGCTTCAGAGCGGGGACCACGGCCTGATCAATGGCATTCCCGGCCGAGGGCCGGCTGGGGGATTCAAAGGGGCCGCCATCGGTGCCAGCAAAAACCCGCGCACCGGCAACCAACGAGCAGACCACCAAAACGAACAGGCTTCTCACAAGTCGAGGCAGAACCGGCCGAATCCCCGCTATGACGCGCGGTGGACCCCACCCTCGCGCCAAGCATGCAGGCTCCGCACCGGCCGGGCGTCGGGCTGCATTGTCACTCACTCTAACATACGACAGGCGCAGCGGCGATTCGTTTCAGCGACGGTCGAAGAAAGCGCGCCGAAACTGCTCGACCATCCGACTCGAGGGGGATCTGTCTATTTTTGCACAGTTTGCTCAGTTCCCAAGTCACCGCCACCAGACCGACACACGACCGTTGCATAATTTCCTCCCCAGCATCGCCGGGGCTTGATACATTCTCGGTCGCGGCGAACCTAAGGCAGCACGATTCCTTAAGAAAAACCCCAGGCGGGGGTCGCCGGTTGTGGATTAAGGGCTTTCAGGGCAGCGAGAGCGATGCAGTTGGCACACAAACTGCGGACGAGGCTCGCGTGACCGAGCCAACCCCGAAGAGGGTCGGCGGTCGGCAACGAAAACCAAATTCGCAAACCGGAGACTCGGATTATGACCAACACGACTGAAGTGCTCGATGAGGCGATACGCTTTGGCAAGGCCCTGCGGCGGTACGCCGGGCACCCGAACAAGGCGAAGAAGCACCGTTACGAGCGGCGGAAAGTCCGCGGGTTCATCCGCTTGGGGGATTGGAGCGAGGCGGCGCCGCTCCCATGAACTTTGCCGGGTACGATAGCACAGGTTTTTTTGATGAGATGATCGGCGAGGACGGGTTTCCCCGTTCCGCCGCACGTCCGCTGGCCAGGGACATTGAGACCCTGGCCGACGGGGAGTTGGTTTCCCGGCAGCAGGCGGCCGAACGCGCCCTGATCCAGGCCGGAATCACCTTCAACGTCTATAGCGACTCCCAGGGGGTGGAGAAAACGCTCCCGTTCGATCTCATCCCCCGCATCGTGGGACGCGCCGAATGGCAGCGCATTGACCGTGGACTGAAACAGCGGATCACCGCCCTCAACCAGTTCATTGACGACCTCTACCACGACCAGAAGATCCTCCGCGACGGGGTGGTTCCCGCGGAGATCATCACCTCGTCGAAGGGGTTCCGGCAACAGTGTGTCGGCTGGAATCCGCCGCGCGGTATTTGGTGCCACATCACGGGGACCGATCTGGTGCGGCACAAGGACGGCAACATTTACGTCCTCGAGGATAATCTGCGCTGCCCGTCGGGGGTTTCCTACGTGCTGGAAAACCGACGGTTGATGAAGAAGCTGTTCCCGGAGGTGTTTTCGGCCGCCCGGGTGCGCCCGGTGTCCGAATACCCGCACCAACTGCGGAACATGCTCGAGTTCCTCGCGCCGAACGGAACCAACTCGCCGCGGGTTGTGCTGCTCACCCCGGGCCGGTTTAACGCCGCCTATTTCGAACACTCCTTCCTGGCCCAGCAGATGGGCATTCAATTGGTGGAAGGCAGCGATTTGGTGGTGCACGACGGTTATGTCTGGATGCGCACCACCAACGGATTCGAGCGGGTTGACGTGATTTACCGCCGGATTGACGACGACTTCCTGGACCCGGAGACCTTCCGCCCCGACTCGATGCTCGGTGTGCCCGGGCTGATGAAGGTTTACCAGAGCGGGAACGTCGCACTGGCGAACGCGCCGGGAAGCGGCGTGGCCGATGACAAGGTGGTTTACGCCTACGTCCCCCGCATCATCAAGTATTACCTCGGGGAGGAGCCGATCATCCCGAACGTTCCGACCTACATCTGCTCGGAGGAGAAGGACCTGGCCTTCGTGCTGGAGCACATGGCCGAACTGGTGGTGAAGGCTGCCAATGAGTCGGGCGGCTACGGGATGCTGGTGGGGCCGCATTCCACCCGCGAGGAGGTGGATGAGTTCCGCGCCAAGGTCCGCGCCAACCCGCGCAACTACATCGCCCAGCCAACCCTCTCGCTCTCGCGCGTGCCGACCATCTGTGACGGCCGGCTCGAAGGACGCCATGTGGATTTGCGGCCCTACATTCTGTACGGCGAGGAGATTTTCGTCCTGCCGGGCGGACTGACCCGCGTGGCCCTGCGCAAGGGCTCGCTCGTGGTCAACTCGTCCCAAGGGGGCGGGAGCAAAGATACTTGGGTGCTGGCCGACGATCCCCCCATGCCGGTGGATTGGCGGAAAACGCAGACCCAGGAAGCCGCCGCGGTGGTCTGAACCCAATTCACAGCCCAAGGACCTGATGCTCAGCCGAGTTGCTGAATCTATTTGCTGGATGGCCCGCTATATCGAGCGGGCGGAAAACGTCGCACGTTTCGTCGACGTCAACCTGAACCTCATGCTCGACTCCCCGACGGGGGAGGAGCGCCAGTGGCAGCCGTTGGTCAACACCACCGGCGACCACGAGATCTTCGCCAAGCGGTATGGCGAAGCCACCCGCGAGAACGTCATCCGGTTCCTCACGGTCGACGATGAGTATCCGAGCTCGATCCTCTCGTGCCTGCAATACGCGCGCGAGAACGCCCGGTCGATCCGGGACATCATCTCCTCGGAGATGTGGGAGCAGATCAACCGGTTCTACCTCATGGTGCGGGAGGCGGCCAACGAGCCGCTCTCGGCCGTCGGGCAGGAGAAGTTTTTCATCGAGGTGAAGGAGGCCAGCCATCTCTTCAACGGTTGCGCGGAAGCCACCATGACCCGCAACGAGGCGTGGCATTTCCTCCACCTCGGACGGATGCTCGAGCGGGCGGACAAGACCTCCCGCATCCTCGACGTCAAGTACTTCATCCTGCTCCGCTCCAGCACCGAGGTCGGCACGCCGATCGATGACGTCCATTGGGCGGCCGTGCTCCGCTCGGCCAGCGCCTTCGAGATGTACCGCCAGCGCCACGGCCGGATCTCGCCGGACGGGATCGTGCAGTTCCTGCTGCTCGACCCCGAGTTCCCCCGCGCCATCCGCTTCTGCGTCAACGCCGCCCGCGATTCGGTCCACGCGATCTCCCGGAGCCCGACAGACACTTTCCGCAACCCGGCTGAGCGGCTCCTCGGCCAGCTCTCCTCGGACCTCGCCTACGCGCAGGTCGAGGACGTGCTCAAGACCGGCCTCCATGAATACCTCGACGACTTGCAGAACAAAATGAACCAGGTCAGCCAAGGTATTTACGACACATTTTTCGCGCGGCGGGTGCCCGACGCGGGTAAGAAGACCCTCATGCAGCACAACCAGTGATCCCTGCCGCCCCATGTCGATCCACGTTGCCCTCCACCATCGCTCCCATTATCGCTACGACCGACCGGTCTCGCACGCGCCGCACGTGGTGCGGCTCCGGCCGGCCCCGCATTGCCGGACCCGGATCCTGAGCTATTCGCTGAGGATCGCCCCGAAAAAGCACTTCCTGAACTGGCAGCAGGACCCCTTCGGCAACTACCTCGCGCGGGTCGTCTTCAACGAGATGGCGACCGAACTGCTCGTGGAAGTGGATCTCGTGGCCGAGATGGCGGTTTTCAACCCGTTCGATTTCTTCCTCGAGCCGGGGGCGGAGCGATTTCCCTTCACTTACGAGCCCGCGCTCAAGGAGGACCTGAAGCCGTTCCTCCAGCCGCTCCCGCTGAGCCCCATCTTCCGCGAGTTTCTCGCCGGCGTGTCGCGGCAGGAACAGCGCACGATTGACTTTCTGGTGGGTCTGAACCGTCGGCTCTGGGAGGAAACCCGCTATGTCATCCGGCTCGAGCCCGGTGTGCAGACCCCCGAGGAAACCCTGCGGCTCCGCTCCGGCTCCTGCCGCGACTCGGCGTGGCTGCTCGTGCAGGCGCTGCGGCACCTCGGACTGGCGGCCCGCTTCGTCTCCGGCTATCTCATCCAACTGAAGCCCGATGTGAAGTCGCTGGATGGCCCGAGCGGGACCGATCGCGACTTCACCGATTTGCACGCCTGGTGCGAGGTTTACCTCCCGGGGGCCGGGTGGATTGGTCTGGATGCCACCTCGGGTCTCCTGGCGGGTGAGGGCCATATCCCCCTCGCCTGCACGCCCGAGCCGTCCAGCGCGGCGGCGATCTCCGGGGCCGTTGACGAGTGCGAGTCCGAGTTCACCCACGAGATGGAGGTGACCCGGGTGTTCGAGGCCCCCCGCTTCACCAAACCCTACACCGAGGAACAGTGGGCGGACATCGAGAGTCTGGGCCACCAAATCGACGCCGAACTGACCGCCGGTGACGCGCGGTTGACGATGGGTGGCGAGCCCACCTTCGTCTCGGTGGACGACATGGACGGGGAGGAGTGGAATTTCACCGCGCTGGGGCCCGAAAAACAGCGCCTCGCGGACGACCTCATCCGCCGCCTGAAGGGCCGTTTCTCGCCGGGGGGGCTGCTCCACTTCGGCCAGGGGAAATGGTACCCCGGGGAGTCCCTTCCCCGGTGGGCCTACAGTTGCTATTGGCGCAAGGACGGCGAGCCGATCTGGAGCGACGAGTCGCTCTGCGCCCAGACCACGGTCAACTACGGCCACTCGGAATACCACGCCCGCCGGTTCATCGAACTCCTCACCCGCCTGCTGGGCGTTGACCCCCAATACGTGCTGCCCGCCCATGAGGATGCCTGGTACTACATGTGGCGGGAGCGCCGCCTCGCCACCAACGTCGATCCGCTCCAGGCCCGCTTGGATGACAAGGAGGAACGCGCCCGCCTCGCCAAGGTCTTTGAGCAGGGTTTGAGCCAGATTGTCGGCTACGCCCTCCCGCTCCAACGGGCGAAATCGGGAGACGGCGGGGCGTGGGTCAGCGGTCCTTGGTTTCTGCGCCGGGAGCACTGTTTTCTCATCCCGGGCGATTCGCCGATGGGCTGCCGGCTGCCGCTCGATTCGATTCCCTGGGTGGGCAAGTCCGATTACCCCTACCTCTCAGACCCCGACCCGGCGGACGCGCGTTTGCCGCTGCCCAGGCCGGAAGAGTTGCGCCAGCTTTTCGTCGCCCGCTCGACCGGAATCGGCCGCGAGCGGTCCGCCCCGCCAGCGCTTGCCGGAATCACTCCGGGAGGCCAGGCACTCGGTCGAGGGGCCCTGCCGCCGCGCGGTGAACCGCCGGCCGATCAGCGCCCGGGGCCGCATCAATCCGCCAGTTGGATTGTCCGGACCGCGGTCTGTGTCGAGCCCCGCCATGGCCGGCTGCACGTCTTCATGCCGCCGCTGGAGACCGCCGATGATTACCTGAACTTGGTGGCGGCGGTGGAGGAAACCGCCAACCAGTTGAAACTGCCCGTCGTGATCGAAGGCGAGCGTCCCCCGCACGACCCGCGGCTCAGCGTGCTCAAGGTCACCCCCGACCCGGGCGTGCTCGAGGTGAACATCCACCCCGCCCGGAACTGGGCGGAGTTGGTGGGCACCACCGAAACGGTTTACGAGGAGGCGCACCTCGCGCGCTTGGGCGCGGAGAAGTTCATGATGGACGGCCGCCACGTGGGCACGGGCGGCGGCAACCACATTGTCATCGGCGGGGAAACGCCCGCCGACAGCCCCCTGCTCCGGCGCCCCGACCTGTTGCGGAGCCTGGTGGCCTATTGGCAGAACCACCCCTCGCTCTCCTTCCTCTTCTCGAGCCAGTTCATCGGCCCAACCAGCCAGCACCCGCGGGTGGATGAGGCGCGCAAGGACTCGCTTTACGAGATGGAGATCGCGTTCCAGGAGATGGACCGGCAGTTGGGACCCCGTGCGCGCGGCGCGACGGACCCGCGCGGACGGCCGCGGACCCGCACGGATGCCCCCGGCGGGCCCGGGATTCCCGGTGTCGCGCCCTGGCTCGTGGATCGGTTGCTCCGCCACCTGCTCGTGGACGCGACCGGCAACACCCACCGCGCCGAGTTCTGCATCGACAAGCTGTTTTCGCCGGAGGGGGGATCCGGGCGGCTCGGCCTGTTGGAGTTGCGGGCCTTCGAGATGCCCCCGCACCCCCGCATGAGCCTGGCTCAAAACCTCCTGCTGCGGTCCCTGATCGCCCGCTTCTGGCGGGAGCCTTACCGTGGTTCCCTGGTCCGCTGGGGCAACGACCTGCACGACCGGTTCATGCTGCCCCACTTTGTGGAGGAAGACTTCAGCGATGTGCTCGCGGAGCAGGTTGAGTTTGGTTACCCGCTGCGCCCCCAGTGGTTTGCCCCGCACTTCGAGTTCCGTTTCCCAACCTACGGGGACGTCACCTACCGGGGCGTGCAATTGGAGGTCCGGCAGGCGCTCGAACCGTGGCACGTGCTCGGGGAGGAAGGCGGGGCCGGCGGGACGGTCCGCTATGTCGACTCGTCGCTGGAACGGCTCCAGTTGAAAGTGCGCGGGCGGATCGATAGCCGGCACATCATCGCCGCCAACGGCCGCCGGGTGCCGCTTCATCCGACCGGAGTTCCCGGGGAATGGGTGGCAGGCGTCCGCTACCGGGCTTGGCAGCCCCCAGAGTGCCTCCACCCGACCATCGGCGTCCAGAGCCCGCTCACTTTCGATGTGATGGACACTTGGAACGGCCGGAGTATCGGCGGCTGCATGTACCACGTCACCCACCCGGGTGGGCTGAGCTACCAGACGTTCCCGGTCAACGCTTACGAGGCCGAAAGTCGGCGGCTGTCGCGCTTCTCCCGCCTGGGGCACACCCCCGGCGACTGCCCGATGCCTCCGGAGGAGATCAACCCGGATTTTCCCTTCACCCTGGACTTGAGGTTGGACGGACGCCCGCGTGTGGGTTAGCCTCGCGGCTGACACATGAGTGACTCGGTCGAGCCTACCGCCCGTGCGGGGACGCGCGTCTTTTCCCAGAGCCAGCGGCAGGGAGGCACTTTGCCGCAACCCGCTCGGGGGGAGACGGATGCGAGCCTCGTCGGCGTCCTTTCACTGGGCCGGGAGGAGTTGAGGCTCCGCGCCGAGAACGCCCGGCGCACGCTCGCCGAGCACGGGGTGACGGTCTTCAATACCCGCAATCCCGCGCGGTCGGACAGCCCTTGGGAACTCGACATCCTCCCGGTCGTGATCGACGGTGACGAATGGCGCGCCATCGAGACCGGGTTGGTGCAACGCGCCCGGCTCATCAACCTGCTCCTCCGGGACCTGTACGGGACCCAGCGGCTGGTGCGCGACGGTTTGGTGCCCGCCGCCCTGGTCTTCGCCAACCCGGCCTATCTGCGTCCCTGCCAGGCCATCGCCGCCAACGGCGGGCAGTACTTGCAGGTTTACGCCGCGGATTTGGGCCGTTCGCCGGACGGCACGTGGTGGGTGCTGGCGGACCGCACGCAGGCCCCCTCGGGGTTGGGCTTCGCGATGGAGAACCGCTCGGTGCTCTGGCGGGTGCTGCCCGAGGCGGTGCGCGCCCTCCGGCCCCGTCCCCTGGCCGACCCCTCCATCCTCAGCCGCGAGACCCTGCGCTGGCTGGCGCCCAAAGGGGTGGACGAGCCGAACATAGCCCTGCTCACGCCCGGCCCCCGGAACGAAGCCTACTTCGAACACGCCTACCTCTCGCGCCACCTCGGGCTCACACTCGTGGAGGGCGACGACCTCACGGTGCGAAACCGCCGGTTGTTCGTCAAAACCCTGAACGGACTCCGCCGCGTGGACGTGGTGTTGAGGCGGGTGAACGACGCTTTCTGCGATCCCCTGGAGTTGCGGCCTGAATCACTGCTGGGTGTTGCAGGGCTGGTCGAAACGATTCGGGCAGGCCATGTGGGGATGGCCAACGCCATTGGTGCCAGCCTGCTCGAGAGCCCCGGATTCATGCCGTTCCTGGCGGGCATCTGCCGCCACCTGCTGGACGAGGACCTGGTCCTCCCCTCGATCCCCACTTGGTGGTGCGGCCAATCCCATGAACAGGTTTATGTGCGGGATCACTCGCGTGATCTGTTAATCCGTCCCGCCTTCCATCTAGCGCCCTGGGAACCCACCGGCCACCCAGCCCGGGACCTGGCGGGCACCCCGCCGGAGCAGCTCCTGGCCCTGCCCCACGAGTTCGTGGGCCAGGAACCGGTCCTGCTCTCACCCACCCCCGCCCTGCGCGCGGACGGATCAGCCACCTCCCGCCCCTTTGTCCTGCGTGTCTTCGTCGTCCATGACGGCAACGAGTTCCGGGTGGTTCCGGGCGGGCTGGCCCGCCTGGTCGATTCCCCTTCCATGCCGTCCTGCGCCTGGTCGCTGGGGGGTGTGACCAAAGATGTCTGGGTGCTGCCCGGCCAGGGCGATTCGCTCCCGCCGGCCGAGGGACCTGCCGTGGTCGGCCAGACGTTCACCCGGGTGGCCGCCGATCTGCCCAGCCGCACGGCGGACAATTTTTTCTGGCTCGGCCGGTACACCGAACGGCTCGAGGAGGTGGTCCGCACCGCCCGCCACGCGCTGCGGTGGCTGGGCGAGGAGAACCTCGGGTACGGTCCGGCCCACTGGGAGGCGCTGGTGCGCGCGCTGGCCGGCATCCACCTCATCCCCCCCCGGCCCGCGGGCGCGGTCACGCGTGATTTCCTCCAGAAGGAGATCCTGCTGCTCCTCTACCAGGCGGAACGGCCCGGCGGAATCAGGCAACTCCTGAAACGCATCCACCAATCGGCCTTCGCGGTGCGGGACCGGCTCTCGGCGGATACCTGGCGCATCGTGAACCGGCTGGAGCCCGACGCCCGCCAGCGGCCTCGGAGCCTCCCGCTGGTGGAAGCGTCCGGCATGCTCCACACCCTCGTCCTTGACTTGGCGGCATTCAGCGGCATGGAGATGGAGAACATGACCCGGGGCTCCGGATGGGCCTTCCTGGACCTGGGACGGCGCCTGGAACGGGGCCGGTTCCTGGCCAAGTTGCTGGAGGCGGCTCTCGGGGCGCATGAGTCCGGGGAACACCTGTTGGAGACCTTGCTCGAAATCGCCGATAGCGTGATGACCCACCGGCGGCGCTACTTTTCCGAGCCACGGCTGGCCAGCGTCCTCGAGGTGCTGTGGCGGGACCCCACCAACCCGAGGTCTCTCGCCTTTCAGGTCGCGGCCCTCCGGTCCCATGCCGCCGGGCTGCCCTCGGAGGCCAACCCGGAGGGCGTCGCCGCGCTGCGCCAGCGTTTTGAACACCTCTCCGCGTGGATCGAGGCCGGGGTGCCCTCGGACCAGGCGCCCGACGCGGCGCGGATGGCTGCCGCCCTGGCCGGCTTCACGCGGGAGCTGGCGGAAGTCTCGGAACTCATCACCCACGTCTATTTCAGCCACGTCACCCCGCGGGTGAGTTGACGCCCCATGAAAGCCCAACTTTACGAGGTGACCCACACCACCGTTTACCACTACCCGGCGCCGGTCACCGTCTCCCACCACCTGCTCCGCGTGAGTCCCCGCCGCCTGGCCCGGCAGGTCCGGATGGAACACCGCATCGCGACCGACCCGGCGCCGGCGACGACCAGCCAGCGCGCGGACTATTTCGGAAACGACGCGACGTTCGTGACCATCGAAGGAGCCCATGAACGGCTCGAACTGACTTCCTGGAGCAGGGTCGCCGTCAGCCCGGCCTTCATCCCCGACCCCGCCGAAACGCCCGAGTGGGAGGCGGTGCGCGCCCACACGCGGAGCGACCGCGGGGCCGCAGCGCTTGAGGCCGTCGAGTTCTCGTTCGCCTCGCCCGGGGTCGCGTTGGGGCCGGAATTCGCCGCCTACGCCGCCCCCTCGTTTCCCCGCCGCCGATCGGTGCTCGCGGCCGCGGTCGACCTGATCGGCCGGATCCACGCGGAATTCCGCTTTGACCCGCGGGCAACCACGGTTTCGACCCCGGTGGGGGAGGTGCTCGCGAAGCGGAGGGGCGTCTGCCAGGATTTCGCGCACCTAGCACTGGCGTGTTTCCGGTCGCTGGGACTGCCGGCCCGGTACGTCAGCGGCTACCTGGAGACACTCCCCCCGCCGGGCCAGCCGCGGCTCGTGGGGGCCGACGCCTCGCACGCCTGGGTCGCGATCT
>Ga0182030_10011342_pt1 | contig 17996 bp, 22 predicted proteins | sample 812S3MmetaG_FD_121299 | JGI IMG/M metagenome (GOLD analysis project Ga0182030, IMG submission 121299) | Permafrost microbial communities from Stordalen Mire, Sweden - 812S3M metaG (Illumina Assembly) | ecosystem: Environmental > Terrestrial > Soil > Wetlands > Permafrost | place: Sweden...
GAGCAGTAACCCAATCAAACTCTTCGACAAGTTGGAGATGGGTGTTCCTTCTGAAGTAAGTAATACCAAATGTACTGCGTGGACTTGAATCATGGAATATATTCTAAAATGTCACCATATAGTGTCCCTAGTGGATTTTTGGCTCTGGTCGTGCTGATGATTTGTATACCGAACAACTTTCCTGATCATAGCCACGAATCTATGGAACGAAAAACGGGGCTAAAGCTTCTCTCCACGAAATCCCTAGAAAGAGTAGACTTCCTTGGCGCAACTCTACTACTTGGGACCATAATTTTGCTTGTCACCGGGTTTGAAGAGGCAGGGACCAATCGCCCCTGGAGATCCTCAGTGGTAATTTCGCTCTTGACTATCTCTGGTCTTCTCGGGATAGCATTTTTCCTTTGGGAGAGAAAGGAAACCAAAGCCGACGGCATCCGGGAACCAATTTTTCCTTGGAATCTTGTGCTGAGTCGAATTTGGATGGGAACTGTGCTGTACGTCCCCAACGTCATATGATATTACGTGTTACAAAATGCTTATACTATTAGAACTGGATTTTTCCTCGGGGCACCGTTTACGGTAGCCATTTTTCAGATACCACAAAGATACCAAATCGTCAACGGACTGTCACCACTTAGTGCAGGAGTTCGAACGATGCCGTTCTCGTTTATGATGCCAATCGGATCGATGATATCTTCCATGATTGCTGGAAAGTATAAGGTTCCTCTGATCTACATGGTGATAATTGCTTCGGCTCTTCAAGTAATTGGATTTAGTCTGCTCTCTTTTGCGCCAGTGACGCATTTATCGCCTGTTCAATATGGATACCAGATCATTGCCGGGTTTGGGACCGGAACCAATATCAGTACCCTCATTTTGATAACGCCATTTTCGGTTAGCAAAAAGGACCAAGGCAAGCCTCACTGCTTCATCATAAGTAAATTGTTCATCAACTAACCCTTTGTCGTCCTATCTAGCTGTTGCTATGGGATCTCTGAATTGTTTTCGTTCCCTGGGCGGGGCAGTAGGTCTTGCCATAACCGCCAGCGTTTTGAATAGCTACGTCAGTTCAAGACTTTCGGAAGTTCTACTCCCCGATCAAATCGCAGCTCTCTTGCAATCAAGCTCGATTCTCAAAGGGTTTACACCAGCAGTGCAAGAATCTGTTAAGGTCGTCTTTGCGAAAGGCTATAATCTGCAGATGAAAATACTGGCTGGCATTGCCGCTGGTCAGCTACCAGCAGCTTTATTTATGTGGCAGAAGAAAAATATCACCGTGTAGTTAATTTCATGTTGGTGATTTGCGGATAATAGGGGTAATTGGGCTACTACACCTGATTTTCCTACAATACATATGTCCATATTTCCAGTTGCGAAGTTTAAGATTAAATAGACGAATTCAACTATCAAAATGCATCGATCGCGCTCCACGAGGTAATTTCTTCCTCTCATCAATTCGAATTTCGCATATGCAAGATTTATGGTCAAGTGGCTTGAAATTCTGGAGTAAACCCCCAGAAATCAACACTGCAACAATAATGTATGAAGAAGTTAGGTTGTATGGGGAAAAAAAACTAGCGTTGCATAAAACCAGTAACATGTTTAACCACCCTAATCTCAGCGTCCACAGGATCTTTAAAATCAATTATATTTTCTGCTTTGAGGGTAGCTTGAAACTCTGCATACTCGGGCGCAGCGAAATGCCTGTCGAAAGCTGCCTGGGATTTATACCTGTATCGTACAAATAAATCAGCTTCACAGTAGTGCCCTTCTAGTATTCTATATATAAGGGTCTCTCCTATAGGGATGGGTCAACAATAAGATAGATGCTCACGTCTCGATCAGAACCAGCGTGTTGGTATGTTCTCTGGTCTGGGGATTGACTTCACGACTCACGCTGAATCGAGAGACATCCCTTTCCTCAGACTGGATACGGTTCGCGACTGTGGAGAGAAGCTCAACTAACTTTTGAAAAACATGCTTTAGTGAGATGCCACAGGTGATATTGTCAGTGACTTACTCGATCCATTTTGCCTGGTTTAGGACGCAAGACTCCCACGATATTGATTTCGATATTCGTCATTTTTTTTGGATATAGATTCACGTCAAGTCAGGAAGGAATAATTTTGGGGTTTGTTACGAAAAATAGCGACAGGCGCAGTCTTTATAAAATAACTCATATCAATGTAGGCTATTCGGGTCTTGGTGAAGTGATTAGGAATGGATTACTACTATACCTAGGACGAACTTCCCGTGTAATCGGACTTTATGCACGATATCCAGGAACCTCAATTCAACCTTTTCATCAAATGTGGTAAATCCTGTACTTAGTAAGCCATCTTGAACTGACTACAACTGCAGCCACATCATCGGTGATAATGCGCTCTATGATGGCAACGATTTGATTGGCTGGTTGGTGGACATGCGCGATGTGAGCTAACTTCATTTCATTTTTTGGCAACCAAAGCATCTGATAGCTGCATAATGCTAATCTGAAAAGTAATGCTGTTTCTCTGCATGATCATCTGAAATGCAAGCCAGATTTCCCCCTGGTGATTAGGGAACCAATATCGGCGATAATGCAATAATCGGGGACTTGCTACATAACAAGCTCTCTACCTGGAGTCCAAGACGTATTTATATGCCCACTATATGCCAACTGAATTGAATAGAACAGCTCTAATTTCACTAAAATACTGAGTCAATATGGCACCAAAAGTAGCTATCGTCTTTGTATGCCCAAATCAGATCCTCATTAGCTTCACCATCGCCACCAAACGAAACCCACTAACAAGTACGATGTAGTATTCCATGTACGGTCATGTCAAATCCATTGCAGAGACTGAAAAAGCAGGCTTGAAAAAAGCAGGTATCGACGCTGATATCTTCCAGTAAGTTTGCCGACTCATATCAGACATCGGCCCCTAATACTTTGCAGAATTAGCGAGACACTGTCAGAAGAGGTCCTCTCGAAGCTCCATGCTGGTCCTAAATCCTCCTACACAATCATTGACGCCACCTCCCTTGAAAATTACGACGCGTTCCTCTTTGGAATCCCGACCCGCTTTGGAAATTTCCCTGCCCAGTGGAAGACTTTCTGGGACACGACTGGCAAGCAATGGTCTACGGGCGGTTTCTGGGGTAAGTATGTTGGTTTGTTTATTGGCACTGCTACGCAGGGCGGGGGACAGGAGAGTACCGCGTTAGCGGCCATGTCGACCCTAGCAGCTCATGGGATGATTTTTGTTTCACTGGGGTACAAGACGACTTTGAATATTCAGTCGAATCTGGATGAAGCTAGGGGAGGTAGTCCTTGGGGAGCTGGGACTTACACTGTGGGTACAATTCTGCACTGGATAACTTTTAATCTTACTGACAGGCTACAAATTCAGGGTCTTGATGGGTCTCGAATGCCGTCTGCGCTTGAGCTTGAGCTCGCCACTATACAAGGAGAATCTTTTGGTCAGGCTATCAACAAGGTCACTTTTGATTAAAGAGGAATCAAGCTGCACACTGAGGTCTATTTCGAGGAAAGTGATAGAACGTAACAGATAAAGCAACTTTTAATTCATGATACAACAGCATCGTTCTCAAAACTTGCTTCTCGGGTCCTGTATATCTATATCTTTATAGATACAAACACAGTTTAACGCAAAGAGGCCGCGCTTTTCCAATTTTAAAATATGGCATAGACAAAAATCTTTCATTTTCTTCCTGAAATATCGAAAAATCAAAAATTTAATAGCCCGGGTAGTACTTTAGGTGCAAATAGTCGAAAGCCTGGATTTCTCTGGTACCGAGCGGAAGCTACTACTACCAAACAGGGAATTTCAACCCCTCATCCTTCTTATTTCCTATGTTGACATCACAAACCGGTTAGACTAGGCTAGTGTTATCTTCATCATCGTAAAGTATCTCCACTTTACCTGTCACGGACAACGCCGCTGTCACTAAGCCTGTTTCGCACTTGATGCAGTCTATTATATACGTCAACTATTATAGTCCTCAAATTTGGGTTTTAGCCCTATTTCTGGCTACTTTTCCCTCTTTCTGTGGTTTGCTGCTCAGAACGACAAATAACCCATGCATAAGGAAATCAGCAAAATGTTCCTACCAGTTGTACTCAGCTTACTCCTGTTTTCTCGATGTCTGAGATCCCAAGAGACTGATAAAAATGGCATCTCCTTATATGAAAAGATGGAGGAAATTGAAAGACAACTTTTACGACCCAGCGGCCTCGAGACTTGGGTGAGCCCATGCAGTTCTTTCCCAAAGGGTGATCAGGGAGATCAAACGTCTGCAGAATGGGTGAGGATTGTTTTCCATGATATAGTTACTGCGAACATCAGCGCGGGCACAAAGTCAGTGATATTTCTAGGATCTTAATTGAGGTTTATTAACAGAGAGATAGTGGTCTTGATGCGTCGATTGGCTTTGAATCGAATCGCCTAGAAAACTTTGGGACGGGTTTTGTGAATAATACACTTTCAATTGTAAGACAAATCCTCATTATACTGCAAGACCAAACTAGTTTCAATCCTTTTTACTGATAAGCACAGTTGAGTGAAGTATGATCCATCCAAACCCTGCTTCCGCTGTTCCTCACGAAATCTAGATCTTCAGTGTCTATACTTCTATGTCAGACGCAATCGCGCTAGTGAGTCGATCTTACGTTTCTTTTAATTGCGTTCAATTAACAGCAAGCAGGGAACGGCACTTTCTCTAATCTCCTGTGACGCCAATCCCCGATTGCTGAAGCTCCGAGTTGGTCGAGAAGATGCCCTTGGCCCTGGGCCATTTGGGGTTCCTGGCCCAGCAACTGGAATAAATACCACCCTTGAGACTTTCAAAAAGGCTGGTTTCAACCAGAAGGAGACAATCTGGGCCGTGTGAGCAAATACTATAATCGAGCACGTGATTAGAAAAGCTGATTGGGTACTTTAGGGCATGTGGGCATTCGTTAGGAGGTGTTCACCATGCCAGCGCTCCGGTCCTTGGTGTGTTTCCGCGTTCTAATTCCCAGTGTATAGCTAATTAAAAAAAAAAATAGTCAATCATTCTTTGATCTCTCCATCCCAGTCAGTGATTTGATATATTATGGGAACGCCGCATTACTGATGAGTATTATAGTCCACCCGACCTCGACTCCTTCGATAGTACACCTAATTCGTTCGATAATAAAGGCCTGAAGGAATATCTTACCGGCAAAGGCAAAGCGGGCGGTCCCTTGGTCGTTGGACCCAACCCGGCAATGCGCTCTGATCTACGCTTGTTCTCTTCTGACAACAATGCCACTATCAAAGATATGTCGTCACCAAAAGCCTTCCGAGAAATTTGCTACTTGACGTTTGAGAAGATGCTCAATACTGTTCCATCCAAGGTGAAGCTCTCGGATGTCATTGTCCCAAGGACTTGGACTCTGCAAGAGATTCATCTGGACCTTTCTAAAAACGGTGTGTTAACCGTTCAAGGAAATATCACGTCAGTATTCAAGGATAAAACACCACCAATTACAGCTTCCTACACTTACGATACAAATGGGATATCCGGCAAAGTCAGGCCTAGAAAAAGTATGGTGGGATGTAAGTATGGTTCGACATACCGTATAGAAATAACACTGACATTAAATATAGTTACCTACTTCAAACCCGGAATTGGAAATGTGACTACTTATGCTTTCAACGACCACTTCAGCAGAATCGAAATCTCAGCTCTAGCAGGGATTAACATTCATGGCTTACCACCATACACAACGGCTATTAATCGAGATTTGTTCATCCTGGATTCTCGATCCTTCAAGAAGATTAATAATTTGACAAACGGTGGACAACAGATTCTCGTTCGCGCTGCTGTAAGTGTGAACTCTTTTCTCACTCACTACATCCCTCGTGCCCTCCCCATCAGCTCTTTGTAAATTTTGTATGATTTGGTACCATTCAAAATGCTAATAAGTTCCGACATACATAGCGCGCGAGACGCCTTGGATATCCAAACATAACACTAGAAGCTACTCTTTATCACCCAACGCCACAAGAAGGAACAGTATCGCCTAAGCTAACCCGGACACAATCCGTCATGGAGTCGGTCTCATGGTGGGGAGACTATCAAATTTATGAAGGGCTCATAGATGTGGGAGCAGGGAGTCTGGCAAAGGGAATTTCGCATGTTGATGTGAGAATGGGAAGAAATGTGACTAGTAAGAAGGTTGCGACCACGATGTTTGAAGACTGTAAGGAGGATATAAGGACATGTTGAGATTAAAATTTGGGCGGAGAAGAAGGTAGAAAATAGGTAGATAAGCTGAGGTGCTTCGAATAGACTCAAACACTGGTTCAAGTTTTCAGTTCAACCAGGCTTTGTTTTGAAGCTCCAGATCTTGGTCATAATCTCACGAGTATGTTAGGCGCCCTTTTCTCTGTTTACTTTGTGCATAGTTCTCCTCATTCATAAGGGAAAAGGAAAGACTCATTTAAAACTGCTTTCTGCGCACGTCTAAACCCGTATCTTCCACCAACGGCATCAAAACCCACCTCCCATGCCCTTAGAAAATGCCTCCCAGTATTAACGAACGGTGGCCTCTTAGTCGGATCCGCCAAAGTTGTAATAACCATATCCGGTGTTTGATCTCTAATCTCATACAATGTAGAATTAACCACATGATAGTCATCATCAACCTCATCCGCCCCATTCCCGAACCTGATCTGCACGTGAGACCCATCATCGAGTACCTGAACATTAGCTCCTGTGCTTGGACTCGTGGCTGTGTGTCGATGCACAGGCGTGATTGCGCCATCTGGCTGGTACATCGGCAACGTGAGGTAAGAATGCGGGATCCCTGTATCGATCAATGCAGTACCATTGACACATGGAATACCATCAACAGCGATACAAGCCGGGACAGGAGCCCAGTCTAAAGGATACTCGTTGTGATCTCTAATGCCATGCTTAAGATTCGTGAAGACCATTTCAGCTGTATTGCGCTCAGTAAGACCAATGATGATCCCATCTTTCGTAATGATATAACCATTTCTGAAAGTCTCACTACTGGTGATATCGGCGCCATCAATAGTCTTCAAATTCAAGAACGGATTCTTATCCGGATCTCCCTGTGGCTGCCCATCCACCTGTCGTCCAAACCCTACACCAAACAACGAGATCCCAGTCGGCAAATGCGTGACTTCAGCAGGTACTCCCGAAGCTGGAATTGGACAGCTATTCGTCCCCGTCGTTCGATCGTAATTTGAGCACGTCGTCCTATTTTCCACAGCAAGAATCGGGAGGTTCGCTTTCGCCTCTACGCCAGAGCTCGTGTTGTAGTAGATATCATGAGGGATCCAGCGACCTGAGTAGAGCCTTTTGCTGCTGGATAGATATTCCCATCCGACGGGGTAAGCTGTGAGATTTTCGGGAGGCCAGTGAGGGAGGCGCTCCGTGGAGATTATATAGCCGCAGGTTCCCGTGTCAATTGTCGGAGTGAGAGATTTCGCAGTAGGGCCGCCACCAATCGTAATATCAATTTTGACGGTGTCGGTGAAGGGGAGGATGGAATTATTGCGGTTGGGGTGGAAGGGGATTAAAATTTCGGTTGTGAAGGGGCTGTAGATGGATACGGCTGGGTAGATTGGGCAGACTGGAGGGTTTTCAGGCTGAAGCAGGAGGGTCGACATTTGGCTGAAAAGCAGTCGATGATGAGTGTCGAGTGCGGCTTTCTCGATTGCAGATTAAATCCAGCAGCGGAGTTAAATAAGGAAGGCGGAACTGTAGATCTGCTGTGTAGCCGAAAACCTAAAGGGTTCACCAAGAAAGTCAATAATAGCACAGTCGAAATAGTCAAGCAGCCCGTGATCTATGCATTCTTTTTTCATATCGCTTTCATCTGGGTCACCATTGATCCTCCCTTTTTCTGCCGATAGGCTTCAGGAATCAGTTTTGATTCTTCCTGACTCGCAATATTTTGGGGAAATATATTAACAAGTTTGCTGCACTTTTTTCAAATTGTGATTGTATTTGAGGTTGTCCTTGAAGAATTATCGTTAATAGAAGGAAAGGATGTTGGATTAAAAATTTTCTGTCATAGCTTCATGAAAGGGGGCGGGGTAATGCACGTGACCATTACCGGAACTCCCCTCGAGAAAAAAAAATACAGACATCGACTTGCCAAAACTCCCCTGTAAGTTCCTAGTCAATTGGAAAGAAATCTGTTAAGTTTTCAATGATATAATGGCTTAATTCACATTATGATAATATAGCAACGCTTCCATATATCCCGACAGCTTCATTCCCGTTCGTGAAAATATTGTCCATAATGGAGCGATAGCATGGAAATTAGGGTCAATTGAAAGAGGCGCTCCATGAAGAATACAGATGAGGAAGACATCTTTACAGGGATGGTGGTTGATTTTGAACCTGACTGCATAACATAAGCTCTCTCAACGTTGAGACTCGACAGCTAGTTGGTAACCACCTTCGTCCCTGCACCTGGTGGTATGAGTCTCTCTTTCTTCTTATCTAAAAAATCTTAAAGGTCAATCATAAGCCGATTTCTAGATAATTCGATCTCTGTATCAAAAGGCCGGGAAATCTGGAGCCATTAGCCGCGAGGAAGTCGACAAGGAGAGATACCTATGTATTTCTTGCCTGAAAATTAAATAGTCCCTTCATCTCCTCCTTTCACATTCTCAATGGCAGAAGAAATTCCATGGAAGAGAATAATATCAGTTATTTCTTGGTGGTCGAGATATTTTTTGAGCTGGGCTTGGATATCTTCAAAAGTCGTTTTATGTTTGTCCTTCAACAGAGTTTTTATGGGCTGTCTCGTCCAGTTTTCAATATGCTTCTCTCGATGAGTTCTCAATGTACTCTTTGCCAATTTTTTGTGGGGAATAAAGATGGGATTTCCATGCTAGACGGAGAACGCGGCTGGGTTAGCAATTGGTAGAAGATCCAAGGCAAGTCCAAGCTAAAACCTGAGCCATGCACCATGTATTAGAGCCGCTGCGATAATAAAGTGTGCCCAGAGTCATCTGAGAACGTATATGTATAGATGAATCCAAAGCATGAGAATTAATTAAGTTCTTCCGTACAACTATGCGTCGATCTAAATAGCCCTTTGAAGGCAGCTCAAAGTATCCAACGGAAACTGTGAAAAGCGTGATATAAGGACTGGCTGAGTTGATAATAACACCTAGGTAAGGCCGATGTCAAAGAGACGTTTTAAAGGCGAATTGAATCCGCTTGATGACGAATAGCAACTGGCAACTTGACTTTGAGAAGCAAACCCAAGCGGAAAGAAACGGAAAGAGGGATTGACTAGATGAAAATTTCCAAGCCTCTCTCCAGGCCAGTAACTGAGACTATCCTAGAAGTTGTCATTGGAACACATTTCAAATCCAAAGATTGTGCACTAACAACACGAGGCGAGCGCTCCACTAGTTGAAGCCACAAATACGACAAGCTTTTTTCTATGGCCCCGAAGGTTTGTTCGAGTACAAGCACTAGATCAAAACAAAGGTGGTACAGACAAATCCGCGTGGAACCACCATCGAACATAGTGGTGCCGCACACAAGTAAATATAGATTCCTTAGCGCTACTTTCATCTCCTCAGCCAATTCTATAGTTATAAAGCTCTCATCAGAACTATTGGCGTCTAGTAGTGACATATTGAAGGAAATTTAGAACGAATATATCGCGATTGAAATTCACTTGGTTCATCAACCATTGTATTTCTGCAGCTCTGCTAGTATACTAAAATGTTCTCCACTGTTGCTCCAGATATATTTGGGCCAGACATGTCCCCAGCCAACTTTCAGGCTTTTGGAAGAGGCTTTGCTTGAACCAATGGCTGCTCATCTGGTCTCCTAGCGATTACGTACTGCTGCTCCTCCGGAGAGCACTTCTCGTTATGAGGCTGAAATGTATCAATCCTCTCCCAAACTATCTCCAGGCCCATTGAGCTGAGGAACTTCCGCTGCCCATCTGCGCTTAGTGCTAAGCCCGGTAGAGGTTCTCCCATGAACGGGGTTGGGTAATCTTCAACGTAAGTCTTCGTCTCATCATAATTGGAATCATCCTTTACATATAGATCGCTTGGCATCTGACCCAGAGCCAAAATCCCACCCGGCCGAAGCGCGTTGGCGTATTTATAGACAACCGAGTGAAAATCAGTGTACGAAAGTTGAAGATGGGAAAATATTATAAAGACAGCGGCAAATTTTCCTTCGAACTCATAGGTGAGCATATCGGATACAGTAAAGTGACCATTGACTCGGGATTGGGCGAGCTGGATCATCTTGGGGGAGATGTCGCATCCGATGACTTCAAGGCCTGCTTTGGCTAGCATGTCCGAGACTGGTACGCCGGTTCCGCAACCAATGTCGAGAACTCTTGAGCCCGAAGGAAGCATAGAGATAGCTTGCAAAACGCAGGCTTTCTTGAATGGATTGTCTTCATAAGCCTTTTCGTACTCGATGTTCAGGTCATCGAATGTTTTCAAGCCCGCTAGAGAGCCGTGTGTCGACATGGCGGGGTTGACACTTTAGATTGATTAGATTGGAAACTAGCTTTCAGGCCCTATAGGTGGAAAGTGAGGAATGCTGGGGCTACCAAATGATGAAAATGTAGGTTTAATCATGAAATGGAGACTATACAGAAAAGAGTATATGCCGATGCGCTTGCCGGCTGGTGCAGCGAAGGAAGCGGCAGCAGATAATCGTGCAGCGCCTGTAATACGCTAGAATGCCCTGTAACCTCTCCGGAGTGTGTGACACCGAAGAGCGCTGAGTGGGCTCGCTAAACTTTAGTGTGGGTGGTACAGCAGCGATAGTGTGCCAGAGGCTGTTTCGTACCTATCTTATAGGCTCTCTGCGAATAGTTTGAATTTATATGAAGGGCCTATACACACCATCTTGGCTACATTATAATCCTATAGGATGCGTAGATGTTGGGTGACAAACCAGCACCCCCATCTTGGTTGATTACGCCGAGCCCTTCAGTAGCAGTCTCTGTCCTTCCATCCTAGAATTATTGCTAGCATCATGGATCTTTCCAACAAGGAGCTAGAAGTCATCGAAAAGTCTATAGAAGATATCCAAGTCGTGGATATAGACAATGGCGAAATATCTTCTAAGTACAGGGGCACCGCAGCCGATAAGAGAGATATGATTATGTTAGGGAAGAAACAGGTCCTACGCGTATGTTCCTTAAAGAAACGCATTTTATCCTCTTTTCTGTGCTTGGTTTGACCTGGTGCAGCGCAACTTCAAATTCATCACGACAGTAGGATTCGCTAGCCTTGTCGGGGCATGCTAGGAGTTTTTACTTCCGTAAGCATTCCAGTCTCTCTTTGAAGGATAAATAAGCAATCAAGAACTTTAGCTTACTCTATCTTGGACTCTTCACCTTCGTCCTGACAGATGGTGGAACTGCTGACCTATTCTGGGGCTTTATTGTTACCGCTACCGGAATGTCTCTGGTCTACGCAAGCCTTGCGGAGATGGCCTCTATGTGAGTAAAACTTTCTTGCTCCTTTTGTAACTTTTAATTCTCTGTAACTGTTACTGATAATTCTATCTAGGTGTCCTACTGCTGGTGGGCAATACCATTGGGTTTCGGAATTCGCGCCTCCTAAGATCCAGAAATTGCTAAGTTACATTGTTGGTTAGCCATTCCTTTTCTTAGTCTCCTCACTCTAATCTTACTAGGATGGTTATGTGCTATAGGATGACAGGTCTACTATGCAGGTGCATGTTTCATGGTCGGCACCATTATCCAAGGATTGATAGCTCTGAACGTAACCGACTACGTTTGGAAAAACTGGCACGGGACGCTCCTCACCATTGTCGTCGTTGTTTTCTCTATTATTTTCAATACGTTATTGGCTACTCGGCTACCGTAGCTCGAGGGTATCGTTCTCATTCTTCATTTGGCTGGCATTTTTGGCATCATTATATCGTTGTGGGTGATGGGTCCGCGTGCAGATACGCATGTCCTGCTCGATTTTAGCAACAACGGTGGCTGGTCAAGCACGGGCTTATCAGCAATGATTGGCTTGACATCTTCTCTGAGCGTGCTCATTGGTTACGATTGTTCTGCTCACATAGGTGAGTTAAAATTCTTCCCACAACAGATGACCTGACTTAGAACTGTAAATTTTAGCTGAGGAGATTCAAGATGCTTCTCTCACACTTCCCAAATCAATTGTGTGGTCTGTAATCCCAAACTTCGCCCTCGGATTTCTCATGGCTATCACCTTGATCTTCACACTAGGTGACATCGATAATGTCCTGGCTACACCGACCTTCCAGCCGTTTATTCAAGTTTTCTATAATGCTACTCAAAGCTATGCTGCAATAAACGCAATGACCACCATCGTCATTATACTGCTGGTATCTTGCTGCATAAGCGAAGTAGCCACGACATCTAGGCAAATCTGGTCTTTTGCTCGAGATCGAGGTCTACCAGCTTCAAATTGGTTGTCACGAGTAAGATAAACTTGTCACTACAACTGACAGCGACTGACTTCTCAGGTCACCCCTGGTTAGGATATCCCACTTCGCGCACTCTCCGTCTCTCTCGTGGTGGGAACTTTACTTGGATGCATCAACCTTGGCTCATCGACCGCCCTGAACGCTATCAACTCTCTCGGCAGTGTCTCTATTATCACGTCATACTTCATTACCATCAGCTGTCTTGTCTGGAGGCGAGCGACAGAACACACTCTACCACCATAAAGATGGTCACTAGGGAGGCTCGGAATGGCCATTAACATTGCGGCTCTTATCTTCTTAGCCCCTGTGTGGTTCTTTTCTTTTTGGCCGCTCGCTACGCCAGTTACTGCTGAGAATATGAATTGGTCTTCTGCTATGTTTGGTGGGACAATCGTCTTTGCTCTGGCCTACTATTATGGATGGGCAAGGTATCGGTACGTAAGACCTGTGGTCCAGGTAAAACGGGACTAGTGAATTCCAGCCCAGGGAATCAGAAAATGAAACTTTTGGCAGAATCGGCAAATGACCACATTTTCAAGAAATACTTTGTGTTTCAATATGGACGATATAAGTCCCATCAGATCACGAGCAATCGATCCTCCCGCAGCTCACTCCATCTCAATATCCCTATCCCCATCCTCCTTCCCCTCTATATCCCACTCATACTCCAGCTCCTCAGCCTCCTCACTCTCCTCACCTATCAATTCCTCAACATCATCCGACTCATCGCCCCAGCTCTCCTCCTCTAACTCCTTTGTATAATCTCGCCTGATCTTCTTGATATCGACTCCCAACGCTTTCAACTCTCTCAATAGTTGCACTTTCTCCTTAGTTGTGGATTTGTCATCTGGAATGCCGTTGGTAAGGTCGATGTTTGCGGATTTGGGTTGGGGTTCTTGGAAAGACGGGACGCTGGAAAAATCCTACGGTGGTGGTGTTAGCGGCAAATTGGGAGGGAAGTAGTGCATATGGAAGGATGACGGGGAGCTTTTGAGTACTCTAGGCTCTGCGAAAAGTGTTCAAATATTCGATTCACGAAACTCGGCATTTCTCTATCGCCTCGGAGGTAAGGCAACGAGTTATCTAGGACCTATCTATTAAACTCAGAGATCCTCATTTGATCCCCCGTATGTTCTATCCCCATTATGGTAGTCGCCAAGCATTAGAGACATCTATAGCTCGAGGGTGCTATTTCTGTGTAATGAATTTTGACTGCTTGTTTGTACAGCCTTTAAATAAGGGTTGTTACCGATCTATTCTAGGCTTAGGGAATTACATTGTTCTAACCGGGAGTTGGCTTGAAAAACGGTATAGGAACGATAGAGAGGGGATAGGAAAGAGGGAGAGGGCAAGTGTATTGGTATGCATATATCACTAGATTTCATTATATAACGGTTTCCTTATTTACATATTTACTATGCCTCTTGTCTAACAAAGTCTACCCATCTTCGAAATCCACACGAACACGCACCCCCTCCTGTGGAAAGTCACCATTCAGCGTAATCAAAATATCGCTCCTCTTAGGCGTGATGAAATCGATCTCAATCATGCCTGCGCCATCAGCCACTAGCAAGTAGCTTCCACACTGTGCGTGCGTTATGGTCAAGTACGCCACTGCCTGCAGCGGCATCCCTCTTGATGATTCAGCTGGCACGAGTGTGCCATTCAACGCCTCCCAAACAACTTTCAGGGATGAGTGAGGGGAGGGTAGGTTTCGAGGGCAGATCGCCCACGCAGCTAGCTTTCGCTTTCCTAACGGCGAGCCGTTCTTCCATGGAATCATCGACGTCACAGGGATATCTACTACGACAAGCACGAACCCGTCCAGCTGGGATCGCGGCAACCCCTCCAGCGCCTGCAAGATGTTGATTAGAATGTTATTGTAAATAATCCCGGCGCGGTCGTCTAGGTCTCCTTGGATAATACGGCCCATTTGTTGGGCTACGGCTACTTGGTCACTCAGCTCGATAACCACAGTAGATGGTACCTTCACCACTGGGCGTAGGGCTATAGGAGATCCGTCCAAAGGCGCCAGTTCACCAGACTGCTTTAGCGCGTGTAGAAGATGGAAGACAGTGTCCGTCTGGCCGGAATAGATAGGAGCTTTGGGGAGGAAAGCGTTATTTGAGGAGTTACACAGCTGGTGAGCCATAGCATAGTCTCCAAATTGGAGATCGACCTCCAAACGAGCGCCTGTATTGACGTGGAAGTTGAAGATCCGGAGTCCTTCGCGCCTCAGCGCCGTCAGCACCTTCTGCAAGGCCACGGCGCGGCTGTCCTGCTTATCGTACGCGTACTTGATATTGCACATCGACGCCCAGCAGCAGATCAAGTCGGCCTCGAAGCGCGCCTGGCGCTCGTTGCTCCCGAACGCGTCCAGCATCAGGCTCAGCCGGCTGCGGAACCCGGGCGCTTGGTGCCGTCCGCGGATGCCCAGGAGCTGGTTGATCTGCCCGTGCGGGAAGAGTGTCTGCATGAGATGCTCCTCCGGGGCGATCTCCTCGTTCGAGAGGAACAGGTCCTCCCGTGGGAACAGTCGCTTCACCACCCTCAGGTATTCCGGCACGTAGCCACGGGGGAAGCCGATGTTGACGCTGCTATACTGGTGGGCGTCGAGCTTGTACCGGGCGAGGAAGAAGGCAGTAGCTAGGATCTTCTTTTTCACGCCTGTTAACTTGGACTTGCTAGTTGAGAGGCTCTCGCACCAGATCTCGAGATCACTGGCCAAAGCCCATTCCTGAAATGTCCATGCCCGTTGCCAGTACACCCACCGCTTCTGACCGCGCGACATGGCAGAGATTTTCGCGAAGAAACTTTGACAGACTACTCCCATAGCCTCGTATTCGCGGCCCTTGTCACCTTGCGTGAAGAGCCACGGGCTACTCTGAATGCGCTCTGTATTTTGAATGAGATTTTCAAGGAGCTGGAAAGCCTCCTTGTCCGAAGCTGGTAGGACGACAGACACCCATTCCGCCTTGCTATATATGTCTCCCATCACTGCCACCTGGGTGGCAATGTCCTGGTGGTCCTGCTGGTTGATGGACATAGCGTCTAGCCACGCGGTGCTGTCCCCTCCCACAAGATCCATAAGTTGATCGAACTTAGTTAGGCTCTCAATTGGAATCTTGCTGACGGCTAGACAGCCTCCACATCGTACAGAAATTTGAGTCACATTTCCCCACACGTAGGATATGGCTTTGTACTTGCCCCCGCCTGGAACTCCGCAGATGATTTTGATATCTCCATCGGGATGCTCGTACGTGAACTCGTTAGAGCATGCGCGGCATGTCTTGACGTTGATGAGCCTAGGAGAGGTGGTGACAGGCGCTGAAGAATGCGAGTTTGTAGTATGTTCGACTGAAGCATCCGATATATGCCTGGAGACTTGAGAAGCAAGTGGATCGTGACTCGATGTGCCTCGAACATCCTCCGGGGCCACGTCTAAGGGAATCTCCGAAGCATCGAGAATAACCGGGTCCTTCTCAAACTCCTCATTCCTGACCGTCTCAAGTGCGAATTCAACACTAAATTCCACGATCTTGCTCGCGCTTCCTAGAGTTGACTTCGCGCTGTCGAAGATCCTAACGAGGAAACGCATCAAGCTCTCTAGAGCTTTGACAAGCGTCGCGACAGAGCCTTGGCGCTGCTTCAGCCCCTCTTCAAAAAGGACATGCATCCCGAGAGGAACCACCGCAATCTCCTCTCCGTCGCCATCTGTATTCAGGCCCTTTACAAGGCCTGCTCGCTGTTCGGTCGCGCAAACCATTCCGCGCGGGATCGCGAGACTGCTTGGCCCATTATCACCAGACGCAGGAGTGAACGCTCCTCTGGATCGTTGAGAGAGAGGTTGCGGAATCCCTTCATCTCGAGCGCTTCTCCCCCCTGTGCTAGCATATTGCCATATGCCTGGCGAATCGTGAGGTTATTCTGGCCCGCGATTAGGTCTTTGATTTGTTTTTGACTGGTAAGTAGTTGGCTGAATACTAAGCCTGCTTTGGGCGATTCATGCTGCTCCTGAATAACAGAAAGGATGAAGTAGGTATCAAAAGCTTTCGAGACTACTTTGCTATCATTGGCAAATTTAAATGCTGCTAGATTTCCTGGGACTAGTTCTCCTGCTGCGAACTGGCATAGGTTGCAGCTTGATGCTAGTCGGAGACACTCTAATATTTCTCCTCTTTGGTCTTCTCGAAGACGGTGCACGCTGGATATGGAGCCCTTCCCTGCTGCTCTGTAGGCTATTGCTTCAGATGATAGGTGTTTACCCTTGGAATTTGGGCTCGATGAAGACTCCAGAAGCACGCCATACTTCCTGAGAGAGATGCTGACAATCAAAACCAGAAGAACCAAGACGTCCGAGGGGGCTTTCAAAGCAGTCTTACAGTGCGTTTGCAAAGACAGATATTCCTCATCTCGAAGATTCGTGCAGTATTTTTAGAACTTGTCGCTGCTGCCATCAAGCAACCATTTGACAGCTAGCATTTGCGACATGGTACGATCAATCCTCGCATTCTTCTCGCCAAAGAGGACCTGTGCACATGTCTGCTCATTGAAGCGGATGCCAGACACATCACCGTCTGAGTTTGCAGAGGCATCTGATTTTCTAAGAAGATCCAGCTCTGAAGAGAACTCATTTTTAAACAGGATAATGGCGTCGATGTCTCTAAGATCTGTAGATCCGCCGTAGTTGCTGAAGATCCCTTCTGCTAAACCCGTCGTTCGACTCTGTTGATGGCTTGGAGGTTGTTGATAACTGTCAGTCCTGCTCCTAGCTATCCTAGGACCGTAGTTTCTCCGATCATGGTCTCTGCGATCCCGTTCTTCGCGGTCATAGTCTCTGCTACCATAGCCTGTACCATAGCCTCCCATCCCAGAAGCCATGGTAGGGTAGGACAGCCTTGTTTGATCAACGTTTTAAGGCGCTTTGTATGTTGAGGCTGAAACTGCGTCGCTAATGCTCAGTTTATGATTACCTGGGTAGCTAGGTAGGGAAATGTGATGTACAATAAGAAATCCAACATCTATGAGCGAAGTTGGGGAGGCTGGGAAATCCTCTGGCCAAAGCTAAAGCTAAATCTCCTCAAAATCGAGCCTTAGCGCAGTGGCTGCGATGTTTCTCGTGCGCTGATTGGTTGATATTCAGCTGCTTCAAGCCACGAGATATCTGGCCGCGCCCGTCCATCATCATGAGGGAAAAGCCAGCCAAGAGCACGAGTTGAGTTAACAAACTCCATTGACGAAGCTTTCTTACAGAGTTGCAATTTTCACGATATCAAAAACATTCTTATGCAAGGTTTGTTGTTCTCCAGTCCTGGAGAATAGCGCGCTCTACACGGTTTCCGCTTTTTGGTCAATCCCCTGAAAAGCTTCGCTTAAGTCTGTGGTTAGAAAGGGGGGCTGGTCAGGTGATATAGCCGAAGCCCCTTAGTCGATAGGTCTATAGTTGAATAAGCTATAGTAGAATATAATATATTGAAGAACTTGATAGCTATCTAGAGAGGGACATAGAC
>Ga0182030_10011343_pt1 | contig 17996 bp, 12 predicted proteins | sample 812S3MmetaG_FD_121299 | JGI IMG/M metagenome (GOLD analysis project Ga0182030, IMG submission 121299) | Permafrost microbial communities from Stordalen Mire, Sweden - 812S3M metaG (Illumina Assembly) | ecosystem: Environmental > Terrestrial > Soil > Wetlands > Permafrost | place: Sweden...
ATAGCGGGGCTTGCGGGAATTGAATGAAGGCAATCTGCGCGTGGTTTGACCTCGCTTATCCGGTTCCGCCAGCTTGGAAAACAACGCCCAGGCCGCGCGGACGCTCCCAACCGCAGATAGCGGCCGCTCGAAACGACGTCTGGCCGTCGGCTTCGCGCCACAACCGGAAGTACAGTGGATAGACAAGCAAACCGCGTTTTCGGCAAAAAGCAGCCATACGATTTAGGCTCATTGGGTCTGACGGATTAATCCAGCCTTCATTTCAGCCGACATGCCGTTTCGGGTTCATCGACGCCGAGCGTATCGAGCGGCGTGCGCTGATGCAAAAAGCCCGGCTGCGGGGCCACCGCGACAATCGCGCGGGGTTGCGCCAGCAGCAGCGGTTGGCGCAATTGGCGATCCCAGGGGCGAAAACTGACGGCGACGCCCTTGAAGGCCGCCACGCCAAATTCGCTCGAAAGCAAATAGTCAGACAGGACGCGCGGATCGGCCGAGTTCACATTGGCGACGGCCTCACCTATGGCGCGCACCGCCTCCCAAGCCTGATAATCGACCGGGCGCATGGTCCGTTTGGCCTGGTGCAGAAAGCGGTCCTGCAATTGCTCGCCACCCCAGGCGATTTCAGTCGGATGCCAGGAGGTGGCGATCAGGCCTTGGGTGCCCGCCAGAAGTTTCGCATTCCAGGTGTGGTAGGGAATGTAATCGCCGAAATCATCGTCTTCGTCGGCCACGACCATGATGTCGTAGGACAAGCCCTGGCTGAAGATGAGAGCCTCGGCCTCGGTGATATTGTCGCCGCGCGCCCGCGCAAGCGGCCCGAATGTCCATGGTTTGTCGGCGACGACTTTCAACCCGAATTTTTTCGCCGAATTGCGCAGGGCTTCGGCATAAAGCGCATCACCGGCTTTCGGGCCAACGACGAGGGCCAAATTCGTCCAGCGCTTGACCGAAAGAAATTCGGTGAGAGCGTCGGTCAGCATTGCGCGGCTCGGCGCAATATGGAAAAGATTGCTCCTGCAATCCCTGCCCCGTAAAAAATCGTCCGGCGACGATGCGTTGAACACCAAGGCGCCGCTATCCTTGACCACGTCGGCGATGGCGAGCAGATCCGGCGCCGGCAGATCGACAATGAACAGCCTCACCCCTTTGTTGATCAGCCGCCGCGCCGCGTCGGCGGGCGCCTGATCGGGGGAAAGCGCCATTTCGGAAAGTTCGAAATGCTGGCCGAGAAAAGCGCCGGTGGCATTATTGTCCAGCAACGCGATGCGCGCACCCTGGAAACCTTCGTCCGCCGGCGTCGCATCGAGATCGTAAAGGCCCGGCGCAGGTTTTTGATGGGTAACGACCGCGATCTCGATGTTGAGCTTTGGCGACGGCTGGGTTGGCTCCACATTCTGCGCAAGTCCTGGCGAAAGGCCGAGCGCCAGCAGCAGCAGCAGCAGGGCGATTTTGATCATTTTCATCGCGTCTTTCGGATAAAAAAAGAGCCTGCTCACGGGAGGGAGTGAGCAGGCTCAGCGACTGTCGCTATTTGTTGATCATTGGATTCAGAAGTCGAAACGCGCGCGCAACAAACCGACCTGTTCGGCGTAACGAGCGCCGATGCGGCCATTATAGCTGACCTCGAAGGTCTCCCCCTTCCCCGGGAGCGCAAAGCGCAGGGCCGCGCCGAGATCGGCGAGGTCGCGCGCCGGCGACGGTCCGACCGCCTGGAAAGTTGTTCCGGCGCCTGCGAAGGCGGCCGTCACGTTTTCTGCGGTATCAAGAAACTCGTGCCGCCAGATCGCCCGTCCTTCGAACGCCGTGTCGAAGGACGTGGACAAGGCCAAGGGAATGATGGCTTTCGCGCCAATGCCCGATTGCAATGAACTGGTATTCTGGGCTGCAACGCTCAGGCCCGCCCCGGCCATGCTCTTTTCGGTATAGGCGCTCTGGTTCAGATTGGCGTAAGCGAGCGACAGGACGGGGACCAGGACGCCGAAGGGCGCCTCCACAGGACGGCCCATTTCCGCCTGGGCGGAATAGAGCATGCCTGGGCGCGAAGCGAGCGCCGTGTCAGCGAAGCCGGCGAAGTTGATCGTGCGATTGGCGTGGTAGTCCAGTCCGGCGATTGCCGCGCTTCCCGTGAAGAAATAATGATTCTGGATCAGCGAGCCATAGACAAGGCCTTCGATCGTCTGGACCCGAAGGCTATTGCTCGTAGGAGTCGAGTTGGTCGTTGAACCGCTGGCGTAGCCGATAGCGGCGCCAAGGCGCGTTCCTGTTGCAATGGACCGATCGTAGCCGCCGATGAAGCCGCTGAAATCGCCGTGGTAGCCCGACACGCCGCTGACCGTCTGCTCCGAGATGGTCGATCCCGCGACATTCACCCAGGCGCCGTCGTCGGATTTTTCGGGCGGCGGTCCCTTGGTGATGAGCGCGGCATTGCCAACGAAGTCGCGCGGGCCGACCCCGCCGGACGTGGAAATCGCACCGTAGAAGGAGCTGTCGAGGCGGCTGGAGATCTGCGTCGTGAAGAGGTTGTTGATCGCTAGCGGCATCTGGATCGAGGCGGCATTGACGTCGGGCCGCAACTGCTCGGCGGCGGCTCGCACGGCGTCGGCGGTCGGCAGCGCCTGCACAGCGACGCCAAGCGCCTGAACGTGGGCGTTCGAGCCACCATAGGAGTTGAGGCTGTTGAGCGTCGCCGCTCCGGCCTTGGAAATGCCTGCGATGATGCTGGCGTTGGCGACGCTGGCGTCGACCAGCAGGGCGCCCGTGTTGGTGTCAGCCGTCAGCGAGACGAGCGCGCCGCCACCGGCGACGGTGACCGCCGAGGCGCCGGCGCCCCTCACGGAGGACGCAACCTGGTAGACGTCGCCGTTGTGGACGATGCCGCTGATGGTCGGCGTGACGGTGGTCGATCCGGCGAGCGATAGCTGCCCGTTGATCGTGCCGATGTTCGAAGTATTCGGCGCAGCCGCGGTCCCGCCGGGACCGGTAATGGTCGTCGACAGGTTGGCGCCGGCGACAAGCGAGACCCCGTTCGTCACGGTAACATGCGACGTGTTCAGATTGAGCGAGCTGAAATTCTTGACGCTGGCGAGGCTGGTCACGCCATCGAGCGACAGGCTGTTCGAGCCTGTTCCGTTGACCGCCACGACATTGCCGGCAAAGCCGGTTCCGGTGAGGCTCACGGAATTGACCGAGGTCGCCTCATCCATGATCTTGATGTCGCCGGCGAAGGTTCCCTCGTTGGTCAGGGTCAGCGATTGGCCGCCGACGACGGTCGCCTGCACCTTGGTCGTCCCGGCGCAACCGGCGTTCGTGGTGTTCTGGCCGGCGATTGGGCAGGAGCCGCCACTGAAATCGGTTCCGCCGGCACTCAGGTAGGTTCCGGCGACCGTTCCGGCGGTCGGGGTTGAGAAAACCGCCTGGATCGGACGCTGATCGACATAGACGCTGCCAGACAGCGTCGCGCCGTCGGCGTTGTCGATCACGTGAGTTCCCGATCCGAGATAGAAATTGCCGGTGATGGCGCCGTTGTTCTGGATATTGCTGTCGCGCGGCCCGGCGCTGCTGGACGAAACCGGCAACTGCAGCAGGGTGGTTTGCGTCGGATTGGGGAAGGGATTGGCGCTGGAGCCGACGGCCGCGGCATAGACCAGCGGGGTGATGTCGAGGGCGAGAATATCGCCCTTGATCGTCGCGCCCGCATTATTGGTCAGCGTCAGCGCCGAGGTTCCATCGACACCGACCGAGCCATCGGCATTGCGCAGCACGATGGTGCTGTCGGGATTGGTGTTGGGCGCCGGCGTGTAATCCGTGCCGGCATAGGCGGCAATCGCCCAATGGCCAGTAGCGATCGTGTCGGCGGAGGTCCAGCTGGTATTGGAAATGAGGCCGGAATTGACGACGGTCGCATCGGCGCGGCCATAATAGCCGGTGGCGTAATTGCCGGTCGCCAGAACCTTGCCGCCCGCTTGGTTGTTCAGGATGAATGCGTTGGTATTGTCGTCGCTATACATGGCGGCCATGTCATTCAGCGTCGCGCCGCTATATTTGGCGGCGGCTGTGGCTGGCGGGCCTCCCGTTATCGGCGCCGTCAGGTTGGCGCCGTTGAAAGTGGAGAAATAGGTCTGCGTGACCGAAAGCGTGCCGGTATTGTTGACGGTGAAATTGTTCACCTGACTGTCAGCATTGATCAATTCCATACGCGTCGTGGCGATCTGATTCGTCGAAAAGCCGAGCGACCCCGCGTTGTTGATAACAACATTATTGACGGGCTGTTCGCTGTTCGTGAAATTGGCGGAAACCAGTCCCTTGTCGGCAAAAGCCGAAGAGGCGGGGTTGACGACATTGGCCGTAGCCGTGCCGGTGAAATTGACCGTCACATCCGGCGGATTGGGATTATAACCGGGATTGCCCGGATTGCTGGCGGCCGGAAAGGCCGGATTGGCGGGCGTATAGCTGTTGCCGCCATTGACCGGCTGGAAAGCCGCCGCTGCGTCATAGATGGTGATGGGCAGGCCCGAGCCGACCGCGAGTGCGCCGCTGCAATTCAGCGTCAGCGAATCCGCGCTACTGGTGCAGGCGGCGAGCGACGGCTTGACCAAGGCGGTGGTCATCAGCAGCGCAACCGGCAGTGACGCGACCACGCGCCTGGCTTTGAATTCGAACATCCCTATAAACCCTTCTTTTTTCGGCGCACGACTTCCCGATCCGGGAGCGCCTGACGCGACCGGTCGTTGATTATGCAGCGCGATTATCTGCTCCGTCGCGCGCCATACGCGGCGGTCGTCCCTCCAGGAATAGAATCGCGACCCGCTTTGACTGCCCTTGCGACCGAACCCGAATTCCTACCGCAGCGTTATGGGCGCATTTGAGCCACTGTTGCTTTAAATATGACAATTTTCGGGGCAAACCAAGCAATAAATATGAAGACAGCTCAGGATAAATAGCCACAATATTTGGGATATTTTCCTGAACTGATTATTCTTATAATTAATATTTATTGCAACGCGCATGATGCGTATAAATTCGCATCACAAGATTCATGAAACAGTATATTAATTCATGTTTCGTCAACGAAAATGGCAAGACCAATGGTATTGCCATTTTAATTTAGATATTACTTCCAAAGCGGCCTTGCTCTGGCTCAGTATTTCGTCGCGACAGTCGTTGCAGCCATTGGCGACGGCGCGTCGAATGTGTATCTGACGCCTCCATAGACCGACAGCGGCTGCGCCGGCGTGAGGCTGCGAGCGTCGCTGAAGGCGCCGTTGCCGAATGGCAGGTTCGTAATGTCGAAATAGGTCCCGTAGGTGTAATAGCGCCGGTTCAGCAGGTTATCAATGCGTCCGTAGACCTCGAGGCTGTCGGTAAACTTGTAGGAGCCGTTGAGCGAGACGGTGAAATAGCTCGGAAGCTGCGGCTGCTGGTTGGACTCGTCGCCAACCGAGCGCTGGGGACCCGTGAAAAGGAAATCGGCGCCGACGCGCGCGCGCGAATTGATGTCGTAGTCTGCGCTCACTTTGATGCGATGACGCGGGATCATCGGGATCTGGTCGCCGGGGTTGACATTGATGAGGCCGCCGACGGCCGACGGGCTGAAGGAGTTCAGCTGAAACGCAGAGCGGAATGTCGCGTCGATATAGGCGTAGCTCGCATGGATGTCCCAAGGCCCATTGCGGTAATTGATGGCAGTTTCAACACCCTGGCGGCGCGTGCCGCCGATGTTGGTGAAATAGCCGAAGCCTTCGATCGGGCTTTGCTCGTTCAGGATGTCGTTGGAGTTGCGGGTCTGGAAGGCGCCGAGTTTCCAGCCGAGCGACCCCCAGCCGTCAGAGAACGCATGCTGGCCGCGCAGTCCCGCCTCATAGGTGCGCGACACCACCTGCTGCAAAGAGGGATCGGCGACCAGGAAGCTCGCGATGATGCAGGGGCGCGTCGGATCGGCGCAGCCCAGCTCCAGCGGGGTCGGCGCGCGATTGGCCTCGGCATAGGAGCCATAGGCCTGCAGCTCGTTGGTGATCTTGTAGGTGAAGCCGACCAACGGATTGATGCGGGAGTATTCGTGCTCGCCGCTCAAGGCGCCGCCGATCTGATCAAAAAGGGAGATCGAGGCGATGTTGAGCCGCGCGCCGGCGGAGATGGTCAGCTTGTCGGAAACGTCGAAGGCGTCGAGGGCATAAAATCCGGCGTAACGGTTGATCGTGTCGAGGTTGACCGGGCCGATGCTGGGAAACGGAGCGCCGGACTGACCGAGGAAGATGCCGCTGCCGGTCACCACATAGTCCGGTCCGACCGTGCCGAGTTCCGCGGAGGCGGAATAATTGCTCTGGCCGAAGTCGAAGCTCGATCCGACGCTGAAATGGTTGGTGAAGCCGAAGATCTTGTCGCTATTGGAGAGCTGCGCGCCCGCGCCGACGCTCGTTGTCCGCACGGTTGAGCGGTCGATTTCGCCGAGAGTGGCGTTGGCGGGGAAAGGATTGTTGAGCTGCCCGCCGTTCAGGCCGTTGGCAGGAACTGCAGGGTCGTTGAAGCACAACTGTCCGCTATTCGGATCACATGGCTGCACATCGGTCGGATTGCCGTCAACCGTCCGCTGGATATAGCGACGGACATAGGCGTTGGCGTTGAGCGTCCAGGTGGGAGAGAGCGTGAAGCGGCCTGTCAGGTTGAGCATGCCCATCTGGTGATCAGAGGTCTGCGGCGTCGTGTAGACCTTGCTCCAGTCCTGCTGCAGCAACTCGATCGGCGCGGGACCCGAGGCGCCAAAACGGGTGTGCGCCAGGCCAACGTTCAGGTGCAGCTCATTGCCTTCGGCGCGATAGCCGAGATCGCCGTAAAAGCGCTCGAGATTCGAGTCTCCAAACTTACGGTAACCGCCGTCGTGGACACCTTCGAGCGCGCCATAGAAGGCGTAGTCGCCAATCTGCTTGCCGTAGTCCAGTCCGCCCTGGATGCGGCCATAGGAGCCGCCGAGGACATCGAGCTTGCCGCCGTGATAGTTGAAGCCGTCCTTCATGCGAACATTCAGCGCGCCGCCGAGCGCGTTGAGACCAAAGGCAGGGTCGTTGGAAATGAGGTCAATCGACGAAACGGCGAGGGTCGGGATCAAATCCAGATTGACGATGTCGCCGAAAGCCTCGTTGATGCGCACGCCGTTCTGGTAGACGGCGAGGCCCTGCGGCGTCCCCGCGATCGGCGAGGCCTCGAAACCACGATAACTGACATCGGGCTGCAGCACATTGCCGGAAGACGACTGGATGTCGATGCTGGGGGCTGCTCGGTTCAGGGCTTCCGAAACGAAGGGCGAACCGGTCCGCGCAATGGCCGCGGCGTCGATGCGCGTGCTGTCGGACGGCGTCTTGTCGATAAAGGACCCGGCGACTGGCGCAGGCGCCCCGGCGGCGGGCTCCGCAGGGCCAACAACGACAGGGCGTGTCGCGATCGGCGCCTGGGTGGTGATGTCGATATCGGGGAGGACTGTGACACTCTGCGCTTGCGCAAGCGACGGCGCCGCCAGGATGAGCGCGGCGACGGAGACGTGGAAACGGTTCATTCAATTCCCCCAGATACCACGAGGCCTCGAAGGCCTTCGCGTCAGGCGCATTGGCGAATGGCAATAAAGAATCACCCATTCCAAAGCCTTAGCGCAGCTATTGCCTTGGTTATGACAAAATACAGCGAGCGCAAACATGATTTGCGCCCGTCAAAGTCGGGAGAATTTCCCAATCAAATTAAGTGGTTGAGTAATAGACAAAAACTCACGCCGGAAACTGTGTCATAAAAGTCACTAGGACGCTTTACTTGCCAAATTAACGCCAGTCTGCGGAATGATCGCTTCCACATAAGCCCCGCCATTGGGTGATGATCCAAAGGAGAGGCTCCCGCCTAATCCGCGCACCCTTTCCTGCATGCCCGCGAGGCCGAGCCCCACAGGTTTGCCCAGTTCGAAGCCAACGCCATCGTCCTCGATCTTCACTCTGAGCCTTGGCGCTTTGGTGTCTACATCGAGCAGAGAAACGACGATCTGAGCGCGGCTGGCCTTGGCGTGCCGGAAAATATTGGTCAAGGCTTCCTGGACGAGACGATAAAGGACGAGGCTTTCTCTCGGGTCCCTGATTTCGAGATCGTCCGGGAAGTCCAGTTCGACATCGACGCGTAGGTCAGTTTCGCTCCATCCTTGCACGAGCACGCGCAGCGCCGGCCCAAGGCCGAGATCGTCAAGCGCGGGCGGACGCAAGCGGCGGAGAATACGCCTGTTTTGCACCTGCAAGGCCTCCAGCTGGTCGCAGGTTGCGGTGGCCCGACGTTCGAGATCGTCGAGTCCCCTTTCCTTCAGGGCCGATTTCATCATCGCCGCATTGGCGCGCAATGCGAAGAGGTGAGGTCCGATCTCGTCATGCAGCTCGTGCGCGATCGACCGCCGCTCCTGCTCCTGCACGTCCATCAGCCGCCGGATCAGATCGGCATTCGACGCGGACAGGCCCGCCAGCGCCCGAGCGAGGGCGTTGAGCTTCTGGCAGAGATCGATGAACTCCGGCGACCCCTCGGGTTCGGCGCGCACGGAATAGTCGCCATTCCCAAGCAGGCCGAGCGCCCGGCTATAATCGGTCAGCGGCCGCAGTGTCCGCGCCAGAATAAGACTCGCGCCCAGAAGAGCGGCGAGCGCGATGGCGCCTCCGGTCAGCGCAAGTGTGCTGACGTCCTGCCAGACTTCGTTGACTTCGTCAGCCGGATCTTCCGCGATTACAAGATCGCCGAGGCGCCTGCCGTCGACGATAGCCGGCAGAATTGAGATGCTGCTGCGCGCCCCGACAAGCGTATAAAACCATTCCGGCGCCGAGAGCCTGTCCTTGTCGGGCGCGAGCTGCAAGGCGGCCTCGCTGCGGCCGTCAGCCGCCAAAGTGATCCGCACATGGCGCAATGCGCCGAGGCGTTCGACAAATTGGCGCAGACCCGCTTCTGGATTGGCTGTTCCCTGCAGGTTTGCAAGGGCGGTCACCGCGAAGTCGCGGGAAATCCGCGTCATGGCCTGCCCCTCGGCCTGGACCCGCGATCGCGCCGTCACCACCATTCGACCGATATCGGCAGCCAAGCCAAGGAAAAGCAGCAGCCCGAAAAGAAGGTCGATCCTGATTTTGAGCGACATGAAAAGCCCGCACTATCTCGAGTTGAGAGACGAAACGTCGATCGCAGGTCCCGACGAGTCAAGCGCGGGCTGCGTCCCATCGGCGGATTGACGGCGCGGCAATGTCGAACCATGCTGGTCCACGTTTCTATTTTTCGTGAGGCAGGTTTGCGCATTCTTATCGTCGACGATCATCCCGTTGTCATTTCGGGCTGTAAGGCTTTGCTTGCCGGCGAGGCCGACGTCGAAGTCTTCGACGCAGCCGACGCCGCCGCCGGCTACGAAGCTTTCCTCAAAAACTCCCCCGATATCGCGCTTGTCGACATCAACCTGCCGGGCCTGTCGGGCTTTGATCTGACCAACCGCATCTTGCGTCAGGAGCCCGAGGCCCGCATCGTGATCTTCAGCATGAACGATGATCCCGCATTCGTCGGACGTGCGCTCGACGCTGGCGCCAAGGGTTTCATCGCCAAGAACGATGATCCCCTTCTGTTTGTCTCAGCCCTGCGTCAGGTTCACGCTGGCGGAACCTACCTGCCCGCAAATCTCGCGCATAAAATGGCTTTCGCGCGGTTCAACGATCCTCTGTCCAGCCTCTCTGCGCGGGAAATGGAGATCGTGCGCCTGCTTGCCGCTGGCGCCGATATGGGAGCAATCGCCGACAAGCTCGGCGTCTCCTACAAGACGATTGCGAATAACTGCACGGCGCTGAAGAGCAAGCTGGGCGCAAAAAGTTCTATGGACCTCATGCGCGCTGCGATGGAAGCCTTGTCGCGGTGATGCTGCGACCATCTATCGTCGCGTTGGCTGGACCTTCGGCTACAGCTCGGCCATTGATATTGCGCCGCACAACGAATAGGTTTTGGGCGACTCACCACAGGAGCCGCTCATGTTTAATCGTCGTTCATTGATTCTCGCCGTCGCTGGCGCCATGATCGTGGCCGCCCCGGCGATAGCCGCCGAAATTCCCAAATCGCTCAATCCCGACAGCGATGATACGCTCGATCTCGCCGAAGCCCAGAAGGCGGCGACGGCCCTTTTCGAAAAGCTCGACAAGGATCATGAAGGCACGCTCGACATCCGCGAATTGCGCGGGCGCGTGACCAAGGCGGATCTTTCCGCCGCAGATCCCGACAAGGACGCCACGTTGAGCAAGGACGAATATCTGGCCATCGTCGAAAAGCGCTTCAAGGCTGCGGACACGGATGCCGAAGGCACGCTGACCGCCAAGGAACTCCACAGCAAGGCGGGCAAGGCGCTGCTGAAACTGCTGAAGTAAAAAAGAGGGGCGATCACAGGTCGGCTCGAAAGACCTATGATCGCCCCGCAGCGGAGGTCCTTAGCGCGAACAGTCGCGCAAATCCTTTTCCTCGATGCTGACAATCTGGCCGTCTTCCAGTTTCAGCCCCTGAACTTTGCAGTGGCGCTTGTTGCTGAGCGCAACCGTCACGTCGTAATCGCCCGGCGCCACATCTTTCAACGTCAGCCGCTCGTCGATATTGATCTCGCCATCCTTGTCATCCAGGACGAGATTGCGCCCGAAGGTTGCCTTTCCCGCAGGCGCGAGCCGCAGATCGGTAATAGTCGCCGCAGTCAAATTCCATATCTTCATCGACTTGACCTGGATTTGCTCCGCTTGCGCGGTCGTCCAAAACCCCAAAGCCCCGATGAGCACGCAGGTCGTCAGAAGCAGTCTCATCACATTCCTCCCCATTTCGATTCGATGAGGCAATATAAAACGGGGCGGCGCCACAAAACCATGAGAGGCGCGATTATTGACCGCGCCTTCAGCGCCAGGAAAGATCACGGCGGACGCTAAAGGGAGGAGAAAAGCGATGATGAGCCACTTTTCTTGCGTCTGCCGTGATCTATCTTGTATTTAACAGTTCCGGTGACGGTTTTAAACTTCAAAGAGTCCCGATCTGGTTTGCTTATTTTCCGCGATTCGACGGGAAAAAGTCCCAATTTGCGAAAACACCAGAAGCCTATGCTTCAGCTTGTCTCCTGCGCATTTGCTCGAAACCAAGCTAAGCCTTACACATTTCTGCCGCAGCACGCCTTTTTGTCGCCGGATTAGCCGCATTTTTCCGCCGTCCCCTCCGGATACCGCTCCCTCGATTTTGAAACGAGGGGCAGCGTGTTGCAGTGCTTTGAAATGTTTATCCGCGGAAAATGGCGAAGCGCCTCGCGAGATTCGTTCATGGTGGCGCTGGGAATATCGCTTTGGACCGCCAGCGCCGGCGCCGAAGAGATTCAAGGAACAGATCCCGCTTCACCCGGTCATTGGCAGGTCGAGCAAAGGTTCGGATATTTTTCTACATTCGATCCGGCAGCCCCAGGTACTGCCGCCGCTTCAGCCTCCCACCGGGCGCTCACCGGAGAAACAGAATTCAGCTACTCTCCGACGGAGTGGTACGAAATCGCCTTGACGACCCCCTACGCCTTCGCCCGCGACAGCACGTCGCGAAGCGAAGGAACAACCGTCCCGAATTATGCCGTGCAATCGGGCGGCTTTACCTTCAAGCAAACTTTCATTCAGGTGGACCGCGAAGAAAGGACCGTCTTCTTCGGCCTCGTGGCGCGCGCCATGATCATGCCGCCCGGAACAATGGCGCCTGATTTCTGGGTTCCCAACACAAACCGCATTGGCGGCGCCAAGGCGCCGCAATTCATTCAAGATTCCAACGCCCATTTCGGCGCCATGTTCACGCCGATCGTTGGTGTCCACCTGCCCCAAGATTTCGAGATGATCTTCAACGCCAATGTGAGCTTCGCCGTGGGTGCGCAGGGCTCGGCGCTTGAGCCTTCCCTTCGCATCGTCAAGCGCCTGAGTGATACGCTTGACGTTGGCATCGAGCACTTCGCCAACCTCGGCCCGATTGGGCAGGTTCTTCCCTTAAACCAGCAGACGCAGACGCTCTATGCCGTGGCCGACACCAAGTTCAAGGGGTTTGAATTCAGCTTTGGCGTCGGCTACGGGCTGACCGCCGCGTCGAAAGGCCCTGCGCTAAAACTGACCGTCGGAAAGGATTTCTGAAATGCGCTGTAAACTTTCTTTCTGGGCGACAGCCCTATCGTTCGCGTACGCCGCCGCCGTGGCCGACGACGTCAAGGGTCCGCGCTTTCTGAACCGAACCGGCCAAACCGTCGTCAAACTGCAATTGGCGCCCGCCGGAACCAAAAACTAGGGGCCAGACCAGTGTATGAATGACGATGAGGGGGAGGTCGATCACAATGAGAAGCTGGCCCTTGTTGGCGTCACATCCGGTCGCTACGACATGAAGATCGCCCGCCGCCTGAACCATCGAGCCTCAACGTCCCGCGGTTTCCTCCCATGGAGGCTTTCGGACGTCGGCCCGCCCGCGACACGCAGCATCCGTGATGGGCCGGCGACCGAAACCCTTCACATAAGCGGTCAAGCACCAGTGCCGCATGATCGACGATAAAAATGCGTGAGGTCAAACCTGCGCATTTTTCGAAATTAGATGAGGGGATCGATCGAGGTCGAGCCGACGCGCGCCTCGACGGAGTCATAGCCCATAACCTTATAGATCAGAGCGGACACGATCCAGCTCAGGACGAAAATCGCAACGATTCCATATCCCAGCAGGCCGAAGTTTTCGTTGAGCGCGCCAATCGTCGAGCAGAAAGCGCCTTCAAGCTTGAAGGATTCGCCGATCAGGCCAAGAGTTTCGACGCCGCCGATGACCACAGCGACCAACACAGAAATCGCGGTGATTGTCAGATTGTAATAGAGCTTGCGAATTGGCTTCATGAAGGCCCAGCCATAGGCGCCGAGCATCAGGGCGCCGTCGGCAGCATCGATCAAGGACATGCCTGCGGTGAATAGCGCCGGAAACACCAGCAGCGTGCCGAAGGAGGCGCCGTTGGCGGCTTCCGTCGCGGATATGCCGAACAGCGCCACTTCCGTCGCTGTATCAAAGCCAAGGCCGAACAGGAACCCGATGAAATAAAGATGCCAGCTCTTGCTGACCATGCCGAACAAAGGACGGAACAGGCGAGCTAGAAAGCCCCGGCTGTTCAGGAGAATATCGAAATCATCCTCGACGAAGGTCTCGCCGCGCCTGACCGCCCGGAACGTGCGGAACACCGAGATCAGCACAAGAATGTTGAACAAGGCGAGCAGGAACAGGAAGGCCGCCGAGGCGCCTGTCCCAACAATGCTGCCCACCGCCTTGAAATCCTCGAAACGCGAACTCAGCGCGCTCGTCGCGAATCCCACGGCGATCGACATCAGCACGACCACGGTCGAATGGCCGAGCGAGAAGAACAAGCCGAGGGCGACCGGACGCTTGCCCTTCTGGATGAGCTTTCGCGTTGAATTGTCGATGGCGGCGATATGGTCGGCGTCGACGGCGTGCCGCAGGCCGAACGTGTAGGCAAGCATGGCCGAGCCGAGCAGAACGGGATGCCCGCGCAGGACGACCAGCGCCCAGGCCCAGGCCAGGAGATTGGCGCCGACGAGGCCGGTGAACAGCAGGATCAGACGGCGGCGCAGGCCGGCTTCGGCGGTGAGACGGGAAAACAGAGCTTGCATGACACCCTCGCATGCGCTGGACGACAAAAACAGCGCGATCCCGAGGTTCGGAAACAAATCATCGGTCACCTCGCCCGAGATCGGCTGCACGGCGATGGCAGGTCTCCTGACTCGCGGGTCTTCGCCTGACGCTCGCCTTCCCGGTTTCCCAGTGGCTTATAGTTGCGAAAGGCTCGCCGCTTACAGTTGCGGGGGCAGTCACGGATTGGGGCGTCGCCGCCTTCACCGTGTTCCCTTTTGATCTCCGAAGAGAACCATCAAGGCCTCGATACATCCGGACAAGGCGCCGCGCAATTGGTCCCGGCTGCAATCTGCTGGAAAGCGACTTGGCGCCCGGGTAACCGAATTGTCGCCAGCAAAGACGCGCAGATTGGGTGGCTGCATTGAAACTATTGAAAATACGAAGGATTATTTTTCCGGCGCTAGCGCTTTCCCTTGGCACGCTCTTCGCTGATACGCCAACCGTATGATGAAAATATTCGTTCCTCATACCTGCCGAACGATCCGCGCGCTCTTTAGCTTCGGCCTCAACACGGCGGAGGTTCAAAAACAAGTATGGCGCGTCGAGTTGGTCCGGGGGACGTATGTCAAAGGAAGCAAAATGGGCGGTAGAGGCGGCAATGCTGGCGATTGCGCTTCTCGCGCCGTCGCTGGCCTGGGCGCAGTCGACGCCCGAGGCGCAGCCGGCGCCGCTCGACACGCCGCCGATCGCACCCGCAGCGGTTTCGGCCGGACAGGCGCCTTCGGCTCCAACTCCTGCGGCGCCTACGCCTCCAGCTGGCCAGACGGCCCTGCCGCCGGTCACCGCGCGCGAGGCCCCTCCTTCGCGCCCGAAACCCGAAGTCCACCTGGCGCGCCGACCTTCTGTTGGCGGACATTCCCAACATCCCGCAGCCCATCCGCCTGTTCGCGCCGCCGCCCTCAGTCTGGTCGTGCATCGCCGCGCGAGCAGCGCGCCCGCGCCAGCCGCCCCTTCACTTGCGCCCGCCTATGGCGTTCCCAACGTCGGTCAGGGGCCGGTCCTTCCACCGCGTATGGCCAGCGAGCGAAACGTCTCCGGCGCCGAGATCAACGGACGGCCAGTGACGCGCCCCGGCGAAGTGCTTGAAGCCGCGCCGGGCCTGATCGTCACGCAGCACAGCGGCGAGGGCAAAGCCAACCAGTATTTTTTGCGCGGCTACAATCTCGATCACGGCACGGACATGGCGATCTGGGTCGATGACATGCCGATCAACCTGCGCACCCATGCGCACGGTCAGGGCTACGCGGACCTCAACTGGCTGATGCCGGAGCTGGTCAATTCAGTCGATGTGCGCAAGGGCCCCTATTTCGCCGACGAGGGCGATTTCGGCTCCGCCGGCAACCTCCATATCGGCCTCATCGACACGGCGCCGACGACCATCAAATATACGCTCGGCTCCTTCGCCTATAATCGCCTGTTCGGCATGGGCTCGACGAAGCTTGGCGAGGGAAATCTGCTCTTTGCCGGGGAGGCAGGGCTTTACAATGGCCCCTGGGCGAATCCGGACGACATGCGCAAGCTCAATGTGCTCCTGCGCTATTCGCAGGGCACGGCGCTCGACGGCTTTTCCATCACGGGCATGGCCTATTCCAACAATTGGAATGCGACGAACCAGGTTCCCCTGCGCGCGATCGCCAATGGCGAAATCGGCCGCTATGGCAGCGAAAATCCCAGCGACGACGGCGCCGCGTGGCGCACGTCGCTTTCGGCGCGCATCGCCGGCGCGGAGAGCGATAGCTCCTGGAAGGCCAGCGCCTTCGTCGCGCGCAGCATGCTCGATCTCTATAACGACTTCACCTATTACCTGACCGATCCCGTCAACGGCGACCAGTTCCACCAGCATGACAATCGACTGCTGAGCGGTTTCGGCGCCTCGCGAACTTTCAATTACGCCATCGCTGGAGTTCCGACGGAAACGACCATAGGACTCCAGGGCCGCGACGACGCCATCGATGTCGGCCTCGCCGATACGGTCAATCGCGCTTTCCTCTCCAATGTCCGCACCGACAAGGTGCAGGAAGCCAGCATCGGCGTATACGCCGAGAACACGGTGCGCTGGACCAATTGGCTATGCACGACCGTCGGCTGGCGCGGTGATTATTTTTGGGCGTCGGACACATCTGTTTTCGATCCCGTCAATTCCGGCAAGATCAGCGCCGGCTTGGGCAGCCCGAAATTCCGGCTGACGCTCGGACCGTTCAGGGAGACCGAACTTTTCTTCGGCGCCGGCATGGGCATGCACAGCAACGATGTGCGCGGCGCGACGATTTCGGAATCGCCCGTCGATCGCGTCGCTGATCCCACGGCGGCCTCGACGCCGATCGGCGCCTCGCCGCTGCTGGTGCGGACCATGGGCGCTGAAGTCGGACTGCGCACGAAGTTCATCCAAGGCCTCGATTCCTCGGTGAGCCTTTTCTACCTGCATCAGGCCTCGGAAATCATCTTCAACGGCGACGGCGGCGACACCTCGCCAAGCCGTCCGAGCGTGCGATACGGTATCGAATGGACCAATCACTACCGGCCAAACTCCTGGATCGATATCGACGCCGATCTCGCCGTCTCCCACGCCCGCTTCACGGGCTATGACGCCGCGCAGGAAGTGACGTACTTGTCGCTCGCGGGCTATCCGCAGGCGCAGATCGGCAATGCGCCGGGCAATTACATCCAGAACGCGCCGGCCATAGTCGCCGCGGTCGGCGTCACGCTCGGCGAGCAGCGCGGCTGGTCGGGGGCCCTGCGCTGGCGTTATCTCGGGATGAGCCCGCTGACCGAGGACAATGTCTTCCGTTCCCCGCCGATCAGCACGGTCAACGGCCGCATCGGCTACGGCTTTTCGAACGGCTGGCGTATCGATCTCGACGGCCTGAATCTCCTGAATTCGAAGACTAACCAGATCACCTACGCCTACGGCTCGATCATCAAAAGCGACAGCCTCTACGCCGCCTGTTTCGGCGGGACGCCTACGGCACCAGCCACAGTCTGCCAGAACGGCGTGATGGACTATGTCGTCCATCCCATTGAACCGCTGGCGGTCAGACTGACGCTGACAGGAGTGTTCTGACTATGGGCGCCCCGGAGTCTTTCTGCGAGCCGAGCCTCAACTACCGCGCCGGTGCGGCGCTGGCGGATCAAGCCGTCACCTTCGAAAATATCGAGCTGGCGATAGTCCCCGACCTGCGCCCGATCGAACGGAAGACCTGGCCAATCTCGCTAGGCGTCGCATTGCTGCTGCACGGCGGAGTCGCGGCGGCGTTCGCCTGGACTTCGCCGGTTCCCCAGTCTTCGGGTCGCGAGACGATCATCACGGTCGAATTGGCGACCGAGGAAGCGGCGACGCGCAACGATCCTGTCCAGTCTCCAGCAGATCGCGAACAGACCGCCGCGCCGCAAGCGGAATCGCGAGCCGAGCCGGAGAAGCCTGAAGCGAAGGAGCCGATGCTCCAGGAAACACCGGAAGCCACCGAGCAGGTCAAAACCGAAACGCCAAAGGAAGCGGCGCATGAAGAGGCTGCGTCCGCGTCCGCAGCGGCGGCGGCGACATCAGCGCCACTGATCGACACAAGCGCCAAGTCGCCCGTTCCCGGCGCGGATCAGTCCCGACTGACCAAAGCCGTAAACGATTGGCGCCGTTCGCTCGCGGCCCGCATCCAGCGTTTCCATCGCTATCCCGCCGGCGCCCATGGGGCGAGAGGCGAGGCGCAGGTCGCCTTCTCGATCGATCGTGATGGGCACGTGATTTCCAGAAAAATTATCGGCAGCTCCGGGAGCGACATCCTCGACCACGACGCAATCGCGCTCATCGCCCGAGCTGCGCCGTTTCCCACTCCTCCGGCGGGCGCTTCGAGCGAAATCCTCAACGTCTTGGCACCGGTTCGATACGCCTCGGCCATGAAATAGCTCGACCGATTTTTGCGAGCAATTACCGCTTTTCTCCCTTCGTTGCGGTGAGCCGCGTTGTCGAGGAATTTCCGGAATGGGTCAGGTTCGGCCTGTCAGAAGGCGTCGGGGCGGCGCACCCGAATCTATATGTAGTAGGCAGGAAGTTTCAGTTGCGGTGGCGCCGTCAGGCGCCACCGCAACCGATTTATCATAGCTCAACTTGCTCGGAAATGCTGAGCGCGTCCTCGACCTCGATCCCAAGATAGCGGACGGTGCTTTCCAATCTATGTCCCGCTGGACATAGGTTGGATTATGTCCCGTGCCGGACTATGTACAGCCACTCGGCGATCCTCCGGTGAAAACGGGTCGATGGGCTCGATATGCTGGACATAGGCGCCGCGCTACAGCGCCTTCAGGAA
>Ga0182030_10011344_pt1 | contig 17995 bp, 13 predicted proteins | sample 812S3MmetaG_FD_121299 | JGI IMG/M metagenome (GOLD analysis project Ga0182030, IMG submission 121299) | Permafrost microbial communities from Stordalen Mire, Sweden - 812S3M metaG (Illumina Assembly) | ecosystem: Environmental > Terrestrial > Soil > Wetlands > Permafrost | place: Sweden...
CGTACCAATCGTCCGCGCGCGCCTCCGGCGCAGCCCTTCTTTGGTAGTTTCATAAAAGCGAAACTGCCAGATGTCTTCGCCCCGGGTACGTTTCATTCTTGTAAGGCATCCATACTGATATCTCGGCCGTGAATTCATGGTTCTCCTCCAAAAGGGTTTAAGTTGCGTACCAATAGGAGTTCTCTCACGGCCTGGCCACTCTCGCAGGGTGCATTGTTCGCAGTCACCCGACGTAAAAGACCAGCCATCTGTCGTTTGATGATCGGGTTTCAAAGAGAGGCAGCTTGCCAATTTGGCAAACGCCACTCATCGGGAGTGCGGCCCGAGGCAAAGCATTGACTGCCAATGGCTTCCGACAAGGATCGTTGGGCCCACTACCCAAAGAAGGTCTCGTTTGTTGAGATGTCGAAGTCACTTCTCGACCGATCTTGGACACGACGGTGAAGGTCCGCTCTTCTAACAAATCAATTGGGCATCCCACTTATTAATGATAACCAGTTGGGCAGGCGCCAGGGACTCAAATCAGCGCTTTTAACCATCTTGGGTCTTGGCGAATTAGCAGTTTGGCGGGACAGGGGCAAGCGACTCGGGCTGAATTCGCCACACAAGGGCTTACTGCAGCGCCGTGACTCATCCCAGAACGGCTAGCGCACCTGCCTCTCACGCAGGAAGGCTGCGGAGCTCGAGTCCCGTCGCGCTAGATTAGCCATGTGATTGTTGGTACGGCTTCTACTTCTCTACTCCGCGCCCGACCAAATTCCTCAGTCTGAGGTTCTTTAGAAAAGACTGCATCGCCCGATACGGGCTGATCAAGCTAGAGAAGACTCCTTGCGCTCAGGTGCAGAACTCGACTTTTTGTTTTCTCTTGCAACAGCAGGGAGCCACGGTCGACCTTAATGGCAGCGACTCTTTGGAAATCTTGTGGGACATCAAACAGGCAAATCCGATATTTTGATTTTGCTTTAGCTCGCGCGGGCAACCACCTGTAGGTACACTCATCGAATAACGGTCCGTTTGTGACCGTCGCGCGTCGCGGAATGGGAAAGGGAGTAGTACTGAACTCAAAACCGCGGCAGAATTCGTGCCCTTTCCAGGGCGCATGAACACGATTGTAAGATTCCTCCCAATAGCCGACCCACGGATAGTCATTTCGGTTGAACAGATAGACGACCAGCAGTCCCATCTGTGGGTTGCATACGGCGATAAAACCAGTCTTGTGCGTTGGATCCAGCAAATGCGCTGTGTAATGTCCGTATCGGCCCTTTTCACTGGTACGAAGGTTCAGGAAGCCTCCACGTTTCTTGGGCCGTTAGGCCAGCGGAATTCGGCGTCAGGCTGAAGCGACATTTTTGTGCTGAATGTGGCAGGACAGACCTTGCCGCAAGTCGCAGGCATGTCAAATAGAGTGATGTTCGGCTCCAGAAATGGCGGGCCGAAGGTCACGTGGTGGTTCCAGGAGATGGGCCGGTCAAAGGTGCCGAGGTTGAAGGCGGTCTCTTCAACCTCGATAATCGGTGCTTCGCGATCAAGAGCAATTACGCGTTCCAAACGCATTTGAGCTTGCGGAAGGTCGGCCGCGTAGATGAGCGTCCCGGCCGGCGATCCGGGCTTGACTTGGCGATGCCAGTTCACTACGGGAGCCTCGCCATGCGTGGTACGTCCGGCGGCGATTTCTTCCGGGGAAGGCGGCCCAAACTAGTCGAAGCTGATGCTGTGACCCGCGATGCCAGCGAGCAGTTTACCTTCGGGCGGGGGCCGTACGTGCGGAGGTGCTTCCGCGGCGTGTAACCATCCGGATCGATCGTTTTCCAGGTCGGCCGCCACATAGGATTAAGCGCACCGGCACTGTGCAGAATCAATTCACAGATTGTAGCCTCCGCCTTCAAGAACTGAGACATAGCCCCACTTACCGTGAATACGGAAGCCGGGCCGGCCATCCAGAATGTTCAAATGATGAACTACGGACGATGGGCGCTTGTGATTAGGTACTTGCACTTCCTCATAAAGTAGCGCGACCGCTTTAAGGCAGGCCAATGCTAGCTCTGAAAAAGGGCGTCGTGATTCAAGGACAGGTTTCCTGTGAGCGACTAACCGTGCGGCTGCGACGGGACGTCCTGGGCGCGAATTACATGGTATTCGCTGACATCGAGCTTCTGCAGAAGCGATCGCGTAGGATTGAGAATCCAATTGAGCAGCAGCCCGATGAAGAGAACACCTGCAAAACCAGTAGCGAGAATGAATCCGTATTTTGGATTACCAAACGTGTCGCTGATTGCACCCATCGCAAGTGGCCCCAAAACTGCGGACATGCAGGTGAAGAACAGAATCAAGCCGGCGACTGCACCATGCTCCGGCTTGCGGAAACAGCTTATGCCTTTGGAATTGATTGTGGGATAAAGAACGGACATGAACAAGCCGGACAAAGGTAGGAGGAACACGGCAATGCCAATTCCGCCAGCCATACTTGCAACGAAGCAGACCAAGATTGCAAAACTAAATACCGTTACGACTGCGGCCCAGTTCAACTTCGCGAGCATCCATGAACCAACAAATCGTCCTAATGCGCGAAGAACGAAGAAAACTGAAATTGCGTAAGCCGCCATCCAGGTTGCCCGGCCGTGGTAACCGGCGAGAAATGTAGGCATCCATACATAAATTGCGCTTTCGACCGCCACATACAGAAATATCGCTGCCGAAAACCCGAGGGCGTATGGATTCTTCATCATCAGCACGGTCCGCCGGAGGTCGACGGCTTCTGTGCTTGTTGCGGTTTGCGGATAGCGGACCAATGAGCTGATCACGATGAGGATGACGCAAATGCTGCCCGCGATTACGTAGAGCCATTTCCACGAAATACCGATCGCAAGAAAGTGGGTCACAATTGCGGGACCGATGATGGCCCCCACGGCAAAGAACCCCTCTACTGTATTCATGGTTGCGGTGTGCTGGGTCGTGGATGTGCTGATATCGCCAATCAGCGCAAGTGCTCCGGTTTTGAAAATGCCGATTGCCGCTCCGGAAATCGTCAGGAGGACAAGGAAGAAAACGAAAGACCGGCCCACGGCGAACAGATAAGAGTTCAGCGCAAAAAGAACCAACCCCAAAATGATGGTTCTCTTTCGTCCCAACTTGTCGGCCAAATAGCCGAGGAAGAAAGCTGCGACTGCGATGCCTGACATCGCAGCATAGTGGAAAGCACCCCCAACAGTCATGCTAAGGTGGAACTCTTTAATGACCTCAGGAATGATGACGCCAACCGAATCCGTAGTCATTGCAAACATCATGAACATCAAGAATGTGAGCCACTTGATTGCGGTCAGGCTTTGCACGGTGATCGGGGTATCCTTCATCGGATCGCCTTCGTCGGGCCGCTGCTCTCCCACGATTCCCAACGTCCGCCACTCCGCTCGTCTGCACGGCCTTCCCTAGAGTAGGTCACGACCGCGTGCGCCTCTGCGAAATCCGCGTCGAGCTTGGTCCAGTGTCCATCCTTGGTCCAAGTGATCGTCAGGGTTCGATCGGATGGAGTCTCAATTTTGGCTGTTCCGGCAAAAGAAGGATGGCTGTTGCGTAGGCGTATAAGTTCGATCAATTTCAGCACGACAGGCTTCTCCAGGCATTCTCTTAGTTCTGCCGAACTGTAGTAGTGACGATTGATGTCGCGTCCGACTTGAGTTCGGCCTAAGAGTTCCATGTCGTTTGTCCCGGCAAGGAGTCCGACGTAATAGACCTGCGGAATCCCAGGAGCAAAAAACTGCACCGCTCGAGCCATGAGGTACTCATTCTCGCTTTGTCCTAACGCATCAAAGAAAGTGCAATTGACCTGATACAGATCGAGGTTGTTTGCCGCCGCACCGGTTGCTTTCCGGCTCTCATCTTTGCTTCGGGAATGGATGGTCTCCACGAGGCTGTCGATCTCTCCCGGTGCGAGGAGGCCCGGTTCGCCGCCTGTGCCGCCGACGTCAATGACTCCAATGCCGTCGTGAGTATCGAGAACGGTAATGCAGTTCTCCGGGCGAATCGTGAGCCAATGGCCCAGCGCTCTGCACTCGCGGGCAAACAGCGAATGGAGGATGAGTGGGGGAAGGGCGAAGTCATAGATCCAATCCACTTCGCGAGCGATTTCGAGTTGTTGCGAATAGTGGCTATGGATTTCGACTAGGACTTCCATTCCCAGTTCGTGAACCTTGGAGGCCAGCGAGGCGATGAAGCCAAAGGTCTCAGGGATCATGAAACAACTTGTTCCCGGCTTCTTAATTGCATAACCCACGGCGTCGAGCCGAATCATGCGTATGCCAGCGGCCTGAAAGCGGCTGAGAATCGTCTGCAAGTATGCTTCGCCCTGCGGGTGTTGCACATCAATGTCGACCTGTTGGGGGGTGAAGGTTGTCCACAGGAGTCGATGCTCCCCTGAATCCAGCAAGGCATTGGTGAAGGGCAGCCCGGGCCGCGGACGATAAATGCGCAGCAATTCTTCTTCGTGGGCTCCCGTCGGAAACACCCGATCGTAGGTGAGAAACATGCCTGAAAATGGGGAGCTCGCACCGTTACGGGAGAAGTCTTTGAACTGCGGTGAGGCGGTTGAAATGTGATTGACGATGAGGTCCGCCATCACATCTGCCTCTTCGCTCAGTGCATGCACATCATTCCAGTCGCCCAGCCGTGGATCAACCTGGGTGTGATCCGCCGGGTCGAATCCAGCGTCTGCGCCATCAATCGGATGGAAGAAAGGTAGCAGGTGCACCCCACCGAAAAGACCATGCAGGGGACCTTGCATCAACGCCTTCAGTCGTCTCAGGTCGCCACAGAGTCGATCAACGTAGGTTATGAGCTGAACTTGATTCTTCACATCGCGCCCTTCTTGCGCATTCGACACGCACTGGGGACAAGGGAAAAACGAGACTCGTGCGAAGCACAATTGTTAGAGCGCTGTGGCGTCGACTGTCAAGAACATTGCCGACAAATAGCATTAAAGTTGTATATGGTAATACTGTCGTCGTAGGAGTAGGATGTCGTGTCGCGAGCCGCTCGCGAGTGCCTCACACAGGCTCGCTAAACACCGGGAGACCACGATGGCGCATCACAAATACCGCCAGATCCTCGAAAAGCTTCAGGAAGATATCGCATCCGGTCGTTACAAGCCGGGCAAGCGGCTACCAAGCGAAGCTGAATTAGTGAGGCGTTTCGGTGCATCCCGCATGACCGTTTTTCGCGCAATGCACGAGCTGCAGTCTTTGGGACAGGTGACGCGGCGCGTTGGGTCCGGAACGTATGTATCGACGAGTTCAAACACAGGCAGTCACCTTTTTGGTTTATTGATCCCTGAGTTGGGGCAGACCGAAATCTTCGAAGCGATATGCCAGGGAATGATGGAAGCCCAAGAGGCGGCGCATTGCTCTCTGCTCTGGGGGAATGCCGCTCCGCAGGAGCACGAGAAAGAGCAAGCCGCGGTGCAGCTTTGTGAGCACTATATTTCGCGCAAAGTGTCGGGAGTGTTTTTCGCTCCCGTCGAATTTAGTACAAACAGGTTCCAGGCAAATCACAAGATTGTAGAGGCGCTTGATCGCGCGCGCATCCCGATTGTGCTGCTCGACCGCTGCCTTAACCCGTATCCGCAGCGCAGCAAGTATGACTTGGTGGGTATTGATAATCGACGTACCGGCTTTCTTGCCACGGAGCATCTGATCAATTGTGGCGCCAAGCGTATTGCTTTTTTCACCCGGCCAAATTCAGCACCGACCGTCGATGCCCGTATTGCTGGTTATCGCGAGGCTCTTTTGCTGCAACTCGAAAGGCCTCGTCTCGACATGGTGAACATTGGCGATGCTTCCGACCGGAAGTTCATCAAGTCGATTCTGAAGAAGCAGCGGGCCGATGCCTTCGTTTGCGCCAACGATCTAACGGCAGGAAATCTGATGCACACGCTCTTGGCGCTTGGTCAAAGGATCCCCGAAGACATTCAGATTGTGGGGATCGATGACGTGAAATATGCCCGTTTGCTGCCAATTCCGCTCACAACTTTGCATCAGCCCTGCCGGGATATTGGCAGGATTGCCATGGCGACCATGCTTGACAGGATTGCGAATCCGGACCTGCCGCCGCGCGATGTGCTGCTCCGGTGTGATTTGGTTGTGCGGAAATCGTGCGGTGGATTCATTAAGGGAAATGGCCGCAATTGAGTCTAGTCCTGCTTCTGATGTTTCCCTGCTCGGCGATTCTTCGGTTCTGTCGCTACGTGGTATAGACAACTTTCTCATAGTTGTATGCAATTATCTTGACAATGCAACACAGCGAAAGCTAGAAATTGGTTCGCAGCCCCGCGTTGTAATTGCTCCATGTCGTGTTTGCTTGCCACGCGAGCGAGAGCGACGCGCAGCCAATAGCCAACTTATGGCTTCCCGCTTTGAGCGGGGCACTTTCCACGAAGAAGGTGAGAACAATGCTGAATCTCCTCGCAGCGATCTTTGCAAACCTCTCAAGTGATGGTCGGAATCCCGCATCGCGCCAACTCTCTTTCGGTTTTAGGTCTGGCGCCAGCGCGAATCGCCGTTGCTCCACATTATTGGTAGCGGCGATGATTGTTCTTGTCGGAATGGCCGGCTTGTGCGTCTCGGCGAACGCTCAGGTGAGGTTTGGAACCATTATCGGAACTGTGGACGACCCTAGCGGGGCCATGTTGTCCGGGACTACGGTAAAGCTGACCAATCTCGACACCAACCAGACACGCACGGTGCAGACCGGCAGCGCGGGGGAATTCACGTTCCCCAACCTCGTCGCCGGACTTTACCGCGTTGACGTGGAGATGACGGGGTTTAAGCATTTTATTCAGGACAAAATCGAGGTTCAGGTCGACGTTACCACTCGTGTAGACGCTAAATTGCAGGTCGGCAACACGAGCGAGAGCGTCACCGTGACCACTGAGGCACCGCCGTTGCAGACGGACAGTGCGTCCCTAGGAACGGTCATTGGCCAGCAAGAAGTAGAGAGCATTCCTCTCAGCGGCAGGAATGTCAACAACATGTTGACGCTGGTGCCAGGCGTGGTGGCTCAAGGCGGAACTTACGGCAACGCTGTTTCCAACCAATCGGGTGGTGCCAGGACGAACGCGATCGGTTTTGGGAACTATGCCATCGGCGGAGGCTTTGGGAACCAGAGTTCCTTCTTTATCGATGGTGTCGCCTCCAACGCGCCGGCAGGAAATCTCAATTCATTCGTCCCTTCCCAGGATGTGGTGGAGGAGTTCCGTGTTGTCACGAACAATGTCGCCGCTGAGTATGGTAACTATGCGGGAGGTATCATTAACCTCACCACCAAATCGGGAACGAATGCTTTTCACGGCACGGCTTACGAGTACTTACGCAACAAAGTCCTGAATGCGAATGATTACTTCTCGAACGAGGCCGGGCTTGCTCGCGTGCCTCTCATTCAGAACCAATTTGGCGGGACCATCGGTGGACCGATACGAAAGGATAAGACGTTCTTTTTCTTTGGGTGGGAGTATGAAAAGCTGAAAACCGGCACTCTGGTTACAACCACTGTTCCTACGACAGCTGAGTTGGGTGGTGATTTTACGGCAGCAGGTTTACCTGTCATCTACGATCCAACCACGGGAACTCAATTTCAATGCAACGGAGTACTGAATAAAATCTGCACGAACAGACTCGACCTCTCCGCACAGGCACTTTTTGCGAAGTCCTATCCCGCCCCGAATCAGCCCGGCTTACTATCCAACAACTTCATCGTTCAGGAAGCCTCGGGAGGCGTCAACGAGCAATACAACGCGCGTGTTGATCACCATTTGTCGGAAAAGAACACTTTATTTGCCCGGTACGCTTATTGGAAGGCAGACAGCGACCCCTACGATGCTTGGGGTACGCAGACGCAGGGTCAGGGTCACACGGGCCTCTATACCCACTCGGCAATTCTCGGAGACACGCATGTCTTTAACCCTTCGACGATTCTCGATTTGCGGCTTTCTTACCTCCGCGTGTTTCAACATGAATTTCCCGACAGCAATGGCGTTGACCTGTCTCAATTCGGCGCTGGCTGGGCGAGCCTTGCCAGTCAACTGGTGAGCCCCGCGAATTATCCGGCAATGAGTTTCAGCGACAACCAAGGAATCACTGGTAGCAATGGCGTTGGTTCGGAACTTTTTTGGCATCAGAACGTGTACGGGTTGTCGGGAAATCTCACCAAAATTGTGGGTCGTCACCAGCTTAAGTTTGGGGGCGTAGTGCGCCACGTGCAATGGATTTCCGATCCGGAAAACGGAGTGCTCACCCTGAACTTCGACCAGTCCGCTACGGCATCCGCCGGCGTGGGCGGCAGCGCAGTGGCCTCTGCACTGCTGGGAATCATCGGCGCACAAGGCACACAGGTAGCGCCCGGCATCGTTGGCGGCTCCAGGGCGTACTTCAACTCCTACGGCTTCTTTGTCGACGACACCTTCCAGGCCACCAGAAAGCTTACCGTGACCGCCGGTCTCCGCTGGGATCAGCCTAGTACTTTCTCGGAAGCGAAGAACAACGACACCGTGTTTCTGCCGAACCAGGCCAGTCCTCTGGGGTCGTTCCTGAATCCGGTCACGGGACAGACCCAGCAGCTTAAGGGGAATGTGGCTCTCGTCGACAGTCCGTCGTGGTCTTCGCAGAGAGAAGACAATTTACACTGGAAGTTGTTCTCGCCGCGTCTTGGGTTAGCCTACCGCCTCACCGACAAAACCGTTTTGCGCGCGGCCTATGGCATTTCTTATCCGCCCAGCACGCTCAGCCAGGATGGACCGAACCTCTCCCCCGTCAACCTCGCTCCGACCACGGTCACCGATGGCAGCGCCACTGTGGCGAATCCGTTTCCCAACGGTCTTAACCAGCCGCTGCGGCGTAACGCTCAGCCTGGCGACTTCTACGGACAGGCCATCTTTGCGATGCACGTGCCTGGCGATCATGCTGCATATGTGCAGCAGTGGAACGCGGCCGTCGAGCAGCAGATCGGCAAGGATGCCTCCCTTACGGTGGCCTATGCTGGATCGAGAGGCACCCATCTTCTGTTGCAAGGGTGGGCGACGGTTTCGAATACCAACATAAATCAGCTGCCCGATCAGTATTTTTCCATGGGACCGGCTGCGTTGGAGGCTCAGGTTCCGAATCCGTTCTACGGAATCATTACAACGCCAGGCTCGCCCCTGTCAGCGCCAACGGTTGCTACTGGTCAGCTTTTGCTGCCCTTTCCACAATACCGCCGAGTACTATTCCTCGATCCACACGAGGGAACGTCCAACTACCGGTCCCTGCAAGCATCGTTCATGAAACGATTCGGAGGCAAAGGCATCCTGAGCGTTGCCTACACTTGGTCGCATTTGATGTCGAACACTGACAGCTCGAGTGCGTTTCTGGATGAAGGATTCATCTTCGGCGGGTCGACTCAGGACAACAACCATCTTAATCATGAGTATTCGGTTAGTTCTTACGACGTCCCCCAAAATCTTGCCGTTGGGTACGGTGTTGATTTGCCTTTCGGTCGCAACAAGCACTACATGAGTGATGCTAGCGGAGTTGTAAACGGGATCGTGGGTGGGTGGCGGGTCAATGGCATTACCACAATACGGAGCGGTGTCCCTATCAGTGCGTACCAATATTTCCCGGGGTCCGCTCTCAGTCAGTTTGGCGGTGGTCAGGGATACTTCGGGGCCCAAGGCTTATGGATGCGGCCTGATCTTGTATCGGGGTGCGACCTGAAGGCGTCGGGTTCGCGTCAGTCCCGGGCGGCCAACGGTTGGTTTAACACGGCCTGCTTCCAGCCTGTGGATACAAGCAGCGTGGTAGCGTTCGGCGACGCGCCTCGAAACATCGACACGGTTCGCATGGATCACATGAACAATTGGGATTTCTCGATCGCAAAACGAAATGAGATCACCGAACGGGTGTATCTGCAATTCACGGCGGAGTTCTTTAACCTGTTCAATCATGTAAGATTCGGCGCGCCGAACGAACAGGCTGGCAATCCCAGTTTCGGTATTGTGACTTCACAGGTTAACCCACCGCGCGCGATTCAGTTCGGCCTACGAGTCGGGTTCTGACCACTCTCTCTGCGGCGTCGGCCAGAAATGGCCGGCGCCAGCCTTCTCTAGTCAGCGCGAAACATACGCAGTAGTACGTAGTGGGAGGTATACGACTATGTCGAACCAACGCCTTATCCTTCTCTTGCTGTGTTCCACCTTCCTGGGCATGGTCTCCCCTATAACAATCTCTGGGCAGGAACATCCCGGTGCGGAGCCACAGAAGGTGGCAGTGCACGCCGACGGTGCCGTCGAAGTCCCGGCTCAAACCGTACCGATGTCGTCGTTCCTTAGTTCCGAGGCAAAGGCTTACGTCACGCAGCATTTGAAGGATATGCAGGACCCGGAAATCCTGAAGCAGGATGCCGGGGTTCCTCGCTTCATGAAGGGCTATCTCGCGCGCGACCGCGAACTGTTCGACGTGAACAAACAAGATGACAAGATCGCGGGAGTGCACGTTTATGTCTACACGCCGAAGGCCGGTGTGGCGGCGAAGAACAAAGGGCGCGTACTTATCAATCTGCATGGTGGCGGATTCTCGGGCTGCTGGCCCGGTTGCGCCGAGCTTGAGTCCATTCCTGTTTCGGCGATGGGGCAGATCAAAGTGGTCAGTGTTGACTATCGCGAGGGTCCAGATAACAAATTTCCTGCGGCGAGCGAGGACGTTGCCAGCGTTTATCAGGAACTCCTGAAGACATATCAAGCGCAAAATATTGGCATGTATGGTTGTTCCGCCGGAGGCATGCAGACCGCATTGTCTCTCGCGTGGTTTCAACTTCATCATCTTCCGGCTCCAGGTGCGGCCGGAATATTCTGTGCTGGAGCAGGCGGCGTTTTCGGGGGTGATGCGCTTTACACGGCATGGCCCATGGGCGAAGCACGGATCGCGCCACCGATGCCGTCCGGAGGGCGGCCGCCGCTTGGCTACTTCGAAGGAACCGATCCCAAGGATCCCCTAGTTTCCCCTGTCAGTTCGCCGGAGGTCCTGGCGAAGTTCCCTCCGACTCTCGTTATAACCGGGACGCGGGGCTTTGAACTGAGTGCGGCAATCTACACGCACGAGCAGCTGACAAAAGCGGGAGTGGATGCCGAACTGCATGTGTGGGAGGGACTCTTTCATGGCTTCTTCTATAACGCAGACGTGCCTGAATCGAAGGACGCTCTGAATGTAATCGTTAAGTTCTTCGATCGTCATCTTGGAGGACGTTGAGCGCAGGATTTTGTCTCACCAGCACCGCCACGTCATCGCACGGGAGGGAAAAGTTGTGCCAAGAAGATTCGTAGTAGTTGCACTTTTGCTGTTGACGGCGTTCGGTCCGTATAGCTGGGCGGGAAACGCCAAAGACGTGGGGCACTGGGTGAGCGCGTGGAGCACCGCGGTACATGCCCCGCTCCCGTTTCCAGGCCTTCCGCCCGCGATCGCTTTGGAGAATCAGACAGTCCGCATGGTCGTCAAACCGACCCTCGGTGGCGAAAGGCTACGAATCAGGTTGTCGAATGCCTTCGGAAACAGCGCCCTAACGATTGGTTCCGTACACATCGCCCTTGTGAAGCAAGGCTCTGAAATCGTGGCAGGTTCCGATCGGAATGTGATATTTGCCGGGAGTGCATCGGTGACTATTCCTCCCGGAGCGCCCGTCTTGAGTGACCCGGTCGAACTCAAGGTACCTGCATTCGCCGAGATCGCTATAAGCCTCTACTTGCCGGGTACCGTTTCCGGTTCCAGTATGCATTTTTGGGCGCAGCACGACACATATATCTCGGGAACCGGTGATTTCTCAGCCAAAGAAGAAATCCCGAATGCCAGTGCACGAACATCGTGGTACTGGCTGTCTGATGTGGAGGTCTGGGCCGCCGATGACGTGGCTGCAGTTGTTGCCCTGGGCGATTCCATCACCGATGGTGTTGGCGCGAAGCAGGGAGAATACAGCGACTGGCCCGACATTCTCGCGAGCCGCCTGTCCGCTGGAGGAAAGGCACAAAAGCTGTCGGTGATCAACGAAGGAATTGGTGGAAACCGCATTCTGCATGATGGCGCCGGCGCTAGCGCCTTGGCGCGGCTCGACCGCGATGTATTGGCGCAGCCGGGCGTGGCCAGTGTGATCCTGCTTGAGGGGATCAATGATATTGGCTGGCCAAACATGAAGCCCAAATCGCCGGATGGCACAACGCCGAAAGACCCACCGTTCGCGAGCGAAGCCGTGAGCGCCGACGACCTCATCGGAAGCCAGAAGCAGATTATCGAGCGCGCACACGAGCATGGAATCCGTGTCTACGGCGCTACTCTAACTCCCTTCGAGGGTGCCGACTACTACAGCACCGAGGGAGAAGCGATGCGGCAGAAGATCAACCAATGGATCCGCACCAGTGGGGCTTTCGACGGCGTATTCGACTTCGATGCCGCTGTGCGTGATCCCAACCATCTCTCTCAGTTTCGCGATGGTTATCACTCCGGAGACCATCTGCACCCCAGCGCAACGGGCTTCAAGGCTATGGCGGACGCAGTCGACCTCACGATGTTGAGGAGCGCGGTCAGTTCGAGTACTAAGAAGTAGTTTCTCGTCGACGGTTGCATCGCCGAGTCGAAATGGCAGGGCAGAGTGACAATCAAGCAAATCGCGCTCGTTAGCATGCTGCTCTGTGGACTGTGCCTCGGGCAGAGTGGGTCACGGCCGACCACGAACATCCCTGATGCGGAATTTCCACGAATCAACAGTGATCTGAGCGGAACATTCCGCGTCCAAGCAGAACAGGCCCACAAAGTCCAACTTCTGATGGAGTTTGGCCAGTCGACGTTCGACATGGTCAAAGGCGAGGACGGGTATTGGAGCGTGACGACCAAGCCGCTGTCGCCGGGCTTCCACTATTACGCGATTTCAGTTGACGGATTTCCCACGAACGACCCCGGAAGCCGAGTCTTTTTCGCAGCCAGGAAGGAAGTCAGCGGCCTGGAGGTTCCGGGTTCAGAGTCGGACTTCTTTGCGATCAAAGACGTTCCACACGGCACGATGCGTGCCGAGTGGTATGTCTCGAAAACCACAGGTGGGACAAGACGGATCTTCGTTTATACGCCTCCGGGATACGACCAGAGCGGCTTACACTACCCGGTTCTTTATCTTCAACACGGGTATGGAGAGGACGAAGCCGGTTGGGGTGACCAAGGCCACGAGAACTTCATTCTGGATAATTTGATCGCTGCTCACAAAGCCCAGCCCATGATTATCGTGAATGAGAATGGGCTGCCCGGGCCAAGCTTTCAGCCGCCTTCGCCCCCTCGATCCGATTCGAAGCCGCCACCGGTAGCACAGATGGCGCGCTACTTCATGGACGAACCGTACGAAACTTTCGACCGGGTCGTTTCCAGTGACTTGATTTCGTTCATTGACTCGAATTTTCGCACGGTAGCAGACCGCGAGCACCGGGCCATTGCTGGCCTTTCCATGGGGGGAGCTCAAGCGCTTCGCATCGGACTCCATCACTTGGATCAGTTTGCATACGTTGGCGCATTCAGTCCGGCGATTGACATAACCGATACCACGAAAGACTACAACGGGAATTTGGCGAACCCCACAAGGCTCAACCAGCAGCTTCGGCTGTTATGGATTGGAATCGGCAGCGACGATTTTCTCTTCGCGCCCGTGAAGGAATCTCATGCAACTTTAGACAAGGCAGGAATCAGACACGTGTGGGTTGAGAGTTCTGGCTCTCACGTTTGGACAGTTTGGCGCAAGTACCTGAACGACTTTGCCCCGAGGCTGTTTCAATGAGTCTGACTAGTACATGAGGAAAGGTATGGACAAGCCTCCAGTTCATGATCGTGTTGGGCGACCGTTCGCGTTGTGTTCGGCGCCGGACAACGGGGCATACAGCGGGAACTCGGCGGAGCGGAGGGATACCGCGTGAGATTCAAACACGCTTTACTGGCTATCCTCACGCTCTGCGCGTCGTGTTGGGGGCAGGAGGTCAAGTCACAATCGGCTCCCACGAATGTCCCTGGATCAGAATTCCCGCGCCTCAACAGCGATCTGTCTGCGACCTTTCGCGTGCAGGCGGAACAGGCTCAAAAAGTCCAACTCCTAATGGAACTCGGGCAGTCGACCTACGACATGGCTAAGAGTACCGACGGCTTCTGGGAAGTTACGACGAAGCCCCTACTGCCGGGGTTCCACTACTATCTCATCTCTGCCGATGGATTCGATTCGACCGACCCTGGAAGCAGAACTTTCTTTGCCGCTCGCAAGGAGGTCAGCGGGATTGAAGTGCCTGCTGCAGAGTCGGAGTTCTTTGCGATCAAGGATGTGCCGCACGGCGCTATTCGAATTGAGTCGTATTTTTCCAAGGCGACGGGGGAATGGAGAAGAATCTTTGTCTACACGCCTCCGGGATACGACCAGGACTCCGAGCGCTATCCGGTTTTATACCTTCAGCATGGGTGGGGCGAAGACGAAGCTGCCTGGAGCCATCAGGGGCATGAAAATTTCATTCTCGATAATTTGATCGCGGCCCACAAGGCCAAGCCGATGATCATAGTGAACGAGAATGGAATGACCGGGATCAACTTCGCACCGCCGCCTGCGCCTCGCTCCGTCACTTCGACACCACCATCCCCCTCCCCCTCCCGGTCGATGGCAGACACGATCAGGGAAGAGCGGTATGTGCTATTCGACAGTGTCATCTCCCAAGATCTGGTTCCGTTCATCGACGCGCATTTTCGCACCATACCTGACCGCGAGCATCGAGCCCTCGCCGGTCTTTCCATGGGAGGCGGCCAGTCCGTTCGCATCGGACTGAATCACCTGGATCTGTTCTCGTATCTTGGCGCGTTCAGTCCCGCCCTTTTTATAACGGATACCGCAAAGGATTACGACGGGGCTCTGGCGGATTCAGCGAAAGTGAATCGCCGACTTCGGTTGTTGTGGATCGGAGTGGGCGGTGATGATTTTCTGCTCGGGCCGGTAAAAGGTTCTCACGAAGCGTTAGAGAAAGGTGGAATCAAACACGTGTGGGTGGAAAGTTCCGGCGCTCACGTCTGGACAGTGTGGCGCAAGTACCTAAACGACTTTGCGCCGAAGCTATTTCAGTGACGCGCTGGCCCTGCTATGCGAACGGCGATTGATATGGAATTATGAGAAAACCAGCGCTCATGATCGGGTTGGGCGAGGTGCTATGGGACATTCTGCCGTCCGGCAAGGTCTTGGGTGGAGCACCAGCGAACTTCGCATACATGACCAACGTGCTTGGAGACGAAGGAATCGTCGCCAGCCGGGTCGGAGATGATGCTCTAGGTCGCGAAGCGCGCCGGGTTATGCAAGAACTCAGCCTGAACACATCACATCTGCAGCAAGATGATCTTCACGAAACAGGCGTCGCAACCGTAACGATTGACGGCACCGGTCAACCAAACTTCACCATCAAGGAACCGGTATCGTGGGATTTTCTCGAATGGACGAAGGATTGGGAGGAGGTGTCCGCGCGTGCAGACGTCATCTGTTTCGGGTCGCTCGCGCAGCGCTCATCGACCTCAGCGGGCACGATCGACCGCTTTTTGCGCAATGCGTCGGCGAAGGCCCTTCGCATATGTGATGTGAATCTGCGTCAGTCGTTCTATACCGAGGATGTGCTGCGGAAGTCATTTCAATTTGCAGACATCGTCAAACTGAACGAGCAGGAACTGCTGCTTGTTTCATCCCTGTTTGAATTGGGTCAGGGAACAGCGGAAGTTCTTGCCCACCGAATGCTCCAGGACTGCGACTTGAAGCTTATCTGCATAACGCGCGCTGATCGAGGCAGCCTATTGGTTTCACGACAGCAAACGATTGAGCATAAAGGATTCCAAGTCAAGGTGGCCGATGCGGTCGGTGCCGGGGACGCATTCACGGCGTGTCTTGCGCATCACTACATTCGCGGAAATCCTTTGCAGCAAATCAGCGTCGCGGCCAATCGGTTTGCATCATGGGTCGCAACGCAAACAGGGGCTACGCCACCCATTTCTCCAAGTCAGCTGCCTGGCATTCTGAATGGCCTTGGACCGAGTGAGGACGCTTGGGGGCAAGATTTATGATGCGATCGATGCGGCCGTAGAGCAGGCCGACATGAAAAGGATCGTGCAGTCCTTACGCGACCACAATCGGTTTACTCGGGAGTACTTAATTCCGAAATTTGATGGGCTTCTACCATGAACTCCTGCGAATTCCAATGAGCAACTCAATCTCTGATGAGAACATACCGCATGGTTTTCGCGTCGGAATGGGACTCGTCGGTCTTGGTCTGGCGGGTAGCCATCACATTGACGCCGTTCGCAGGTTGGGCTTCGTCGACGTTCTGGCCGTCGCGTCGTCGCAGCCAGAACGCATACGTGGGAAGGCGGGCCGATACTGCATTCCAAAGATCTACGGGAGCTACGAGGAACTTGCGGTGGACCCGGATGTTCATGTAGTCCACGTCACAACTCCAAACTACCTGCATCGCCCGGCCATTCTTGCCGCCTTGCGGCACCGCAAACACATCATCTGCGACAAGCCGCTTGCGACGACTGCGGCCGAGGCCGTCGCGCTTCTCAGAGCTGCGGAAGCAGCCGGCGTTGTCCATGCGGTGACCTTCGCTTATCGCGGCAATCCCTTGGTACAAGAAGCCCGGTCTCGCATCGCCAAGCAGGGAATCGGACCCGTTCGTTTCATTCATGGGGCTTATCTGCAGGACTGGCTTCTCGAAGAGACCGCCTACTCGTGGCGGCTCGACCGCGATAAGGGCGGGCCAAGCTGCGCACTCGCCGACATAGGATCGCATTGGTGCGATCTTGCAGAACATATGACAGGTCTCAGAATAGAGTCCGTCCTCGCAGATCTGACTACGGCAGTGCCGATCCGCCACAGGCCGTTGCGCGAACGGCAAACATTTTTCAATTCGGACGAAGTTGACCGCACGCCAGTGAACGTGGAGAGCGAGGATCTTGCCAGCGTGCTGGTGCGATTCAACAATGGCGCCAAGGGGTGCTTCTCTGTAGGACAGGTCTGCGCAGGGCACAAAAATGATCTCTGGATCGAAGTGAATGGCGCGACGGCTTCTCTTCGCTGGGATCGGACCCGTCACGAGGAGTTATGGATTGGGCATCGACACCAAGCGAATGAAGTTCTTCCTAAGGATCCGTCGCTGCTCGATGCGAACGCGCAGCAATTTTCCTGCTTGCCTGGAGGCGTCCCAGAAGGCTATTCCGATCCTCTCTTCCACATTCTAGAAGACATCTACGCTCGGATTGTTGGACGGGGCAACAGCCAGGACGGCCCCCCATCGGCTTTCGCCACATTCGAAGACGGGTTCCGTATCAACTGCATTGTTGACGCAATGATAAAGAGCCACAACGATGGAGGAGTCTGGACGAAAGTCGATACAAGCAGAAACTATAGAGCCGTATGAGACTTAGTCCGCCGTAGCGGCGCGACGAGAAGAACTTTCAGCGGACTCAAAGAAGTTGCATCGGGCACTCACCCGGAATTTCGCAGCGGAGAGGAATGTCCGAGCACGAAAACGACTTCATTGCTCTTTCCATCGACGGCGCCAGTTGGCGCATGGTGTATGCCTTCGACTCTCCGAACTGGCCGCAGGCCGGATTCAGTGGATACGACGTCGCAGATGGAATGATCGCAGTCGCTTATACCGCTTCTGCGGTTCCCGCCGTGCTAACGCCAAGTGCCGTTGTCGCGTTTTCGGGGTCAGGACCGACAAGTGCAACGAGAGGGCAGTTACGATTCCGATAGGTTTCAAACTAGGACAGTGCGTTACTCTTTGCGCCGCACATTGTCATTAGATTCTGTTGATGGTGCTCATAACCCAAAGGTCGGTGGTTCAAATCCACCCCCCGCAACCAAATCTAACCTCCACAAAAACAATCACTTGGATCTCATTGCACGAGTGCGGAAAATCGCGCGCCGAGTGCCTTTTAAC
>Ga0182030_10011345_pt1 | contig 17995 bp, 16 predicted proteins | sample 812S3MmetaG_FD_121299 | JGI IMG/M metagenome (GOLD analysis project Ga0182030, IMG submission 121299) | Permafrost microbial communities from Stordalen Mire, Sweden - 812S3M metaG (Illumina Assembly) | ecosystem: Environmental > Terrestrial > Soil > Wetlands > Permafrost | place: Sweden...
AACAATCAGAGGTAACATACAATGGCCAAAATACTGGGACTGCCCAACAACAGCCGCACAACACCAACTTAAACCAAGCTCCACACCAACCCACAATCCCACAACAAAATACCACCTCAGGACAGCAAGCACCAGATCAACGTCCTAACTTCAGTCGTATGCAAACACCACCCCGAAAACCTACCCCACAGCAGCAAGCTTCCACTTATGGCACTGATCAAACATACAACAACGACACCCAATCCAATAGCGCACTTCCCCCTCTCCCACGCGTAAAAAGTACCTCCGGCGGGCGTCCCATCCCTCCCCGTTCCGAGCTCCGTAATTCAAGCCCTCAAAAACAACAACCGCCAACTTCTCCGCTGCCCGCACGGTCTGATAGACGGAATTCTCAGAGTCTGAGTGTCGAGCCATTGAATACGGGGCATACACAACACGCCCCATCTCAGAATAATGATTATGTTAGCCCGACTTCTCCAATTGGAACGAATGCACCGAGGTCTAATACGCCCAATTTCTCACGCCCTGGCGTTGCTGCTCCTACACAAGCACCAACAAGTACAACAGCTCCTGCCGCTGCCGCTGCACATACAGGGAAAAGAGAATCCGTCCTAGGCGCCATAAAAGGGATCCATGGTGCGAGTGAAGCTCTTCGCGGGACAGTCAACTCTACGATCGCGCGAGGAGTGGGTGATAAAGAGGAACAGGAACGAATGAGAGAGGTGAGAGCGCAGGGAATGAGTGAGTTTAGGGGTAGTGGGTTAAGAGAAGGTTTTAGGGGCAAGGCGGAGGATAGGCAGAGGGAAAGGAGGAGGAGGAGTGGGAGTATTCAGAAGGGAGAGCCGCTGGGTCATAGTTTAGAGAGAGTCGAGGAGCGGGTTTAGTAGGAGGGGGATCCTGAGGTCGGGTACCGTATATATGGGATGGTGTTTTGGAAGACTGATTGGGTGGACTTGTTTTCAATCAACAGACTCCTTTTTTTGCTAAATGTGATAAACCATACCTCTATATTATTATAAAGATCTTCTTAATCTTGTCAATAACCCTAACATTTTCACTGGTTTTACCTGCTTATATTCTACCACTATACTACCCCAACTCTACAGTTGTATTTGCATAAGGAAAACAACCCCACGCCATCAATTGCAGCTTCAAGTAAAACGTTTGAGAACAACACGGAAGACGGCGACAAATACCATCTCAACAAAGGATCAGGGGCTGATTCATCTCGGCGGGGCAAAGTTCCTCCTCATGGAATGGGGGTTTTAGGCAGGTCTCAAGAGCCTGTCCCGAAATCAAAGTTCACGAGTATTCCGAGATTCGCTGAGAAGATTTTGGATAAAGAGACTGGCAAGTTGGTGACCGGTAAGAAGCTGCAGAATCGGGACGAGATGAGGAGCGGGAAGTTCTGTATCATGCTGAACAAGGATCCGGATTATGGGGGCTTTCCTATTTGCGTGGTCATTCGGGCGAGAGCGATGATTGCTGGGTGTAAAGGCTATTCGCTGGAGGAGGATAGCAGCAACTGTAAATAATAATGCAGGTAGCAGCTTGAGAATGGAACTTAACCCCTGCATCGAGGGTCACATGAGCTGGCTGGGTTCCGTGAAAACATCTATAGTAGCAGCCAAGAGGGAGATATTGGGAGGCTATGACCATTAAATTTCCTGCCCTTGTCCAAAGTCTCGTTGTTATGGGTCTCCAGAGTTCCATGTTATTCAAATCAATCGCGAGACCTTGGACTCAGAGCTTTCCTTTTCTGGACGGCAATTGTCCAAACATACCTAGATCATGGACTGAAGCTCATTTTAGTTGGAGGAATAGAGATGCTTGGAGATATCTATAACGAAGGAAGAAGAAATGGGTTAGAACCTTTGGCGCGAGCCGCAAGACTGGCGTGTTCATTCGTGCGTCAACTTTACTCAGAAAAGACATCTGTACCGCTTCATCATCTCAATCTCAAACCCTTGAGATGGCTCATCCTGCAATCTAATCCGCTTCAAATTTCGGTTATATTATTAATAAACGTCTGAAATACAAATTATTTCCGTATAGCTTTCTGTCAATTAGCCCAACTTCGCCCTCACCATGCCCGCGTCGATCCTTGAGTACGAATCCATATCACAACCGTGGTAACAAAGCACGGTCTTGTTCTTGAACACTTTATTGATCAGAGCCTGGAGAATTCTACGAAAGGAACTACATAAAACTATTGCTGAAATTTAATGAGTCTATGATTCGTTAGATAAAAGCATGCGCGATATGGCAGGAAACACGTTGCATGAACCTCCGCAAGAAACAAAGGCATGGGCCGGCCGCATTCGCAGGTACAAAGATGCGGGATTCAGGATTGATATCCGGTTGAAGTTTCTTCTCGGCAGCGCTTTGGCTCAATGAGGGCGTATTGAAGTGTTTCATCGAGAAAATGCTCGAATCGTGTACAAGTAGTCACAAAGATCCCTCACTGTCCAATCCGGTAGGCTCAGTCACCACAGGAGGCGCATCATGCCTCCCAGGAAGAAATCAGGGTCCGTATAGGGAGTTCAACCTGAAGCTCCTCACTGGAGTCGTTTAAAATGGGGCGCAAGCCACGATGCAGGCAAGGCCTGCACAGTCATCATAAGCGAAGCAGTCGATCACCAACGAATCTCCCTATACGGAACCTGCAGTTTTGCTTATTAACATCTTTCTATTTGCTCGTCTACCCGTGTATCAAGCCCATTCTTCATTATCTCATTATAAGATGCTATCCTTGAGCATCAATTTCCGGTGCATCCGGTCCTTGAGGGGAACTCCCCTTTTGGGCATCATCTTCCTCTGATTTTTCTACCTTTCAGGTGGTTTCTTACCTTCCCCAACACCCGTGTGCAATTGGCGCGACGTTGCTGAGGTCTCTGGTAATTGTGATCTGTTTCTTCGAACGTTGTCCAAGCGCTCAAACAGATACCTCCAGCTGTAGCCCGAAATGGAGTGTTGAGAAGCTCCTCGGCTTCGTGGAATACATTCCGCCTTCCCAAGTTGGAAGGTAATTCAACAAAGAAATCACACATTGGGGCTTCCATCAATGAAGAATTGAAGTAAGCTTACAAGGAGCAGTGAGAGGACTACGGCCTGCCGCGATCGACGACAACCTCGAACGATAATCCAAACACTCGTTACATAAACTTCAGCATGGCCCAATCTAAAACGCCATCAATATGGAAGAAGGTGGCAGACAGATTGGGAATCAATATTCCACTCGTGTTGCTGATGGTAAAGTATGGCAATTGCATTTCCGCGTTTCTTTTGAGAGCACACGGTACTAGGAAGCTAACATATGAGCTTTATTAAGGGGTGCCATTGCACCTACCGTTGGTCTTGCCATGTATGTATTGCTTACCCGCTCCAATGATAGAGAGAGTACTAATCTGCCAAAAGATACCAAAATAGCAGTGTCGCAGCTCGATTCACTACAATCGGATATCTCATCCCAATTATGTCGATACTCACAGTCCCAGTACTTCCTCGAGCAAGGTTTATCCAGAACTTCTTGGTGACATGTGTATGTATCCCACCGCAGCAAATTCTGTTAGTCTTGGACTGACTCTGAACTTTCGCAAGCTTTTGATCTGTTTTGCAGCTGCAATATCTCTTTTTGCGATGTGGTGTTCAGTCAAAGCTCGCGCCAATACAACTCATGCTCCCAAAGCATCAACGAGCAAAGGAGCCCCTGTGCCTGGTGCGGAGGTGTCCCCTTACAACGCGGCTGCAAGTGTTAACATGGCATTTTGGCTCTTCTTCGAAGTATGGCTTGCGAACACGTTAGTCAACTCCCTTGTGTCTGCGGAAAATGTTTCTGATGATGTTAAAGGTTTCGCGCCTACCGACCTCAGTATTTCCTCCCTTCAATCCTCTTCTCGATTTTCATCAATATCACTTCAACGTACGGAACCATCTTTGCGAGCATGGAGCAGGCTGAGGCTCTAGGTAATTATTCATGTGCCTCTGCTCTTTACAGGTTTACTAACACTTCAAGTATCGCGCTTGCTCGAAACCTTCTTCACTGGCTTCGCAATCTCCGCTGCTGTCAGCATATTCATTATTCCGATCACATCCCGAACGCTTATTTCCATGCTTGTGACCAGCGAAATCCATGAATTAAAAAGAGTTCTTGAAGTGCATAGTCAGTATATGCGATCTTTGCCGACACGTGATTGGTATGGGGAGAAGAGCTCTTCCGAAGACTCTGATAGCGGAATGGACTCCAAAAACACAACTTCCTCAAGGACTACACCCTGGCCAGAAGCCGATGCTTTGAAAGCTGTGGCCACGGGTAGCACCGAACTTCAGGTGAAGATACAAGCAGAACTTCGATATGCGAAACTAGAAGTTGCTTGGGGTAAACTAGAAGGAAAGGACCTTTCCACGATAAACCGATTTTTAAAGGGAATCTTAGTGCCGATGTTAGGGATGGAGTCTCTGACTGATGTCACTGATCGTATTGAGAAACGCGGTGGGTGGGGCGCTGTAAGGCTTCCGAAGGCTGGTCACGAATCGACGGAAGCAGACTTTGTGGCTCTTGAGGAGAAAGAAAAGCAGCAATGGACTTGGATATTTGAAAAATTACAAGGACCCGTCCACCAACTTCAAGAAGCAATGATTGAAGGTTTGGACCATTGCTTGTATTCTCTCGAGTTTGCAAAACGCCCGAAAACTCAGACTCAGATCGATATCGAGGCCAGCGTTTCCGGATCTTATTTTACTGGGAAAGCATTTGCTCCCTTTCTCGAAAGCAAAATCCAAGAGTTTCTTAAGAATCGTGAGAGCTTCTTGAAGGAGTGGTGTGCCTTTAAGGGCATGGATTATCCGAAGAGTGACGGAGTTGAGCCTTCCAAAAACCCCCTACATGAACGACATCAATCTCAGCTGTACCTCGTACTTGACGTGAGTCGTTGTCGTCTCTGGAGGACAAAGTGTTAACAATTTCACAGCTAGAATACTCGTTCCTCATGACAGCGCGAGGCATCCTCGATTTTGTCAAATACGCCGATTCTAAGGTTGCGGACGGTACTATGGCAAAGAGGCATTTCATCCATCCAACTTGGAGGCAACTCAAGAAATGGTTCTGGGCTTCATTGTCGCGCGAAGATGGCAACCTAGATTACCAGACCTATTCTACCAGGTCGGGTTCTCCTACCGTTCGCCTCACTGATGCAATTCCGGTCGAAAAGGACGCTGAACACCTTCCTCCATCTACAGCTTGGGAGAAATTCACAGATTACTTTCGAATAATCCCACACTTCTTCGGCTCCGCAGAATCTGCCTTTGGTTTCAGAGTGGCCACGGGTACTATGTGTATTGCAATTGTTTGCTTTTTAAGAAATTCTCAAGAGTTCTTCATCCAACAACGTCTCATTTGGGGTTCTATCATGGTAAGTTGTTTAATTTTTTTCAGTTACAAGTAATTTTTCAACTTGACAGTTGTTCGGGGTTGCAACTCTCTGGATACGCTCCAGGGTGCATCTCTCTCAAAACCCTATTATAACTCCAAAGGATCTTATGAGCCCTATGCTGACTACGAGGAATTGGCAGGTTGCAATCAGTATGACGCAAACAGCAGGCTCCGGTATTTATGGCCAAGCAGTTCGATTCGGTGGAACATTCATTGCAATGGTGGCCTCCTATATTATTTGGTATGTGCCGGATCAGCATAGCGCTGGCATCATCGTCTTTACCGGGGTTACTATGTTTCTGTATCACTATCCGTTCATCAAGAACCCCGCCGATCCTGTTATCCCGATGATTGGGATGTGTACCGTGATCTTAATAGTGGGCTATGAACTTCAGGTTCTACAAATCGGCGTTGAAATCTCAATTTCCAATGGACAGGTCTACCATCCGCTGTACGAGCTTGCCCCGTATCGACTTGCGGCTGTTTTAGGAGGTGTTGGTATTGCATTCTTCTTCAGTTATTTCCCTTCCGTGGTCACGGCACGAGCCAAACTCCGAGGTGATTTAGGCTCAGCGCTCTATCTCTTGAGCAACTATTACAGCTCGGTTCACCAGACAGTTTCGCTAAGAATTAGAGGCGCGGAAGGAGACATGCGAGACAAGACAAGCACTGGGAGAAGGCTTCAAAAGGCACGAACGCAGGTTTTCGTCAAAGAACTCATCCTACTACAAGGAATGAAACAACACTGCCAATTTCTTGCCTGGGAGCCCACTTTTGGAGGAAAATTTCCGAGAGCGTCATATAATAGATTACTTGGCCACACTCAAAAGTCAGTTTATTGTCCCTCTTTCAATCCATGACTGACACGACTCAGCATTGTCCACTTCTCGACAATGATAGCTTATGTGACCGAAACTTTCCGAGATTTTCCAGCTGGGATTGACAAGCAATTTACGTCCGAGTCGTGGATGAAAGACTTCAGGCAGCTTATCTCATCTTTACAGCTTACGTCTCAAAACTTCACCTCAGTCCTTTCTATTGTCGCAGCTGCAATATCCACGGGCAGACCGTTACCGCCTTACCTGAAAGCCCCCAAGCCAGTTCACTTGAGTCAATTGCTAGAGAGCCTAGATGCTGACATTCTTAACCCGCGACACGTTCTTGAGCCTGGATATGCCGCATTTGCAGTGATGCAAGTGGCTACTGCCATGCTCGCTGATGATCTAGAAGGATTGCTTGAGGAAACGAAGAACCTCGTTGGCGAGGTGAAGTTCGGCATTGAATCTCCTGGAGGTGATGATGTGGAGAACGCGACTCTTCCGATGATGGGAGAGAAGCAAGACTGAGAAGGCCATTATTGCATATATAAGTTTATATTTATAAGGGCTTCAAGATCCGGTGTTGGGGAACCCAGAAGCATTATTTAGTAACGAGAACGGGCCAGTTGCGCATTTTCTCGCTGAGGAGAGTAGGAAGAAGCCAGATCAAATTCATAGCACTGAATCTAGCCATTAATGCTCAACAAACCAAAGGCTTTGTATGCTTTGCCAATTTTGAACCTCTTCTATGAAGTCTGGGCCCGTGGTGTATTGGCGTTTGAATGCTTGGTCACGTGTCATGTTTGCACAAGACCAACCACCTTAAGCATCCCCCTAATGCTGCTCTATTAATTTAGATGATTCTATGATCTGAGGCTATTTTTAGAAGTATAATTTGGTACTGAGTATTCATTAAAGCCGGCAATATAATACATTTATGTGCAGTGGCTGGAAAAATACGAGGAACTTTCTTCTGCGATCTTGTCCTTTTCACCTCAATGATTCTGAACCACATGATATGTTGAACGCTGTAGAACTCGCCAAGAACCGATACAGAATCTGTTAAATTCGAGCTGAGTCTATTGATCTCTGTTTGTCTCTAAATAAATTTCAATCAATTAGATGTCCAGAAATTCTTTAGCCTTATTCCTACCCATCTATCTAATCCTTATAGCTCTACCGACTTCTTTGCTCCTTATACGTTACAAAAAAGCAGGCGGGGGAAGTTTTGCGATTCATGGCAAAGACGACTTGGTAGTGAGAGAGGCTTGCTTGCACAACGTAGCTCCCTGCTCATCCTCCTCCTTCCCCGCCTCTTCGTCCCCCCTCCTCCTTTTCTTCTGCCTGCCGGGAAGACCCCGTTGAGCTGATATGTCTCTCTCGTCGTAGAGGTAGCGAATGAAACTTTGGAAATGCCTTTAACGAAGATCATCCCGACAAGGATCCTGGGTTCGTCGATGGGTTCAAGGATGTACAGGATCGTGGGACAATTGTCCAGGACAGGAATCGCTGAAAAATGTCCATGACCGCCACGTTCACCTCGACCATAGAAGGTGCGATGTCTACTTGCCATTTCCCCTTTAGGATTTAATGATGGTGGAACGAAAGAACGGCGAGGACAGAAAGGGTCGGAATTGGGATCACTCTATGTGACCTCATTTTGGCAGGCGAAAACCGGATTGGAAATATATAGTCCTTGCTTGAATAGTAGAATGATTAGAAAATCGCCGATTTAGCAAGCATAAGGTTCAATGAAATCGAACATTTCATGGGAATAATAATGTTCTTTGGACGGAAACGAAATGTAAGCAATTTATTACTTCAACTTACAATTTACCTAAAATATCAAACTGATGTTAGACTCTGAGGAGAGACCCTTCGATTGCTACAGCGGACTCTTAATTAGTATGCAAAAAGGCTATTGCTGTAAAACTATATCGCAACCCAACAGGACGAGCCGTCACACTTATCCCTGAGCGTGACCCTGCTGCACTATGAATGCCTCTGCCTCGGCCATCTCTGCTTGTGAAGGCATGTTAACGATAAGGAGGTAAAGAACGTGCTATTAAGAATGTTAGCAATTATACGGCTTAAGAGTGAGGATCTTCAACTTACACCGCTCAGAATCCGTTTCACTCCATCTGCGAGCATAAGTGGCCCTAAACCGCCAGGACCTCCATAACCTCGGCCTTGCTGGTTCTGGTATTGTTGATTTGGATATTTAAATTCGCCTGAGGTGACCATAGGGTCACCTACTGGTCTATTTCTCGCGGCAAACATCTCTCGGCGCGCTTCGACAATACCACGCCGACCCCCATATCCATAACCGCGATCCCCCAACCCACCTCCATATCGACCCCCCAGCCCGCCTCCAAATCCACGCCTTGGTAAACTCCACCGTCCCCCAGATAAGAGTGCCAGGAGACTACCATGGTGAGCTGGGTTGTTGGGATCCGCTAATCGACTCGTGAACTTTGGCTTTGGCCCCACATTCAACCCACTATCTGGGTTGTCAGCTGCCTGTAATGGGGTTTCATAATCAGCCTTGTCACAATTTACATGACGAAAGAAGCATAGCGAAGTGCGGAAGGGGGATATACATATGCTGCCTGAGCTCTGCGATCAAAATAGTCGCCCACGAAACCCGTCGCACTCTTCAACTTCTCCTTTGTTGATTTCTCCTCAGTGCAGGATTGAGATCTCGCGTTCAGCTCGTCGAGTTTTGGGAACACCAATGGCGCAGTCTCCATGAATGCAACACCAGCTGTATTTCCCATCGACGGACGTAGTTTATGCACTGTTTTCTGTGCGATGCCTTCAGGGGCCTGGATATTGGATGCAATCATGGAATCCACAGCCGTGGCATTGACCCCGACTTCGAAGCCTGGTGAATCGGGATTCCAGGTGAGAACCATGCAGTAGAGACCGCGGGGCCGGTAGAATTCATCGTTTATTTTGTCAAGAAAGGAGTTGTACCTATCATCAATCGCAGATTAGCAATCTATTACCTTCGTATGGAACGATGAAGTTATAACGGTTTGATAACGTACCGGGATCGAGAGTTCATGTTACTCACTACCTTCACCGCCATCATCAACGCTAGAGCCGCGGCCTGAGAAATCCCAGTCGGCAGCGCCATGAACGCGAACCCTGCCAAATTAATAGCATTAATCCACGGATTGGCCTGCGATGCCAGATTGAACGTCTCGAGGAAATCCAGGAACATGGCCTGGTCAATCCCACAACTCATAAGGTCAGGAGCATAGGCCCTGATAAAGCCGCGAGAGCGGTCTTTGGGTCGACGCTGGGGCAGTACGACTGGAAGAGCCAGTTTTTCGAACACTTGGCCAGCTTGAACGGGATAGTCTTTGAGAAAGTTCTGGTTAACCTTACTGGGGTGATCCATATGTCGTTGTTTTGGTCCTGACTCAACTGAATAGGCAGGAAGATGATCCTGTGCATCATCGAGATCCCATTGTTCTTCGTCGCCTTCTTCACATATTTCCTTCTCACATTCTTCAAACTCGCCACTTCCGTCTGCTTTCTCGGACTTCTGAAGCGTCTCTGAGGAATTGGATTGTGAGTAGGCCGGTGGAGGGTGTGATTGCTCCACAGAAGCTCTCTCGGTGGTGGCCTTCTTCTCTTTATAGTGGTGGATGCTTTCAGAGGCCAGTCTAATGCCGGTTGCAACACCAGAGACCATCATTCCAATGGGACCACCATTGCCTCCAAATCGTCCGTATTGATTATTCGTATTCACATTGACCTCTGGTGGGAGTGGGGTGAAAACAGCTGCTTCTTCCTGATGTCAAAAAGCTATCTGCCTTTGAGTGAGAATGAGCGACGAGGAGCGAAGTGATTACTGTATGCGTGGGTAATGACGGGGTTACATACAATGCAGCGAATAATGCCACGTCCGCGAATCATTTCTTGATCCACTGAGGCTACCCCGCCCATCTTCATCTTAAATTGTCCAGTAAAAGTGCATTGTTATCTTGCGCTGTCCCTTACACCACCCTATCGCAACCCTCCCGATGAATGCCACTCCTTGTAGATTCTGCAGGTACTCTAGGCTAAAGACTCATATCTTCGGGGGATTGGCGCAAATTGAGGAGATATTGCAGTGGAAAGGACCACTTTCGGACAAAAACTGCCATACCGCTTTGGGAACGAGGAACGAGGAACGAGGAGCGAGTAGGCGAAGCGGGGCCAGAAGCGAGAAGTCGGGGCGAGATACAACCCGGACGGCCAATAACATTAAGCATTTCTCTCTATCCATTTTGTCTCCGCCGCATCTATAATTAAACTATCATGAAATCCATGTTTTTACAGCAGAAGTACGAAAATGTATAAAGAAAAAGAGTACATACCAGCTGCTTCGTTCCTGAAAAGCGGACTTTTCCCTCAGTCTCATTTTCATCCTTCTTGCGGTTTCCTATCACACAAAGTACAAGGTCTCTGATGACCCATCTCTTTTCTGAAGGATTTTATTTAACAGCATCTAAGACTAACTTTACTACTTATTGACCCTATCTAAACAGACTCAATATCACGCCATTTGCAGTCCTCAGCTCCCATTAGCAGGTTGTTCGTAGACAACTCCGTCAACAATAGTCGTCAAGGTGCCATTTGCATAGAATTTATTATTATCAATATCGATTTCGAAGTGGAACCCGCCAGGGCCGGTTATCTTAGAGCTGTTGCTAATACCGGTGGAATGGAGGTCAGAGTGCCAGTCGGCATGGGTCAGAGTGGCGTTTGGATAGGTGGCAGTAACCTGCTCGGTGCCAAAGATATAGTTGTCGCCATTGTCGGAGAAGTTGTAGTAGGTGACTGCGACGGTACCGATGGCGGTATTGGCACTATTCATAATGAGAGCAACCTCAGCATGGCCACTAACCTTGCCTGCCAGAGTGTAGTTGCCTGCAGGTATAGCCGCTCCTACTGGGAGTGAGCTGCCAGGTGTATAATGTATCGCCCAAGGAACAACATCAGAGACTGGGGGTACTGGCGTCCACTGCAGTGGCTTGCGGCTGGTAAGCGTTGCCATCATCATACGAACTGTTCGTCCGCCAGGTTCGGTAGAGCTAGGACAAGGTAATGGGTTAATGCCACCACAATCTGGTGCAACGGTAAGAGCTTGAAAGTACGCAATGCGGGTTCCATCCAGGGACCACCTTGGATCGGCCCTACCATTCCAATAGGGGTCGTTCACGCTGCCGGGGCTACCATCGCCAGCGCCATTGACCTGTTGACCTTGATAGTACCGGCCGTCATCGTAATACCGGTCGCCATAGCGGTCGATGATCCAAGGCTGGAAGAATCGCCGTACACCATTATTCCGTACGGATGATACTGCGGCAGTGATAAGTTGGTCGATGAGAGGAGGAATGCCACGCATACCGGCAAGAAACATCATTCGGTTCGATGTAGTAGTATCCATAATTGCGATCCAGTTACCATCGGAGGAGGTATCGATTGGGTCGACGTACTCCGGGTCGCTGGTTATCCGTAGAACTTCACCAGTCATAAGGTTCACACCGAAAATATCGATGTTGCATGATTCCGTCGGTAATCCGAGGTAGTCAATTTGGTGACCAAGTCCGCTCAAACCACGTACCTCGCCGACAGTAATAGCTTGGGAATTGATGGTCAAGTTGTTGCCATCAACGGATATTGCGGACGGACCATTTGGATCGACCAGCAGGTTGACATTGACTAGATCGTACCGCGGGGTGAGCGGTATTCCTGTTGTAGGCGATGGGTTGAACTGCAATCGAGCGAAGTATCCAGACTGGGATGCAGAGGTATCGGAAAAGGTCAAGGCATTGAAACTGATATGGACGTCATCAGGGTGTTTGCGCAGCTCTCGTATTGACCCACCGGGCCCAGAGCCATCAGGCGTGACATTCCATCGAAGGGGATAGATATGAACCTTATCGGGTATGCATTCTGGACTGGCAAGCTGCTCGAAGCCGCAATCGATTATCCATGCCCCAGCGAGGACACGTATGCCATCAGTGAAAGCCTGAGGGTATTGGTAGTCTGTAGCTGACCCATTAAAAGAAACCTGTTGGTCTGCCGGCACTCCGCAAGTAATGCATTTCCACGGATCGCCATTAGGGAAGAGCGTCCCATCCACCTTGACGATGATCAACTGAAGGCCTGTATAGATGCTGGCGGGATTCGGGGCGGCTGGTGCCCCTGCATATGTTAAGGACGCAGTAACATGCTTTCCATCTGGGAGAAAGTTTCCGCTCAGCAGGCCGGACGATGCTCTGCCTATACACCCAGTGCGATGGGGATTGAATTCAGAAGTACAACCACCTTCCACTTCATTGGGAGTAACAGGAGGTAACGGTAGCTCAATGACCTCGATTGGCTCAGGTTCTGGTGGAGAAGGCAGTGTTGCAGTTCTAGGCCGTCTGTAGGAGGTACCTGGGAGCCCATCAGGTGAAGTGAAGGTAAGACCAAGAGCAGCAAGAAAAGCAACTATGTTAGAAGGTGTAAAGTGCATTTTGCTAGACAACTTCAGCTCAGAAAATGATGGTGGGTTTGAGGAGAGGACTTTCACATCTCTCTACATTTGAAGTAGGCTTAGGACTAAGCTTTATATATCCAAAATCGAGAGAGGTATTTTCATGTCCGGGTAAAGTCTACAAAATTCTACACAAAGACTTCGCAATTAGTTCACAACTCTGGAAACGAAATTAAAATCAGGCACTGGTTCAACGACGACTAACACACACCGACACGGATTTTAACCAAAAGAGTAGAAGGTTACCTCCATACCCCGCATGTTGACTATTTCTCGGCACTTAATTCTCCAAACTCCAGACCCATCGTACACATCACATCGCTGTATCCCAGCAAATCGAATGTTGAAAATAAAGTTGACTCCACGGAATATCTCAACGACCAAGCGTACCATAACGCTACCATGGCTAGATTAAGAATGGTACAAGAACAAGAGGTACTAGATTTACATCTTTACTCATTATAGGAGACGGCGGCTCCGGTAAGTTTTTCGTGAAGCACATGTTTACTTATTCTAGTGGTGTGTAGTAGTTCCGATATGAGTTAGACATTACCCCGCGACCCGCTCCGAGTAGTGAGCGAACGGACAGAGTGGATAGACTTAAAGACGGGAGTTAGTGTGATAGGGGCCTCAGAGTAAAGAATACGCGTATCAAGATGTCCGTTCAGTTGAAGTTAGAATACGCCGCGAGCACGGGCCTGGCAGTAAAGAATACGCGTATTATTAAGATATCGATATCGTTGAAGCACGGGCCTTGGGCAATGTCGGTCGTGAGTACTAGAGTTCCTGGTCAACCGATAATCCTGAATTCTTAGTGGTCACTGCACTATAACTCCCTGTAATTTCTAGCAGGCTTATAGGGCACATTATTGGTTGAGGACCATTATCGGTTGGCCAGGGATCTCTTGTACTACACCATTCGCCTGCGGAGAAATTGTGATTGGAGGAGCATCATCTTCCCTCTTCTGTCCTTCTCTCGGTGAGCTGATGTGACTTTCCTTGCTCTTGTTGAACATTTCTCGATTAGGACTGTCGATCAGATTTATCGCGAATACGAAAGCCTTCCAATGGGAGCAAGTCAGCGAGTGACCTAGGACTGATCAGAAGATCTCTAGCAGACACTGTTTTCACCTACGCCACGTTGACGATCCAAGATCCAAGATGCCGAGCACCCATATGACTTGAGTGGGGAAGATGCAAAGCTTTTGGGGCTCGATGCAAGGGTCGTGTGTGACCCCGGGATTAGGGAGGATCCGCTTGTGCACGTTGAGGAGATGGCATTTTATATTTATGTGGAACGGGATCCGGCAATAGACCGACGAAATACTTGAATTAGTAAGTATCACACCACTCCAACTGCCTTTGTCCTTAATTGAATATTTTGCAGGAGAAAGATGACACGGTCTATAAATATTGATCCTCGGGACTTCGTCGGTGCTTTTCCAGCTTTGCCTTTCTTAAAGCGATTTTGTGAAATTACTTAGATTTAGATGTAAATTTACCTTACAATTATGTTATACTAATTTCAATAGCTTTTTTTATTTCTAAAGGTCTTTTCTAGATTTCTTGGTGCTTGTAACAGACTTTAAAGTCACATAACTTATTATATAATTCCATAAAGTAAAACTAGCTACTATAGATTATTTTTTTATTTCTAGAGAAATTTTCTACATTTCCTAGTACCTGTAGCAGGCTTTCTTCTTACGTGATATATAAATATATATAGATAAATTTCAAATACAGACCTATGCCTATAGTATAAAATTGTCTAAAAGGATTTATTTATTCTGGGGAAAACTCCCAGACTCCCCTTTCTCCTACAAAGGGCCTTTTACCTACAATAGGCTTTTGGTTATATTACATCTCTTTTTTACGGTCATTAATAGCCAATCATTTCCGTCCGTAATTTCCAAACAACAATTCGTGATGGTAGGCCAGCTCATATACATGACTAGAATCGGAATTTAAGTCTATCAAAGCTGGAATAGATATATACGCTTAGATCATTCTTTACTCTTTTTTTTTTTTATTCTTGTAATTTTCTCTCAATTGAGCACGCTTCGATAGATAAAATAATCCCCAATGCACTTCTAGTGCCTCCCACTTCAACATACGAAGTAGTCGATCGATCTAGTTTTACTCAAATAGATTTCCTGCGGGGCAGTCGTATATGCTATTTCTCATTTTAGTGTTATGGAATCAGTCCGGCTCGTTTCATAAGTAAAGAGCATTCTCTAAGCTGCAAGCTGGTGCATGAAAAGACCTCAGTGAGCGAATCGTTCTACATGTGACACGGATCTTGTTAGCTGCAGCTGGATATGTTCTGTACTGCTCAATTTTAGGAATCTAAGAATAATCATTGTCTATTAGCAATCATTAAGGAGCTTCAAGTTCCTAAGTCCCTTAGTATTTAGCCTGCCATTCCTCAGGAGGCAGGCATGTTTTCAGCCGTTAGCATCGTCGTTAGCCACAACCCACAATCTTAGGGTTGAAGAATTTCGACCTCTTCGGGAATTTGCCTGGGGTACAGCCAAGGCATCATATCAAATCGAAGGCGATGCCTCTCAAGATGCCAAGGGCAAATCGATATGGGATACCTACTCCTACCTCGAACCCTCCCGCATAAACAGCGAGAACGTAGACGCTGCATGCGACTACTACAATGGTGTCACGGAAGACGTGAATTTGCTGCCATCCCCGCCTACCGGTTCTTGATTCCCTGGTCCCGTATCGTGCCCCTCCGGGGGCGCAACGACCCAGTCAATGAGAAAGGGGTTTCCTTCTACGATGATCTAATCGATCAAATTCTCTCTCGCAATATTAAACCCATTATTCCACTCTACTATTGGGATGTACCCTACGGTATCTATGATCGCTAAGGGGCGTTGCTAAGCACGGTCGAGCTCCAGGCCGTTCAAACACTACGAATCGATATGGCTACCGTTTTTATATATGTGTGCACGTTGTATCTGCAGATCTCCAATTTGCAAAAAGTCAAAAAGAAGCTCGAAAAAAACAAAAATGTGCTGTTGCATCAGCAAGACAGCTGAGTATGACTTTGCAATTTTCTCATCCTTGCGCGCAAGTAGGTAATATTCTCGGAGCAGGAGCGTACAAATCAGGAGCTTGTCTAGAACGGAGGGGTATATCTGATGGACTCCTACCGAGACCCCCGCTCAAATATCCCTTTGTCAGTATGTACGTTTCGTGCACTCTGGGTCCCACCCTTTTTCAACAAAGCCTATTTGATGAATCAAAAGCTGTGTAGCGATATGTTCCCATATACCCAACACAAAAGAGGAGCTATGTCATTAAATTTCGACTTCGAAACCGCTTTGAATGATATCACAGGGATGTCGTGTGTTGTATTCCTACAATAGAACTGCCTTTATATCTAAAGATTGACTCATACTACAAAGTGTCTGTAAAAATATTGGATACAGTCGCACATCCTTCAGATGAGCTGTGAAGATTCGGGTTAAACATTAAGGAGGGTTAGGAGGGCTTCGATATTATGTTCGACGTTGTGACCAGTGTCGTGAAAGAACGAAGCTATGCCAGGTGTTGAAGAACCAGTCTTTGGAGGAAGATGGTGTTTGATGAGGTCCTGTTCCTGTGCAGAAGTTCTAAACCCCTAGCCGGATCAACCGGCTTTTCGGTTCTCCGGTACCTATTATATCGCAGAATATCTCCGAGTACATCTCTGGTCAATGATCAGATGCTACCTAAGGTACCTAGGTAGGTACCTGGCTCTGTCACGTGAGAACATATCGCACATGTGCTGCATTTGCACCGGTTGGAGCCGCTCCCAGAAACTTTAATCAGAATCTGATCAGCATTTAGCGAGTCCACGATCTGGACCAAGAGTTTAGTCTAGCGATTGCTTCTTTCATGGTAGTGACGAAATGGGTGACTAAAATATGAGACTGAGAGAAATCCGATTAAATATTAGTAGGAATTCTTTGAAGGATTAGAGTGATAATCTAGCAGATTTATCAATAACCAAGTTTATAGATTCATGATTTCTATGAATATTATATAGCAAATAAAAGTGATAGAATCAGTGTGAGACAGCTTGTCCCACACCGGGACCGGCATCTCAGTCGGATAAAAAGCGCCGAACCAACGGAGATACCGGTATCTACTGACCGGAACCGGTCCAGAGCATAGCAGAAACAGCCATCGTTTAAGTACTTATCACCAGTCCTCAATTAATCTTCTTGCCATCCTTTTCTTCATTCCCCTGGCAGGTCTTCATTTCAGCCCTACCACAAATATGGCAGCCAACAAAATCGTCCCGTCACGTACCGCACTATTCCTCCTCGACCTCCAAGTCATCCACGGGAAATTGGATCCTAGCTTTGATGCACTCGTGACACACACGGCCTCCATTATCAAGACAGCCAGAAGTCAAGGCATCACCATCGCCCACTGCCGCGTTGCCTTCACCGATGCCGAGCTTGCAAATATTCCAGAAACGAACCCGACTTTCTCCCGCCTAAACCACGATCCCTCTCGTGCAGCTATGTACGCCGTCAACTCGCCAGAGGCCGCATTCCATCCTGCTGTGGCGCCCGAGGATGGCGATATCGTCGTCCGGAAAAATAGAGTGGGCCCGTTCTTGAATGCGCCGCAGGATGTCCATGCTATCTTCAAGGCACGTGGGATCGATACGTTGCTCCTGGGAGGGGTGTCGACAGGCGGTGCTGTGGTGGCGACGGTGGTGCAGGCGTCGGATTTGGATTATCGGCTTTTCGTGCTGGAGGATTTTTGCATGGATCCGAGTAAAGAGACGCACGAATTTTTTATGAAGTTCTTTGCAAAGAGAGCGACTGTGATTAAGAGTGAGGAGCTCAAGACGTTGGTCGAATAGTACTGGAGATGCTCTGGCTGGCGACTTGAAATGTGTGTTAGCAGGTGGTCGATTGCGTCTTCTCATGCGAAGAAAATGGAAGTCTGCTAGGACTAGAGATAGCAGTGAAAGCCACTTTGCTTTAGTTGGGGATTGTTATGTTCACGGGCGGTGAAGCGGTGTCTGGGCTTGATGAACAGGGTGCACTTGAGAGATTCGCAGTGCCATAGTTCACAGGACGGTATATCACAATTGGAATCGTCTGCGATCGGTATAGAGCTGTTAATCATATATTATGGATTGACTGAAAAAAAAAAAAAAAAAAAAAAAAAACAAAAAAAAAAAAAAAAAAAAAA
>Ga0182030_10011346_pt1 | contig 17994 bp, 9 predicted proteins | sample 812S3MmetaG_FD_121299 | JGI IMG/M metagenome (GOLD analysis project Ga0182030, IMG submission 121299) | Permafrost microbial communities from Stordalen Mire, Sweden - 812S3M metaG (Illumina Assembly) | ecosystem: Environmental > Terrestrial > Soil > Wetlands > Permafrost | place: Sweden...
CGCAGGCGGACCTCAAAGTGGAGGGCATCTCCGACGACCTTCGCTTTCAGGCGGCCTACAACGGCGTTCTCACGCTCGCCAACATTGCTCTGCGGGCCAGCGGCTTTCGTGTCTCTCTGGGCCAGGGGCACCACCAGCGGGTGATCGAAAGCCTTGAACATACCCACCCGGCAAAGCCAAGATCACTCCCACACAGCCCATACCTGCCCCCGCCAATGCTCCCGTTCCCCTTCGCCAAGATCGCGCATACCAGCTCGCCGCCGCACAGTTCTATTCCGGCCAGTTCGCCCCGGCTCGCGCGAGCTTTCAGTCCATCGCCAACGATCCCGAGTCGCCCTGGCGTGGCATCGCTGCTTGCCTCGTCGCCCGCACACTCATTCGCGAAGCCTTCCTATCCGTCAAGCCCGCTGAATACGGCGATATGGCCAAGTTCATGCCCTGGTAGAAGGTTCCAACCAGACGAAGTGAGCGGGAACTGGGATGGCCTGGGAAACGGTTTGGTTACGGGTGTGAGACTTGAAGAAAAGACAGCCGGTCAGTCGCCTGGTCGATTGCGTACGTGACTGAGCCGGCGCAGCTCCCCTCCGCCACTTTCAATCGAGACGCCGCGCTCCCACAGCATATTCAGCAGATTCAATAAGAGTTCACGCAATCGACATAATCCTGCTCGTCCATTTGACTGAAGCCGCAGCTGTAGAGCGCCCAGTTAGCGGTGTTGGCCATGTTCCAGGGACTGCTGGATACGTAGTAGTTGAGAAACGTAGCAGTATCGGGAGCGGTCGTCGCAAGTTGCGGGTAGAGATGTTGGAAGGAAGACTCGAGCGTGGTGTTGGGAGTGGCGGCATAAGCAGTCGAAAACGTGTAAAGGCTATTGAATTGTGCCGGTGCCGTCGAAGCTGCGAGATTGTAGCCGATCGACTGATAATCCATCGGCATCTGCGTGGCTTGTGCAACCGTGAAGATTTTGAAGGCCGGGTTATTGCGGAAGACCGGGCTTATACCAGGGATTCCATAGAGAACATCTCCAGTCGGCAAGACCCGGAATTCATCCATGTGGGTGTGACCGGTGATGCCCATGGCGATCAGGCCCGGGTACTTTGAGAGGATCTGCATAAACTGGGTCTCGAATTGCGGCTGCCACATCATGGCGGCTTCATCGTCTGTGATCTGGGTAGAGGAAGTGAATGTTCCAACTCTTTGTGCGATTCCCGTGGTGTTGGCGCCGGGCGGAACATGCATGATGAGCCAAACCTTCTGGCCCGCCGATTGCGCAGCGGCCAACTGAGAATCAAGCCATGTAAGTTCGGCGTAAGGATCCAGCGGCGGCAGGTAGGGTGACTCAGCGAACGGGTTGCTATCGAGAGCGATGACCAGTAATTTCGATCCCGGCAGCTGCGCGGAATACGATCCGAGAGTCGTGAATGTGCTCCGAAACAAAGTTTGGTCTACGCTGCTGTTTAGAAGCTGAGTATAGTATGTGCTCGCATTATCTGAAAGGAATTGAGCGTCTGGTCCGGTGCCGGTAATGTTGTACGTATCGATGTTTCCCGGCACGAAGATCACGGGTACGTTCCCCACGTTGTTCCTGATCTCGATGGAGATGAAGGCGATCGTCTTGTCCAAGAAACTCTGCATTGCGGCCGTTTCGGGAGCGGTCGTTGTAGGATTCAGTGGACACTTTGCCGGGTTAAGTTGCGAGGGAAGTGAAGAGGCAGTATACAGTTCATAAAAACACTGCGAAAGATCGTGGCCAAGCATGTCGCCGGAAAAGAGAATCGCGGGACTCGATCCTAGATTCTGCTTCAGCGCGGCAATGGCGAGGACCAGCGCTGGGTAGTTTGTGTCGGCGCCAAATGTCGCGGGGGGTACAGGATTCGCGCTCTGATCGGTCGCGAAAATGCTCTGCCACTGACTGGCGGGCTGGGCCTCAAGCGAGGCAAAAAGCGCCGGATTCGCAAGCGGATTGAAATGAATATCGGAGATTGCCACCACAGTGTAAGTCGATGGCGGCATCACGGGCGTCACAGGCGCAGTCGCCGCGCCACCGCAACCCGACATCCATACGACATTTCCGATCGCAAGAAGAAATAAGTAGCGTGAGATTTTGCTCATAGTCCCCTTTCACAAATTGGCGGCCACAACCCGGCAGATCGTTTCCCATGAAATCGATCTGCAATGGACGATACCCGTGTAATCGGCCTGAACGAGCTTTGCTTGAGCTTCCGACGCCGCCTTTCAACAAAGGTGTGGGACAGATCGCATCCCAAATCCTCACCTGAGAGAACACTCCGAAAAGTTTTTTGACAAAGCGGCTTTGTGTCGACAGCGAGAATTCGCAATTGCCCTCTCACAACATATGTTTCCTGCTCGTTGGCAGGCGCCGACATCGCTGGCAACCCGTGGATTTCCGAATCCGAACAGGGGCCAAAAGAGGAATGCCGCGGCGACGAAATCTCATTGCCAGATACCGTACTGCTAGGCAAAGAATCATAATTTCCGCAGGAGCCCTCTATGCGATCGTTCCGCTGGACGTATGTCTTTTTGTTGGCCCTCGGATTCTTACAGTGCGGATGTAACAGCGGCAGCAATTCAAATCCGACACCTCTACCTCCCTCGGGCTTGAGCTATGCCGTGCCGGCAGCGACGTACACGGTGGGAACGGCTATCGCCGCAGACACCCCGACGCTAAGTGGCGGAGTGGTGACCTCATACAGTGCTAATTCAGCTCTGCCGCCGGGCCTGAGCCTCAGCAGCGGCACGGGCGCTATTAGCGGAACGCCGACGAAGGTAAGTGCCGCGGCGAATTACACAATTACGGCGTCGAACGCAGCCGGAAGTGCGACCGCAACCGTCTCCATCGCCGTAAATCCCGCAGCCCCGGCGACCTTGGCCTACGCCGCCAATCCTGCCGCCTATAACGTCGGAGTGGCCATCGCCGCGAATGCTCCGACCAGTGCAGGCGGCGCCGTAGCCTCTTACAGCGCGGTTCCTACCCTGCCCTGGGGTTTGAGCATGGATAGCACCTCAGGCGTCATCGGCGGAATACCAACGGTGGCCACGCCGCGGACCAACTACACGGTCACGGCCTACAACGCAGGCGGAAACACCAGCGCCACCCTGAGCATTGAGGTGGCGAACGGCCCGCCGGCCAACCTTACATACAGCTCGAACTCGCCGGTTTATACGGCGAACAGTCCCATCGAGGTGAATCTGCCGATGTACTCGGGAGGCGCGCCGACTGGATATACGGTACTTCCCGCGCTGCCTGCGAAACTGACGCTGAACCCAACCAGCGGCGTAATCGGCGGCGCTCCTACCGCGCCAGCGGCCGCCTCCAACTACGCCGTCACAGCAAGCAATGCCTTCGGGCAGGCTGTGGCAACGCTCACCATCACGATTGATGCCGATGCTGCGAACCCGGCCCTGAGCTACTCGCCGAGCACGGTTGTCTACACCGCCGGCCAGGCCATTACGCCGCTGGCGGTGAGCAGTGGTGTAACGGGAAGCTATAGCGTAACTCCGCCACTTCCGGCCGGATTGAGTCTCGACAGCGGTTCGGGAGCGATCGGCGGAACGCCCGCCAGCGTGACCGCAACGGAGACATACACCGTCACGGCAGCGACTTCCGCCGGCAACGCAACGGGGACCGTGAGCATCACGGTGGACGATGTGGCTCCCTGGTCGCAGTTGATACCGAATATGGACCAGACAATTACTCCTCTCGCGCCGGCGAGCGCGCAGGTTCAACAACTCAATCCCGATCTCGCTGACAATCCGGCGTGGTTGGCGACCCATGCCGCGACCACCGCGATCAGTCCCGATGACAATACACTGCTGGTGATGACGACCGGCTACAACCGGGTATTTAACGACAGCAGCAACTCGCTGACTTCGTTCGAAACGGCCGACTCCAATGAGTACGTGTTCGTCTACGACATCTCAGGCGGCGCTCCGATCAAAAAGCAAGTGCTTCCAGTGCCTGTGACGTATTTCGGCATCGCGTGGGATCCGACCAGCAGCGGCACTGCGGCGCATTTTTACGTGCCGAGTTGCAGCGCGGACTACGTGTTTGTCTACTCCTACAACGCGTCCGCAAAACTCTGGCTGTTGGATACCAACAACACGCCCAACCTGGGCAAGCCGGGGCAAACGCCGCAGAGTCCAGCGGCACCGCTCTGGCTCGGCCACACCCTCGGAATCGGTCTGGACGTGGTGCCCCCTGTCAATGCCGTGCCCGTCAATGCGCAGGTTGCGGTGTACCCCTGTGCGGCGGGCATCGCCCTCTCGAATACCGGAAAGACCATGGTGGTGGCGAACTACTACAACGATTCCATTTCGATCCTCACCGGGGGGTATGGCGTCTGGTCGTATTTCGGAGGCAGCGCGACAACAGCCAATGTGGATTTGCGCCCCGGTAAGAGCTTGATCTCAGCTGCAAGCGGAATGCCGGGGGGCGAATATCCCTTCTGGGTGCAGGTTGCAGGCAGCGAACCGAATGCGGTCGCGTACGTATCGAGCATCCGCGATCGTGAAATAGATTTAGTGCCCCTCAACGGCTCTCCAATAGGTGTCACGGCGCGAATCGCCGTGAAAGGTCAGCCGAACAAGATGGTCATGAACAAAGCGCGGACGCTCTTGTATGTCGCTGAAGATCAATCCGACACGGTTGACGTAATCGACATCAATCCTGATCCAACGCATTTCCAGACCGTGAATACTGTCATTGAGACCATTCCGGTCATAGCTCCCCCGGGGTTGTTCCCCTCTTCGTTCTATTCCCCGAATTCCGACTCTGCGAACGCGAACCCGGTATATGCCGGGTCGAATACAAACAGTCTCACCCTTTCAATCGACGAGACCGAGCTCTATGTGACCAATGGAAACCTCAACAACATTGCCGTCGTTCAACTGACTGGAACTAACTCCGGCGATAACGTTGTCGGTCTGATTCCGACCGGTTGGTATCCCAATTCTGTCAGCGTAGGCCGCACTGGATGGATGTACGTGGCGAATGCCAAGTCGCCAACTGGGCCAAATCCCGATTGGTGTTATAGCTATGGACCGGCGAGCTTCCAGCCGAATTGCTTCCCGTCCAATCAATACAACCCCCAGCGCACCAAGGCCGGGCTGCAGAGTTTTCCCGTTCCAAGCGCCAGTCAACTGCGGCAATTGACGGCACAGGTGGCGACCAACGACCGTTTCTCCTCGACAGAGAGTAGTAGCGACGCGCAGATCATGGCTGCTGTAAGTAGCGGGGTCAAACACGTGATCTATATTCTCAAGGAGAATCGATCCTACGATCAGGTGCTCGGGGATCTGGTCGACGTTAATGGTATGCCCATCGGCGAACAGGACACCAGCCTGGTGCAGTGGGGGCAGGCCATTACTCCCAACGAGCATAGTCTGGCGCGCACGTTCGTTACCCTCGACCATTTTTATGCCACCTCTGAAGTCAGCTACGACGGATGGCTTTGGAGCACATCGGCGCAGAGTCCCGACGTGGTCGAGCATCAATTCCCGGTAGTTTACGGGTTTCGCGCTCTCAGCCTGGATTCGGAAGGACTGAATCGCAGCGTAAATACGGCTCTTCCCACCATCGCCGGACGCATTGCCGCCGATCCCTTAACGCCGAACGATCCGGATGTGCTACCTGGCCAAACGGCTGTGAGCGCTCCCGACGGACCCAACAACGAGATCAACACCGGCTACATATGGAATGCCGTATTGCGTGCCGGACTCACCGTGCGCAACTACGGCTTTTTCATCGACACCACCTGCTATAACCAGCCGGGCTGCTTCATTCCCGAGGTACATTACCCGGCTTCCTCAAACACTGTTGTCGCCACTTCCTCCAATGCCGCGCTGGCGCCCTTCACCGATCCCTATTTCCGCGGTTTCGACAACAACTATCCCGATTACTATCGCTACAAAGAGTGGGAGCGCGAGTTCGACGCTAACTACGCCGGCGGCGGACTCCCCACACTCAGTCTCGTCCGGCTCATGCACGATCACACCGGAAGTTTCGCTACCGCCATGGATATGGTCAACACTCCGGAGTTGATGCAAGCAGATAACGACTATGCTGTGGGATTGCTGGTACAGAAGATTGCCAACAGCATCTATGCACAAAACACGTTGATTTTTGTCGTCGAAGACGACGCGCAGGATGGCGCCGATCATGTGGATTCTCACCGAACCATCGCGTTCGTTGCAGGCGCCTACGTCAAGCAACGCGCAGTCATCTCCACGCACTACAATACCATCGACTTCATCCGAACGATGGAGGACGTTTTGGGGCTGAAGCAATACTTGAACCTGAACGACGCTCTTGGCCTCCCCATGACCAATATCTTCACCACGGCTCCGCAACCTTGGCAATTTACCGCGACGCCATCGGCTTACCTCTACGCTTCTCAACTGCCTCTTCCCAGCGCTCCGGTTGGGATGAGAGTGCCCAAGTCTACGCACAACCCCGTCTACTGGGCGCGGGTCACGAGAGGGCTGGACTTCTCTGACTCTGATCGAGTCGATCCGCTTCTGTATAACCGGATTCTATGGAAGGGCGTGATGCACAACAAGCCGCTTCCTCCGTCGCTCAGGAAGGCGCATTCCGACGATGACGACGATGACCGGCCACGCAAGAGTCCTCGGCCGGCCAGCTAATGGTGTCCGGTTCTTCGGAGTAGCGGCAATAATAATAAATGTCGTACGGATCCTTGGAGGTCTCACGGTAGCGGCAGACTTCTGCTTTGAGCAAGAGAAAGCCCACTTGATCGGGAATCGCGATGTCGCAAGTTTCGGTGTTGTCGGCGTCAAGCCAGACTATACGGATTTCTTCAACATGGCCCCCAAGGTCCTCCGCAGCGCCAACCAAACACAGATCAAGAAAACTATTCAGCCCCTGAATGCGCCTTACAGGCTCGCTCTTGTCTGTACGCGAAAAATCCGCAAGTAGGCCGAGTTGAACGACGTTGCCCTCAACTTCCTCCTCGTAACAGAAAGTGTGCGTTTTGCTGCGTTCAAATTCCATTCCGCCAATCAGCAGCGCTTTGACCCGATCAATGACTTCGCGTTCCTGGGCCGCTTTTCGAAGCAGCAAATCGATAACCGTAGCTGCATCGTTCAGGTCGCCTGCAACCAACTGAATTCGTGGATCTTGTGAAATGCCTTCGCTGGGGCTCGCGGTTCCAGGCACCGACCTGCTCGTCGACGCAGAGCGCTATCTTGTGGACGTAAACACAATGCTTTCTCTTGCTCGGTCTGGCGACAGCCCCGAGAGCGCAGCCGTAATGGATCTCGTTCGGAACCTTCGTCCCGATATTCTGCAGTTGGCAAGGCGATTCGGAAGTTCCAATAGAGTGCGCGAAAATGGCTAAGAGAATCTGAACCAGCCCTTCTGGCCTGGCGCATTTGCTCCAGGCCAAATTCCAGCAGGGCTTTGCAGATACTCGCCCTTTGGCTGAAGCCGCGCCCTCGCGATAGGCTGACATTTTGCAACACGCTAGTAAATCAGCTTGAGCGAAAATTGAATTTGGCGCGAGTTGCCAGCAGTTTTGCCGATTTCTCCGAAACCCGAACCAACGATCGTGTTGGCCGGCAGGCCCATGTTGACAATGTTGAAGAGATTGAAGAATTCTGAGCGGAATTGCAGGTTCAGGAGTTCGGCTCCGCTCTTGCGCCGCCCAAACGGCGTGTCTTTGATCAGCGCAAAGTCGTAGTCGTAGAACGCGGGTCCGCGGAAGGTATTGCGCCCTAGCGTGCCAAAGCGGCCTTGGTTCGGTCCGGTACCTCCGGAAATGTGGATGGGAATGAAGAAAAAAGCGGCGCCGTTGTTGCCTCCCTCGCCGAAGTAATCTTCCCGCACCTTGCGGGCCGTGGAAAGATGCGGCTTGGCGATCTGGTCGGGGCGGTCCACGCCAGAGGAGCCGGCGCCGGTCTGCTGGATGCCGGAGAAGACGGTGAAGGGCGAACCCGAGTTGAGGGAGGAAATGCTCAGGAGCTCCCAGCCCCAGGTCGCCTTCCTGCCGAGCGGTCTCAGGAAGTTCGCGCTTTCCAGGTGGAGGTCCTGAGCCAGGCTGAGACTGAAGCCATTGGCCGCATCGAACGCCGACGGCCCCTTCTCCCGATGCGTGTCAAAGGGATTCTGGGGATACGGAATGGCCACCGCGCCAGCGGATCCTGGTCCGCCCGCGCCACCGGTGAGACCCGGGATTGGCGCACTCGTGTCGTCGAGGGATTTGCCCCAGGTGTAACTTGCCTGGATTCCGGGGCCGCCGCCGCGTACGGTTCCGGTGAGCGAGGCCTGCAGGGCATGATAGGTTGAATGGGCGGTTCCAAAGATCACGTTCTCAAAACCGAAACCGCCGATCACGTTGCCCAATTTGTCAAATGTGGTCAGCGGCGCAAAGGCCGGGCTTGCGCCCGGATAGCCGTTGGGAAAAGCCATGCGCGGCAGTCTCTCCGCCGCCGTGCCCACGTAATTCGCGTCTGCCGTCAGGTTGCCTATCTTCCGCTCCAGTCCCACAGTCCAGGTGTAGAGCGTGGCGTTGCCGAAGGAGCGGTCGACTCCGTTGAGCCAAAGATCGCTCACAACGTGCCCGGGAGTGAGAGCCGCAATATCCTGTTCGAAGCGGTTGATGTCCATCACCGTGTTGGGGGGCACGTCGTTGGGACGCCCCGAGGCAAAGATATTCATGCCCTCCGGCGTATAGGCATTGGGAACTTGTGCCGGGGTGATCTGGAATCCGTACGCGATGGGCCCGTTGGCCGCCGAAAGAAGCCGCGGATAATCCACAAACGGTGTCCAGCCGGTAAGGTAGTTGTCTTGAAAGATATTTGGAGGGATGGTTGTGATTGCGCCACCGGCATGCGCCTGCAGATTGCTCGTCACCTGCCAGGCAGCCTGGATCCGCGGCCCCCACGAATTCCATTCACTGCGGTACCCGGGCTGCGTGTTTACCACGTATTCCTGAACTCCGTTAACCCACTGGAATCCCGCAGTGCGGCGGGCGCGCTCAGAAATTGGCGAGTAGAACTCCCAGCGAACCCCGTAATCCAGCGTGAATCGAGGCGTCACCTTCCAGGTGTCCTGAATGTAAGCGTTGACGTTGTTGCGGCTGGAGGCGGCGGGCCCGATGTGATTCCCATTGGAAAAATAGGGTGGCGCAATCGCCACGGTATACGCGAATGGGCTTCCGGAGAGGAAGCTCGAAAGGGTATCGGGAAGCAAATCTCCGGTATTGATATCATGCTTCCCGCTTTGTGACAGGATTGGACCGCGTGCATAGGCCGCGCCGCCGCCGAAGTCGTACTCGCCGTTGGGGCTGACGCCGAAGTAGGTGCTGTCGCGATTCAGCCGCACTTCGACGCCAGCCTTTAGAGCGTGGCGCGACAACGTATAGACCACATTTTGCCGGCCCTGGAAAAGGTTGCTGAAGACTTGAATCACAGAGCCGGCCGGAGCATCGAAGGGCTCAAACAAACCGTCGTTGAACTTGACCGCCGGATCTCGAGTGTTGAAGGTCGGAAACCCTGGGGTAGTGCGAATGATGCTGATCGAGGACTCGAGGGTCAGCCGCGGCGAGACCGTCCGCGTGTAGGTGCCCACTACATTGCGCTGCCGGTCAATGTAGGAAACTGCGAAGGACGGATCGATGGCCGTCTGATCGGGGTTGGAGATCGGGCCAGTTATATTGTCGACGCTAAAGCGGGCAAAGAACTGACTCTTCGAAGAGAACCTGTGATCGATTCGAAGGGAATACTGGTCCGCGTCTGTAGCCACCTTGGATGCCGTGGAGTAGGTGTGCGGTCCGTACGAACCGGCGACATTATTGGGCCGCGGGTAGCGCGCCAGCACGGCGGCAATACCGCGATCGACTGGCACCATCAACGTATCGGTTGAGCCGTCTGCGTATGTGATCGTGTCCAGCCCCGTGCGCTCGGCCTGCGTGGGCACAGGCATCACCTGCGTTGTCCCCAGCACCTGGCGGAAACCCTGGTATTGAGTGAAGTAAAACGTCCGCCCGCGGCCGTCGTACACGCCGGGAATTAAGACCGGCCCGCCGTTGGTGAACCCGAATTCGTTACGGCGAAAAGGCGGAATTCGGCCCGGATAGGCCGGGGTGGGATGGTCGAAGTAGTTGCGCGCGTCGAAGGCGGAGTTGCGCACAAACTCGAAGACCGAGCCGTGGAAGCCGCTGGCCCCCGAGCGGGTGTGGATATTAGTGAAGCCGGCTGCGCCGCGACCGATTTCCGCGGGCATCCAGCCGGAGCTGGAATCAATGGACTCGACGGCGTCCACGTTGAAGTTGCTGAAGGTAGATCCGCCCATTTCGGGATCGCTGATATCGGCGCCGTCCATGGCAAAGGTCGCCTCAACTCCCCGCTGTCCGTTGATCGCAAATTGCTCGGTGAAGTTGGTGGCGCCGTTGGCATCGGTCATGGTGCCGGCAGCCAGCAGAAGCAGCTGGCTGAAGTCGCGCTTGTTGAGCGGTAGTTCGCTCACCGCCTGGCTGGAAAGCTGTTCGCCGCCGGTTGCGGCAGTTCCTTTGAGCGCTTCCACCAGCAGCTCGCCACGTCCTGAAAGCGTAAGCGCAACAGGCGGCGCGGCCGGCGCCAGGTCGATCGGCAAAGCATATTCGATCTTGCGGCCTTCCGATTCGACAGTGAGCCGGTATTGTCCTGGCCGCAGCGGAGGCAACTGAAAGCGCCCGTCGGCTCCACTGGTGGCTTCGCCTTTGGCTCCATTGCCGGCCAGACGAATCTTCACGCCCGCGATGGGCGCGCCGGCGGCATTGTGCAGAACTCCTCCAAATGCGGGAGTAGCTGCAGCCTGCTGCGCGCGCAACGGCGCGCTAGCCAAAAGTAACGCCGCTATCGTCAAGCACCATAGACCGCACGCTGCGCAGCCTGGAGTCAAGCGGCCCAGCGCGCACCGGATTCCATCCTTAATTGACAAATGAGTTCGACCTGCAATTTGGTTTGCGCCATGTCCAAGGAAAAGCAAATGAAGTAGAAACCATCCCCGAGTTGTCAAAGTCGATTAGACCGGAAAATCCATTTTGCCGACCCTGCCACCGTAGGATATATCCCCGAGTGCCCGGCTCGCACCTTTCGCGCACTCGTTCCAACAGCGAAGACCTGGTCGTCGCCGCAGCTCATCAGCCTAACCTGGAAAGCCATGACTTGCCTGATTTGGAATCCATCTCACGGTTGCACCCGCTCAACTCTCATACTCCGTCCAGATTTGGTTTTGCCTTCCTGCCTCGCTTTCCCGGCTGGTAGCAGCAAATCCTCCTTCCAACACATCGTCTTTCTAAATAAGTGCGGCGTGAGGTGGCTCTCCTCCAGCAATGGCCAGCAGTAACAGGCATGCTTGGCCAGGCGTCCGCCGGTATTCACCGGTCGCTGCCGTAAGCTGGCGAGCAACCAGTTCTCGGTCTCTTTTGGCAACGTCACCCTCTGTCGCAGGTTTCCCAAGTAGAAGGCAATCAAGATGAGCCATAGAATTAAGCGCGAAGCTGCACTTTCCGTTGGCGGCTTACCAGGTCCCGTGGACCTTTCCATCCCGGCGGCCGGTTCCTGCTGCCCGTGCTGCTATGCCACCCTGTGCCGGAGAGTTAAAAACTCCTTGCAGTCTTCACCCGTTCAGTTGTACATTTACCTGAAGTACCTTCAGCTGGCTGAAAAATGCATTTTCTACGAAAGCCGATCGACACTGAATGCGTGTGCGGCGAATAGCGCTGAGAAATGCGGTCAGAAGGCTAAGAAGGGGTGGTACGGAGGTTCTCCGATGATTGCGAAACTGTTTCGACCTATTAGATTAGCTTTCAACCAGCAAGTTCCAGCTACCGGCAACGGGAACATGCCGAATCGCAAGGGAGGCTTTTCAATGCGGACGCGCAAAGCCGTGTTGCAGTTGTTGTGTGCCTCCATGGCAGTCGCGACTCCTGTCATGTGGCAGACTCACGTAGCCCGCGCGGCGCAAGCGCCGCAACTCAAAGCCACCATCGAAGTCGACACAGGCCAGGTAACCGGCAAGGTTCCACGATATCTCTTCGGCCAGTTTATGGAACACGAGCACAACACGATCGACAACGGACTGCTGGCAGAGTTACTGCAGGACCGCAAGTTCGACGAAGGCGATCAGGACGGGAACGGCGTTTCCAGCGCCTGGGTGCCGGAGGAGCGCATTCAGAACCGCTACTTCGAACTGCACAACGGCCAGGGTGTCAACGATCGATATTCGATCGACCATGACATCTACTATGGAGGCGGCTCCTCGCAGCAGATTCAGATCTTCGGGTCAGGCTCAAATCAGGCCAGCGTCTACCAGATAGGCCTGCAGCTCGCCAAAGGGCGCAGCTATACCCTGTACGTTTACATGCGCAAGCAGGGAACAGGGAAGGGCTTTGTGGAAGTGGACAGCCTGAGCGGCCCAGTGTATCTCCACAAGGACTTCGATATCGCCGATGAGCGTTGGGACAAATACACCGTGGATTTTACCGCTCCTGAAGATACGAAAAAAGCCCGCGTGCGGATTGGCTTCGCGGGCGCGGGCACCTTTTGGATGGATTCGGCTTCCCTCATGCCGTCAGACAACGTGGATGGAATGCGGCGCGATGTAATCGAGGCGTTGCGGCCGATGCACGTCTCCGTGCTCCGCTATCCCGGCGGATGTTACGCGGACTTTTACAACTGGAAGAACGGTGTGGGCCCGCGCGACAAGCGGCCTGAAACATGGTCGACCGTGTGGCACGAGTGGAACTCCAACGATTTTGGGACCGATGAGTATATGGAACTGGCCCGGACGCTGCAATACGATGGGCACCTGACAACCAATTACTCTTCCGGCACGGCCCAGGATGCTGCCGATTGGGTCGAGTACACCAACGCGTCGACCGATACCCCGCTGGGCCACCTGCGGGCTGAGAACGGACATCCGGATCCGTATGGAATCAAACTGTGGGCCCTTGGCAACGAGGCTCCTGATCTGTGCAGCGGGCAATACACCGGCGGAACGAAACTGGAAGACTATGCATCGCGCTTTCATGAATATCAGACGGCCATGCAAAAGATCGATCCATCGATCGAACTGATGGCGTCTTCGGTGGGAGAGCCCAAGTGGGTGGGCGGCTTATTGCAGGTGGTGCCGACCCAGAGACTTGCCATCTCCATATACACCGGCCGTTGGAGCGAAGGCGTCGACACGATCGGCGATCATGACAACTTCTACAAATCGGTTGTCGCGGAACCGCAGCAATTCAAGGCCAAGCTCGAAGCGAACATGGCCGCTGCCGGAAGCCGTTTGCCCACCCATCCCTTCTTTGCCATTACAGAATTCAACTCCTGGTGGATTCCCGAGCTCAAGGATCCGGATTACCGGGTCGCCAATGCTCTCTATTTCGGTGGAGTTTTCAATGAATTGCTGCGCCAGGCAAACCATATCTTCCTGGCTGAGAACTGTTCCCTTATCAATGTGCAGGGGATGATTGAGGTCAACCCCGTTGCCATCAAGCTTCCGCCCCCGTATTTTGCTTATCTGCTTTACGCAAATCACACTGGAGCCGAAGTCCTGAAGACAGACGCCACAGCTTCCGCCGTTCCCTTCGACGCCAAACTCCCTGCCCTTGACGCCATCGCCACTCGTGCGGCAAACGGCAACACTGTTTTTCTTGCTGTGGTCAATCGCGCTCAGAATGAGACCGTTGCTACCAAGATCGATCTCAAAGGTTGGCAAATGGCGGCCAAACCAGTTCAGATCTACGAACTGAACGGCAAGAACTGGGACTCGTTCAATCCCTACGGAAACACCGACAACGTCAACATCACCCAGCGTGCGGTGACGGGGACGCAAGCGCCGCTTTCTTACCTCTTTCCGGCCCACTCAGTGACCGTACTGGAGTTTACCAGGCAGTAATAGCTCCCAACCCGAGAAACTACTTGGGCAACAGCGAAAGAACGCCCTTGCTGGGATTGGGGATCACATGAGCCGCGATCAGACGGCCTAGACCCTCCACCTTGGTCTTGCCTGCCTCCACTGCCGCGCGCACCGAGGCCACGTCGCCTTTGATGATGACCGTGATATACCCGCCGCCGAGTTTCTCGCGCGCCAACACCTCCACCGTCGCGGCTTTCAGTGCTGTGTCAATCGCCTCGAATACAGCGGTGAAGCCCTGGGTCTCAATCAGGCCCACGGCAAAGTTGGTTTGATCGCTCATTGCATTCTCCGGTCTTTGGACTGATGGCTGTTCGATGAGGGGATTGAAATCCGGAACCGCCTCATAGGCGGCACGCGAATGTGCCGATGGGCCCGGTATCACGTGCACGATGATTGGCGTCTGCATGGCCCTGGCAGTCTCTTCGGCAGCCTTCGCGGCGGACTCGACATCGCCGATCGCACCCAGAAGCTTCATGCAGACTCCGGGAGCGTCGTTCAACTCCGTTTGCAGGATGCGCACGTTGGCACACTTTTCCATGGCGTCGAGCACGACCATGGCCGGCGACCAGCCGCCAATCTCGATCAGGGCAAGGGCGGCGATCAGAACGCACCCCTCTTGTTCAGCTCATGCAGAACTCTGACGACTATCTGCTCCACCTTATCATGCGCGATATCTCCGGTCCGCACCGGGCAACCGGCCGCCGGCTGCTGAATCACTTCGAAATCCGCGAGAATGCACTGGAGAACAGCACTGAGAGCGGCACGATCCGCGCGCTGCGCGCTGGTTTGGGGCTGCCGCCCGCGGCCAAAATGAAAACCGCGAAACTCAGCAGCCGCCCGGAATCCGTCAGGGAATTCGAATGGATACAGCATGGCATCGAACAGTTCCAAGATTCGGAACTGCCATTCCATGGCCGCGCCGAAGTCTCCGGAGCGAAACAGATCGAACATGCGGCGAGTTATCTCCGGCACCACGTTGCTGGAAGCGTGCGTTCCGCCATCGCAGCCGATCATCAGCATCGGAACCAGTACCGCTTCCCATCCGGTCAGAAATGTGAAATCGGGGCGCTGCGGCCGCACCGCCGAAATCATCCGCATCATGGAAGCCAGATCGCCGGAGGAATCCTTGATGCCGATCACCCTGGGAAATTCCAGGGCCAGGCGGCGGATCGTGGGCACGTCGATTGGGCTGGCAAACATCGGAATGTTATACAAGGTAAGGTCGATCGGCGAATCGCGGGCGATCGCGGCAAAGTAGGCATATACCGATTCGGGAGTCAGCCTGTAGTAGAACGGCGCCACGATAGCCACCGCCCTCACGCCCATTTCCGCGTAGGCCTCGCACGCGGCAAGCGTCTCCTTCACGTTCGCTTCCGCCGCGCCGGCTAGAATCGGGACACGGCCGGCACACTCCTCCGACACCACCTTGACAATCCGGCGCCGCTCTTCCGGCGTGAAGCGCGTGAACTCGCCTGTCGACCCATTCGGGTACAAGCCATGCACGCCGCTTTCAATCAACCAGGAAACGAAGCGGCGAAGTTCCGGCTCGTTAATCCGGTCCCGTTCGTCCAAAGGAACTAGAAGCGGAGTGAAAATCCCCTGCAACCTCTTCGATTCGCCCGCAATCATTGCTTGCCTTCCTTGAACCCGTGCTCAACCGTTTCCCGCCTATTATAGTACTTCGAAGAACGCCGGATCACTGACCTCGCCTTTGGCGAGGGACCCAGTGCGACGATTACGCCGGTAGATTTTGCGTCGATGGTCAGGATGCGGCTTGCAGCATCCAAGTTCATCGAGCCGCCGAGATCTGCACATGGTTTGCCCGATCCCACCTTGATCCGCTCGCGCTTTTCGCCGACAGAAAAAACAGGCGGAGATTCCGAGTAGAATGCCGGCTTGACCCGCGCCGAACTCGCCAATATTATCGATTTCAGCTTATAGTAGTCAACAACAATAAGGAGAAACAACCATGACATCGAAACTGATAGGGCGGGTCGCGGTGGTAACCGGAGCCGGGTCCGGAATTGGGCGCGCAGTCGCGAACGCACTGAGCGATGAAGGCGCCCGTGTGGTGCTGGTGGACATCGATGGGGCAAAGGCGGAGAATGCGGCGGCCGTGATCCGATCGAAGGGTGGCGATGCTCTCGCCTTCAAAGCAGACGTGGCCGACCCCGCTTCCGTCGGAGATTTGCGCAACTTTGTGCAGACGACTCTCGGTCCAGTTGCAATCCTGGTGAACAACGCAGCAATCCAGGTCAGCAAGTTGATCGAAGATACGACACCCGAGGAGTGGGCCCGGCAAATGGCGGTGAATGTCGGCGGAGTTTTCCTGTGCACCCGGGCCTTTATCCCGGATTTGCGGCAAACGCGAGGTGCGATTATCAATATGTCTTCGGTGAATGGATTCTTTGTAGAGCCCGCATGCGCAGGGTACTGTGCCACCAAGGGAGCGATACTGGCGTTCACCAAAGCGGTTGCGATCGACCACGGAAAAGAGGGAATACGCGTCAACGCAATTTGCCCCGGTTACATCGATGCAGGACTTGCGGAAGGCTACTTTGAAGCGCAACCGGATCCAGTCAAGGCCAGGGCGGAAGCGGGTTCTCTGCATGCACTGGGTCGAATCGGCCAACCCGAAGAGATCGCCCGAGCTGCCGTTTTTCTTGCCAGTGACGATGCGTCCTTCATGAGCGGATCGGCAATGATCGTGGACGGAGGATTCAGCGCCGGCCTGCCTCCCAAATAATGATTCCGGGGCCGCAAAGCTTTCTCAGTCCCGCAAGGATGTGCTCAATTGATCGCGCTAAGCTCGCCTCACCCGCCTGAGTGCGTCGGCATGTGACTCAGGGGGGGTATAGGTTGTGCAACGGATTCTCACCGCAAACGTTTCGGCCGGTCCAAGCTGGCGTGCACGACCCTCCTTGACGGCCTGTTCAAGATTGACCGGATAGCCCGTCCACGGTTCCAAAATCGCGTGATGATAGCCTCGCCACCCGCCATACACCAGCCAAAGCCATAGGCAGGGGCAGGTTTCGAGAGGGAATTCAAACAGAACTCCCGCCCCGGCGGTTTCGACGGCATACCAGCCGTCTTCCAGTTCTGTTGCGTAATGTCCGCAGGCAATGCCTGCAGAGATGTCCTGAACGATGCTCATATCGGTCGTTCCCTTGTCACTCTTGATCATCGGCCAATCATAGTGCTGGCCGGGCGATCCCAGGGACGGGTCACTCGATTGGCCGACAATGCCCCTGCGCGCGGGAATGATCAAGCGCGTCCCCGCTCCGACTGCAAGGGCCGGATGAGTGCCCCAGAGAAAATCCACGGGCAATGGACTTCGACTTTCAATTTCAAAATCCAGGTGAATTTCCTGTCCCACGAGAGAAACTGTTTTGATTGCTTTGATTGCGCTGATGGGTCCATAGGCTGAGAGTCGCGCCGATCCGCCCAAGGCATCCGACGATAGGTCCTCCACGTGCCAGTTCAGCGAGCGCAGTTCCCCCAAGTTAGGAAACGGTTCGCCCTGGTGGACACAGGCGTCCGCGGTTGGAAAAGCATCATCCCATCCGCCGCACCAGTAGTTGTCGAAGTTCGCATCGATAGGGAAGCGTTGCGGCCGAATGCGGGGGTTCTCCCAAAGCACATTCCGCGAACGCTGCTTGTCGAATAAGCTGAGTATTTTGGCGCCGACCTCAGGTAGGATAGACAGCTTGAAACATTCGTTCTCCAGATGAAGAACGCGAAGGCCATCCATCGACATTTCAGATATGTTGCTCATCCGATGTTCACCCCTATACTTCACTTTTTTGCTTTCCATCGAGGGACACTTTGCAATTCCGGCCACATGGAAGCACGTCCTGCGAAGGCCATCCGTAAACGAAACTTCTGCATATTGTTTTCTGTTCCATTATGCTGTTGCATCTTGAAACTCATTTATATACACTCCATGCATCTTGTCAACCACGCAATTCCTATTGCCCCGAATGCGCTCGGTGGCTGCAAAGGATGAGCGGACAAGCACGATGAGGTCTTGGCCGGATCGAGTAACCATCGGGAAA
>Ga0182030_10011347_pt1 | contig 17993 bp, 12 predicted proteins | sample 812S3MmetaG_FD_121299 | JGI IMG/M metagenome (GOLD analysis project Ga0182030, IMG submission 121299) | Permafrost microbial communities from Stordalen Mire, Sweden - 812S3M metaG (Illumina Assembly) | ecosystem: Environmental > Terrestrial > Soil > Wetlands > Permafrost | place: Sweden...
CCCCACGCCAGCGCGCCGCCCGCTGTGACCAGGAGCAGGCTCTCGGTGAGCAGTTGGCGCAGCAGTTCGCCGCGGCCTGCGCCCAGGGCTTGTCGTAAAGAGAACTCGCGCTGACGCGAGGCGTTGCGCGCCATGAGCAGCATGACCACGTTGGCCAGCGCGATGAGCAGCACCAGAGCGACCATGGCCATCAACACGCGCAGCGGCTTGCCATACTTGTCGTCATAGCCAGGGAAGCTTTTGGCGTCGGCCACGCTCAGTTGCGGAAGCGGCTCATCCTGCGCGGGCTTGCCGAGGCCGATGTAAGCGGCTTGTTGATAGATCGGTTGAAGCTGCGCGACAGCCTGCGCTCGGCTCACGCCCGGAGCGAGCCGCGCGATCATGCGCATGCACCACCAGGTGGGATCGGCGATGTAGGTCTTGCCGTCTTCCAGAGGATTGCCCCACGCATTCAACTCTGGGCGGCTCTGCAGCGGAATCCAGAAGTCGGTTGAGCCGCCCGGTTCAAGGCCTTCAAAACCCTGCGCTGCCACTCCGATAATCGTCATGGGCAGGCTGTTGACGTAGAGGGTTTTTCCCAGCACACCGGAATCGCGCGCGAAGCGTCGGGTCCAGTAGTTGTAACTGAGGACGGCGAGGGGCGCGTGATCGGCTTCGTCCTGCGTGCTGAAGCCGCGGCCGAGAGGCAGGCTCACGCCCAGTCCGGAGAAGAAGGCGCCGCTGACCATGTCGCCTTCCGCTTCTTCGGGAATGGCCCCGATGCGGACGGCCACCTTGCTGTTCGAGAGCGGCACATAGGCCATCACCGGCGAGAGTCCCTTGCTCTCTCGCCGCAGTGCATCGTAAACGGGATAGGAGAACGTCTCCTGCGTGTCGATGGTGCCGGTGCGGAGCGGCGGATGGTTGGTGCGCAGGTAGACCAGCCGATCGGGATCGGAGACCGGAAGCGACTTGAGCAGCACGGCGTTCATGACGCTGAAGACCGCGGTGTTTGCGCCCACGCCGAGAGCCAGCGTGAGGATGGCAGTGAGCGTGAATCCGGGGCTCTGGCGCAGCGCGCGCAGGCCGAAGCGCAGATCGCGCGCCAGCTTGTCGAGCAGCAGCCAGCGGCCTTTCAGATAGAAGCGCTCTTCTGCCGCGCGCACGCTGCCGAATTCGCGGCGGGCCTTCCAGCGCGCGTCGTCCTCGCTGAGGCCTTCGCTGCGCAACTCGTCGGCTTCGAGCTCGAGATGCGCCTTGATCTCTTCGGCAAAATCCTTCGCACTGCGTTTGCGCTTGAACATGGTTATGCCTCCTCTCCTTTGAGTCCGCTGTTTGTGTCGAGAATCAAGCCCATGGCGCGGGTCAGGCGGCGCCACTCGCCGGTCTTCTCGACAAGCTGCTCGCGGCCTTTGGGAGTGAGCGAATAAAAGCGCGCCTTGCGGTTGTTGTCACTCACACCCCACTTGGCGCGAATCCATTTTTTGTCTTCGAGCCGCTGCAGCGCGACATAAAGCGAGCCGTGATCGACGAGGAAGACGTCTTCGGACTGGCGCTGGATGATGCGCGCCACACCCTGGCCGTGGCAGGGGCCGAGCACCAGAGTCTTGAGGATGAGCAGGTCGAGCGTGCCCTGGAGCAGGGCAATGCGGTCGTCGTTGTTTTCTTGGGTAGCCATTCGACCCAAGTATCCGCCTGCTTGGGTAGAATGTCAACCCAAGAAGAAAATCCGATTTGGAAGTGAAGGGTTTGGTTGCAGGATTCGTGCTGTTGCTTCGTTGGCGAAGGGCCGCGCGTTCAGCCGATCGAGAACTTGCCTGATGCCAGATCGCGCTCGGCATCGGCGAGACTCCCCGGACGGCCGAGATCGCGCCAATAGGAGCCCTCCGCGCGGAAGGCGACGATGGTTTCTCCCTGGGCTGCGAGACGAAGATACGCATCGACGATGGAGAAGGTTCCCTGCTCGGCCATCTTCGCAAAGATGCGCGGCGACAGAACGTGGATGCCGGAGAAGGCGATCGGCTCGAGTGGCTGCGCGGAGTCCGCTGGCGTGCCGGGCCCCTCATCCGTGCCGCGAATGCGCCGGCCGCGAAGCTGTCCGCCGGAATCGAAGAGCAGCTGGCGCGAACTGGCGCGATGTTGCACAGCCAGCGTGGCGAGCGCGGCATGTGCGGTGTGGAACGCAACCATGCCGGCCAAGTCGATATCGCTGAGGACGTCGACGTTGTGCAGCAGAAACGGCTCGTCTTCGCCTGCGCCTGAATCGAGGAAGAAGTGCGCGGCGTTTTTGAGGCCGCCGCCGGTGTCGAGCAGCTCGGTTTCGCGCGAGACTTCGATGTGCATGCCGAAGTTTTGGTTGGCCGCGAGGTAGTCGACGATCATGTCTGCATAGTGATGGGCGTTGACGATCACGTCACGGATGCCGAAGCTGCGCAGGCGCGCGAGAGTGATTTCAAGCAGCGTGTGGCCGGCGACGCGGACCAGCGCTTTGGGACGGCCGCTGGTGAGCGGACCGAGACGCGTGCCCAGACCGGCGGCCAGCACCATGGCCTTCATTGGCTTAGTTTCTCCGGAAAGGATTTCTCCGGAAAGGATTTTTCCAGCTCGACGTGGTGCAGCACGACCTCGACGCCGCTGGCGCCGCGCAGGTGCCTGGCCAGTTGCTCGGCGAGATAAACGGAGCGGTGCTGGCCGCCGGTGCAGCCGAAGGAGACCATCAGATTCTTGAAGCCGCGGCTCTGGTAGCTCGTCACACTGCGATCGACGAGCGACAGCACGCTCGACAGAAACTGATGTACGCTCTCCTGGCGGTTGAGGTATTCGATGACCTCGGGGTCGCGGCCTGTGAGCGTGCGGAACTGCTCTTCGCGTCCTGGGTTGGGAAGACTGCGGCCATCGAAGACGAAGCCGCCGCCGTTGCCGGACTCATCCGTCGGCATTTCGCGATGAAAGCTGAAGCTGAAGATGCGCACCTTCAGGTTTTCGGCCGAGGAGGCGATGCTCTGCAGCTTCTCCGAAGCGAGCATGTTGTTGAAGGCGTCCATCAGCGCCGGCAGGGCGATGGGCAGCTGGACGTTGTGCGCCAGCCAGCGCAGGTTCTTGAGCGCGTAGGGCACGCTCTCAAGAAAGTGGACCTTGCGCTCGTAAAAGCCGCGGAAGCCATACGCGCCAAGCGCCTGCAGAATGCGCACGTAGACGAAGGCGTAGTAATGGCGCATGAAGGCTTCGCGGTCTACGGGAATGTGAGCGGCGAGCGAGTCGAGGTAGTGGTCGAGCAACAGCTCGCGCAACTCAGGCGGCAGGTCGGCCTTGCCGTCGAAGAGGAGCGAGGCGATGTCGTAGTGCAGCGCGCCTTTGCGGCCGCCCTGGTAGTCGAGAAAGTACGGCTGGCCCTCCACCAGCATCACGTTGCGCGACTGGAAGTCCCGATAGAGAAAATAATCGCGGCTGGCGGTGAGAAGGAACTTGGTCAGGCGGGCGAAGTCGCGCTCCAGTGCCTGCTCGTTGAAGGGCACACCGGAGAGGCGCAGAAAATAATACTTGAAGTAGTTCAGGTCCCAGGCGATGGACTGGCGGTCGAAGCTCGAGCGCGGGTAGCAGACCTTGTAGTTCACGTCGCGGCCGGCTTCGACCTGGAAACGCGGCAGCGCGGCGACCACTTTGCGATAGGCTTCAACGGCCGCGGGAGCGATGGCCGCGGCGCTGCGGCTCTGGCCCAGGAAATCGAAGAGCGTGGTGTCGCCCAGGTCCTGCTCGAGATAGGCGTTCTGGCTCAGGTCCTCGGCATAAATTTCCGGAACCGGGAGGCCGCGGCGATAGAAATGCTTGGAGAACTCAAGGAAGGCAATGTTCTCTTCGCGCACTGGATAGAGAATGCCGATGGCGCTGTTCCCCGCGCCGGTGAGCCGCACAATAGAGCGGCCTGAGCCGCCCAGCTGGCCCTGGAGCGGCTGCACGCGTTCGGCCTGCGAGTGGTAGTGCTGCTCGAAGAGCCGCTTGAGAACGTCCATGAAGGTCTTTCCGGGAATTGCCCTGGGTGCTTCACCCACGATACCGATGGCCGGGAGTGGGGCGCAAGGCGGCGTGGGAGCGACGATGGCCTGCATGATCAAAGGCCGCGGCGCTTATTGCGTCAAGCCGGTATAAATGCAGAGAGCCACCCGGAGGCGGCTCATTTTGAAGCACTTGGAGATTTATGGTGCCGAAGAAGGGACTAGGCCCTGAGAAACGGCGCAAATCGCTGTCTGACAGCGTAAATTGATTACTAGCATCAGCTTAGAGGCGCTCTCCGGATAGCGTCTAATAGCTCCCGTAGTAATCTTTTACCCCCTTTACCCCGAAAAATAACGCTAAATAACGCTACGGATTCGTTGCCTAAGCTCCTGCCGGGCACCAGGCCGCGATGGGGTAATCGACCAGTTACTGCCGGTTAGCCGGTCTGTCGGCCTGCACAATTTTTGCGCTAGCGATTGAAAGCGGCGATGGTAACCCGGTATCATCGTCCGCATGGTAGATGCACAGCACCAGTAAGGGGACATCGCTCAGCGAGCGCCGCAGGCTTTGTCGGCTGGAACCTGCTGGCCGAGGACATGCTGCATTGCGAAGTAACCGGAGAGCACTGCCTGACGCTGGCCCAGACTCCCTAACGGTGTGCCGAGAGGCCTCAAGTCGGTAGAAAGACGGCGAGCAACGTCCCTCGGGGGCTGAAGCCCACGCTTATTTTGTGATACATGCGGCACGGCTGAAGCCGTGCCCTTTCAAAACTGTGCCTTGGATCGAGTTTTTCGCAATCTGCTCGAGATTGCATACGGCTCGTTTTTAACGATGCCCGCCTGCGCGTCCCCGTTTATGATGGTTTCTCCCCAGGAGGCATTCGTGAAACTGCTCGCAAAATTCAACCTCGTCCTCATTCTGGTCTTCGGACTGGGCATGTACCTTATCTCGCATTACGCCTATGCCTTCCTGATGAACGACGCCCGGCAGCAGGTGCTGGAGCAGGCCCAGCTGATGGCCGCAAGCGCCAGCGCCACAAAAGACTATACGGTCGACCAGGTCAGTCCCATTCTTGAGCAGACGCCCAAGCACAACGCCGACTTTCTGGCCCAGACCATCCCCTTTTATGCGGTGAACACCACCTTCAAGAACCTGCGCACCACCTATCCCGACTATGTGCTGCGCGAGGCCGCGCTCAACCCCAGCAACTTGGACGACCGCGCCACCGAGTGGGAAGTCGACCTGATCAACTACTTCCGCGACCATCCCAAAGAGGGCTCGCATGTGGGCGAACGCAGCACTCCCACGGGCACCATGCTCTATGTAGCCGCCCCCGTGGTTGCCGCACAGGACTGCCTGCGATGCCACAGCCAGCCGTCCTTGGCCCCGAAAGCCATGATCCGCCACTATGGGCCCGAGCACGGCTTCGGCTGGAAGGCCAACGACATTGTCGGCGCGCAGATTGTGTCCGTCCCCATGTCGGTGCCCATCGCCCTCGCCGACAAGGGATTTCACGACCTGCTGATCGGGCTCGGCATCATCTTCCTGATCACCATTGCGCTCATCGATCTGGCCATGTACTTCATCGTGATTCTGCCCCTGCGCCGCGTCTCAAAGAATGCCGACATTATCAGCAAGGGCGAGATCGATCTGCCGCCGCTGGCCACCAAGGGCAAAGACGAGATCGCGGAGGTCACCGCATCGTTCAATCGCATGCACACCAGCCTGATCAAGGCCTTTGAGATGCTGAACGAATAGGGCCTCGGCCTACTGCCTTTTGGATTTGAGGAAGGCACCCCGGTCGGTATCCGAGCTGATCTGCTTGGCCGCTTCCCGATAGATGAAGTCCATATCGTCGGACTGAGCGGCCAGCTTTTTCACCACAAACTTGGCCACCGGGCCGATGTAGATGGCAAGCTTGCGGGTCACTTCCTCCATGGGCAGCGTCTGCGCGCCGCTGGCGGAAGACTGCTTCGGCTGCACAGATCCGCCCGATACTTGGGAGCCGCGGGATGCCTGGAAGGTGGGCGAAACCGGCTTGTTGACGGGTCCGGAAGTAGGCCCGGAAGCAGGCTGCGGTATCTGAGCGGCCTGCGGCATGGTGACTCCGAACGTGGTCTGCCCGGAGACGGGAGGCGGTTGCAACGCGTGCAGGAATGCCTCCGCGCTTTGAAAGCGCTGCTCGGGATCCTTGGCCAGCGCCCGCATCACCGCATCGGAGATGGGCATGGGCACGTGCGGGGCCATCTGGTACGGAGGCACGGGCTGCTGGTGCATGTGGCTCATCAGAATCTCGTAGTTGGTTTTTCCAGTGATGGGCAGGATTCCGGTCAGCAGCTCATAGAGTGTTACGCCCACGGAATAGAGGTCAGAGCGCGCCGTCGCCTTGTTGCCGCTGACCTGCTCCGGCGACATGTAGCTGAGCGAGCCCAGCAGGTAGCCGGTCTGGGTCAGATGGGTTGCCTGCTCCTGGAACGCGATGCCGAAGTCGAGCAACTTCACCCCGCCGCTCTCAGTGATCATGATATTCGACGGCTTGATATCGCGGTGCACCACGCCCAGCCGGTGCGCGTAGACCAGCGCTTCAAGAATCCGCGTGGCATAGCTCATGACCTCGGGCAGCGTGATTCCCCGCCGGGTGCGCCGGTCGGCCAGCGTCTCTCCGCGCACCAGTTCCATCACCATGGCCAACTGACTGCCGTTGTAGAAAGCCGTGTGCAAGGCGGCTATGTTCGGATGGTTTAAGGTGGCGAGGGTCTGCACTTCGCGGTGAAAACGCTCCACCATGTCGGGCGTGCCCGCCTGGTCGGGGAGCAGAATCTTCATCGCCTCGCGCCGATGCGAGATCAGATGCTGCACCTCATACACAACCCCCAGGCCTCCAGCGCCCAGCTTCGCCACAATCTCGTAATCGCCGATCTTCTGACCAGGTTCAAAATTCATGGGTTGAGAGTTTGTCTTTCCAGCCGGGTACCGGCTTGAATCGAGTACATAAGAAGACGACCTCGATCGTCAAGTATTGGACGCAGACAGAGAAGGGCTGAAACTCACGCGCGACATGGACTTCCGGCTTGGGCCCCGGCCAAACAACGAGAGCCACCCGAAGGCGGCTCATTTTGAAGCACTTGGAGCTTTATGGTGCCGAAGAAGGGACTCGAACCCCCACACCCTTGCGAGTACGTGGACCTGAACCACGCGCGTCTGCCAATTCCGCCACTTCGGCACGGTACACAAGTTCAGCGGGTCTCAGCTGAACCGGCAGCAGTTCTGAGTCTCGCAAATGCGGGGGGCTGTGTCAAATACGGGTCGTTACGGCTCGCTGGGGTATTGAGGCTGCCCACCCTTGGCGCAAAAACAAGAACGCGCCAAGGATGGGGCACCCCATCGGCTCAGGCCGACATGCAGGGGCGACGGCAAGGATGGTCAGAGACCGAGCGCTAGACCAGCTTGGCGTCGAGGGTGATCTCGGTGTTGTTGGCGAAGAGCTTGGAGATGGGGCAGCCGGCCTTGGCGTCGGCGGCGGCCTTATCGAAGGCTTCCTTGGTGGCGCCGGGGACGGTGGCGGTGGTGGTGAGGGCGATCTTGGTGATGGCGAAGCCGGCGTCGGTCTTGGCCAGGGTGACGGCCGCGGCGGTCTCGATCTTGTCCGGGGTGAGGCCGGCGCCGCCCAGTTGCGCGCCCAATGCCATGGAGAAGCAGCTGGCGTGGGCCGCGGCGATCAGCTCCTCGGGGGTGGTGCCCGAGTCTGCGCCTTCAAAACGGGTTGCGAAGCTGTAGTTAGCGTTCTTCAACACGCCGGTTGCCGTGGAGATGGTGCCTTTGCCTTCTTTGAGTGAACCTGTCCAAACCGCACTTGCCTTGCTTGCCATGTGTCCCTCCTTGGGGGAATCCGGATGATCGGATGCTGTGTGTGAGTGAGTGAAATTTTGGCCCGGTGTGCGCAGGGGAAGTCCGGGCGTCACCAGAGTATTGATGCAACAAGCGCCGGCGGGGTTTCCGTCAGGCGGGGCTGCGCCACTTTCTATGCTAATCTGTCCAGCATGTTGCCCGAGCGGCCCCAGGCGCTGGACCCCGATTTCCGTCCGGATGTCTCACATGCCGGTTCGACTGACGCACCCGTTCAGGAGGAGACGGCGGTCGATCACCACTGCCAGATCTGCCCCAACTGCGGGCACCGGCTCACCGGGCATAGCTGCAAGCTGGTATGCGTGGAGTGCGGCTATTACATGAGCTGCGCGGATTATTACTAACCACCTGCGGTGGGGCAGCCGCTCGCTATGCGCTCGCATTGGCTTTGAGGCTTTCCACTCATTGCACCGGCTGCGGCGGGCGTAATTGCTTGGCTGATATCCCAGGTCTCATCCGCCGCGGCGGACAAGACCTGGAGTCCCCGGTTGTACCCAATGGCGAAAAGGCCGTTGAAGCACTCGTGATCTGAAGGAGAGAACAATGCTAGGTTTCATGATTCTGACTGTCAGCAATATCGAACGCTCGTTGGCCTTCTATGAGGCGGCGCTGAAGCCTCTTGATATCAAGTTCTTCCTACCCTACAAGGGCCAAGACGGCCATCCCGATCTGTGGGGATTTGGTGATGGCAAGCAGGCGTACTTTTGGCTACAACAAGGTAAGCCAGATCCAGCATCGATCCACTGGGGATTCATGGCTGAAAGTAATAGCAAGGTCGATAAATTCTACACAGCCGCAATCTCTGCTGGCGCCAGGGACAATATCTCACCGCGGGCACGACTTGAATACTCTCCGGGATACTACGCAGCCGATGTATTCGACCCGGACGGGTATTCATTCGAGGTCGTCCATAAGAGCTAACGGACTTACGGCTCGCGACCCCGATCCTGCGGGTACTCCGGCAGCCCGGCCGAGCCCTGATGCTTTCGTTGAGCTTTCACGCGGCCTGGGAAGCTGTGCCCCGAGGGTTTTACTGCGGTGAGGCGGTTTGGCTGGCTTTGCGGGCGGCTTCGAATTCGTCGCCAGACAGCCACTCTACGGGCTTTGCCTGCTCGCTCGCCAGCCAGCCGAGGACCAGGCCGAAGCGCGCCAGTTTGGCGTTGCCGCGGAAGTCCCAGTCGGCGCGGTACTCGTCGCTGGGCTGGTGGTAGTGGTGGGCGACGTAGTCCTCGTACTGGGCGCGGCCCCAGGATTCGTCGTGGCCTTCGAAGAGCTCGCCCTGGTCGACGGAGAAGGCGGGAATGCCGACGCGGGCCAGGGAGAAGTGGTCGGAGCGGTAGTAGTGGCCGGCGCCGGGGCTGGGATCGGGGAGCAGCGCCAGGTCGAAGGCCTTGGCGACGGTTTGGATGGTGGACCAGAAGTCGATGCGCTCGGCGCCGCCCAGGCTCACCGAGCGGGGAACGCCGATGGGCAGCAGCATGTCGTAGTTCAGATCGAGCGAAATCTTCCCCGCGGGCACCGGCGGATGCATGCCCAGATATTGCGAGCCAAGCAGGCCCTGCTCCTCGGCGGTGACGGAGGCAAAGTAGACGGCGTGGGGCGGGCGCGCGGGCGATTGCGCAAAGGCGCGTGCCAGCTCCAGCAGGATGCCGCAGCCGGTGCCGTTGTCGGCGGCGCCGTTGTAGATGTTGTCGCCTTTGGCGTCGGGGTCGATGCCGAGATGGTCGTAGTGGGCGGTGTAGAGCACGGCCTGGTCTGCTGAACTTACGCCAGCCACGCGGCCGACGACGTTGGAGCTGACGTAGCGGCGGACGCGGCTCTCCACATGGGCGCGCAGCTTTACCCCAAGCTCAACGGCGTGGAAGGCTCCGGGCTTGCCCGCAGCCGCGATGGCCCGGTCGAGGTCGCCCTGGCCGGCGAGGGTGAAGAGGCGCTGGGCCACGTCGTGCTGAATCCACGCGGCGGCGCGCAGGGTGGCGTCCGGGTCGCCCTGGAGATAGCTCTTTTCGACGGCCTGGCTATTCCGCACCACCTCCCAGCCGTAGCTGGCCAGATCCGTGCGGTGAATGACGAGCACGCCCACGGCGCCGCGGCGGGCCGCTTCCTCATACTTGTAGGTCCAGCGGCCGTAGTAGGTGAGGGCCTTGCCTTTGAAGAAGGCGGGATCGTCGGAGGGCGGCTCGTTGACGATGAGCAGGGCGATCTTGCCGTGCAGGTCAATGTCTTTGCCGTCGGGGCCGGCGTAGTCGTTCCAGTGATACTCGGGGGCGTGGATGCCGTAGCCGACGAAGACGATGGGGGCGTCGAAGTCGGCGATGGGCTGGCCGGTCTGGTCTTTGGAAACAATTTCCGTGCCATAGGCGAGATCGACGGGCGCGCCGCTGGCCGGAACGAAGGAGAATTTGGTCTTGTCTTCGATGGTGTGGACGGCGTAGAGCGGGACGCGCTGGAAATAAGTGCCGTTGTCGCCGGCGGGCTCGACGCCGGCAAGGGCGAACTGGGTGGCGAGGTACTCGGCGGCCAGTTCGGCGCCGCGCGTACCGGGGCCGCGGCCCTCGAGAAGATCAAGGGACAAGAAGCGGACGTGGGCGCGGATCTTTTCCGGGTCGATGGAGTCGGCGGCGGCGCGGGCGGCGTCGGGCAGGCCGGGGACTGCGGGCACGTGCGCAGCGAGGGGCTGCTGGGCGTGGGCGAGCGGGGCGGCCAGGGCGGCGGCAGAGAGGGCGAGGGCGAGGCGCTTGCTGGGCATGGGTTCTCCCGAGGATTGAAGAGCTGCCTATGAGGGTACCGGATGAGCGCTCCCTCCGAGGCTAAACAGGCTGCGGAAAAAGGCCTTGGATGAGAGGAGTTCGACCATTGGCTTTTGCAGGGGCTAAATCCCGACGTTGATTTGATGGACTTTATCGCATGACTGGAGTCGTGCCCTAGGAAGAAACTACTTTGCGGAAGGGTACAAGTTGTCAATTCTACGAGAAAATTGATTTGAGGCTGATTTCGATCCGTCCCTACGGGACGGAGGGTCATCTGCTCAACGCTAACCCAGGACCGCGTCCGTCGCGGCGGACTTGTCCTGGGCTATTTTCCTTCTCTCCCTCCGGGAGAGTGGACGCTGGCTGTTTCATCCGACCGTGGGTCGGCGAAGCCGGAGGACGACTGACACAAAACCTCCCGAAATCGAGATCTGCGCGAGTTTTTCCGCAGCCTGTAAAGGCCTACTGGTCTAGCTCCGAAGATGGCGTGGCTGAAGCCACGCCCCTTCAAAGCGCGCGCGATGCAGGCCGCTTTCAGCTTACGTCCGCGGTAGTGGCTGGGGCAATGGCGCGGATGGTCGGGAGCGTGAGCAGATGGGCGCGGGTGAGCACCTTGCGGGTGAGGCCGGTGAGGGCCATGCCGGCGGCGTGGCCCAGCGGCACCCAACGGCGCTTGCCGGCGGGGATGGTGAGGGCGTCGGCGTCGTCCTCAAAGACGGTGCGGATGCGGACATAGTAGTTGACCTGCATGATGGCGTGGCGGAGGGTCATGCGCAGCTCGGCGTCGGGCACCTCGGCCTGTTTGAGCTCCGGCAGCTCCCACAGGCCGGGCATGACGGTGTTGGAAGCGGGCCGTTGCTCGAGCAGCACCTCGCGGCTGGTGCGGCGGGCCTGCTTGCCGGTGCGAACTGAAAGTGCATAGGCCACTTCGCGGCTGAGCATGGGGGCGCGGGGCACGGTGGCGTGCTCCCCCTTGGTTTTGCACGCGGCGGCCACGGGGCAAACCAGGCACTGCGGGTTGCGGGGCAGGCAGAGGCTCGCGCCCAGCTCCATCATGGCCTGGTTGAAGTCGCCGGGCTGGGTGGGGTCGAGCAGCTCGGTGGCCAGGTCCTGGATTTTGCGCTTGAGGGCCGCGGCGCTCGATCCGGGTGCGAACTCCCAGCCCTCAAGGCGGCAGAGGACCCGCTCGACGTTGCCGTCGACCACCGCCACCGGCTCACCGAAGGCGATGCTGGCGATGGCGGCGGCGGTATACGCGCCGATGCCGGGGAGCAGGCGCAGCTCGGCGGCAGTTTGGGGGAGGGTGGCGTGCTGCTGGCCGGCGATGAACTGCGCCGCCTTATGCAGCATGCGGGCGCGGCGATAGTAGCCCAGTCCGCTCCACAGGGCCAGGACCTCCTGCTCCGTTGCGGCGGCCAGGGACTGGAGGGTGGGAAAACCGGCCATGAAGGCCCGGTAGCGCTCGATGACGACGGCCACCCGGGTCTGTTGCAGCATGATCTCCGAGACCCAGATGGCGTAGGGGTCGCGGCTGCGGCGCCAGGGCAGATCGCGCTGGTTGACGGCATACCAAGCCAGCAACTGGCGGCGCAGGCTGGCTAGTTTTTCCGCGTCGCGATCGCGTCGGGCCATGGGCTCAGATTAAGCCATTTGCGGCAATTGTGCATGTGCCCCGGGGGGTGAAGGCAGGACCGGCGTGCCGCACCGAGGAGGGCCAGAATGGGATTCGAAGAAGGAGTGTTCCTGGATTGAGCCGAGTCCCCAAAAAGTGGCAGAAGGAAGGCTCATCCCTCAATAGTAACCATGGTATGGTTACTCACACGTCTCACGGAAAGGCGGCCTGGCGGCGGCTTTGGCCTGCGTGGGGCGCCGCTCGACGGACCCGGAGAAAGCAGGCGTGATCCCGAGGGCCAGGGGCGAGCGAACTCAACTTTTCTGGAGGCTTCCCGATGAAACATGCGGCTCTCGCATTGATTCTTTCGCTGCTTGAGGCGCCTTTGGCGCTGACAGCGCAATCTTATTCTTCATCTTCCAGCCTGGTTGCGGCTCCCAGTTTGGTTGCGCCGGACCCCAGCTTCGAGGGAGGAGGCGGAGGAGGAAATGCAGGCGGTGTGTCCGCTCCCGGCGGTTCCACGGGGCCGTTCTCGCGGTTTGCCTTGGGAGTGGGCATCTCCTCGCTGGGCGTCCAGCTGCATGCGGCCACCAACCTCAGCAGTCACTTCAACGTGCGCGGGACGGGCAGCTTCTTCTCCTACTCCGACAACTTCACCAGCAACGGACTGAACGCCAATGCCACGCTGAAGCTGGCCTCGGCCGGAGCGGCGGTGGATGTTTATCCCTTCCGCGTCGGCTTCCGCCTGAGCCCAGGGATCCTCGTCTATAACCAGAACCGGCTGACCGCCAACGTGACTGTGCCGGCAGGGTCCAGTTTCACGCTGGACGGCACAACCTACTACTCGGCGAACACCAACGCCGGCACCGGCGCTACGCCCGTGAACGGAGCTGGAACGCTGGGCCTGAACACCAACAAGACGGCCTTTACCGTGACCACGGGCTGGGGTAATATGATTCCCCGCAATGGGCATTTCTCGGTGCCGTTCGAGGTGGGTATTGCGGTGATTGGCGCGCCCACGGTGAATGTGAACCTGGGCGGATGGGCCTGCCTGGACCAGGCGCAGACCCAGTGCAGCAACCTGGCCAGCCCCACCAACCCGATTGCCGCCGAGGTGCAGACCAACCTGGCCGCGCAGGAGGCGAAGTGGGTGAGCGACCTGAAGCCGCTGAATGTGTATCCGATTCTCTCCATCGGCGTGGCGTACAGCTTCCACCTGCGGTAACGCGCGGAGGTTCGGTACGAACCCGAACCGGTGTCAGCCTCACGCGATAGGCTGGGTGCCCCATCCATGGCGCAGTTTCATCGCGCCATGGGTGGGAAAGCGCAAATCTCGCCCCACAGCGTTAAGCCAGCAACTCCCCGACAATTCCGGGCGCCGCCCGGAGCGCCGCGTCGATCTGCGCCTGGTCCTTGCCGCCGGCTTCGGCAATCTCGGGCTTGCCGCCGCCTGAGCCACCGACAAGCTTGGCCACCGCACCGACCAGTTTGCCGGCCGGAATGCGCTTGGTCAGTCCTGCTGTTACCCCGGCGATGAGGGCCACTTTGCCTTCCGGCTGCGCGGAGGCAAGAACGACAACGCCCTCCCCGAGCTTCTGCTTGAGATTGTCGACCAGGGTGCGGAGCTGGCCGCGCTCGAGCGTGTCGGCGCGGAGGGTTACAAGACGGACGCCCTTGATTTCGACGGCGCGGCTCAGGGCTTCATCCAGCGCGCCTGCGGCGGACTTCATGCGGACTTCTTCCAGCTCGCGGCGCAGGCGCTTCAGCTCGTCTTCCTGGGCTGTCAGCTTGGCGCGGAAAGCATCCGAAAGGCTGCTCCCCGCAGGGGGCGGAGCGATCTGCGTGGCGATCTGTGAGACAGCAAAGTCCTCGCGGAACGCGTCCAGAGACCCGAAGCCGCTGATGGCCTCCAGACGTCGTACGCCGGAGGAGACGGAGCCTTCCGACACGATTTTGATCAGGCCGATCTCGCCGGTGGCCCCCGTGTGCGTGCCGCCGCACAATTCCGTGGAGAAGCCGTCCGACAGCTTGACTACGCGCACCTTGTCGCCGTACTTCTCGCCGAACAGGGCCATCGCGTGGTACTCGTTCACGGCCACGTCGATCGGCACGTCTTCCAGGGTTTCCACCTTGGCGTTGACCAGCACCTCGCGGTTGACGATGTCTTCAATTTCCTGGAGCTCCTCGTCGGCCACCTGGGCGAAGTGGGAGAAGTCGAAGCGCAGGCGGCCTGGCTCAACGGAGGAGCCGGCCTGCTTGACGTGCGTTCCCAGCACGGCCCGCAGCGCGGCGTGCAGTAGGTGGGTTCCGGTGTGGTTGCGGCGGATGGCGTCGCGGCGCTCGCCATCGACAACGGTGCGCACGTGGTCGCCGACGGCCAGCGGTTGCTTGAGCAGGGCCTTGTGGGCGCGCACGCCTTGCACGGGGAGCACGCAGCCAGTGATTTCCGCCACAGTGGAATTTCCATCCAAGGACAGGAAGGAGCCGGTGTCGCCCGTCTGGCCGCCGGAGTCGCCGTAGAAGCTGGTCTGGTCGAGGACCACGTCGACCTGGTCGCCGGCGGCTGCCGCGGGCACGCCGACGCCGTCTTTCACGATGGCCAGGACTTCGGCGTTGGGGGCAATGAGCTGCTTGTAGCCGAGGAACTCTGTCTTCTTGAGCTCGCGGAAGGCGGGGCTGGCGGTCTTCTGGCTGCCGCCTTTCCAACTGGCGCGGGCGCGGGACTGCTCGGATTCTTTGGCGCGTTCAAAGCCTTCGTGATCGAAGCCAACGCCCGCATCTCGGGCTGCGTCAACCATGAAATCCAGCGGAAGGCCGTAGGTCTCGTAGAGATGGAAGGCTATCATTCCGGGTAGCTCTGGATTCTCAGGGGGCGGGGCGTGGATAACCGTGCCAGGCGCGAACCCTGCCTCTGCGTCGATTCGCGCTGAGATTTCCGGATCTGTGCTTAACTTGAATTCAGCGACCGCAGTAGCAATTGACGCATCGAGCTTGGCCATTCCTTGTGTTAGTACGCGATCAAACTGCTTCTCCTCCGCGCCAATCACTTTGGCCACGCGTGCGGCCGAGTCGTCGAGCTCGGGATAGGCATCCTGCATCAGGTCGCGGACGGCGTAGACCATCTCGTAGAGGAACGGCTGCTCCTGGCCCAGCAGGCGGCCATGGCGGATGCCGCGGCGAAGGATCTTGCGCAGGACGTAGCCGCGGCCCTCGTTCGAGGGCAGCACGCCATCGTTGATGAGGAAGGTGGCGGCGCGGGCGTGGTCGGCGATGATGCGCAGGCTGGCGTTGGCGGTGAGGGCGTCGATTCCCTCGGGGGCTAAAGCCCCAGTTTCTATTTGAGCCTCATCGGCACGACTGAAGTCGTGCCCTGTTACAAGTCCGGCGCTCTGGTCGCCTGTTGCCGGCTCGCTGGCTTGTGGATTGGCCGGCTCGCTGCCTTGCTGGCTCGCCGACCTGCTGAGCTGCTGACTTGCTGACTCGCCGACCAGCTGGCTCGCTGGCTTGCTCGTCCGCACCCCAGTCAGCTCGGCGGCGCGGGCGATGAGCGGCGTGAACAAATCTGTCTCAAAGTTGGACACTTTGCCTTGGAGCACGGCGGCCACCCGCTCCAGGCCCATGCCTGTGTCGATGGAGGGCTTGGGCAGTGGGGTGAGCTTGTAACTGGTGGCCTTGGTCGCTGGATCAAGAATCGCGGCGCGGTCAAACTGCATGAAGACCAGGTTCCAGATTTCGACGTAGCGGGCGTCGTCCTGGCCGAAGGGAAGGTCGACTCCAGGAGTCTCGGCGGCTTCCAGGCCCATGTCGTAGAAGATCTCCGAGCACGGCCCGCACGGCCCGGTCTCGCCCATCTGCCAGAAGTTGTCCTTGAGCCCGTACTCCTTGATGCGCTGCTTGGGCACGCCGGCTTCGATCCAGAAGTTCTCCGCCTCGTTGTCGCGGGGGACGCCATTGGCGAGGTCGCCCTCGAAGATCGTTACGTAGAGGCGGTCTTTGGGAATGCCGTACCACTCCGCGCTGGTGACGAGCTCCCAGGCGAACTGGATGGCCTCTCGCTTGAAGTAGTCGCCGAAGCTGAAGTTGCCCAGCATTTCGAAGAAGGTGTGGTGGCGGCGCGTAAAGCCCACGTTTTCAAGATCGTTGTGCTTGCCGCCGGCGCGGACGCACTTCTGCGACGTGGTGGCGCGCGAGTACTCGCGCTTCTCCGCACCCAGGAACAGGTCTTTGAACTGGTTCATCCCGGCGTTGGTGAACAACAGCGTGGGGTCGTTGGCAGGCACCAGCGAGGAAGAATGCACGCGGCGGTGCTGCTTCGACTCAAAAAAGCGCAGAAAGAGTTCGCGAATTTCGTTCCCGGTTCGCAATTGCATGGCTTAACCAGTGTAATTGGCGTCTGGGGTGTTGCACACCGGGGCTGCTCCGCCCCCCGCAATTTGCCGATAGGGAAGATTATGGCCGCAGAGAGAAATCACGTTTGTTTCCGGTTGCCCGCCGAACTGGCAAAGGAGATCGACGCCCTGGTCGGCCCCCGCAAGCGCGGCGCCTTCATTCGAGCGGCCGCGGAGCAGGAGATTCGGCGGAGAAAACTGGCGGCCTCAAGGTCACCTGAGCTTCAAGCCCGCGAGGCGTCGGAGCGCCGCTCGATCAACTGATTGGACCCGTGCCGCGCGGTCCTATTCTTCGTGGGCCTCCTCGTTCAGATTGTCGAGGGCGGCGAGGGCTTCGTCCGGCACGTTCCACTGGCGGAGGATTTTGTAGATCACACCCGTTGAGAAGCCGGCCGCGACCAATCGGCGCATCACGCGGGCTGTCTCTTTGGGGTTTTCTGGCTTGCGGATGCGCTTGCGGTCCAGGTGCTCGCGGGCCAGGGCTTCTTCATTCGTGTTGCCGTAGCGGGCTTCCAGGGTCTCGGCGATCAGGGTGTCGTGGACGCCTTTTTGCTGCAGATCCTGCTTCACCCGCCGCTGGCCCAGCTTTTCGTTCTCGTGGCGCAGGCGGGCGTAGGTCTCGGCAAAGGACTGATCGTTCAGATAGCCGTAGTCTTTGAGCCGCGCAACGACGGCCACGATGGCTGCCTCGCCGCTTGCGTCGGGTACGGCGCGGGCTTTCAACAGGCGGCGCAACTCGGCCTCAGAGCGCATGCGGCGGCCCAGGGCTTTGACGGCGTAGTCGAACAGGCCAGCCTGGTTGAGAGGCTCGCGGGGCTTGGCGGATTTGCGGCCAAAGGGCATCGACTCAGTCTACGGCGAAACCAGGGCTATCGTGTCCTGTTAAGTTTTGTGCAAGGTTGCCGCTCCCTGATGGTCGCGTCAACTTGAGGTCCGTGCTTCCGGGATGCACCAGCCCTGGTTTCGCTATAGCGGAATCTGCATCCGAAAGCGCTTGTTGCGCCGCCAGCGGTAGTGCTTGAAGTCGCTGTCGAGGGTGAGAATGTCGCCAGTGTTGAGCTGCTCCGCCATGCGGATGAGGCAGGCGTCGGCGAAGTCACAGGGCGTGTCGGCATACTTCGTGTAATAAGCGAGAACTTCGGCCGCCCCGTGGACCAACTGAAAGGGAATCTCAAGTTGACCTTCTTGAATGCTCGCCAGAATCGCCTGCGGCGCACCTGGCAGTCGTCGAAGAAGATAAATTGCCTCCGTGACGACCGGCTCGCAGGTGACAAGCGGCCGATTGACCTGATCAAGCGCCGCCATACACTGCCGATGGTGCGGTTCCTGCTTGTCGTATACAGAGACCAGGAAGCTGGCATCCAC
>Ga0182030_10011350_pt1 | contig 17992 bp, 16 predicted proteins | sample 812S3MmetaG_FD_121299 | JGI IMG/M metagenome (GOLD analysis project Ga0182030, IMG submission 121299) | Permafrost microbial communities from Stordalen Mire, Sweden - 812S3M metaG (Illumina Assembly) | ecosystem: Environmental > Terrestrial > Soil > Wetlands > Permafrost | place: Sweden...
CAGCCGAATCTCCGCTGAACTGCGACGCCGATGCCGTACCGGAATAACCTGCTCTTCGCTCATCCCGACACTTCATCACAACCGCACGCAACAAAACAGGTGCGTTGCTCAGACGCTTACGGAGAAATGCATAAATGACGATTTTAGACGTTCGGAATGGTGCGTTAAGTGCGGGCGTTCTTCGCATTTCTTCCGAGAACTCCTCACGAGAGTCACCCACAGTGAACACGGTGAGTGAGCTGCTTGATATATTGCGTGGCAGCCCAGTTCCTGAGCTTCCAGTTCTCAAGACAACGTGTTCCCGCCTGACAGACTATCTCGGCGTCCCAACCGATCGGATGACGATTGACATGGTGAATGACTCGAGGGATGGATTTAGGCCATTCCTGGAGGGAAGAGGCTACAAGGAGAATGCGGTACGGTCCTACGTGAATCACACCCGGATTCTGCTCAGATACGCAGAGAAGCAAGGATGGCGACCGGGCGAATCGGTGCCGGAGGCGTGGAAGGAGGTTCTCGCTCATCCTAAGGCGGCACAGTGTAACCATGCGCTGAAGCACTTTTCACGGCGTTGTGTTGATCCACGGCAGGTAATGATCGACCAAGTCGAGAAATGGGCGGATGAAGCAATCATCAAGGGCATGAACTACTTGTGCGCCAAAAACGAGCGAACGGGATTCTGGCGACTTTTGTATGAGTGCAACTGTAATGGGCAGACGCCTATTTGTCTGCTGCGCACAGGTCGAAGTGTGACCCTGGACAAGATGCCGGAGGCACCCAGGAAGGAGCTTCTCGGCCTTCTGGAATGGAAGCAGGCCGAATTCTCTATTGGAAGACCCAAGGGATCTCGTATCCGACCTGTAACTGCGAACCTTCTCAGCACGGTGTTTCGTCAGTTGTACTACTTCGCTCAGAGCGTTCTCGGCATAACGAAGATTCACTCTTTGGCACAACTTGTAGAAAGAGACGTTTTCAGTACGTATGTCGAGTGGTGCATCAATGTTAGGAAGGTGGGTGGCTACCCCCTGCAATGTCAGATCCGATTACTGTTTGCCGCCGTCCGGCAATACCCGCCTCTTAGTGGGCTGGATGTTTGCTGGTGGAAGGAGCTCCATGACAGTATCCCGGTGGAAGCGAAGTCGGAACAGAATCGGCGAAAAGCGCAAAAGTGCTTGAGCTATGACGTGCTGGAAGCAGTTCCGTGCAAGATACGGCAGCTACGTTCTGAGCATCGAACTCTGGGCGCCCGAGAGATCGCGGAACTCGTTATGCACGAGCTCCTGATGTTCTGGCTGAGTGTCTTGCCATGGCGCCAGAAGAACCTCCGAGAATGCCGGATTGGCGGACCAGTCCCCAACCTTTACAAGAGCAGTATCCCTGCATATGGTGTGATCGACATGCCAGCTTGGATTCAGCAGGAACAGGCTCGAAACCCAGCAGCGCAATTCTGGCAGTTCGACTTTGCTCCCCACGAAACGAAGCCGAAACGACGCATCCAAGCAGCACTTCCGAAGCAGCTGATCCCGTTGCTTGAAGAATATCTTCAGGATCACCGACCGAAGCTCCTTAAAGAGGCTGACCCCGGCACACTGTTCGTTAAGTCGGAAGGCACAGCCTTTAATAATTCTCAGATCACCAATCTTGTCTCGGAGCTAACACTGCGCTTCGGTGGAAAGCGCGTCACTCCTCATTTGTACCGTGACATTGTGGCGTTCACTTGGCTGAAGGCGCACCCGAAGGACTTTCTGACGGTCAGCAAGCTCCTTTGGCACAACAGCATCGCCATCACCATCGATACCTATGGCAGCCAGTTCAATGAGTCCAGTGGTGTCTGTGCGATGGAAGAATGGCTCGAGGAGCGCAAGGCCAAGTCCACCTAGCTAGCCTGGCAGGTCCTGTAAGGCTAGCTTCGACAAACATAACTTCAAATACCGTGCAGCGTGAAATGGATTTACATGCAAACTGAATGGCTAACCTCAAATGAAGCCGCCCAATACCTCAAGGTCAAGCCTCGCACGCTTCTGCAATGGGTACGTGATCGGAAGATCCCTGCGCACCGGCTGTCTGGCACCCAGCGCTGCGTTTGGAGATTCCGAAAGTGGGAGCTAGATGCTATTCTGTGCCCGTCATCCGCTGGCCCTGCTGAGGGGAGGTAGCAATGAGGGCACAGCGACACACAATCGGGTCCGTGCGCTATGACAAACGGCGCAAGACCTGGAATTACCTTTGGTATGACGGCGCAACCCGCCGGTCAAAGCGAATCGGAACCAAGCAGGAGTTTCCAACCAAGGCAGCCGCATGGAAGGAAGTTGATCGGCTTGAGGTCCAGCAACCGAAAGCACAAGACGGGGACACGGTGCGAAGCGTGATTGCACGGTATGAATCGGAACGGATGCCCTCGCGTCTTTCTACGGCGCGGGTCTATCGCTCTTTTCTGAGCAATCACATCTTGCCGAAGTGGGGAGACACACCGATACAGGCTATACAGCCCCGCCCCGTTGAACTGTGGCTCCGCGAGCTGCCCTTATCGCCCAAGTCCAAGACGCACGTGCGCTCACTCATGCACGGGATCGTGGAGTTTGCTATGTGGGCCGGCATTCTGAAAATCGACCGTAATCCAATCTCTTTAGTCCAGAACAAGGGAGCAACGCGAAAGACGCGCAAGGCCCGGAGCCTCACGGTGGAGCAGTTCTATGCTCTGCTGAAAGAGCTTCATGAGCCCTTCGCTACTATGGCCCTCCTGTGCGTGTGCTTGGGCCTTCGCATCTCCGAATGTCTTGCGCTGAAATGGTCGGATGTAGATTGGCTGGGCGGGTTACTGCGTGTAGAGCGTGGCATCGTGGAACAGAACGTCGATGATGTGAAAACGGAAGGCTCCGCAATGACGTTCAACCTTGCGGTCGAACTGTTGGGACGCCTGAAGTCCTGGATGCAGCTCTCGCAATTCGCGGGAGCCGATGATTGGGTTTTTGCAAGCCCGCTCAAACTCGGCAGACTCCCCTATTCATACACGGGAGTATGGCGGGAATTGGTGCGGGCGTCTGACCTTGCGAAGATCGGCCATCTCGGAACGCACTCTTTTCGGCACACGTACCGTTCTTGGTTGGACGCCGTGGGCACGCCCATTGCCGTGCAGCAAAAGATGATGCGGCACAGCGACATCGGTACGACCATGAACATCTACGGCGATGTGGTTACGGACGAAATGAGCACAGCGGGGTTGAAAGTGGCGGGCCTAGCTTTTGGGAACGGAGCGCAGACAGAGCGCACTGGGACCTAAGTTGTTGAAAGAATGGCTCCCCTTCATCGACGCATACCGCAACTTGTGCTTGGCCCCGCCTCCTGAGCTGAGGGTTGTTTTCGCTGCTCTCGCTCAGGTTGCCAGACAGGATTGACGCCATCGCAGATCGGCACCCTCGGTTTGGGAGCCTCACCGCTCTGCGGCAGATCCTATGCAACCAGCAACATTCCAGGCACTACCGTCGTCCGGTTTTGCGACCAGCAACACGTTTAACAGGTCTGCGGGGGAGGTCCCATGGCAGCAATCTGTCGTCGCCCCCGCATCCCCGCCTTATTGGGAGAATCACTTTTTGTGTGTTCAGGACCCGGATGATTGGTTTGAACCTCAAGCAATACGCAATATCTTCTTATTGCCTTGGGATACTTATCTTCTAGGAGTTTGAGAGCTCGCTGGCTGTGCCTGCCTCGCCGTTTGGAATCGTCCACTAGCAATAACCTTAGGCCTTCTCCCTTCGCCCAGCCGCTCCCGTCAAAATGCTCCAAAACCTTTGGGTCTTCTAGATCGTCGTCAACCGTCAAGAGTTTAACCCACTTTCCCAACTGTTTCCCGATGCATCCCCCAACGATTGCTCCTCCACGATTGATGCCAATAATATGGTCGGGAGCAAAACTCTTGGCGTACTCATAGAGGCGTTGCAGACCGGCGTCGACTTCTTCCCAGGTATATCTCGCTGCGGTATCGCGTCGCAGGAGAACCTCCACGCTCATGCGCCCCTTCACCGCATCAATATCGTCCGCTGAGTCTGTCCCTCCACCGCAAGGAATGCTAGCGTGAGATACGGTTACAAGGCCCCGCATTTGTTCACACTCAATGTATTGAACCGACCGCCCGTTATTGAAAGCCGGATGGCCACAGACGGTTTCTGCACCAAGAACGATCATGTCCTTGCTCTTGTGGCGTGTTATCTGCTGATACCGCTGGTGCTTATGACCGGTGAGCACAATCTGGAAGTCATATTTAGCCAGAAAAGAAAGTACTGCGCCCCCATCTAGAGTTGGATCAAAAGGCTTATGCTCCATAACTTGGGTCCCAAAAGGGACGATATGATGGTGAAGTAGGGCAAGTTTTGTGTACTTGCTCCATTCTCTCTCACCAAACTCTTTCCGAGTGTCATCAAGAAGCTTTTCTAGGATGTTGCGCTGACATTGCGTGACCTGAGCGATATCAAACGTAGTGGCTCGACCAACTAGGTCATCGACCTTGTGCAATGCGAGGAAAGCTGTATTCAGATCATTCCTTGCCTCGTCCGTAATTACACCGTTGTTCAAGACATGCGTCACGGCTTGTCGAGCGGACTCGATTGGAGTCATAATCCCGCTTCTTGAATCCGTCTGAATTTCGCCACAGCGAATGGCCGAATTAACGCACAGAACCATCGTCCGGCGACACTTATTAATGAATAGCGGGCTCGCGCCTGCATTGAACTCAATCTTCGACTCGGGGTCTTTAGAAGCGGTTCCGGTAGGCAGAAGGGCGCTGGTGACCCCAGTTTGCTCTACGAGATCCTTGTATGCACGAAACTTGATGTCATAGTAATCCTTATCTGAGGGCTCTATATTTCGCACCACATCGTGATTACCGGGCACTATGCAAATAGCTCTCGGATCACCCACCAAGCGACTCAGTAATGGAAACAATTCCTGTTTGAACTTTGCGAAGCCCTTCTCCTTGCCATTTTCTGTGATGTCGCCCGTAATTGCTATCACGTCGGGTTGCGAATCTGAAAAGTACCGAGCTAACAAGGCGCACAAATCCACGACCGTGGCCTCTCGATATGCTCCAGGGACGTTTAGTTTCGCATCGTCACAAAAGGGGTTCGCTCCCAAATGCAGATCGGAGATGTGCAGTATGGATACAGGTCGCATGGACTCAGTAACCTCACTCGGGAGGATAGGTTCTAGAAATGATGCGATTCAGAGTAGCACGATACCTAGAATCTGGCGACCTGATATGATCGGCCCGCTTGCCAGAATCCAGCCTTAGATCCAGTTAACTATGGCTGGTCCGACTCATTTGCCAAGGTGCAAGCTCTGGCACGCGGTCCACGAATTCATCTACCAGCATCTCCTCGTATTGTCCGGCGTACTCCCCGTTCAGGAATTTGTTGACCGCCTCCCTGTTAAAGCGATCCCAGCTTTCTTCTTCTGCACCGGGATTGATGGGATAAAACAGGTTGCCATTCGCACGTGCGGCCTTGAGATCGCCCATCGCATCACCAACCATCAGGACGTGATCCTTCTTGTACCGAATCTCCGAGACCAGCCTAAGTTGCTCCACTTTGGTGCCAGATTCCTGGCCCGCTATCATGCGAACAAAATGCGAGAGTTCGTGTTCCTTCCAATCACGTTCCAAGACCTCAGAAGGCGCCTGTGAGACGACAATTGAATCTGTCTTCTTCCTCAATTTCTCCAATGCCTCGCGAACAAATGGGAACGGCGGCACGCCAGAAACAATGTCTCTAATGCTTTGATTGACGGCCTCGCTCCACTCCAGAGCCTTCAGTAGCTCGCTGTCGCGACGCGAGCTACTGAAGGCCCGTAGGCCGTCGTTGCTTAGAGGATTTCCGGATTTCAGGAACTCTTTCACCTTCGGAAGCTCTGGAATCATTGCGTGACGTGCCCGAACCTCCGCCCGCTCGCGCAATAGATCCATGGTCATCACCAACGCTGGCCAACGGTTAATACCACGCCATTTTGAATAGAGATTGATAAACTCCACGGCCTCGCGGGCACACTTTGAAACGGACTGCAGCCTCCAGTACCGAATGATGTTCGGACAGAAGCACTCCTTATGTTTGAGCTCCATGTTGTCGAAGACGCAGCCGTCCGAGTCTATGCATACAAGAAAAAGGCTCGTCGGCTTCAGATCGAGTAGCGCCTGCCTCTGCAAATGCATGTTCCGGCACCCTCCTTCGTTTATTTCCTGGCACACCTCAAAATGACGAGGCACCGCTTCGTCGGCAGAACTCCCCTGTGAATGGACGTAGGAGTTAACTGCGCCCACGTACCCTGGAAAAAGAGTCTGCCTCGATTGATCTAGCTGGCATTCTACTCTGGATGGCAGAGTTGGGTTTAGAGCAATCCGCGGAACCTTTGGAAAAGCACTGGAGCAGTGAGAGACTTGGCGAGATAAGCTCTAAACCGTTGAAAGTACTGGCTCCCCTTCTTGAACGCATACCGCAACTTATGCTTGGCTCTGACCTGCTCCCCTAGATCCGCACAAAGCTGAGTAGAATTTCGTATTCAGGAGAAGGCGGAATGTCGAGGAGCAAGCATACGGAAGCGGAGATGATCGGGGCGCTGAAGCAAGTGGAGGCGGGGCGCCGGGTTGAGGACGTGGCACGGGAGATGGGCGTCAGCCATCACACGGTCTACGCCTGGAAGGCGAAGTACGGGGGCCTTGAAGTAAGCGAGGCGCAGCGGTTGCGCGAGTTGGAGGACGAGAACCATCGGCTGAAGAAGCTGGTGGCCGATCTCAGTCTCGACAAAGAGATGCTGAAAGCGGTGATCGTAAAAAACGGCTTGCGCTCGTAGACCGAAGGACGGATGCGAGCTGGCTGCGGGAGCAGTACCGAGCAGTAAGCGAGCGCCGGGTTTGCGGGCTGCTGTCGATTGCGATCAGTAGTTATCGCTATCAGGGGAAGGATTCCAATGAAGGCTTGCGCACCCGCGTGGTGCAACTGGCACAAGAGAAGCCGCGCTATGGCTATCGGCGGCTGCATGTGTTGTTGCGGCGAGATGGTGAGGCGGTGAATCACAAGCGGGTATACCGGGTCTATCGCGAAGCCGGACTGTGCCTGGGTCGCAAGAAGCGCAAGCACTGCGTGCGGATGCAGTCACCGCTGCGTCAGCACACGGCGGCAAACCAGGAATGGGCGCTGGACTTTGTGCATGACGCGATTGCCTCGGGCCGCTCGATCCGCGTACTGGGCGTGGTCAATGCCTACACGCGGGAGTGTCTGGCGTTGGAAGCCGACACCAGCTTTGCCAAACGCATCGCTGCGATAACGGCCCAGAGTTAACCAGCCGGCACTTTCTGGCGTGGTGCCTGGAGCAACGGATCGAACTGATACACATCCAGCCTGGCAAGCCGACGCGGAACGCAAGGGTGGAGAGCTTCAACGGACGGCTCCGCGAAGAGTGCATGCGGGCCAGTTGGTTTGAGAATCTGTTTGACGCTCGGAGGAAGATCTTCGCCTGGCGGAAGGAGTACAACGAGCAACGGCCGCACAGCTCACTGGGCTACCAGACTCCAGCGGAGTTTGCGGCAGCGGCAAGTCGCCGTGGAAAAGACGCGGGCTCGGCCCGCTTGGAAAACGCCGTTGGCGTTTCCCACTTTCCCACCGCTACGACGGCGGTCGGATAAGTTGTAAGATCAGCGTGCGGAAATTGGGGGCAGGTCAGCTCCACCACGCGTGGTCAGACTGCGGACGATAACGGTAATCTGTAAGCGTTGCTTTCTCACCGTCTTGACGGACTGATGAGTGCGTTGGTTCGGTTGAGATTGTGTCCACATTCTTTTTTGTGGACACAATCTGGTTGAGTGGGTATTGGGATTATCGCGTCGCAGGGTCAGTGTTCAGGATGATACTCCAAGGCAGCAGTTCTTCGATGCGGTTCACGGGGTGATCCGCAATGCGCTCCAGGACATCGCGCAGATACGCTTCTGGGTTCAGTCCGTTGAGCTTCGCTGAGCCAAGGAGGCTGTAGCACACAGCCGCGCGCTCGCCGCCGCGATCGGAACCAGCGAAGAGATAGTTGCGGCGGCCCACGGCCACTGCGCGCAGGGCTCTTTCGGCAGCTGAGTTATCGATCTCGATGCGGCCATCATCGCAGTAGCGCACGAAAGCGTCCCAACGGGCGAGCGCGTAGTGGATCGCCGCCGACGTATCGGACTTGCGCGAGAGTTTCGACAACGAAGTTTCCAGCCATTCGCGCAACGACTCCAACAGCGGCCGGGCTTTCCTGTTGCGAACTTCGCGGCGCTCATCCGGTGATCGGCCGCGGATCTCTTCCTCGATCTCATACAAAGGCGCGATGCGCTCGACCGCTTCGGTGGCGATCGGCGACTTGTGTGCTTCCATCAGGTCAAAGAACTTGCGACGAATGTGGGCGAGGCACGGTGCCTCTTGTATATTCCCATCCTCGTAGAGCTTATTGAAGCCAGCGTAAGCATCGGCTTGTAAAATACCGTTGAACTTGCTCAGATGCTGCTGCGGATGTTCGCCCTTGCGATCTGGCGAGTAGGCAAACCACACCGCCGGAGCTGCGGTCGAGCCCGCGGGACGATCATCGCGAACGTAGGTCCAGAGCCGGCCAGTCTTCGTCTTGCCGTTGCCGGGAGCCAGCACCGGAACCGGTGTGTCGTCGCCGTGCAACTTATCGGCGCCCAGCACGTAACGGCGCAGAGCTTCAACGAGTGGCTCAAGGAGGTGGCTGGCTCCGCCAACCCACTTGGCCAGGGTCGAGCGGTCAAGCTCGACGCCTTCGCGTGCGTAGATCTCCGACTGGCGATACAGCGGCAAGTGATCCGCAAACTTCGAGGTGAGTACATGAGCCAGCAGGCCAGGACCAGCCAGGCCACGATCAATCGGGCGGCTCGGTGCTGGTGCCTGTACGATCACATCGCAACCCGTGCAGCACAGCTTGGGACGAACGTGGCGGATCACCTTGAAACTCGCCGGAACCCATTCCAGAAGCTCGGAGACATCCTCGCCCAACTTCTCCAAACTGCCGCCGCACTGCGGGCACGAGTGTTGCTCTGGCTGATGTGTCTGGATCTCGCGCGGCAGATGATCAGGAAGCGCACGCCGTTTCTTCGGGGACGTTGCAGGTTCTGACGAGGAAGCTTCGATTGCTGGCGGCTGTGTAGGTTCGACGCGGTTTGCTTCGAGGTCTTCGAGCTTCAGCTCAAGCTGTTCAATCTGCCGCTCGACCTTCTCCGACCTGCGCCCGAACTGCATGCGCCGCAGCTTGGCGATCAGCAGCTTCAGGTGTTCGATCTCGTGATCGCGCGATAGTAGTTGCTCGTTGTTAACGAGCAGTTGCTCGTGCTGCGCGACGATCATCGCCCTCAACGCATCGGCATCCAGCGTGTTCAGATCCGGCAGCGTTGTGTGCGTGACAACCATACGCGGAGTATGCCATGAACCCTGCTCGAATGCGTCCACAGCCGCATAAATAGCTGTGCATATCGCACTCGTGTAGTTAGATCGCCATCAGTGATTCAGCGGTTCGAACTGGGCGCCGCCAATCGATCCCTTCGAGGAGCATCGATAGCTGCGCACGCGTCAGTGAAACCGTTCCACTCTCGGCCTTCGGCCAGATGAAACGTCCGCGATCCAAACGCTTCGCGAATAGACAAAGCCCATCGCCATCGAACCAAATGACTTTGATGAGATCACCGCGGCGTCCTCGAAAGACGAAGACATGGCCGGAGAGCGGGTCGTGTTCGAGAGCCGTTTGCACCAACGCGCTCAGTCCAGTGAAGCCGCGGCGCATGTCGGTCACACCGGCCGCGATCCAGATGCGAGTGTTCGCCGGAAGAGCGATCATCTGCGCAAACACTCCAGCACTACGCGCAGCACGCCAGCATCAACATGGCCAGTGATGCGAATCTGCGCTTTCGCCATCGTGAGCTCGATCGAGCCCAGCACGGCAGCAGGTTCATGATCTACGCAGCACGGTGTGCTCACGGCAACCGGAACTGACTGCGTGTTCTCTGCCTCATCGGCGACAGTTACCGGCAGCAACCGCATACAACTGGAACTGGCTTCAAGAACGGATGCCTGGGCCGCACTTCCCAGCCGTCCAGCCTGATACATCTTGCGCCAGGCGAACACCTGGTTCGCGTTCACTCCGTGCGCACGGGCAATGACCGCAACTGAGGTTCCTGGCAGCAGCGTCTCTTCGACAATGCGCCGTCTCTCGTCTGCGCTTCGGTAGTGCCGTTTGGTTCTGGGTTGCGAAACGGGCTGAGCGGCTGTCCCCATGATCTCCTCGTCGTGAACACAACTTGCGTCGTGCCACAAAAGAAGAATGCCTATCAGGATCGGCTCCGTCTATACGGCCATCGGTCTCTTTCAATTACCCACAACTCTGAGCGGCCCGTCCGCGCAGTCTGTTTGCGAAGTAGGTTCGGACTCAGGATGTGCACTTATGGCCGGGGGGTGATGGTGGTGAACTGCCGTCATGAACAAACGGCAGGAGCTGTTATGGTGTGCTGAGCAGAATCTCGGCTCCACGGCTTCCCGGAGCGATGGATGGATTGATCAGGAGCTTGCGGATTGCAGGTTCAAAGACGTACGACACGGCAAGCGCTTTCGAAAACTCCTTCAGCAGTTGTCCAATGGCGTTGGGGGAAGTATTCCGTGGATCTGCCAGGATTGGGCCAACACCAAGGCCGCCTATCGTTTCTTCTCCAATGATCGTGTGAGTGAAGAGGAGATTCTGGCCGGCCATTTCCAATCCACGCGTGAGCGATTCGCCGCCCACTCCGAGCCTGTCTTAATTCTTCATGACACGACGGAGTTCATCTACCATCGCGATGACGTGGCTGCGGTCGGTGTTCTGTACGATTCCATCGCAGGCAAGGACATCCGCGGCCAACTGCGCCACTACACTGTGTGCGGCATCTCGATGCATTCTAGTTTGGCGGTCACGCTGGAAGGCTTGCCTCTAGGCTTAGCGGCGATCAAGTTTTGGACCAGAGACAAGTTTCATGGATGCAATGCTCTGAAGAAGAAAGTTAACCCGACCCGGGTGCCCATCGAAAGGAAGGAGAGCATCCGCTGGCTAGAGAACTTGCGGCAATCTACGGAACTTTTGAATGATCCCGGGCGTTGTGTTCACATCGGTGATCGTGAAAGTGACATTTACGAGCTATTCTGTACCGCGCAACAAATCGGCACGCATTTTCTCGTACGTACCTGTGTCGACCGGCTCGCTGGTGATGGAACAGGCACGATTGCCAGTGAGATGAAGCAGGTTCGCATTCAGGGTCTACATCGCATACAGGTGCGGGATAAGAAAGGCGATCTGTCTGAGGCCGTGCTGGAGATTCGATATAGCCGTCTCGTTGTTCGTCCCCCGATTGGCAAGCAGAAGAACTACCCGAACCTGATCCTCACGGTGATTCACGCCACGGAGCGAGGTACCCCGCGCGGACGGGACAAAATCGAGTGGAAGCTGCTCACGGATCTGCCAGTGCGTTCGCGGAAAGAAGCCATCCAAAAGCTGGAGTGGTACTCGTTGCGATGGAAGATCGAGACGTTCCACAAGATTATGAAGTCCGGTTGCAAAGCAGAGGAATCAAAGCTGAGAACCGCCGAGCGGCTGGTGAACCTGCTAGCCGTGCTTTGCATTCTCAGTTGGCGAATCTTCTGGATGACCATGATCAATCGCACGGCGCCGGATGCTTCGCCTACGCTGGTGTTCACCAGGCTGGAACTGCGCCTGCTCGATGCACTGGCGAGAGACAGCCTCACCAGCCCCCGCAACAAGACACTCTCCGCGTATCTGACCAAGGTCGCGCGACTCGGCGGCTATTTGGCCAGGGCCAACGACTCTCCACCCGGAAACATGGTCATGTGGAGAGGCTTGTCGCGCCTGATAGACATCGAACTCGGAGCCACGATCAGTGCTCAACTTGTGGGTAATTGAAAGCATCGGTCTACGCTTACGGTAATCTAGCCGCCCCCTTGGATTGCTGGCGCCGGCCAGAACTTTCACGACGAAGTCCTCGCCAAATTGCGGGCGAAGCACAATTAGGCGATCGACTACGGTCGTCCTCGCTACTAAGCACTGAAGGCAGTCACCAGTCTTTATGCATCGCCAGTACATCCGTACTACATGGCTTAATCGACCTGAGACGGTTGAAGGGAATCCATTAGCTTACGTGTCTCTTTTCTGAACTCATCGACACTGACGAACAAATACCGAATCGATGAGTATATCGGCCCCGAGGAGACCGATGCCTGTTTCAGCGATTCCTCAAAATGTTCCGCAGCTTTCGTAGGCAGCCCAAGAATCGCAAAACAATTTCCAATTGCTTGTTCGGTGTTTGCACGCAATTTGGGCGTATCACGCTTGGACGTTTGTTCATAAATGTCGATGGCCTTTCTAAGCAGTCCTTGGCTTCTTTCTTCCTGAGAAACCAGGTGCAAAGCGTAGCCTAAGTTGTAATTCACCGCTAGACCTGTCGGTTCAATTGCCAAGTCCTCCTCATACAGCGGGATAGCCTTTTCGAGTTCTTTACTCGCCATATACAAGTTGCCCAATTGGATCAAAGGGAAAGGTCTCCGACTCTCATCCCGACACAACTCAAGTGCCCTGTTGTAACCAGCAATTGCGGAATCGCGTCTTCCCTTGTTTTCGAACTTCATGGTGTAAAGGAACGTACGCTCGAAACTGCGGCTCTTAACGAGAAATTCTTGGAAGCTGGAATCTGCGGCTTCAATCTTGTTTACTGCCAGGTAAGCAAGGGCCAGTTCAGCCGAGTCCTCCGCTCTGCCTCCGTATTCGACCGCTTTCTCAAATGCAATTACAGCTTGCTTTCTATCACGGATGCTGCGCAGAAAAATCCCATAGTCACGCCAAACTCTTGAGCTCTGCGGATAAAGTGCGAGTATTTCCTTGTACCCGATCATCGCTTGCTCTGGGTCCCCACTAGCCCTCAGTTCGCGAGCCTTCTTTAGCATCGACAAGACATCTAGCTTATTTAACTCGATGACCTTGTCGGTTAGTCGGGTGTACAGTTCGCTCAGAAATGTACCTGAGCTCTTAGAGACAAACGTCTCTTGAAAAGCCACAAAGGGTGCGAGGGGCAGTGCTAAGTCGATGGGGCGTCCAATCAGTTCTTTGGCCTTCGCAAGGCGTTGCTCCTTGAGTTCCACGAAATCAGGAACTTCTGGTACTGGTGATGCAATGAGCAAGGTGTCGATCTGCTTGTTCAACTTATTCGAGATAACAGACTTATAGATCTGTGCGGTTCCCTCAATATTCTGATTGTTCAAGCCGAAAAGAAACACGACCGCATCGGGAAGTTGGAGCGTACAGATACCTGAGGTATCTGTCAGCCCCGTCCTAGAGTCCACCAGAAGATAGTCAGGAGAATAATCTGACTCAATTGCACCCTTCAGGTTCTCAACGAACAAAAACCCGTGCCGATTAGCATAGAAGTCTTTCCAGTTCATGTGTGCGAGAAGTCGCTGGTATTCGGAATCTCTGAGTCCCGAGCGCATGAGAAAGATCTCACCAGCGTCCTGCCCATCTCGAGGATGAACTTCGGTCACATAATCTTTCAGAGGTGGCACCACCCCTGTATCTGCATACCTGCTCACGTACTCCACAATGCCAGGAGTCGCCTGGTTAACCTTTGGGAAGTATGCATCGAGTCCTGGCGCTTCCAGGTCGAAGTCGAGAAGAAAAACTCTCTTTCCCCGTGCACTAAGGCGATCTGCAACATTAGCGAGGGCGAGGGTTCGGCCGACGCCGCCTTTATACGAGTAAAATGTAACGGTGAACATTAGCCTCACCTATTCCTAAATGGACCGTCCACGAGATAGCAGCCATGCCGCTCAGCAGATTGCTGCGCCACTTTCAAGTTCTTAACGAACTTGAAAGTATCTGCCAGATTGGGCTCACCTGATTCTTTTTGCGATTTAATCAGCTCGAGAGCAGCAACAGTGCTGGGTGCAAACATCAGTAGTCGCAGAAAGCGGTCAGAGGCCTCGCTTTGGAAATAGTCGTTTGACTCCCACCTACACCATGTTTTCTTTCCGAGTCCGAGCAAATCTGACATACCCTCCTGAGATTTACCCAAGCCATTCCTGAATGCAATGAGTTCCTCTGCACCTAACAGTCCCATCGCGCGCCGCTGAGCCTCTGAAATCCTACTTTCCGAGAGAGGATCTAAAATATATTCTCCGCAGACATCGCAGCAATGCTTTGTCACGTCTTGTACGACAACATCCTTCTTTTTTCCATCTGCGTCAGTGAAAGTAGATCGAAATTCACTAACCTCGGTCTTAAGCGTACCCTTGCCGCAAATCGGGCAGCGTCTATTGTTCATTTCTTTTCTCCGGGACATGGATGATCGGGGTCGTGGGAAGAAACCAGCATTCGTTCATCGGTTTCACATTCGCACTTGGGAAGCCAGAACTTGAAATACAAACGAATGGTCCCGATCATTAGAGGGCAGATAATCCTCCCCATAGTCGGTTCTTCCGAGTACATCGTCTGAAGCTCGCAATATAGAGGCAGCCTGGCCCTAAGATGTGCGCGCGCGGCGTCCAGCAAGTCGCCCGGCGCGAGCCGGTATTTGATCAGCATTTCCTTGGTCCTCCCGGTGAACACACAGTGGTGCGGGAACCTGAACAGATCCAGGGCCTTTGCAATCGCTTCCGCGTGATCTTTGGAAGAATAGTCGACCGTGTTCATACCTGTTGGCTGGCATTCATATCTTTGGTTTCAATTGATACACTATCGAGAACATTTCCTCATGTCAACAGTATAGATGTACCAATTGATACCAAGGATGCACGACGAGAACTGGAGATCCTCGCCCGCAGCTCTGGAACGGATCAAGAATGCCATTCAGGTGACACTTCCCAAGCCATAGTATTTACTTGACTTAAGGTCGAAATTGGATTGACTGGCCAGGCACAATCGTCACACGCATCTCGATAATTTCATACATGGATATTACGATCTTGATTGCTTTCGGTCATCGCGTTCGGACTAGCTGCCTGATTTTGTCGAGCAAGGAGCACAAACATCGTTATATCACTGACTGCGACCACTTCGCGCCGCCTTGATGAAACGCAAAGTTCTTCGCATTTCCTGCCGGATCATTGATTCTGCTGGCGGCACCGGAATGCTGCCACCCAGCGCACGGCTTGCGGCCAGAGGCGTCATCCCGGTCCAGTGTTAAACCTGCCACTGGATGAAATCGAGTTCTGCCAATCTCGGGATGCAAGGGGTCATGCCTGAAGGCGATCCTTAATGACGGCCCGCACAACCGACGCATCAAATCCCGCGGTGCTGGACTCGGTTGTTGTCACCAACATTCCATTCGGCCCACTGCCTTCCTGTGCAGGCAATATGCCGTGAGCTTTGTACCAGGCCAGCTTCTTCTCCCAGCTCAAACGATAATCTGCTCGCTCCAGCAAACCAAGGTGCTCCCAGTACACGGTGCGTCCCGAAATCTCATCGTCAATCGTGAAGTCAGGGTAACGCGTGCTGGCTCCGAATGTCAGTGGCTTTTCGTATTCAAACACAACGCCGGCCTGTGAAAGTGCGTCAGCAATGATCAGCTCCGACTTGGACCGGACCGCGAGCCCCTTGCTGGTTCTGTGGATCAGCCCCTGTTGCAAGAAGATACTGCCCTTCACCTGAGGGAATTCCTGCATAGAGCAGTCTTGCAAAAGATTAGTCATCCGCCGGGCGGTCTCTGAACGCTCCGGTGCCGTGAAGGTCTTGAGCACGGTTCTGGGACCTTGATGCATGAGCACCACGCGGTTCTTGTGGCGCGTGAGAGCCGTGTAAATCAGCTCCCGCGACAGGATCGGATGGCCTTCAGGCAGCACGACGATCGTTAATTGAAATTGGCTGCCCTGCGATTTATGGATCGTCAGGGCGTACGCCAGCTCCAAGGCCGCATCGCCCTCTTCCCGGAAGTCGCTGTTAAAGAAGCTGTAGGTGAAGCCCTGCTGCGATGTGAACTCCACGTTTAGGATCTTCGGATTCTTCCTGGTCTGCCATTGGCCAACTGCGATGCCGAGCTCCCCGTTCGCAATGTAGCCAACTGCCCCTTCCGCCGGATAGACTCGCTTCCCGTCCCGCTTGTGGTTTCGCAGATTGATGACCTTGTCACCATAGACGACGCGCTCAGCCCCAAAAGGTTTCGGAATTGAGCGCCACTGCTGCGAAGCCAAGGCGAGAAATCCTGAACGGAACTTCTCGTGAACCAGACGGTTTATGTCTCCCACGCCAAATGGCATTCCGCGCAAGGGGCTCAGAATCTGCCATGCCTCGATAGAGGCAACAGCCCCGGCGGAACCATTACTTGTTCGGTTGAAATAGTCGTATTCTCCGCTCGAAGTCGCTCCTAGGGCCAGATTGAAGCCTCGAAGGTCCTCCACCCCTGTTAGCTTCAGCTCCTCTACGATCACATCAACTAGCTTTTGCTGGAAATCCTCGGGCTTCTGCCACTCGACAAAGCGCAAAGTCGCGTATTCATCAGGGGCAGCGTGGAAGACATCGTCCTCCCCTACGGACGGGGCCGCGCTGCTGAACCAGCGTGCCAGGCGTAGATCGGGACGATCACACCCTATCTGGCGGCGCTCAATCGTGAGTTCGGCGTAGCCAGCGGTCACACGGGGAAAACGTGACTCGTAGTCAATCGGCCGGAGTTTGGCAACAATGTCCACAAATGGACGGCCTGCTCCAATCGGCGGAAGCTGAGATGGGTCCCCAACGAAGATGAAGCGCTGCACTCCTTGCAATGAATCGAACAATGCTCCCAGCATGTCCTCGGTGAGCATTGACGCCTCGTCCACAATCACTGTCGCATAGCCCGTCGCCTTGGGGTGGTCGCTCATGAAGTACCGGCCTGTATAGCCGTTGTAGCGGTCATTCTGGTAAAGGAACTGCGCGATCGTGAGCGCTTTTGCCGAGTTCCCTCCAGCGAGTTCCTGCATCCGCACTCGCGCTTTGCCGGTGGGGGCGAGCAAGAGAAGCCCCTTATCTCGAATCTCTGGCATAGCGCAAAGAATGCCAAGAACAGAGGTCTTTCCCGCGCCAGCCGGCCCGGCCAATACACTGAACCGCGCTTCGGCAATTTCCTTGAGGGTAGCCGCCTTTTCCAGGCGTGCCCGCTTCTCCTCCTCGTCCGTAACGGGACCGAACTTCTTGTTCAGCAAGTTGGTCCAATCAGCAGCAAGGACATGCCGCTTCCCGCCAAGACGCCCATTCACCTGCTTCCGCACCTCATCGCCGATGCCCTTGTATCGGTCAAGCTGCAAGGCCACGCTGCCGTTCATCTCGGCCGACGATATCTCAGGTGCCATATCAGCTACGCGGGCAGACAGCACGTCTCCTGTGACCGTGCAGGGCGGTCGCACCGGCCTATTCAGGATGGTGTCCACTATTTTGTCCTTAGATAGCAGCGTATGGCCTGCGAGGGCGGCGTCTTCAAGAGCGTCGATAACGAACGAACGTACACGGCGAAGATCAAGCGCCGAATCAAGTCCAGAGGGTTTCTCGATCGGATGCTGGAGCCGGACCACGTCTTCGGGGAAAATACCGCGATCCACGGTGAGCAACTTGACCCCATTGGGATCGTGTCGGCTCAGCTCAAATATTCGATAGGGATTTTGGAGAATCTCTTTGTCCGATGCAAACCATTTTCTCTTTCGACGTGAGCCCTCTTCATACAGTGCCGTCGCCTGCTCCTTATTTAGCTCGAAACGACTCAACAGCCGCAGGTATGCCCTACGTTCCGGCGGGAGCCCCTTCCAGGTCGGAGCTAATTCCTTGAGGTCTTTCTGGAGCGGTTCGGGTAGAACGGTCGATGGAACCTTGAACGCCGCATCGACTAGTACCGTGACCGCGTGATTGTGTAGTTGAGCTTACGACGTGCCTGCTTGCGAGTGAACTTCCAGTGGATGGTGATTTTGTCACGGTTGACGCG
>Ga0182030_10011351_pt1 | contig 17992 bp, 8 predicted proteins | sample 812S3MmetaG_FD_121299 | JGI IMG/M metagenome (GOLD analysis project Ga0182030, IMG submission 121299) | Permafrost microbial communities from Stordalen Mire, Sweden - 812S3M metaG (Illumina Assembly) | ecosystem: Environmental > Terrestrial > Soil > Wetlands > Permafrost | place: Sweden...
TAGAGTTTATAGAGTTTATAGAGTTTGTATGAAAATGAAAATTAAATGAATAGAGAATTTGTATAAAAAAATTAAAATAATTTGGAGAGATAGGAAAAATTGTAAATATATATGGAAGATATAAATAATGAAACTATTTGTTTGGCAAATCATATTTGTGATGATGATTGTAAATATCCATTTAATTGTGTAAAATTTTTAAAAAAACAAGTTATTTATCATAATTTTGAAATTCCATATTCTTTGAGAAAAAAAATTATTTTTGATTTATCAAATTCTGGATTAGAAGATTATCTTTCTGTTAGATTTGTTTATCAAAAAGAAGATTGGTTTTATTTTGAAAATTATTCAAAATCAATTTGTTCTTATTTAAATGATAAAATTAAAGATGAAATAATAATCAATTCTATATTAAATTATATAAATTCCATATTAATTGACAAGGAAGGAATTCTTTCATTTTTAAAATTGTTGAATAATAAATGGTTTTGTAATTATCCAAAAGAAAAATCATTTGATGTATTACAGAATTATTCGCAAATTGAGCTATTTCATCAAAATTGCTCACAAAGTGAATTATTCCAAAAGAATTACTCACAAAGCGAATTATTCTGTAAGAATTATTTATCGGAAGATAAAATAATAAATGATTTAACTATTTTGAAAACTGAAAATCAAACTTCACAAATAATATTTCAAATATATGAATATTTTGAAAATTATTCATGTTTAATACCAATTTTATTTAATTGGTTATGTACATTTGATAAAGAAACAAAATTATTAATTACATTCCACTTATTTATTTATCACTTATCAAAACAAAAAATATTTATAAAAAATCTTACACAAAATCAATACCTTTGTAAAGAATTATTATTTGGTACATTCGATTCTAGAAAATATCCCTTCTTTTAATATGATTCTACTTCATTTTTAGAAAATCTATAAATAAAGTTTTATATCATTCCTTTCTTCATTCATAATTCATCTAATTGTTTTGATAATTATTAAAGTTTTTTTTGAAAGAATTAAATCATTTAATATATTTATAAATCATTTATATAAGAAAATATTTATTTCATTTTGTAAATTATTTATTGTAATATAAATCTTGGAAACAAAATTTTAATAATCTTAAAATAAATAATTATGATATATTTAAATGATTTATTAATTTAAATGATTTATTAATATAAATGATTTATGAATTAAATCATTGAAATATAAAATATAATTAAACTTTTCAAGTTATCGGAAATATAATTTGGTCATTTTGTAAATTATTAAATGATTTACTTCCAAAAGAAACTATTGTTTGCAATTATTAATTTTGAAACAATATTTAAAAATTGATTACTTTGAAGATATTGTTTTTATATTAATAATAAAATAATTTCATTTATTTACAATTCATATATAATTATTTTAACCTATAATAAATAAAATTGGGAATCCTTAAAATTCCATTTAAATAATTTCTATAAATATTATAAATTATTAAATCATTTAAATATTATAAATCATTTACAAAAAATATAATAAATATATTATCAAATAATCTGATCGAAAACTATTTTGCATTTTTATAATTATCAATTATTCTTTCAGAAGCAAATCATTTATAAATCATTTAAAAAGTAAATTAGAAAATATTGACTTATATTTTGATATATAAATCATTTATAAAATATAAATGATTTATATTTTATAAATGATTTATTGTAAATAATATTTGAAATAAATACAGTTTATAAATAATTTGATCTGTTTGGTAATTAAAAGTGAAATTCATTTTTTTAAAACAAATAATTTCGAAAGAATATTTATTTAATATATGGGAAATTTTTAAATGATTTAAAACAAATAAATGATTTAAATTAAATTTAGAATAATATTCTCGGATAACTATAATTTTATATTTTCAAATATTATTTACAATGAATGATTTAGACATAATAAATGATTTAAATATATAATATTCGAATTAAATTATTTTTCTTTTAGAATTATTTTATTAACAATTTGTCCAATAATAAATCATTTACATATAATGAAGCTGTTACAAGGCAAATAATATCTTTGTTAAATCATTTAATAATTTTGAAGAAATTAATAAAAATATTTTATTTCAATTGTTGAAAATAAATATTTATTATTTTAATATTTTTAAAATAAATAAATGATTTATAATATATAAATAAATGATTTATAATATATAAATAAATGATTTAATAAATTTCAAAAAAAATATTGTTTGATGATTTCCGAATTTTATATAATATTGAAAAATATTTATTTTAAATGATTTAAAGAAATAAATGATTTATAAAAAATATTTTTAATTGATTTCAAAAGAATCTATCTATAATTAACTAAAAAGAATATAATCTTAAAGAGAATTGTTGCATTGGAAATATTACGTAATTAAATGAGAATAAAATTTTTAAAAAATTGATTAGAATGAATACTATAAAAGTTTTGAAAGATAAAATTGATTTTAATGTAATTGATAAAAATGAATTAAAAGCATCATTTCAATTATATAGTATTATGATGGATACTCCACCTGGATTTAATTTTTTGTCTTGTCCAGAAATAGAAAATAACAAATTTGAATTGATTGTTCATGATAGATTTTGCAATATTTCAGAAAAAATATTAAAAGCAACATTACCAATCCTTTATTTAAGACAATTTGGTAAAAATTGTTGCGATTGTCATGGATTTATATATTTTTTATTTACTGGAGAATTACCAAATAATTATCCAACAGATGAATTTCCAAGATCATGTCTAACTTTTAGATATAGTATACAAGAAAATGAAATAAAGTTTGGAGATTTTGTTACATTTTATAGTACAAAAAAGTATAATAATGAATATAATTCACATTCAGCAATCTTTATAGGAAAAGATTCATTCAATAATAATTTATATTTTGGAAAACTTGGATATAATGGATCTTTTTTTGCAATGACAAGAAAAGATATAGAATTATATTTGAATTATACTGAAAATCCAGTTATAATTGAAAAAATTGATAAAATGTTATTATCAAATGATGAATATATTTCATTAAATATTAATAATATAAATGAAAAATGGTTTAATATAAAAATAGTAGAAAAAAAGTTTAATGAAAGAGAAAAAATCAGAAATGATAATTCACATATAAAGAAAGAAATTATAAATCATCATAAAAACTATTACAAGGAAATTAATTTTAAAATAATTAATTGGAATGCAAATTATTGGAAAGGAATTAACTTGATAAGAATTTCGAAAAATAAGATTAATTTGAATGTTTTAATGGGAAAAAGTAAAATTATACAAATTGAAACATATGATATACAAATTTTACAAAAGAATTATAATGGAACAATAATTGGATATAAAACATTAAGCGAAGAATTAGAAAATAATTATTGTGAACTATATGTAAATAATTATAAATGTGAAATTTCACAAAATTTTTTGAAAGCAATATTTCCGTTTACTTACTTTTATTTTAATGATAAATCTAAAAAATATCGTCAATTTTTGGATTCTTATTCTTTTTTTTATTATTTATATACTGGTAAAATTCCAGAATTAGATCAAAATAATTCATATAATTTTGAATATATATTTAAATCTATAAATGAAAATGAGATAATATTAAATGATATTATATTATTTCAATCTATGGAATCAATAGATGATCAATTTAATTTTCATATATCTATTTATATTGGAAAAGATGAAAATGGAAATAATTTATATTTAGGAAAAATTGGAAAAATTGGTCCATTTTATGCATTTACTATAGATAATATTAAATTATATTTAAATGGAAGAATAGATAAAGAAGTTTTTATTGAAAAAATTTTATATATAAAAGATAAAAATTTGAATAATATTGATATCAATTTTGATAATATAAATCCGGAATGGTTTAAATTAAATATTATAAAGAAAATAACAAAAACTTTTATATTTCAAAAATAAAATAATTTAACTAAATATACATTTTTTTTTATGATTTTAATTTTACAATAAATAAATCTCCTGATATTTCTTGTGGTTTATAATAAATTTCAAATAAATTGCCATGTTTTTCTTTAAATTTTAAAAGAATAAAATTCCAAAAAGCTTTTTCTTGTTCGAAATTCATTAAAATATAAGTTTCATCATAATAAAATATTTTATAATAGTTAATAAATTTATATTCTGTTATTTTTGATTTAAATTCATTATTTATAAACCAAATAAAAGAATCAAATGAATCAATCAAAGATATTATTCTTCTAACCATATTTTTATTATAAACAAAATTATTTATTGTATTTCGCATTTTATAAACAATTCGCAATTTGTCATATTAAAATATTTTTTCATTTAAATATCAAATAAATGATTTAAAAATTAAATAAATGATTTAATGAAATAAATTTGATAAAATCAATTGTTTTTAGTTTATTTATTATTCAAAAATTAAAATATTATAAATATTTTTATTTAATCTCTAATAAATCATTTAAAAATTGAATAAATCATTTATTAAAATAATTTTAATGAAATGAATTGTTTTTAGTTTTTATTATTTGAAAATCAAAATATTATCAATATTTTTCATTTAAAAATTTAATAGATGATTTAATAAATTAATTTTACAAAATCGATTCTTTTGAGTTTATTTATTATTTAAACATTCAATAAATCATTTAAAAATTTTAATAAATCATTTAATGAAATAAATTTAATGAAATCAATTGTTTTAATTTATTTATTAGTCAAAAGTTAAAATATTATAATTATTAAAAAATTAAATTTTAAATAATAAATCATTTATTTAAAAATTAAATGATTTATTAAAATCAATTGTTTTTAGTTTATTTATTATTCAAAAATCAAAATATTATAATTAAAAATTAATTATTAAATAAATAATTAATTATTATTTATAAATGATTTATGAATAAATATTTATGAAAATTGATAAATGATTTATTATAATTTCAATATTCATTTAAATGAGAAAATATGTAAAAAAGATATGAAATTTTTAAAAAAAAAGTGATAAACAAAAATTAAGAAACAAAAAGTAAAGTGCAACATGGAAAAAGCTAGATATGAACAAGAATTAAAAAATGAAATGGATGTTGATTTAAAAGCAAATCTTAAACCTGTTATTAAATTACATGAATCAAAAATTGATCTATCTGGAAAACAAGAAATGATAATTAGCAATAATATTAAAAGCGATAATATTAAAAGCGATGGATTTATTATTGTTCCATTAAAGGATATGTTTACTAAATCGACTACTGATAAAGTGATTGAAAAAGATGGAAAAAAATATACTTTGAAGGTTGCAAATTTAAATCTTAGTTTTGTTGAAACTGCTGGATATTATACATGCTTAGAATATTCAAATATTAAATTAAAAAAAGATCAAGAATTGAAACTAATGATTAGCGAACCTAAAATGGATCAAATACCTTTTAGACAATATGATATTAAAATATGGAAAGAATCTGAGATCGAAGATTTTAGTTCACCAAATACATCTGGAAAAGGATTAAATTCAAAAGTTCCACAAGAAGCTTGTGATTCATTTTTAAATCAATTTTTACCACATCATAATTTAATTCAAATTTATTATAAGGGAAAACATATTATGAGAGTTATTAATTCTGATAATGATGAAGAAGAAGTTGGAATTCATTTGAAATTAAATAAGAGACAAACTAAAAAAGGGCAAACAAATTCAAGTCCATTTTGTGTAGAATTTTTAATTTCTACTGGAAATGGAAGTAATCGTGATGTTCAAGTATCAAGTAAAATAGCATCAGCATTAAACGAAATGAAAGATTGGAAAAATCTTCATTTTGATGGTGAAAAAGATTCTTGTTTTCCAAGTGATTTAGAAACAATTGATAGATTTGATGATTTTTATGTTTATTTAACAAATGGAGAAGCACATTCATTAAGAGAAATTATACCTTGGCCATTTAGAATGGGATTTTTAGTTAATAAGAAAACTGGAACAATTTATGCTAATAAAATTGAAAAAACTCAAGAAGAAATATTAATTGAATGTTATAACAAAAAAAGAAAATCTAAAACAATTAAAAATAAGAATTTAAATAATCAAACTGGAACAAGAAAACCAAGAAAGAAAAAGGAAACTGAAGAAGATTTAAAAGAACAACAAGAATTTTTAGAAGATCATATTCGATCAATTAATGATAAACTTGGAACAAAAAAAAGAAAACAGAAAAAACAAGAAATAACAATGGAAGAAAATGAATCCAATAAAGAAAATAGTGGTGAAGAAGAACAACTTCAAAATAATATTGAAATCAAAAAGAAATTAAAGAAGAAATTATTAAAGAAAACTCGGGATTCACTTGAAGATTCTGATCAAGAAGCAACAATAACTACAACATCAACCCAAAATCATTTAACTAATTTTGAATCATCATCTTCAGATAGTGATTAAATTTAAGGATGAAAACAATATTATTTTAATAATTTATTATCAAATTTGTAAAACATTTTATTCAATTCATTAATAAAATTAACTAAATGATTTAAAAAAATTTAAATGATTTAAATTAACAAATAACAATAAATTTCAAAAAATATGTCTGAAACAGCTTTATTTAAATTTTCTTTTGAAAAGGAATGGAAAGAATCTTCTATTCCACAAATTATAAAAGATGAGGAAAATAAATCAATCGAAGATTTCTTAAAAATTTGTAATAAAAATAATGAAAATGTTGTTAAACAATTCAATCAACATGCTGAATTATTATCAAAAATATTAAATTATCCGAAAGAAAATATCTTAATTTCAGGATCAAGATCTATGAATATTTGTTATCCAGAATCTGATATTGATTTTGTTATTATTTCCGATAAAGAACAAGAAAAATTACAAAATTCTTTAAAATGTTTTTATGAAAAACATTGTTTTAATAATGAAAAACCAATTGTAAAATCTTTGATAACAAAAGCTGGATTAAGAGTTTTGGTTGTTTCCAATTTTGAAGATGAAAATCTTTATTTCACAAAATTGGATATTAGTTTTAGAACAAAAGAATTTAATGAAAAAACACAAAATGTAATGAAGAAATCATTTGAAAATTGGAATGAAAGAATGAAATATGAATATTTATGGTGTCAGAGAAAATTATTTTTATTAAAAGAGAGCTATAAATATAATGAATTATTTTCGAAATTAGAAAAAGAATATTGTGATAACAAAGAATGGATGAAAAAATCTTTTTTGCAAAATTCAATTTAAATATTATAATTTATTTTAATAAATGATTTAAAGTAATATAAATGATTTAAAGTAATATTAATTTAATAAATGAAAATGATATATTTTTATTAAAATTTAGTTTAATAAAATTATAAATTTACTATTTTTATTAAAATTTCATTTAAATGTTTTTTTCATTTAAATAAAAATTTAAACTTTATTTTATGGATGTTTTCCCATATTTTAAACAATAAACCTTTTATAAAATATAAATTTTCTTAAAAAATGTTCAAGATATTATTTTTAACCTATTTTACTCAGGAATTTGATTAATGAAGCTATTTTTTATTATTTTTACGATTTTTTAAAAAATTAAAAACTTTTTTTATAAAATTTTATTTTTATTACATGATTATAAAAAATATTTTTTGAAAAATTAATTTCTAAAAATTTTGTTTTATACTTTTTTTAAAACCTCTAAATAAAAAAGATTTTTTGAATTTGAGAAAGCGAAGCAAATCGATTTTGATAAAAATTTTGAAATAAAAAGTTATGAATAAATAACCCTTGTTTTTAAGTCATTAACCCAATTTATACCCTCATTTTTACTATACTTTTATTGATGCAAGCCAAAAATGACCCTATTTTTTGAGTAAATAAAATTGAATAAAAAAACGACCAAGTCAAAAATTTAATTTTGATTATTAATAATTATTAATTCAAAACCCATAATTATTTCGAAATCAAAATAAGATATTATTCCAAAAATTTATTATTTATCTTAGAATCGAACCGACGGATGTTAGATAAACGAAAATAGAAAACAAAATAGAAAATGAAATAAAAAATCAAATAAAAAACAAGCTAAATAATAAATAATTCTGAAAATCCAATTAAAATAAGAAATAAAATAAAAAATAAGCTAAATTTTAAAATTTATTTAGCAAATAGAAATCAAAATAGAAATCAGAATAGAAAATAGAATGGAAAAAGTAATTGCAGCTTCCAGAGGAAATAGAAAGCAGAATAGATATTTTTGTTAAGTGCGATATTGAAATTAGTACGAAATTGATAAAAAAAGATAAAATAATAAATTTATGGATAATTTATTAAGAAAATGATGATTGAGTTTGAAATGATAATTTATAAACACCTTTTCCGAATGATATATAATTTCCAAATTGATTTAATAATTGAAAAGAATTTATGTCTGGTCTGATTCTTGATTTTTCAAATGATTTTTGTTTGTGACTTTTATGTAATTTATAATTTCCTTCTAATGTTTTTTTCAATTTTATAACGGATGAATTTTCCCAAGCTATATCATTATTTATTATAATCTTGTTTGATATTAAAGTTTCTGTTGATTGATATGGTTTTAATGATATATAAATATATTTTGATGGAAAAATATAATCAGATAGAGAACAATGAGTTATTGGAATTAATTGATCAGGAAATAAATTTGGTATAAATAATGATTGAAATAAATACCAAGATTTCAAACTTGGCCTATTAATTATTTCATTTGATTGGATTTCATCTTTATTTTCAACTATTAATGATTGATTTATATTTAAATTAAATTGAAAATATTCAAATAAATTGGATTTTTGTGGCATTTTAATTGATGAAAATAAGTTTGCAAAGGATAAATCTTTATCATATGTTATCCATCTTGACCAAATTCTTTTGAATTCTAATGAATCATCAATTTCATTGTGAATACACTGATAATAATGTTGAAATAAACCTGGATGTATTAAATATTTTGCATAAGTTTGGTTTATATCATTAAAAAATGGGACTATAGATTTCAAATTTTTTCCTTCTGATTTAAATGGATCATTAAAAGTTAAATAAGATAGTATTGATTTTCCTTTTAGTTCTTTTCCGATAAATGGTAAATCAGTATTAAAATTCATCCATGATCCTAATGTTCCTAATTGTATTTTCATTGGAGTTTTACATTTTATTATCCATTTTCTATCAATAAAATCAAAATCTATTGTTGTTGATCCTAAACTATTTTCGAATAAGAATTTATTTACATATTCTTTTATATCCAATATTGTATGATATCCAGATGGTATAATACATTCATAATCATGATCTATACCAGAAAATACCATTAATTTTTTTTCTGAAAATATGCAATTATTAAATGTTTTATTTATTTCGAATTGCAATTCCTTTGAATTTTGATAAATTTTTGGATCTAACCAAATTTCCATATCAACATTTGTTTTTGATTGTAAATTCCAATTAGTCCATTTTGATTTTAAATTTATATTTGTCCAAACTGTATTATCTTTTGAATCTAATAAAAAAGATGGTATAAATGAAACACTACATAAATTATTTTCATCTTTTTTTTCATTTTCTGTTATTCCAATTTTAATTTCTCCAATTCCATTTAAAAAATAATTATTTCCATTCGTAATTTTGTTAATATTATCATTCCCAATTATAAATAAATATTCGGATTTTACATCTTTACAAGATGGTTGTGTTTCATTGTTTGATATATAACCACCATTTGTTTGTTTAGATGCACGATTTATATAATTTATCCATTCAAATATATTTTTTGGTTGTTTAACATAAACAAAACAATTTGGTAAAGTATCCGTTTCCAATTTTTCCCATAATCCATTTTCTATGTCTTGCCATTGAATACAAATATAATGTGAAGATGGATTTAATTGTAAACTCCATTTTTTTACCGAATAACATGATTCACCAATATGAATCTCTATTTCATAATCACTTGATAATCTTAAATTATTTTCGATTGAAGTTTGCGATAAATCAATTTCAATCCAAATCAAAGATTCTTTAGAATGAATAGTATTAATTCTTATAAATGTATGAGGTAATGGAATGAACCTTTTTTCATTTGAAGTTGTAATCATACATAAATCATTTGATCCATGTATTCTTCTAGGTTCAGAAAATATGAACGCTGGTTCTTTATCAAATTGAAAATAACATTTTGGTTTTGGTATTTCAAATTTATCTAATATAAATTGTTTTATATTTGATGCTTGTAAATTTTTAATTTCTAAATTATCAAATGATCCATTTTTACATTGATTTAACTCATATTTTATAAAGTCAAAATTTTCAGTTTTTTTCTTTGGAAACATTTTTATATATAATTTTATATAATTTTATATAATTTTATATATAATTTTATATTGATTTCAATAAAATTCAATTGTTTAATTAATTAATTATATTCTTTTGCTAAGTTTCTAATTTTTCTCAATTAATTTTTTTTCGATTTTTTTGATAAAATTTTTAATTTCAATATTGATATTACTGAATTAAACAATTTTTTGTTTTTAAAAATCAAAAAAAATTTTATATATAATCTTTTTTTAATCAATATATATTAAATATAATATATGAATTTGGAAAGTATTAAAAAAAGATTTCATGAAGAAGTTGAAAATGAAATTTTAGATGAATGGAAACCTCCAACAACATTTAAAAAAATAAAAGGAATACAATTTGGAGTTTATACGCCACAAGAAGTTGAATTAGGTGCAGCAGTTGAAGTAAAATATGCGGAAGTTTTAGAATCTGGTAGAATAAAAAAGGAAGGTGTATTAGATTTAAGATTAGGTCCTTGTGAAAATGGACCAGTTTGTGGCACATGTGGAAAAGATGTTAAGTGGTGTATTGGACATTTTGGATTTATTAGATTAAATGCACCTATATTTAATATTCTTTTTATGAGTAATGTTGTTGATTTATTAAAATGCATTTGCTTTTATTGTTCTAGAGTTTTATTAAAAAAAAATTCACCATTATGGAAAAAAATAGAAGATATTAAGAGACCAGTTGTTAGATTTCAGGCATTAAAAGATGCAATTTTAAAGGGAAAAGATATTAATAAGCCAAAAATTTGTTCTTTTCCAGAAAAACATTCAATTGATGAAGGATGTGGTAAATATCAACCAATTTTTCGACAAGAAGAAAAATTAAAAATAACTGCAATATTTCCACATAAATTAGAAGATGGAACAAAAACGAAAAGAATAATTGCTGAAGATGTATTAAATATATTCAGAAAAATCGATATTTCAGATTATAAAATTTTGGGATTTGATAATGAAAATGTAAAACCAGAATCTTTAATTATAACAAATTTACCTGTACCTCCAGCAGCAATTAGACCTACAAATAAAAGTAGCAATATATCAAGAAAAGAAGATGATATGACTCAAAAGTTATTATCTATACAAAAAGATAATTTGGGATTGGAACAAAAAAGATTAAATAAAAAAAATACATTTAAAGATGAACAAGCATTTCAAATGGAAGTTGGTGAATATTTTGATGTTGATCCTTTAGCAAAAAAAATGGTTGTTGGAACAAATCCACAAAAAATGGCAAAATCAAAAGGAATTGTTCAAAAAATATGTTCAAAAGGTGGTAGAATTAGAGGAAATATTCTTGGTAAAAGAGTTGATGAATCTGCAAGAACAGTCATTACACCAGATGATAATATAAAAATGAATGAAGTTGGTGTACCGGAATACATGGCTAGAGTTTTAACATTTCCAGAAACTGTAACTCCATTAAATGTTATGAAATTAACTGAAAAAGTATTAAAAGGACCAGATGAACCTGGTGGTGCAAATGCAGTAAAAAAACCAGATGGTGAAAATTTTCAATTAGGAAAAAGAGATAAAAAGCATGTATTACCATTACAATTCGGATGGATTGTAAATAGACATATATCAAATGAAGATATATTTTTAATGAATAGGCAGCCTTCTTTACATAGAGCAAGTATTCAAGGTCATATAGTAAAATTATTACCTGGAAAATCATTTAGATTAAATTTATCAGTAACTACCCCTTATAATGCAGATTTTGATGGTGATGAAATGTGTGCACATCCACAAAGAAAACCAGAAACGGTTGTAGAAGCTAAAGAATTGATGATGGTTGAAAAGAATTTTATAAATCCACAATCTGGAAGTCCAGTTATGGCATTAAAACAAAATACATTAACTGGATCACATATATTATCATTAAAAGATACATTTTTAAATATAGATCAAGTTATGCAAATGATATCTTTTACTCAACATTGGGATGGAGAATTACCGCAACCTTGTATACTAAAACCCGAAAAATTATGGAGTGGTAAACAAATATTTAGTTTATTATTGCCAAAAGATTTACATCATCAAAATCAAACTTTAATTTATACAAAAGAATTGGAGAATTATAAATTAACAAATTTGAAACATTTAGATTCATTAAAAGGATTATCAAATGATCAAATAAAAAAATTGAAATTGGATTTTATAAAATCTATACAACAAAATAATAATAATGATGAATTAATTGAAAGAAATATAAGAAATAATGAAAGAGATTCTGAAGCAAATAAAAAGAAATTAGAAATAGATGAAAAAATTGATGCAAATAAATATTTTAGAATTGAAATAGATGAAATTGATAATATGGCATGGTTTCATATTGATGAACCAGAAGTTATTATAAGAAATGGTGAATTATTATGTGGTACACTTTGCAAAAATAGTGTAGGAACAAAACATCAAAGCTTAATTCATATATTTGTTGCTGATTATGGTACTGCAAGAGCAAGAGAATTTGTTGAAGATATACAAAAATGTATTGGTGAATTTTTAAAAGAAAAATTCATTTCTATGGGTGTAAAAGATATGGAAAAAGATAAGGAAAATTATCGTAAAATTGTTTCTGCAAAAATGGTAACTTGTGAAAAAAAATTAAAAGAATGGAAAAAACAAGGGATGTTAAGAAAAGAATATGAACAATCAACTAATGGAGCATTAAATGCTTTAAGAGCAGATCTTTCAAGTACAGCTACAAGAAAATTATCAGCTCATAATGGATTTAAGAATATTATTGAAGCTGGTGGTAAAGGTTCACCAACAAATTTAATGCAAATGTTTAAATTAATTGGTCAAGTAAATGTTTCTGGTAAAAGAATTGGATTTCAATTATTTAAAAGAGTTTCTTCATATCATAAAAGAGATGATATATCTGCATCAGCTGGAGGATTTATTGAAAATAATTTTAGAAATGGATTAAACCCATTTGAATTTGCTGTATCTGCAATGGCTGGAAGAGAAGGAATGGCTGATACTGCTGTAAAAACATCTGAAACTGGTTATTTTCAAAGAAAATTATGTAAATCTTTGGAAGATGCAAATGTTAAATATGATGGAACTGTTAGAAATATATTAAATCAAGTTTTACAATTTCAATCTGGTGAAGATGGTTTTGATATTTGTTTTAATGAAAAACAAAAAATAGATTGGAAAGAAATGAATGATCAAACTTTTGAATTAAATTATTCATGGAAAAATACTCCATTTGAAAATCATCCAATGGTAAAAAGAGAATGGTCTAGACTTTTAAAAGATAGAAATTATAAATGGTTAAAAACATATGTATTTTCACCATGTAATATATCAAGATTAATAGAAAAAGTAGTAAAAAATAAATCAAAAAAATGGGAAGCAGATTTAACAGTAAAAGAAATTATAAATGATATAAATAATTTACAAATGAAAATATGGTCAAGCGTACCATATTTTACTGAAACATGGAATTCCAAATTTGCTGTTTTATTGAGATCTTATTTATCTTCTAAAAGAGTTTTATTACATTATAAAATATCAAAAATAGAGTGGCAAATATTATTAGAAAAAATATATGAAAGAATACAAAAATCTTTATCCCAACCAGGTGAAAGTGTAGGTATTGTTTCTGCACAATCTTCAGGAGAATGTATAACACAATTGACATTAAATATATTTCATCAAGCTGGTAATTCTGAAAAAAATATTACATTGGGAGTACCAAGAATAAAGGAAATATCTGGATTTTCTAAAAAAACAAAAACACCTTCTATGACAATATATTTATTACCATGTATTTCAAAAAATGAAGCAATGGTAAAATTCATTGCAAAAAATATAGTTCATGTTTGTCTTGCAGATGTTATTGCAGATATTAGATATGAACAATCTTTATATAGTCCATTATGGTATTTTAATCAATTTTTAGAAAATCATCCAAAATCTTTATTGAATTTTGAAAATGATTCATTAGATTTCTCAAGAATGTTATTTGATTATATTCCAGATATTTTACCAAACAAACAAGTTACTTATTCAGAATATTCATGTATATTATTTTTGGAAAAAGCAAAATTATGCGAAAGAAAAATATCTGTACAAAAAATAGCAAAGGGAATACAACAAAAATATGGAAATGCATTATTAATTAAATATACTGATGAATATTCATCATGTTGTTTTATAGAAATTAGATTATCTTCAGAATATGGAACAACTCAAGAATCTTTAAGAGAATTGATTCATAATTTAATTGATAATACACAAATATCTGGAATAAATTCAATTAAAAATAGTTTCATAAAACAAAATCAAAAAAATAAGGAATGGATTATTGAAACAGAAGGAAGTAATATAAAAGGAATATTTTCAATACCTTTTATTGATAGAAAAAGAACAATAACAAATGTAATACCAGAAATTTATGAAAATTTTGGTATAGAAGCAACAAGAAATTCAATAATATATGAAATAGATTTCGTTTTACAAAATTTCGGTTGTTTTGTAGATCAAAGACATCTAGGGTTATTATCCGATTTAATGTGCTTATATGGAAAAGTAATGTCAATAACAAGACATGGAATTAATAGAATGGATACTGGTCCTTTAGTAAAAGCATCTTTTGAAGAAACAAAATATGTTATACAAGATGCCGCAAGATTTGGTGAAAAAGATACTATGAATGGAGCAACAGGATCATTAATGGTTGGTGGAATACCAAAATTTGGTACAGGTTGTATGGATATTGTAATAGATGAAGAAAAAATGAAATTAGCAAAACCAATACCATTTTATCCAACTGAAGAATATAATAATTTATTAAAAAAGATAATACAAGATTCAAAAACAGAACCAACAAAAACAAATTCATCAAGACATTCAGATTTCCAAATATCAATTATCGATGATTATGAATATTAAAATAAAAAATTTCACAAGAAATTATATATTTTTATTTAAACAAATTCAATAATATAAATAGCTTGTAATTCATCAACTTTTTTAATTAATTCTTTAGTTTCTTTAGTTTCTTCAGCTCCTTTAGCCTCTTCAGTTTTTTCAGTTTTTTCCACTTTTTCTGGTAAAGGTAAAAATTCAAATTCTTCTTTTTCAATTGGCAAAGAAGTTAATGGTATTAAATTCAAAATTATATATGGACCATTTACAAATAAATTATTTTGATCAAAATTATCTGGAGAAATTTGTTTTTCTTTTGGAATAAATAAAATATTTGATAAAATATCATAAGATATAATTTTTCCTTGTTTTAAAAATATCCAATCAATAAATTTGTTTTCATCAATTAAAATTATTAAACAGATGGATGGATTTGAAAAGAATTGAATAATATTTAATTTCGATTGTAAATCATTTAAATCTAAATCAGAAATAGATTTATAATTATCATTTATATTTGCAATTGTAAATACATTATTAACATTATATTTATCTAAAGATATATCCTTTAATAATATTGGATATCCGTTAAATATTTTAAGCTTTTCAATTAATGAAAATGCTTCCAATTTATTATCCTCGATCAAATTGATTTTATTTTGATTTTGGCTTATGATTGATAAAAATTCAATATCAACATTTTGATTATCTATGTTTTTTGGGAATCTTTTGTCATAGATAATATTATTATTTTCTTTAAATAATGGCATTCCAAATTTATTTTCATAATCGTCATTTTCATTTAAAATAATTCCACCAGTAATTAAATTTATATTTGAATAAATATTTTCATTGTTTTTCAATTCAGCTGTTTTCAAATCTCCTCTAGATAAAATCAATTTTCCATTATCTTTCAATATTCCAGCTAAAGTTGTTTTTGTAAAAATATTATTAACAATATATTTTGAATTAAGATTATCCCATATTTTTATTGGAAGTTCTGCATTTCGATTGAATAAATATATAACAGATTGGCTTGCTCTAAAATCATAATCTTTAATAGTTTCATAAAATGAATTGGATTTGATAATATCCTTTACTATATCTTCTGGTATTATTTCTTGACTTAATTCCATGGAATAAGTATTATTAAAATTATAAATTATATTTATTGATTTATAAATTGGATTTAAGTAACCATTTATTATAACTATTGTATTTATTTTTGTATTTGAGAATAGGGTTTTTGATATTTCATTTAATTCATCTAGATCTAAAAAACTCTCATTTATTATACAATAACTTTTTCTTTGTTGAATTGTTTTTGTTATGGTATTCCAAAAATACAAATGCTCTATATAAAGAAGCAAATCATCAACATTTAATTCCAATATTTCATTTTTATCACCTAAATTAAATTTATAAACTTTTATTTTTCTTTTATTTGTAATTAATTGTATAGATGATGTTGGTGTTTGATTTGTTTTAGATATGTAATTTGGTTTTATATATCCATTTTGATCAATTATGTAATCATTTTGTACTATAAACAATAAATCATTATCATTTAAAATATCTATTATTTTTTTATCCAAATCCTTTTGTTCTATTATATTGGCTATATTAAATTGATAACTATTATCAACTCTAATTGAAAAAAAATTATAATCATCTGATTTATTAACTTGTTTCAAAGGTCCATTTATATTTACATTGTGTGTTCGAAATTCATTATCAAAATCCGCAAAGTTTGTTTGAATTGAGCTTGATGGAATAAAGAATGTTGGTGGTTGTATAACACCAAAATATATAAATGGTAGATCTATCATTATTTTTTCATCATAATCAATATCTTTGAATTCATAATATGATATTGATTTATCAACTCTATTAATTTCAACAATTTCATATTTTATAATGGTATTAATCTGGTATATTTTTTTTATTTTATTAATCAATTCCAAAGAAGATATAGAGTTTGAAAATATATTGACACCAAATATTGTGTCAAAATATTTACAAATGATAATATTTCTTTTATGATTTTCATTAATGATCAAAATAGATTGATTTTCATTTAACTTAATTATTGTATTTATATCTATTTCGAGCCAATTATTTGATTGAATTGTTTCCCATGAATTATAAAGTTTGTAATAATATTTTTCACCATTTGCAATTTTTATTTTATAATGTTCTATCTTAGTATCAAATGAATGGCCATGTATTATAATTTCTTTTGGATTATAAAAATCGTCCAAGTCAATAATATTTATTTTATTTATATTTTTATTTGGAAATCTTATATTTTCTCCAAATTGTTTTTCATTTTCATTTCCAATATTTTCAAAGTAAAAATTTGAAAATTTTTCTTTTGTTTTGTGTTCAATATAACCACTTAATTTTTTATCATTATGTGTAAGCAATATTTTTTTATATTGTTTACCATCAAAAACTAAAAAATATTCAGGAAATGCGATATATGAGTTCAAATCAATAGATTGATTAATAGACATTTTTTAATTAATATTTATTCTACAAAATTGGAATTAAAAAAAAATAAAGATTTAATTGTAATAATTTATTTATTTATTTTGGAGTTTTAGGTCTCGGTGGTGCAGTTGGAATTCTTGGAGATTTTGTTTTCTTTTCTAATTTAGATTCAATTTCAGATTCAATTTCAGATTCA
>Ga0182030_10011353_pt1 | contig 17991 bp, 14 predicted proteins | sample 812S3MmetaG_FD_121299 | JGI IMG/M metagenome (GOLD analysis project Ga0182030, IMG submission 121299) | Permafrost microbial communities from Stordalen Mire, Sweden - 812S3M metaG (Illumina Assembly) | ecosystem: Environmental > Terrestrial > Soil > Wetlands > Permafrost | place: Sweden...
AGTACCCCGGCACCAACCGCGATGTCGTGGTCACTCCGTTGAAGGAAAATGTAGTCGGCAAGGTGAAGACGCCTTTGCTGACGCTGCTGGGCGCGGTCGGATTCGTGCTGCTGATTGCCTGCGCCAATGTGGCGCACATGCTGCTGGCGCGAACGTCGGACCGGCAAAAGGAAATCGCCTTGCGCACCGCCCTGGGAGCCAGCCGGGCACGCGTCATCTGCCAGTTCCTAACCGAAAATCTGCTGCTGGCCGCCCTCGGCGCCGCCGCCGGCCTGGTACTCGCATGGTGGGGCACGCGGGCACTGGTGGCGCTCAGCCCCGCCTACATTCCGCGCGTGGAAATGGTGGGCATCGACACTCGCGCATTACTGTTCCTGCTGGCCATTACCGTGTTCACGGCCGTGGTGTTCGGGCTGGCGCCGGCCATGCACGCATCGGTGCGTAATCTGAGCGGCGCGCTTAAGGAAGGCGGCCGAGGCGACAGCGGCGGGGCGCGCCGCAACCGGTCGCGCGGCATCCTGGTGGCGTCGGAATTCGCGCTGGCATTCGTGCTCCTGATCGGAGCGGGCCTGATGGTACGCAGCTTTTTCGCGCTCTCGGCCGTCGACCCCGGGTTCAACCCGCACAACGTGCTTTCGATGGTGGTGTCGGTCTCCGGGTCGAACGAAGCTCCCGCGCCGGCGCGCGAGATTTTCTACCGCCAACTCCTCGAGAAAGTGCGGGCGCTGCCGGGTGTAGTCGTGGCCGGCGGCATCAACCATCTGCCGCTGGCAGGCGATTTGTGGGGATGGCCATTCGTCATTGAAGGCCGCCCGAGGCCGCGTCCGGGCGAGGAGCCCGGCGCCGTCTACCGCATCGCGATGCCGGGTTATTTCGAGACCATGCGCCTGCCGCTGTTGCGCGGACGCACCATCGCTCCAAGCGACGATGCGCGCGCGCCGGGCGTGGTCGTCATCAATGAGCGGGCGGCCCACGAATACTGGCCGGGGGAAGATCCTATCGGCAAACGCATCGCCTTCCATTACGATGCCCGGACTCCACCTACTTGGTTGACGATAATTGGCGTCGCCGTGGACGCCAGGCAGTATGACTGGGCTTATAAGCCCGACCCGGAGGTTTATCTCGCCGCCCTTCAAAACCACGAGTTCCTGGAAAAAGCCGAGTACCTCACGCTGGTGGTGCGCACGGCCGGAAATCCCGGCGATATGGCGCCCGCCGTAAGGCGCACGGTTTGGTCGTTCGACCGGAATTTGCCGATCTCCGGGGTCCTCACCATGGATCGCGTGGTCGCGGACGCCACCGCGCAGCCGCGCTTTGAAACCCTGCTGTTCGGCATTTTCGCCGGGGTGGCGCTGCTGCTGGCCGCGGTGGGAATCTATGGCGTTATGAACTACTCCGTATCGCGGCGCACGCGCGAGATCGGGATTCGCATTTCGCTCGGCGCCAGCCGCGCGGAGGTGGTGCGGATGGTGGTGCGGCAAGGCATGCTGCAGGTGCTGGCGGGCATGGCCGCCGGCGTCGGGGGATCTCTGCTGTTGTCGCATTTGATGGCCGGCCTGTTGTATGGCGTTCGCCCCACCGACCCGCTCACTTTCGCCATGGTAACCGTCGTGCTGGGCCTGGCGGCGCTGGCCGCGACTTCCGTTCCGGCGCGCAAGGCCACCCGCATCGAACCTATGGTGGCGCTGCGGAGCGAGTAGTCGGTATCTCACAGCTTGGTGAACGCGCCGATATAGAAACACCGAGGCCGATGGGTCAAGGAAAGCGAGCGTTTAGGGTTTGGACCGCTGGCAGAACCTGTGAGGCAGACCGGGCAGACCGTCGTTTTTGGCGGTCTGTCACCGCTGGCCGGGCCGTAGCAGCCTGACAGACGACGAAAGACGATCGTCTGTCCCACCCTCTGGGTCGGGTCATTTTCCCTTGGCCGCCCAAAACGCCAGCGTGAAGGTTTCTGGAGAGTTCGGACCCTCGTCTCGACGCGCTTGGGTTCGATTGGGAGACCCCCTTAGGGGCCGCGATTCTGAGCTCTCAAACACACGTCGCACCAATCCGGGCGCAGGCGTCGAGAAAGTCTCGACGCGGCAACGCAAGAGGGCGTGCGCCACGTTGAGTTAGCGCGGCCTGCCCACGCGGTTTACCGCGACACTTTACCCGCCGCTCCGGCGGAGGGGCAGGGCGGATTCCTTGCCGTGACGGATCTCACTTGATTGCGGCCTTCCCGCTTGGCCTCGTACAGTCCCCGGTCCGCGGCGGCGAGCACGGTTTCGGCATCCAAGCCGTGGTCCGGGTAGGACGCCACGCCGAGCGACAGCGAGACGGAAGGCTGTGGGTCTCCGTGGCCTTCCAGGCGTAAGCGGCTTACTCCCGCGCGAATCCGCTCGGCGCGCGCCATGGTGACCTCGAGCGAGGCGTCGGGGAGAATGAGGGTGAATTCTTCACCGCCGTAGCGGCAGGCAATGTCCGAGGCCCTGACTTGACTCTGCAGGAATATCGCGAGCTCGTGAAGCAGGGTATCGCCGGCCGCGTGCCCCCACGTGTCGTTGAATCTCTTGAAATTGTCGATGTCCACCATGATGCAGCCGAGCGAGCCGCCCGTGCGTTCGGCTTTGCGGATCTCGAGGGTCAGCGACTCTTCCATGTAGCGGCGGTTGAACAGGCCCGTCAAGGGATCGCGGATCGCCTGCGCGCGCAGCGCCTCCCGAAGCCGCAGATTTGCCAGCGCTATGGCAAGCTGTTCGGCGAACGTCTCGGTCAGCAGCCGGGTGTATTGGGTCTTCGCCGTCTGGCCATCCGCGCCGCCCTCGTCCGCCATCCGGGTGGCGCTTCCGTTGACATGCAGCAGGCCGAGCGGCTGTCCGTGGGCCATGAGCGGCATGCACAGGTACCATCCGGAGAACGACTGCGCCAGGTGCGTGCAGCGCAGTCCGGTTTCGCGCGTATCGACATAATGCGGGCGGGCCCGTCGCAGCGACCAGCAACGCGCCGGAAGGAAGACTTTTTCCCACCCTTTCGTTTCTCCCCAGGAGACGGCGGTTTCCACGAACTTGCCGCCGCGGTCCAGCAGGCCGACGGAGCCGGAGTTGGCCGGAAACAGCCGTGGAGCGTACTGCGCGATCACCACATTGGCTTCTTCGGTGGTCACGCAAGCCTGGATTACATCGCTGACCTCTTTCATCAGGGCCGTGTCCCGGTTGCGTTGCTCCAGTTCGCAGACCCACTCGGCCAGCTTGCCGTTGGCGTCCTGCAGGGCCTCCTCGGTGCCGCGGCGTTCCTCGATCTGGCCCCGCAGTTCGGCGTTGAGCCTTTCGACTGTGGCTTCGGCCCGTTCCGCACGGCCCGAGAACTCCAGCACCATGGCCAATTCCGCCGCCAGCACGCGCAGCGTCTTTTCCGCGTCGGCGTCAAAAGCGGCGCCGTCCATCCGTTCCAGCAGATACACGCAACCGGACGCCACGGGATGAGCCAAGAGCGAGGCTTCGCGAACCGCCTGGAAACACTCGAATAGCGGCCGGTACCGCTCCGCCGCCTCCTCTTCGATCCCGCTCCGCCAGACGGCGCCGCCGAGGGCGATCACCGCCGCCCCAACCCCCATCCGTTCGCGCAAATGGTCGCAGCAGGCCTGCAGGTAGCCGGAGCGATCCAGCGTGCCCGCGGCGAGTTCACCGGCGGCTTTGAGCAACTCGAGATGCGCCAAGCTGCAGGCGGACCCGTCCACCATCATCATGGATATATATCGGCCGGACACGGGAGAACATTAGTATTGGCGGGGGCCGTTGGTCTCTGGCGATTGCACCGGTGCGAAGAACGGAGGAGAGCGTTGCGGATGAGGCCCAGGAGCCGGGCGGCCTGGCTTTTGTTGCCGTCGGCGCGGCGCAGGGCTCCCTTCAGAATGTCCTGTTCGTATTGGTGGTGCCGAATAGCTTGTACTGCCCGCCTGGCAGGTGTAGTCTTAGTCCCATGGCTATTTCTAAGGCACTTCAGGTATTGAAAATCGATGAAATCTTACCGCTTCTGGCAAGCAGTTATGAGGCGGGCCGATTGGTGCCATTTATCGGGGCCGGGATGAGCAGAACAAAGCTTGCCGGCTGGGAGGGCTTTGTTGCCAATCTGGAGAAGAATGCGCCTCCCGGCGAAACGTCGGGCGCCCACCTCGAAGTCAGGGCGCAACGGGCTGCCTCCACGATTAGAAATGGCCACAGCGAGGAGCAATTTTGGAGGATCATCGGCGACGCGCTGAAAGGCGAGGATTTCGACAGACCGGGCATACCTGAGCAAACGGAAGCGTTAGCCGCGATTTACTGGCCTTTGACGGTCTCGACGAATTACGACCCTCTCTTTTATCGTGCCTGCCGCAAGGTCTTCGAAGACCGGCTGCCTCCCATGGTCCTGGGCCGTTCCGCCGAAGATTGCAAACAGGTAATGTCGGCACTGGTAAGCCCGTTCGACCGCGAGGTCATTTGGCACATCCAGGGCTTTCTGGGTGAACCGTGCCAAGAGTGCCGCTCGGACCCGGTCCAAAGCGAGGCGCAGCTTCAACAATTGCGGAGCGAACTGGTAATTGGCCATTCGGAGTATCGGCGGGCCGTCAACACCGCCGTTCATTTCCGCCGGTGCTTCGGGGAAGTCTTTCGGTCGCGCTCTTTTCTCTTCCTTGGCTCCGGCCTTTCGGAAGAGTACTTCTGGAACCTCTTTGGCGAGACGCTGGAACTGTGCGGCCCCAGTCCCGTGCCGCACTTTGCTTTCCTGCCGGAAGAGGATAATATCGATGTCCGTTTCCTCGCCGAAGAGATGAACATCACTGTGTGTGAGTACAAGAGTTACAAGGATTTGGCGCCCTTGCTGCGCGCGCTGAAGTGCTTCGTCGACGAACCGCCCGCTCGCATCTCCCGCTGGCGCGTTCAACTGGATGGCGGTTCCTGCCTCGAAATCCTTCCTTACTCCCACCTGCCCATGCCCGAACCGGATTCCGATTCCGCGGTCGCCGTGGTGGTGCGGGCATGCGCGGAGGGTCACTTCGATCTCGATCGCGACTTACTCGACCACCAGCAGGAGTTTTGCTCCATTTTCAAAGACCGGGTATTTCTCGAGGGCCACCACGTGCTGTCTCCTCGGCTCGGCGTCTTTGCGGTCAGGGCGCGTACCAGGCCCGAGAGTGAGAGTGAAAGCGATTCGGTCGGCGCCGCTGTTCGAGAACTGCTTCAGGAGCTCGGCGAGCGCTGGAGCGTCCTGCATCTGCATCTGCCGTCCGCCGGCGGAACCGTCCCACCGGTCTATGGTTTCGTTGAAGCGGTCCGCGCGTTCGGGAATTGGGCGAGGCTTAGCCCAAGGCCGTTGCATCTGATCGCGCACGTCGGACCCCAGGTTCTACTGAACTTGACTTCGCGCCAGGTCGGCTTGCACGAGCTGCTCACTTCCCGGCTCATTCGCTTCTGGACAGTCGTGAATGCCGACAGTGGCAGAGAGCCGACCCGGCGGGTCCTCTACAGAACGCCCGACACGTTATTGAAAGACGTACTGCTCGACGTGCTCGGCAACGTGGACGATAAAGCGCTCAGGGAATGGTCGATATCTCTTTGTCCCAGCCCCAAGCGCGCTGTCGCGCCCCTCACCGACAACGACCTTGGTGTGACTCTTTGCGACGTTGGCATCGTTTTTGGGTCGGTGCTAACGCTCGCCCGCGCGCGCCGTCAGCCGGAGACCGAGACCTTGATTGGGCGCGCCGTGGCGGCTGGGGCATAGCCCCACCGGAGGCTCTACGCTTCCATTCCCATTTGCGTCAGCCGGTAGCGGAGAGCGTTGCGGGTGAGGCCCAGCAGGCGGGCGGCCTGGCTTTTGTTGCCGTCGGCGCGGCGCAGGGCTTCCTTCAGAATGTCCTGTTCGTACTGGTCGAGCGTCATGCCGTCCGGCAGGAAATGCGAATCGGAATTGCCGCGCGGGCGGGGGGCCGATTCCAGCCGGATGTCGGCCGCGTCCAGTGCCGTTTCCGTACACATCACCAGGCCGCGCTCGATCACGTTCTCCAGTTCCCGCACGTTTCCCGGCCAGTGGTAGGCCACCAGCTTTTCCATTCCGGCTTCGGTGATGGATTCCACCCGCGAGCCGGAATCCGGCGCCAGCTTGTGAATGAAATGGTTGGCCAGGAACGGAATGTCCTGCTTGCGCTCGCGCAGCGGCGGAATGTTGAGCGGCACCACGTTCAGGCGATAGTAAAGATCCTCGCGAAAGGCTCCCTGTTCCAGCGCCTCGCGCAGGTCGCGGTTGGTGGCGGCTACGACGCGCACGTCGATGTGGCGGGTGGTGTTGCTGCCCAGGCGCTCGAATTCGCGCTCCTGCAGGATGCGCAGCAGCTTCACCTGGATGGCGGCCGGCACGTCGCCGATTTCATCCAGAAACACGGTGCCCGTATCGGCCTGTTCGAACTTGCCGGGCTTCGAGGTATTGGCGCCGGTGAAAGCGCCTTTCTCGTAGCCGAACAGTTCGCTCTCCATCAGGTTTTCGGGGATGGCGGTGCAGTTGATCTTCACCAGCGGACGGTCGCGGCGCGGCGAGTGGAAATGGATGGCGCGCGCAATCAGGTCCTTGCCCACCCCGCTTTCGCCCGCCAGCAGAACCGTGGCGCGGGTGGGAGCCACGCGCTCGATGGTGGCGAAGATCTCCTGCATGTTGGGACTGCGGCCGATGATGTTGTCGAATTCATAGCGCCGCCCCAGCTCGGCCTTCAACTGGCGGTTTTCGTCGCGCAAGGCGCGAACTTCCAGGGCTTTCGCGACCACCTGCTGCAGATGGTCGAAGCCGAACGGCTTGAGCAGGAAATCGGTGGCCCCCGCCTTCATGGCTTCCACCGCCGTTTCCACGCTGCCGAAGGCGGTCATCATGATCACCGGCACGTGGGCGTTCTGCAGGCGGACCTTGGAAAGAAACTGGAGCCCATCCATGCGCGGCAGTTTCAGATCGGTCAGCACCAGGTCGGCCCGGTCCACGATGCGGATGCCTTCCTCGGCGGTACCGGCAAGGTCCACGTCATAACCGGCCGACGTGAGCTGCAACTGGAGGACGCGGCGGAGCTTTTCTTCGTCTTCGACAACCAGAATGCGTTTCTTCATGAGGCCGTCGTCAGTCGCTCCATCGGCAGCAGCACGTGAAATACGCTGCCTTTGCCCGGTTCGCTCTCCACGGTTATTTTACCGCCGTGTTCATCCACGATTTTCGCCACGATGGCAAGGCCCAAGCCTACTCCGCTGGGCTTGGTGGTGAAGAACGGATTGAAGATGTTGTTTCGGTTTTCGGGCCGGATTCCCGAGCCGCGGTCGATCACCGCCACTTCGGCCATCCCCCCGTCGGCGCGGGTTTTCACCGTCACCGCGCCGCCCGCCGGAGAGGCTTGCGCGGCGTTCAGCACCAGGTTGTAGAACACGCGTTCCATCAGCTCGGCGTCGAACCGAAACGCCGGCAGATCGAGCTGGTAATTGCGATAGACGGAGATTCCGGGCGCTTCGCGTTCGGCCAGGGCGATGGCGCGGTCGAGCGTTTGCGCCAGATCGGCGGTTTCCAGGCGCAGTTCGATGGGCCGGGCGAACTGCAGAAAGCGCGTGATCAGCGAATTGGCGCGCTCCACTTCGGCCACGATGAAACCGGCCATTTCGTGCGCCACTTCGTTTTCCGCGGCCACCGCTTGCGCCAGCATCTCGGCCGAGCCGCGGATGGTCCCCATCGGATTGCGCAGCTCGTGGGCCAGCCCGGCCGAAAGTTGCCCCAGGGCAGCCAGGCGGTCGGAGCGGCGTATGGCGTCTTCGGCGGCGTGAAGCTGGCGATTGGCTTGGGCCAGTTGCTCGGCCGTGCGCCGGTAGTTCTCTTTTTGCGCCCGCAGGTCTTCGGCCAGGGCGTTGGTCAGAACGCCCACCACGATCAGGAATACCACGCTCCCGATCAGCGCGTTCACGTCGTCCTGATCCAGATAGTATTCGTGCAGGTACAAAAACGACAGCCACCCCCCGGAAGCCGCCACCGCTACCGCCAGGGTCGCTCCCAGTCCCAGCGCGGTAGCCGCCGCAATCACCGGCAGCGCCATCACGATCCAATAATGGCTGGTCAAGCTGCCGGTCGTGCCGATCAACAGGTAGGCGAGGGCGATCTTCACCAGCAGCGCGGCGGTATGGCCGCGGCCCGAGTTCAAAACCGGAATGCGGGGCTCGGCCACCTGTACCGCCGCCAACGCCAGAAACGCCGCCAGCGGCTGGATCCCCGGGTCGCGGGTAGCGCTAAATATGAGCGTGGCGGCCAGCAGTGCCCATACCACCATGTCGTGCGGCCGGATCCACCGGCCCGTCGCGGGCGCGTCCACGCGTTTCATCACAGTCGGGATTATGCCACAATAGTCTCGTAAGTCTCATGCCTAACACCAGTATTGTGGTCCGGGAGCCGTTAGCCGACCCGGAAGTTCCCACGACGCCCACACCAGGCGAATCTTTCGCCGATATTCTGAACCAGTACGAGCACGCGCATTCCCATAAGGCCGAGTCGGGCGGTAGTGGGTTGGAAGGCACGGTGGTGACCGTGACGGATACCTCGGTGCTGGTGGATATCGGCCTCAAAATCGAAGGCATCATTCCGCTCGAGGAATTTACCAAGGCCGGTGAAACCGTCCAGCGCGGCGACAAGGTTGCCGTTTCCAATAAAGGCCGCGGCCCCGAAGGCTACTACGAGCTCACCAAGCTCCGGGTGGAGCGGCCCAAGGATTGGTCGTCGCTCGAAAAGGCGTTCGCCGATAAAATTCCCATCGCGGGCGTGGTCTCGGCCGTGGTAAAAGGCGGCTTGAGCGTGGACGTGGGCGTGCGCGCCTTTCTGCCCGCATCGCGCAGCGGGGCGCGGGACGCGGCCGAAATGGAAAAGCTGGTCGGCCAGGAAATCCGCTGCCGCGTGATCAAGCTGGAAGTGGCCGAGGAAGACGTGGTGGTGGACCGCCGGGCGGTGATCGAGGACGAGGAGCGCGCCGTCAAGGAGCGCCGCTATACCGAAATCAAGGAAGGCGAGAACGTGTCCGGCACGGTCCGCAGCCTGACCGAATACGGCGCGTTCGTCGATATCGGCGGCATCGACGCCCTGCTGCACGTGGCCGATATTTCCTGGGCGCGCATCGCCAAGCCCGCCGACGTGCTTTCGTTGGGGCAGGTGGTGGAAGCGCGCGTGCTGAAAGTCGACCTGGCCCGCAAACGCGTCTCCATCGGAATGAAGCAGCTCCAGCCCCACCCCTGGGAGATGGTGGGCGAAAAATACAAAACCGGCGACCGGGTAAAGGGTTCGGTCACCCGCGTGGCCGATTTTGGAGCCTTCGTCGAAATCGAAAAGGGTGTCGAGGGTCTGATTCACCTTTCCGAAATGTCGTGGTCGAAGAAGGTGCGCAAGCCGGCCGACGTGGTCAAGCCCGGCGACCAGGTGGAAGTGGTGGTGCTCGGCGTGAACCAGGCCGAACGGCGCATTTCCCTCGGTCTGAAACAGGCCCTGGGCGACCCCTGGGCCGAAGCGCAGCAGAAGTACCCGGTGGGCGCGGTGGTGGAAGGCCCGATTACGAGCCTTCAGAAGTTCGGCGCCTTCGTGCAGTTGGCCGAGGGCGTGGAAGGCATGATCCACATCGGCGACATCAGCGCCGCCAAGCGCATCAACCATCCCCAGGAAGAGCTCAAAATGGGTCAGGTGGTGAAGGCCCAGGTGCTCGAACTGGACGTGGCCAAGCGCCGCCTGCGCCTGGGCATGAAGCAGCTCGTGCCCACCAGCCTGGACGAATACATCGCCGAGCACAAAGTGGGCGACACCGTGACCGGCCGCGTCCTGGACGCCTCCGCCAGCCGCGCCAAGGTCGAGCTGGGTGAAGGCGTAATGGCCATCTGCCGCCTCAAGAGCGAGGCCGGCAATGCCGGCGGCAAGCGCGCCGAAAGTAAAGCCGACCTGTCGTCGCTAAGCGAAATGCTGGCCGCCAAATGGAAGAGCGGCGGCGCCTCCGGCGCTGCAGACGACCAATCGCTGCGATCCGGCCAGTTGCGCAGCTTCAAGATCGTTGCCCTGGACCCGGCGGGAAAAAAGATCGAAGTGGAACCGGCGTAGGGGAGAAGCTCAGAGCTCAGACGCGGCGACAAGGATTGTGCGCAAGCAGCTTCTGCTCAAGGTTCTTAGCGGTAACGCGGATGCCAACATCCATTTCGATGACCTTCGATCGCTGCTCAAGGCCCTCGGATTTGCCGAACGTGTGAATGGCAGCCATCACATTTTCACCAAGCCGGATGTTGCGGAGATTCTCAATCTGCAACCGCGCGGAGCGTGGGCAAAGCCGTACCAGGTCAAGCAAGTTCGGGCCGCGATCGTTCGGTATAGACTGGCGGAGGGGGTCGAATGACAAAATACGAGATCATCCTGTACTGGAGCGACGAGGACGAGGCGTTCATAGCGGAAGTGCCGGAGTTGCCGGGTTGCGTCGCGGATGGTCCCACAAGGCAGGAAGCACTCGCAAATGCAGAGGTCGTCATCTCAGAGTGGCTGGACACGGCTCGGGATCTAGGCCGCCCGGTGCCGGAACCCAAGGGCCGCCTCCTTTTCGCTTGACGCCGGAGGCGGTCGAAGGAACACTTCTCAGCAACGGGCGTTTACGGCCAAGTGGCTTCATGAACCGGTGCGGAGCGGTCCTTTCGTCAATTTTCAGACGGCCTTTCCGCGCGATCGATGACGATGGTATCGAACGGAGCCCAACCCGGTTCCAGCTTCAGACCGAGCTGTTCCTTGACCGCTGTAGTCAAACCCGGAGCGTGATCGGCTTCTTGACCGGGAGGTACGTTTTCGACGGTGAACTCCAGAGCGAAATCGTAGGGAGCGGCGAGGCCAGTTTTATCGAAGATTGGTCGGTCGGTGTAGACGCAGCAGGGTCGCAGCTTGGATCGGAACTGCTGAATCAATGAGTTGCCCCGCGTCTTCGACGGAGCGGTTGCTCGGCATTGAACTTGGCAGCTTAAGTTCTCCCGGTTTGTGGCCGATATGTGAACCGAGGGGCAGGTCCGGTCTGATCGCTCGATGACGGCGGCCTCTGCCGCAACCCTCCGACAGTAAGGAAAGTATGAAACGAGTCGGGTTCATTGGACGGATGCTATTGGCCCTGGGCGCACTCGTGGCGATTGGCGGACTGCACTCTCTGGGGGGGATCTGGGAGCTGAGAATGGTCAGTGCGGAGCTGACGCGTGCCATCCGCTATCATTCGCCCCGAATCGACTATTCCCAGGGCCTTCGCGCCAGGTCTTGGGAGATGATTGCCCGCCAACAGCAGAGCGCGCTCCATGCCGCGCAACACAATCAGGCCGCGATGGAACGGGACATCAAGGCATGGCACACCGCCGACAAGCGCGCACACGAAATGGCCGATACGGTGATGCCATTGCTGAAGGAAGACCCCGACGGCGTGCGGCAGTTGAACCGGGTCGAAGCCGCTTGGGCAGCGTACGAACCGCGGGCGGCTGCCTTCATGGATCTGGTGCGGAGCGGCAAACTGGACGAGCTGGGGCCTCTGTTGGACAAGATAGATCCCTGCATCAAAGAGATGGACGAGGCCGAAGCGGCGTTGCGGGATACCGGGCGCGAGAAGCTCAAACAGGCGGGTGAGCGGTCCGGCCTGATCAACATGGCCGGCTTGTGGGTTGCTTCCTTTGCGGCATTGCTGTTCCTGACGGTGATTGGTGTAGCGATCCGATTGACGCGCCGAGCGGGTGAGCTGCTGAAAAGCGGTATCCTGGGCGTTTACAAAGGAGCGAACCAGGTCGCCTCGGCGGCTGCCTCAGTTTCCGAGACCAGCCAAGCCCTGGCTCTGGGCGCCAATTCCAGGGGCACCGTCCTGGCCGGTAGCGACACAATCGCCGCGAGCGAGAAGGTGAACGAAAGCGCGAAGCTCAACCAGGCCAACGCCCAGACCGCGGTCGAACTCGTTACCCAGACGCAGTGCACGATCGGCGAGACGGGCCAGGCGCTCGATCAGACCGTCGCGGCGATGAAGGAGCAGATCGTTTCCAGCGCCAAGATCTCCCACATTATCAAGGTAATCAACGAGATCGCGTTTCAAACCAATTTGCTTGCCCTGAATGCGTCGGTGGAAGCCGCTCGCGCGGGTCGGGCCGGACTGGGCTTCGCCGTGGTGGCCGACGAAGTGCGCCGCCTTGCCCGCCGTTCAGCGGAGGCTGCGGAGGATACCGCGGCCCTCATCGAGGAGTCGATCGCCAAGTCCAATCAAAGCGGGGCGAAGGTCGACCGGACTGCGCGGTCTTTCCAAACCATCGCGCAGCAGTCGAACCGGGTGAAGGACTTGGTGAACGAGATGTGCACCGCGAGCCAGGAACAAACGCAATATGTGTTCCAATTCTCGGAAGCGATTCGATCCTCCGAGCAAATGCTGAGCGAAGGTAGCCAGAGGAACGCCAACGCCTCCGCCGCGCTGATTTCCGAGTCCGAGGTTTTGAAGGATCTGGTGGAGCATCTGATCGTGTTTGTGCAGGGCGAACGCCGGGGAAAGAACGGACGCAAACGGCCCGGCGCTGCCAACTACGGACGGCGGCGCACCGACACGCCGCGAGCGGCAGCCTCGCCAGCACCACCGGGTCATAACAGGACGGCCTGAACCGTCGAGTATGGTCCTCGCAGACTCGCGGAAATCAATTTACGCTCCAGATGCCGGTGACCCTCGCGGCCTTACAGCTTGCCCTGTAGTCACAACGCGACTACCCGCAAAGCGATTGCCCAGCTTGAGGCGGGGAAAGGAAAGCGCTTCGCCAGCACGGCTGCCCTGATGGCCGACCTGAATGCGGACGATTGAACGGTCGTCGGCGTTCAAGCGTGACTACAACCGCGCCATTCACCGCGGATTGGTTTTTCTCCGCCGAGCGAAAGCGGCCGCAATCAATCCGGCGCCGGCGAGCAGATCGGTCGCCGGCTCGGGCGTCGGAGCGAGTTCCACGTACTCGCCGGGGCCGCCGTTGTATGAGGCATAGGCCAGGATCAAACCGTTATTGCTGATGCTGTTGGCGCCTTCAATATCCCAACCCGCGGGCACCAGGGTGCTGAGAAGCACGGTTCCATCGAGGGAACTCCAGATCCAGCCGCCCGCACTGCTCCCGCCCACCAGCACGCCTGAATCGTTGAGCGACTGCCCGGATATGAATGCCGAGGTTGCACCCGCTGGAAGCGGGATGGCCGTGCTGCCGGACGCTGTGCCGATGAAGGCTTCGTCGATGGTGCCGTTGTAGGTGTAGCCTGCCACTTCGCCCGAAGCGTTGATCGCCTCGGCAAACGATGAGGTAAACAAAGGGAGCAAGGGGATGGCGGAACTGGTGGAGCCGTTGTAGATGAACGCCTGAGCATTGCCGAGGGTGTTGAGACCCTGCCCCGCCACTTCGCCGGAAGCGTTGATCCCGTAGCCGCCCATACTCGTCCAGCCGGCGATCACGGGGATTGCCGTAGCGCTCGACGTCGTGCCGACGAATCCCGAGTAGGCGCTTCCGACCTGGCGGGTCCCCGTCACCTCGCCTGAAGCGTTGATCCCGTTGCCGGTGGTGGAAGCCCAGCCGGCGGTCATGAAGATCGCCGTGCTGCTCGAAGTTGTGCCGATGAACGCAAAATCATTGGTTCCGTTGTAGCCGTAGCCCACTACCTGGCCCGAAGCGTTGATCCCGAATTCCACCGCATTGGTCCAGCCGGGGATCAATGGGACTGCCGCGCTTCCCGACGTAGTGGAGACGAAGGCCTGTTCCGTGGTTCCGTTGTAGCCGTAGCCGCCTACCTGGCCGGCGTTGTTGATGCCGGTCATATCATAAACAACGCTGAATCCGGCGGGGGCGGAGAGGACGCCGACACTATAAGACGTGGAGGCGAACGCCGTGGTCGCGGTGGAAAGCAGCACAAGCAAAACGCACCTGGGCAGCGCACGTCGATTCACCATGAAGTCCGTTCCCTCCTTTACAAGACGCTTGGACAATCTGGCTCTCGGCTCATGCACTAACTCCGGCCGGGATTTCCATTTCGGACTAAAGCCATCCACGAAGTATACCTTTTTGGAGGCTCGTTAAGGGCACGTTTCTTCTCGCACTTGGAAAGACAGTACTACTGTCTCGCCTTCCACGTCTTCGGCCAACTGCCGAAGCCTCAACCGAGGATGCCGCGTGCGTTTTCGAAGACGGCCAGCAGCATGGCTTCCGTCAGTCTGCCGGTGGAAGTGTTCTGCTGGCTGGGGTGATAGGAGCTAATGAGCGCGGGCTGTCCCTGGCCGATCGAAAACTGCCGGTTGTGGCCAAACGCAAACGGCGTCCGGCTGGCAATGAACCTGCGCGATTTCAATAGGTCCAGGTACTGGTCGAAGGCGATTTTACCCAGCGCAACCACCACTTTCAGGTCGGGCAACAGCTCGAGCTCGCGCTCCAGGTACGGGCGGCAATTGGCCAGCTCCTGGCGGGCCGGCCGATTGTCGGGCGGGGCGCAGCGCGCCGCTGCGGTAATGTAGGCGCCGCGGAGCCGCAGGCCGTCTTCGCGAGACACGCTTTCGGGCCGCGACGCAAATCCGGTGGCATGGAGCGCGCGGTAGAGCCAGTCGCCGGAGCGGTCGCCGGTAAACATCCGGCCGGTGCGATTGGCCCCGTGCGCGGCTGGAGCCAGCCCCAGAATGAGCAGCCGCGCCCGCGGATCGCCGAACGAGGGCACCGGCTTACCCCAGTATTCCCAATCGCGGTAGGCTCTTCGCCGCACCCGCGCCACTTCCGCGCAGTACTCCCGCAGCCGTGGACAGCGCTGGCAGCGGACGATTTCGTCTCTTAACAATTCCAACTGCGTTGTAGAGTTTATCGGCATGGTAAGCTAAGGGAGAATCGTCTTGACAAGATGATGCGGAATCCGTCGAACCGTTCGGTTGCTCCGGCCGGACCTTCGGCTCCGACTCTGGCCGAAAACCCTACGGTCCGATTGCGCGCGGGGTTCCTTCGCTTTTTATGAACCGGTTTCACTGCTGTGCCCTGCTGATTTCGTTCCCTTGTGCGTCGGTTTTTTGCCTGGCGCTGGCGGGAACACCGACCACCCGAACTTACACCAACACTCGGGCTGCCGGCAAGACCCGGCGGGTGAGGCGCCCCACGGCCGCCGCCCACTTGGCCTTGGCTCAAGTTTCTCACAAGGCTGCCCCGGCCCCCGCTCCGCCAGTGGCCGCACCGGTGATCCGCGGCGGCCCCTGGACCAGCCCCACGTTCGCCGATTCCACCGATGGCGACAACGTCGACGGAGAAGACCTGGTGGTGCGCCGCGCCGCCGCCGACGCCCTCGGTACTTATAACGGCTCGGTGGTAGTCGTCGACCCCTTCAGCGGGCGCATTCTGAGCATGGTGAACCAGCGGGTGGCGCTCGGCTCCGGATTCCAGCCCTGCTCCACGGTTAAGGTTTCGGTGGCGCTGGCGGGCCTCAGCGAAAAGGTGATTCAGCCGGCGTCCAAGTACCGCATCAGCGGGGTCGGCCGCATGAACCTCACCTACGCCCTGGCCAACTCCATCAACTACTATTTCGCCACCCTGGGCGAAAGAATGGGCTTCGAGAAATTCAGCTACTACGCTCACCTGTTCGGCTATGGGGAAAAGGCCGGGCTGAATATCGCCGGCGAACAGCCCGGAAGTTTCCCGGAGGCGCCTCCCAGAAATGGCGGCGTGGGCATGCTCACCAGCTTCGGCGAAGAAATCGAGCAGACGCCGCTCGAACTGGCTGCGCTGATGGGCGCCATCGCCAATGGTGGCACGCTCTACTACCTGCAATACCCGCGTACGGTGGCCGAAGCGAGCCATTTCGTTCCGGAGATCAAGCGGCGCCTCGAAATCGGCAAGTGGATCTCCGCCATCCTGCCGGGAATGCGCGGAGCGGTGGAGTTCGGCACGGCGCACCGCGCTCGCGAGGATGGTCCCATCGCCGGCAAAACCGGCACCTGCACCAGCGAGAACCACGTTCACCTCGGCTGGTTCGGCTCCTTCAACGATTCCTCGGGGCGCAAGCTGGTGGTGGTGGTGCTGTTGACCGGCGGCAAGCCCGCCAGCGGCCCGCTGGCCGCCGGAATCGCCGGTGAAGTCTACCGCCGCTTGAATGAAGCCCGGTACCTCGGCGCGACCGGTCCTCTCACTCCGGGTTCGCTGATCGCCAGCCAGATCTGCTGCGGACGCTGAAGGACCCCGGCGCTACCGGTTATTCCAGGCACTCGAAGACTTCGCGATAGAACTCGGCGTGGGACCGCCAGGTTTGCGCGGTAACCAGGCTGCCGTCGCGAACCACCGGTTTGTGCAGATAGGTTCCTCCGCCCCGCTCCACTTCCACCCGCACATGCGGATGAGCGGTCAGCGACCGGCCTTTCAGAAGGCCGGCGGCGGCCAGAATCTGCACCCCGTGCCCGATAGCGAAAACGCTCTTGTTCTGGGCCGTGAATTCGTGCACCAGTGAAATCAGGCTGGCATCGTTGCGCAGGTACTCGGGAGCCCGTCCGCCTAGCAGAAGGACAGCGGCAAACTCGCGGGCGGATACCGCCGTAATCACCAGGTCGGCGTCGATGGACGGGCCAGGCCGCTCCGTGTAGGTTTCCCAACCCGCCTCCTCATCGTGAAATACCATGTGCAGCCGGCGCCGCACGGGCGCCGCCACCACCGGAACCCATCGCGCCTCTTCAAAACGCTGGAGGGCATACAGGGCTTCGTAGCCGTCGCCGCCGTCGCCCGTAACAATTAGGATTTTGCGGCTCATCTGGGCAACATGATCGCACAATTTGCCATTCGGCCCAATTCTCCCGCGGCACAATTCATGTTAAGAAGTCCCGCCGGGACGCCCCCCGTACCATTTTTCAAAATTCGCTATGCCCTGCCAGGCCCCCCATATGATACATTCGATGGATGCTCTCGGTTGCCTAGGGGCTTCATCCCATGTTGGAAGCGTGCGCCTTATCGGATAAGGGCTGTGTCCGGTCCAATAACGAAGACTATTGTTTGATTGAGCCGGCTTTGGGCCTTTTCGCTCTCGCCGACGGAATGGGCGGCGCCAGGGCCGGGGAGTGCGCCTCGCGGCTGGCCGTCGAAACGGTCGCCGAAACCGTCTTCCTTGCCCAGCGGCGCGATTCGCAGGTTTTGTTGTCGGCTGTGGAAGCCGCCAACCAGAAAGTTCTTGCTGCCGCGCAGGGCGACGAAAGCCTGGAAGGGATGGGCACCACTCTGGTGGCGGCTCTCGAAAACGGCGACAGCCTGGCCATTGCCAGCGTCGGAGACAGCCGGGCTTACCTTTTCGACCACAACGGTTTCCGCGCCATTACCGACGATCAAACCTGGATCAACGAGGTCGGCCGGCCGCTTGGGCTGGACGAGGAGAGCCTCCGCCATCATCCCATGCGCCACGTCCTGACCATGGCCATCGGAGCCAGTTCGCCACTCACCGTCAATTGTTATTCGGTGCCGCTCGAACCCCGCGCCATTGTGCTGATCTGCAGCGACGGCCTCCATGGAGTGGTGGAAGCGCCCGAGATCGAGCGGATTCTGCGAACGGCCGGTCATGGCGGCGCACTGGAGGACGGCTGTCGGGACCTGATCGAAGCGGCCAAGAAAGCCGGTGGCCCGGACAACGTCACCGCCGTCCTGGTGCGCAAGCTCGCCTAGCCGTTCAGGCCGCCGTGGCCGCGACCAAAAGCGCCGGCGCTACGCGGCCTGGGCCAGCCAGTCCTGCATGGCGTCGCGATACAACACGATACCCTTTCGGGAATAGCGCAGATATCCCTGCTTGCGGAACTGGTTCATATAGTGGGTCACGATTTCGCGCGAGGTGCCGACGTATTGCGACAGCAACTCGTGGGTGAGCGGCGCCATGTGCATCGCGCCCTCCGCATCGCGGTTGCTCTGGCGATCGGCGAAACGGATCAGCGAACGCGCCAGGCGCCGGGCGATGTTGTCGCACGAAAAACTTTCGATCCGTTGC